>ERZ501050.3-NODE-3-length-73814-cov-9.516045_pt1 | contig 73814 bp, 53 predicted proteins | sample MGYA00510865_ERZ501050 | MGnify/ENA primary metagenome ERZ501050 (study PRJEB25958, sample SAMN03398598) | human skin metagenome | study: EMG produced TPA metagenomics assembly of the Human Skin Microbiome Metagenome (human skin metagenome) data set. | reverse complement strand
GCGGTGACTGGTCCTTGAAGATGCACGAAGAACGCAACGGGATCGTGCTGCGCACCACCGCCGCGTCCGCCCCTCTGACCGGGAACGGGACCCGATACCGCGTCTCTTTCGACTACCAGGCTGACAAGCCCGGGTACTCGTTCGTCATAGGTCACGACAAGGTCAATGGAAAGTCCATCAAGGAAGTCATCGCCGAGTCTCATGCCATGGGACCCGCCACTTCGACAACCCACTTCTCCACCGACATCGTCGTGAAGGATCAGCCCGCCTGGATCGGATTCACCCACCAGGGTGACGGGGACATGTCCATCGACAACTTGCGCATCGAGAAGCTCAGTCCACGACCGGCCTCCGCTACCTCTACGCAGGCCGCGGTGTTCCCGGATGCCTGCAAGCCGGCGCCCAAACCGATCCAACCGGCGCAGCCCTCGACCCCCGTTCCCACAGCATCCGGTTCCCCCGAGACTCCTGGAGCCAGCGAACGCCCCAGCCGTCCTCATGCCTTACCTCGTACCGGAGCAGACGGCGCCGGGCTCGGCAGCTTGGAGGCCGCGACGGTAACAGCTGTTGTGGAGGCCGGCCGATGATGATCGGTTGAGGGTTCACGCCCATGTCGTGAGTCCCGCCCTGGATAAATCAGCCCCTGCATCTGGGATGCAGGGGCTGATCCTTGTCGGCCGTGTCCCGGTGGCCGTGACGAACTAGGCTCAGCACCGACCAAATGCCGGACCGGGCAATTCCGGCGGGGTGGCTGCCGATTTCTCGTCGAGCTGTCGCAAGCACTCGGCGATCGCAGCGTCGAGCTGGACGTCGCTGGCGGACTCCCAATCCTCGGGACTGACGGTCACGACGATGTCCGGATCGACACCGTGGTTCTCGACACCCCAGCCGTAATCACCGTACCAACCCGCGTATCGGGGCTGGGTGACGCCGGTGCCGTCAACGAGGTCAAAGCGGCCGTCGATCCCGACAACGCCACCCCACGACCTCTCACCGATGACCTTGGCATACCCCATGGCCTGGGTAACCGCCCCTACGATGTCGCCGTCGGATCCGGCCCATTGGTTGGTGACCATAACGATCGGTCCGCGCACCGCATTTTGTGGGTAGGTGACCGCCGTGGCGTACCAACGACTGCGATCCCAACCGATGACCTTGCGAGCCAACCTCTCGACGACCAGTTGGGACGTGTGGCCGCCGTGGTTGAACCGGACGTCAGCGATGACCCCCTCGTGACGCGTGGCCTCACCGATCTGGCGGTGCAACTCGGCCCACCCGTCGGAGACCATGTCCGGCACGTGCAGATAGCCAAGTCGTCCATCGGAACGCTCCTCGACGTAACGGCGACGTGAGGCCACCCAGTCGTGATACCGCAACGCCGCCTCATCCGCCATCGGTACGACAGCGACGCGCCGTTCCTCCTCGCCACGACGCACCGTCAACTCGACGACTCGCCCGGCCGAACCCTCCAAGAGCTCTCCGAGGCCACCGTCAACGCCGATCTTCCGGCCGTCCACCGCGATAATGACATCACCGTCGCCGATCGCCACCCCGGCCGCCCGCAGCGGGGACCAAGCATGTGGGTCTGAGGACTCCCCGGGGATCACTCGGACGACCTTGGCCCCGCCAGCCTCGCTGCTGACATCGGCACCCAGCAAGCCTGCGCGCATATCCGAATCCCCGCCAGCTCCAGGAGTCGACACGTAGGAATGCGAAGTGTTGAGCTCAGCGACGGTCTCCCACAGGATGTCGTGCAGATCATCGACGACGTGGCACAAGTCCACCAGCGGGCGGTAACGCTTGAGAACACCGTCCCAGTCGACGCCGTTCATATCCTCGCGCCAGTAGTGGGTGGCCATAATCCGGCCATTCTCGTCGTACATCTGACGCCACTCGGCCCGTGGGTCAACGGTCCGCCGCAACCGCGTCAGATCCACCCGAATATAGGCCGGATCGTCCTCCTCGACCTTGTGGGAGGCAGGCACCACAACGACATCATCGCGGTGACGGACCACCAGACGTTCACCGTCACCCGAAACGGAGAAGGTGTCGACGCGTTCACACAGTTTGTCAAGATGACGGGCTGACAGGTTGTAGTGCCACAGTACGTCGCTGGGTGTCTCCCCACTGACCCCAGCCCGGGTGGCTCCGAGCTCACCGCCACGGTCGGCCACCTCGATCCAGGTCAAGCCGTCCTTGACAGCCGCGAGGTCCCGGTAAGAGCCCGACGGCACTGGGAAGGGCACCATCCTCTCCTCGAACCCATCGACGGTGAGGCGACACACCACCTCGGGAACCCTATCCTCGTCATCATCGGCGGCTTCAGTCGTGGCCTTGGCCTTGGCATCCTGCACCTCGCTGATACGCCAGCCCTGAGGCGATGGACCGAAGGGGGACGCCTCGGTGGCACTGAGCGGGACGAGCCACGGACGCTGTGTGTGGCCAAAGGACAGGTCGAAGGTCTGGCCGTCATAGTTCGGGTCAAAGGTTCGCGCCGATAACATCGCTAGATACTTGCCATCGGCAGTGAAGACCGGGGTGGAATCGTCGAAGGTGCCACGGGTCAGGGCAACGGACTCCCCCGCTCCCTGCTCATCCCAGCAACGGATCTGGCCGATCATGCCCTCGCCGGTAGCCATCGGGGATCGCCACACTAAGTAGCGGGAATCAGGGGACCATGCCAGTCCAGTCGCCTCGCCTTCCACAGATTTTCCCACCTCACGGGTGGTCCCGTCGGCAATGGTGACAATCAGGATGCGGCCGTCATGGCTGATGAGGGCAACCTTTTTGCCGTCGGGAGCGGGAGCGGCATGTAGGACGCGACCGATCTGCCCCTGGGCGACATGGCGAATCTCACCAGTGCCATCAAGGTTGGCGACCTCAAGACAATCCTCGCCGTCAACGTCACTGGCCCACACGCCTTGGCCAGTCTGGCCAAGAACGCACGGCTCACGGATGCGAACACCGTCAACTGCCGAGAGGGCTCGCGCAGGGCCGGAGCGATGGGTGAGGAAGTAGGCAGCCCCTCGCCACTCAAGCAAAGATCCGTCGCCACCGTGGTCCGAGACGACCGCTTCCAGACGATCCGTGGGGTCCAGCGGCACGCGCGGAGGGGCTCCAATACCGAGATCAATCTCTAAGCGCTGCGGCTCGGCGTCGAGACCAGCCATCGTCCACAATGCGCCGTGGGCATGGTAAACAATCGTCACACCGTCGGTACGCGGGTCACGAACGTAGCCCTGCTTGGGACCGTGGTGGGTGTGCTGGCACAAATCGTGTCCCCGCCCGTTCACAGACCAAAGCTGGGCCTGCGCCTGCGGGCAGTCACCATCGCTCATATCGGAGCTGAAAATGAGACGACCGTCGATCCACCCGACTCCGTACCGTCCGGCTGCGGCGTAGCGGCCGTCGTAGTCGTCGTTGCCATCACGCAGCAGCCGCAGGAAGTTATCGGCCCCAGCGGGCCGCAGCCAGATCTGTGCCGCTGTTCCACCGCGATACCTCTTCCACCGCGAGCAGTCGCCAGAATTCGGGGTAACAACGGCAACCGCTCCGTCCGAGCTGACGGCCAGATCCATCCCCGGCCCGTATCCAAGACGCTCGACGTTCCCGTCGAGGGAGACGGTGTACAACCATGTCAGGCCAATGTCGTTGCTCTGGTGCGGGGATGTGAACACCACGTGCTCGTCATCCTGCCAGCCGACGACGAGGTTGCGCGCCGCCCCTAGCCATGTGAGTCGGCGCTGATCTCCGGTAGCCAGATCGATGACGAATACTTCGGGCCGCTGGCCTAGGTAGGAGGTCCATGCAATCTTGGCCCCATTAGGGCTGAAGCGAGGATTGCGGGCCATGACATGATCGTTGGTAAGACGACTCGCCCGTCCTCCGGTGATGGGAACCAACCACACGTCGTCGTCAGCGATGAACACCACAAGGTCACCGTGGACATCGGGGTAACGCAGATATCCAGTTGCCATGGGTGTCAGGGTACTGCCCGGATCAGACAACCAACCGAAGGGATGAATCCTCGTCGAGTTCCTGACGAACACTGGGTTCAGGCCGACAGCCTCCCCCGCCCGTGGATCAAGCTCGGCGAAGGGTGGTACTCGCACTTGCCTTCTCCGGTGATGGCCTCACGGGTCACCACGACACGCGCAACGTCTTCGCGGGAGGGAACATCAAACATGACGTCCATGAGGGTCTCCTCAATGATGGCCCGCAACCCGCGGGCACCGGTCCCCTGCGCAACCGCCTTATCGGCGATCGCGCTCAAGGCCCCATCGCTAAAGGTCAATTCCACCCCGTCCAGCTCGAAAAGCTTCTCAAACTGACGAGTCAAGGCATTGCGAGGCTCGGTCAAAATGCGGACCAGGGCCTTGCGGTCGAGCGGATGCACAGCCGTAACCATCGGCAGGCGTCCGATGAACTCTGGAATAAGTCCAAACTGGTGAAGGTCCTCTGGACACACCAGGCTGAAAGCCTCGGGACCCTCAACGACCTTGCGCATACCGGGATCATTATTGAATCCCAGCGGACGGGTGCCGATCCGCTTAGTGATGATGTCCTCGAGGCCGGCGAAGGAACCGCCCACGATGAACAGGATGTTGGTGGTATCGATTTGGATGAAGTCCTGTTGGGGGTGTTTGCGTCCCCCCTGGGGAGGCACTGAGGCTACCGTCCCCTCAAGGATTTTTAGCAGGGCTTGCTGGACGCCCTCACCCGAGACGTCGCGGGTGATTGACGGGTTCTCCGACTTGCGAGCCACCTTGTCAATCTCGTCAATGTAGACAATTCCCCGCTCAGCCCGCTTGACGTCGAAGTCAGCTGCTTGCAGCAGCTTGAGCAGGATGTTCTCGACGTCCTCGCCGACGTAGCCTGCCTCGGTCAGCGCAGTGGCGTCAGCCATTGCGAAGGGAACGTTGAGCTGACGAGCCATCGTCTGGGCTAGGTAGGTCTTACCGCAACCGGTCGGCCCGAGCAGGAGGATATTCGACTTACCGAGCTCCACCCCGTCGTCCTCGGCGCGACGGGCGTGCGGCACGTCGACCGCGGACTGGATGCGCTTGTAATGGTTGTAGACCGCCACCGAGAGGGTTCGCTTGGCCTCCTCCTGGCCGATCACCCAAGCATCAAGAAAGTCGCACAACTCGCGCGGGCGGGGAAGGTCCTCGACACCACCGACCTCTTCGGCGGACGAAAACTCCTCCTCGATGATCTCATTGCATAGGTCAATGCATTCGTCGCAGATGTAAACCCCGGGGCCAGCGATGAGCTTTTTGACCTGCTTCTGACTCTTACCGCAGAAAGAACACTTGAACAGGTCTCCGCTCTCACCAATTCGCGCCATCCAGCTTCCCTCCTACTCGGCAGGCTCGTGTTAATCCGTCTTCTCCGGGACGATCACCCTCCTGAGGTGTGCACTGTCTACCCTAGCCGTGGACGGTATCCATTTCAGGTGTTGTCGTCACCGGTGTCCGGTGACGACAACCAACCCTGCAGTGACCCTCGAGGGTCACCGGACAACGACCTCGTCGAATCCTCACAACGAGGTCAAGATATCGTCAATAAGGCCGTACTCCTTCGCCCCCTGCGCAGTGAGGTATTTGTCGCGATCAATGTCCTTGGAAATCTGCTCGACGCTCTGGCCAGTTGCCGTAGCAAGCATGTTCTCCATGAGCTTGCGGATGCGCTGAATCTCGTCGTCCAGGATCTCAATATCGGTGGCCTGACCATACGTGGCCTGGCCCATGGCTGGCTGATGGATGAGCACGGTCGAGTTCGGCAAGGACAACCGCTGTCCCTTCGCGCCGGCGGCCAGCAGCACGGCCGCAGCCGATGCCGCCATGCCCAGACAGATTGTCTGGACATTAGGACGCACATAGTTCATGGTGTCGTAGATCGCTGTCATAGCGGTGAACGAGCCGCCTGGCGAATTGATATACATGCTGATCTGACGATCGGCATCCATCGACTGCAAGCACAACAGCTGAGCCATCACGGCGTTGGCGATGTCATCAGTCACCGGGGTGCCCAAGAAGATGATGCGATCCTCGAACAACTTGGTGTACGGGTCGACGCGGCGTACACCGTACGAGGTGCGTTCCTCCCACTGCGGGATGTAGTAGTCGCCGCGCGGACCTGCCGGGGCTAGCCCACCAGGAGCAGCCTGTTCGGCCTGCTCAGCGTTCAAAGCAGCCAACCAATTCCTATCAAAGGCGTTGAATCCCATGGTCACCTCACTGATTGGGAGCGTCACCGCGAAGCTGCGACGCATTGCTGTAGACGTAATCAATGAGCCCGTAGTCGAGGGCTTCCTGAGCGGTGAACCAGTGGTCCCGGTCGGAATCCTCGAGGATCTGCTCAAGGGTGTGGCCAGAGTGGTCGGCGTTGAGCTGGGACAGCTCGCGCTTGGTGTCTTTAAGCATCTTAGCGTTAATGGCGATCTCGGTAGCAGTGCCGCCAACGCCACCGAGCGGCTGGTGCATGAGGATCTTGGCGTGCGGCAAGGCGTACCTCTTGCCAGGAGTACCAGCAGTCAGCAAGAACTGGCCCATGGAAGCTGCCATGCCCATCGTCACCGTGGCGACATCATTGGAGATCCACTGCATAGTGTCGTAGATCGCCATCCCCCCAGTGACCGAGCCGCCCGGGGAGTTGATGTAGAGGTAAATATCGGCCTCGGGATCTTCAGCGTTGAGCAGCAACATCTGGGCGCACAGCGCATTCGCGTTCTCGTCCTTAACCTCGGAGCCGAGGAAGACGATGCGGTTGCGCAACAGCGACTGGTAGACGTTGTCGGTCATCCCGGCACCGCCGGTCTCGGGGCCGGCCATGGCGGGCATGCCCTGGGAAGTGATCGAAATATGATGATTCACGATTCTGAATTTACCGTGCGGTCACGACAGTTCCAGCGCCTTTCGCGGTCAGCGCTCCCGAACACGGTCAGCATGCTACTCATCAGGGTCATCCTCGAGCCCTTCTGTGGGCCGAGAAGAGATCAGCGCATTGACCCATCGAGCACCAGGGTCATGGTCAATAAGGGTGGCCTTGACGAGCAGGGAACACGGCAGAGCGATAAGAGTTCCCAACGCCCCAAAAACCCAGCCCCACAAAAGTAAAGAAACAAAGGACATCGTCGGTGTCAGACCGACGGCGTCACCAGCAAACTTTGGCTGGATGATCGACTGGATGACGAAGTTCAGCGCCGAGTACGAGACGACGACAGCCACTGCCGCCACCCATCCGTCTTTGAAGAGGGCCAGCAAGGCTGGCGGGATAACACCGACGATGAAGCCAATATTCGGAATGTAGTTCGTTAAGAAGCTAAACAGTGCCCACACCCCGGCAAGTGGAACGCCGATAATGAGCAAGGCCGCCCAGTCAAAGAGAGCGACGATAAGGCCGAATACCGTCGTCACCAGCCAGTACTTACGAATACCGCTGGAAAAGGATTCCAAGGCCAAGACAACGTCTGGCTTGCGGTTTCCAGCCATTCGCAGCCGATCATGCATCTGCGGGGTATCCATGACCATAAAGATCATGCCAGTGAGGATGACGATAATCATCGTCACGATGCTGGTCGTGTCCGACGCCACTGATGTTATGACCGACATCACTTGCTGGGGATCGATCTTTTTGAGCTTATCGGTGATGACTTCCTGCGAATACCCGAGTTGAGTCGACCAGTGCAGCAGTTGCGTATAAATTTTCTCCATCTGCGGGATGTAGCTCTGTAACTGGTTAATCATGGCTGCCACCGACCACACCATGCCGGCGACACCAGCCGCAAGCACAACAATGACGGTGGTGCCGGCCGCGGTGGCAGAGATCCACCGCGGGCACTTATGCTTCACGAGCCAGGTGTGAATCGGATACGCCGTAATAAGGAGGTTCAAACCGAAAAACAACGGCGCGATGACACTCGATAACTCATGCAGGAAGCTCAGCCCCAACCACGCTGCCGCCACGGTCAGCAGAACAATGGTGAGCTTGGGCAAGCCGTGTTTGTTGGTGGCTGCCTCAACCTTTTCTTGGTCGCTCGGCTGAGGCTGAAGCCCGGACTCGGCCACTTTCTCCGCGCTCGTTGCGCCGTGGGTGGACCGATCCTCGGCCTCTAATTCGCCACGCTCGACCGCACGGGCCACCGCGATGTCGTCAGCCACCATTTGACGCACGTTGCGCAACTGACGAGTGGCGGGGGCTACAGAGATCCGACGTCGAGGTCGTGTGGGGCGTTTGATCATCGAACTTCCTCGGGATTGACGTGGAACCGGCGCCGTGCGGAAACCCGAACGACGCCGGCCATCAACGGATCACGTCGATCCTACGGGACACGTGGTCCCTGATCATCACTCGGACTTATCGTCCTTGGTAGGGGCCTTCTTCGTGGCAGCGGCCTTGTCATCAACCTTCTCCGCGGAGTCCTCACCAGGGGCGTCCTCCTCAGCCGGCTCGTCGGCGATGGTGCCGTCAGGCTGGATGCGGTCGAGCTCGAGGGCATTGCCCTTCGAATCGGTGACGGTGGCAGCACCCACCATGGAGGCCAAGGCCTTTCCGCGACGGATTTCCTGCATCCAATCGGGCAGGTGGTTGTGCTGCATCATGTGCTGAGCCTCCTCCTCGGGGGAGGTACCGTTCTGTTGAGCCTTGCGGAACAACAACTCGGTCAACTCGTTCTGCTCAACACCGATCTCGTCGTCATCGGCCATCTTGTCGAGGACGATCTGGGCTTTGAGGGCGTCCAGGGAACGCTTCTCGATCTCGGCCCAGAAATCGTCGGCGTTATCCACCTCCTCCTCGGAGTCCTCGAGGTACTCCTCGACGGTCATACCGGCCTCAGTCAACTGCTGGTTGACCTGCTGACGGCGGGCCTCGAGCTCAGAGTCAATGAGGTTAGCCGGCAGCTCAATGTCGATCTTGGAGATGACCTCCTCAAGCACCTTGTCACGGGCGTCCGCAGCCTGGTCGAGGCGAGCCATGTTCTCCAGAGCGGTGCGCAAGTCAGCACGCATCTCATCAACGGTGTCGAACTGACTGACCAATTGGGCGAAGTCGTCGTCAACGGCTGGGAGCTCCTGCTCGCAGACCTTGGTGACGGTGACCTTGACGTCGGCATCCTGACCGCGCAGCGGGCCACCGACGAGGGTGGAGTGGAACTCGGCGGACTCGCCAGCCTTAAGTCCGGTAACGGCCTCATCAAGGCCTTCCAACATGCCTTCGGAGCCAACCTTGTAGGTGACGTCGGAAGCGGTGGCCTCTTCGAGGGTCTCGCCGTCGCGGGTCCCAATAAGGTCAATGGTGACGAGGTCATCCTTGGCGGCAGCACGCTCGACCTCCGTGTTGGTCGCGAAACGCTGGCGTAGAGTTTCGATGCGCTCGTCAACGTCCTCGTCGGGCACCTCAACGGCTGGCACCTCGACGGAAATGGCGGCGACGTCGGGCAGATCAAAGTCAGGACGGACGTCCACCTCAGCAGTAAACTCGACGACCTCGCCATCCTCCAGCCTGGTCACCTCAATCTCGGGCTGGCCCAGCGGAACGACCGTATTCTCCTCGACAGCCTTGCCGTAGGCAGCCGGGAGGGCGTCGTTAATGGCCTCCTGAAGAACGACTCCGCGGCCGAAACGCTGATCGATGATCGGAGCGGGCACCTTCCCTTTGCGGAAGCCGGGAACGTTCACCTGGGCGGCGATGTCCTTGTAAGCCTTGTCAAGGCTGGGCTTCAGTTCGTCGAAGGGCATCTCGATCGTGAGCTTCACACGGTGGGTGCTGAGCTTCTCAAGGGTGCTGGGCACGAAGTCTCTCCTGTGGTTCCGATTCTGTCGTCCCCATTGAGGGAACACACATTCCATCTGATTCTAGCGACGTGGTAGCCGCCGAGCCAGCTGAAGATTTCCGCAGGGCACCGATACCCGCCCAAGCCCACGATCTCGGCCAATGGTTTCGGTGTTGCTGTGAACTTTTCAGCGGGCTACCCCTATGGGCCCAAGAATTGAGGCGGGGTCGAAGCGGGTCCAAGGCCAAAATCTTCTGAAGTCCAGTCAATGTGACGGTGAGTACTCGGTCAAAGTGACTGGACTTCAGACGGTAATGAGGTGATTCACCTTTGGAAGCGCATGAAGGCGAGACCCATGTCCTAACACCCAGCCTGTTTCTTCCACTTCCTGATTTTGGTGCGAAACGTCGTAAACGGTGCGACCGTGTTGATATGCACCCACTTCCACACTGGCCACGCCGATGGTGTCGATGACGCCCAGGCCCGCTGCCCCGGCTCAAACAAGTCTTCTTCAGTGAGACCCTTAACCAGGTGGACTACCTCGTCAAGCGAAATCTTGAATCGATCCGTCAACACTTCAGCGAGGGGCGTCTCCCAACGCCGATAAAACGCCTGACACAAATCGCCTAACTGATTCCACTTATACCCCGGAGCGGGAGTCACCACCTCCTCGCCGGCTCGCTCGTCACGTTCCCAGCCAAGCAGTAGCTCCATCCAGCCAAGCTGATAGGCGATCATCTGCCTGGGTGTACGATCAACGCCGTCAACCAGTCGGTCCCAGCCGTCGTCGGGGACGTCTGCAAACTCGCCTATAAAAAGATCGCCACGCTTGGCAATCTCTGCAGCCAGCTCATCGCCGGATTCATACGACCTCACCGCAAACACCCTTTCGAAGCGCCCCTCAGGAATTCTCCGTTAGCGTATCCGTTCATTGAATCGTACGTGTCGAGATGACAATGCCCCCTACGAGATGGGGGAGAAATCTCACACTGTTGTGCGACTTTTGCGACCAAAACAAAGGAATTGTCACAGGCAATGCCACCATGGAGCGGATGACGGGAATCGAACCCGCGTAGCCAGTTTGGAAGACTGGGGCTCTACCATTGAGCTACATCCGCGCACCCCCGAGGGGACTTCGACAGCATACATGGATTGACCGTCGACGTCACACCCGTGGTGACACGGTGCGTCAGAGCGGGCTGAACTCGTCCGCGCGTCACCCACATATCAACCGTTCGGACCATGTCCACAGCTCATTCCCATGATGTGATGACCTCATGACACCATTGAAGAAGCTTGCCACCTGCGCGACCACCTGGCTCGTCATTGGGCTGCTCGGCGGAGTACTCTACCGCGAGTTCACTAAGGCCCACAACTTCACCGGCTGGACCCAGCTCAAGGTGGTACACACCCACAGCCTGGCGCTGGGCTTCATGCTCACCCTCATCGTGCTCCTTTTGGAGCGCGCGTTCACCCTGTCGCAGCACCGCGGCGCCTTCGCCACGTATTTCTGGGGATTCAACCTTGGCCTGATGGTGACGATCACCATGCTCGTCGTCCACGGCATCATGCAGGTCAACGGACATACCGACGTCTCCCCCACAATCTCCGGCATTGCGGGGCTTGGCCACATCAGCCTGTCAGTCGGACTCATCGGCCTCATGGTTGCCTTGTTCAAGTCACTTCCGACTGCAAATCCTCGGGATCAAGTCATAATCGACCGCTGACCCTTGAAAAACCGCTGGCCCGTGAAGAAGGGGCGAGCGCTCGTCATGTATCGTACGCATGCGGATACCGCCACGATGGCGGCCGTATGAGAGCGCAACGTGTGGTCGATTACGTGCCCGTGCCATGACGGCAGCAACCATTTAAGGATGGAGTTGACTATGCCAATCACCGTCGCGCCGGGCTCAGTCGTACAGGTGCGTGACGAAGAGTGGCTCGTCCGCACCGTTGAGCAGACCGACGACGGACAGCTCCTGACGGTTCAGGGCTTGTCAGACCTCGTCCGTGGCACCACGGCGACGTTCTACGAACACTTGGACACCATCATTCCGCTGGATCCGCATGACGCGACCCCGGTAGCCGATGCGTCCCCGCACTATCGGGACGCGCGGCTCTGGTTGGAGGCGACGCTTCGCAAGACCCCAATTCCCCTCAAGGAACCCACGCTGGCCGCCAGCCAGTACGCCCTGGCTAAGCGCCTGCGGTACCAATACTCGGCGGTACAGCAGGCCCTCGATCCGGACAATCTTCGACCGCGCATCCTCCTGGCGGACGCGGTCGGCCTGGGCAAGACGATCGAGATCGGGATGATCCTCTCCGAACTCATCCGTAGGGGCCGTGGCGAGCGCATTCTCATCGTCTGTCCCCGTCACGTGCTGGAGCAGATGCAAAACGAAATGTGGAGCCGGTTCGCGATCCCATTCGTTCGTCTCGACTCCGTGGGTCTGCAGCGCGTCAAGCAGAAGATCCCCGCTAACCGCAATCCCTTCAGTTGGTACAAGCGCGTCATCATCTCGATGGACACTCTGAAGCAAGACCGCTTCGCCCACGACCTCCACCGTCACGAATGGAACGCCGTTGTTATTGACGAGTCCCACAATGTCACCGGTGACACCACCCAAAACAACCGTCTTGCCCGAACCCTGGCACCCAATACCGACGCCCTCATTCTGGCGTCCGCGACCCCGCACAATGGCAATCGGAAATCCTTCGCCGAGCTCATCAGACTGCTGGAGCCCACCGCCGTCAATCCGCATGGTGACCTCGACAAGGACGACCTCAAGCGTCTGGTGAAGCGACGCCACCGTAACGACCCCGAGGTGTCCAGCGTCGCCGGGGCCGACTGGGCTGAGCGCAAGCCCCCCACAGAACCTCCTTGTCAAGGCCAGTGCGGCCGAGGACGCTGTCGCTGACGAGTTGGATCGAGTCTGGCTACATCCCGCGGGATCGTCCCCGTACAGCGGCGCAGCCACCGCTCTCTTTCCGTGGACCATCGCTAAGGCCTTCTTGTCCTCCCCGGCTGCCCTGCGCCAAACCATCAGCGAACGCCGTCAACGCATCACCGCACACTCACCGAGACAAGATCAGCAGATCGAAATCGAAGCGCTGGATCGACTGAATACATTGAACGACGCCGCTTTCGACTCGTCGTCTAAGTATGACGAGTTAGTGCGCTATCTACGACATATCGGCATCGATCGACGTCAACCGGAGCGAGCCGTTGTCTTCGCTGAGCGAGTCGCCACCCTGCACTGGCTGCGTGATCGTCTCATCGACGACCTGTCCCTCACCGCCGACCAGGTCGCGGTGCTGCACGGTGGCCTCAGCGACACCGAACAGCAGCAGGTCGTCGAGTCCTTCAAACAGTCGAACTCCCCCATCCGCGTGCTGGTCACCGGTGACGTCGCCAGCGAGGGCGTCAACCTGCACCAGCAATGCCACGAACTCATCCACTTCGACATCCCCTGGAGCCTCATCCGCATTGAGCAGCGCAATGGCCGCATCGACCGATACGGCCAGCGTCACTCCCCGCAAATCACCACCCTGCTGTTGGAGCCGTCGAGCCCATCCTTCCGTGGCGATCTTCGGGTACTGTCCCGTCTGCTTGAGCGCGAGCAGGAGGCGCACGAGGCACTCGGCGACGCCGGCAGTCTCATGGGCCGTTACAGCGTCGGCGCCGAAGAGGAAGACATCAAGCAGGTCCTGGCGGGCCGCCACAAGTTCGACGAGGTTGTCACGAGTGTCGACGAGTTGTCACCCGATGATTCCCTGGCCTGCCTGCTGGCCTCCCTCAACGCAGCAGTCGATGACCAGCCCCTGCCTGCTGAGTTCGCCGAGCCGAGCCCGCTGTACCCCCGGCCCGTCGACTTCCTGCGTGAAGCGTTGGAGGCCTACTACACCACGCCGTCGGCAGCCCCGACGGAGACCGGTCGCGGTGGCGGCGTCTCGTGGCGAGACCACGGCGACGGCATCGTCGAGTTCGTTCCGCCTGCGGACCTGCGGCAGCGCCTGGAGGTACTACCGCAGAGCTATCTGCGGGACCGCCACGTACTTGAGCGCTTCTCCCTGGCCACAGACGAGACGGCCGCGCAGGCGCAGCTTGACCGAGCCCTCACCGACGATTCCGATAGTTCCTGGCCTGAGGCCCACTACCTGAGTCCCCTGCATCCGGTGCTGGACTGGGCTGCTGATCGCGCACTGTCGAAGCTGTCGCGTAATTGCTGTCTATGTAGTACGCGGCAAGGTCGACTCACCCACCATCTTGGCCGTTGGCACACTCACAGATCGCCGCGGTCTGGTGATGGCAGCGAGTTGGATGTGCATCAGGTTCCTTGATCCGGAAAAGCCCACGTCCCCGTATGTCACCATGCATGACTCGTCGGCCGAGATGCTCGCCGGGGTCGGCGTCGGCGCTGACATGTCCAATCCAGGACCCATCGCACGGCCCGATGATCTCAAACCCTTGGTGGCGCGCGCCATGAGCATCGCAGACGACCAGCTCACGCCCATGTTCAACGCCGCTCAAAGGGACGCCCAAGACCGAATTGCCGCATGGAACCACAAAACCCTCACATGGCAAGAGGATTCCAGACCCTCATCCCTAACCATGCCCTGCGCATACGGCGAACCTCCATCGAGGAGGAGAAGCAGCTCATCGCCGACATGGAGTCACACCAGAAACTGGCGCGGCCCCTGCTCGTCGTCGTGCCGGAGGACTTCCCGACCGCTCGTGAGGAGAGCACCCATGCCAACCAGTGACGCCCTCATTGTCGTCGAAGATTGGATCAGCGAGCATTTCTTCACCACGGATGCGCGTAAAGAGTCTTTCCAGAAGCTCGTGCTGGATCGTCGCAAGCAGTGGGATAGCGAGGACATCGAGACGCCGCGGTCGAAGTTCACCAAGCAGGCCAGCAAGCTCGCGACAACGCTGGCCGCGCTGTACTCAGATGACCTCGACGAAGCATCAAGGGCCGGCGCCACGACGCAGGCCCACGAGAAGCTGCTGGACGTGCTGGGATACTTGACTGGTGAGTTCAAAACCGATCCCCACGGGCCGGTGCGCTTCTTCTCGACGGCGGGTGTCGACGAGCCGGCGCTAGCGGTTGTCACGGCCCGGCCGGTAGAGACCCACGACGAGCTCATGGTCAAGGACGCCCCGACTCTCACCACACCGTGGCGACCGTCAGACGACGCCCCGGATAGCGAGGAGGTGCGCTCGGCAAGCCGCCTCGTGAGCACCCTGTTCGTCCGTGAGAAAGGGCCGAGTTTCGCCCTCATCATGGCCGGACGCTGGCTCGTCGTTGCCGAAAAAAGCCGGTGGCCTGAGGGCCGGTACCTAGCCGTCGACGTGCGGACCGTCGCCGAGCGGGCCGACCTGAAGAAGGGCGGCGAGGTCGACCGCGCTCTCACCTGCCTCGAGGCGGGATCTTTGGCCCCTGACGCCGAAGGCAAGGTGTGGTGGGAGACCGCCCTCATCGAATCGATCAAACACACCGTCGGCGTCAGCCAGGACCTGCGTGAGGGAGTGCGTGAATCGATCGAAATCATCGCCAACGAGGTGGTGAACCGCCGGCGCCAGCAGGAACTCGCCCCTCTCCCCGCCGACCAGGCGCAGCCTCTCGCGATGCAGTCACTGCGGTTCCTCTACCGCATCCTTTTCCTGCTCTACGCCGAGGCCTCCCCCGAGCTGGGGGTGTTGCCGGTTGGGGCCCCTGAGTACGACGCGGGGTATTCCCTTGATCGGCTGCGCGAACTGGTGCAAGTACCGTTGGTTACAGAGCAATCCATGCGCGGTACACACTTCTACGAGAGTCTGGGGACCCTCTTCCGGCTCGTCGACCAGGGCCACCGAGAGGACGTCGACGAGGCGACGACGGGACTGTCCTTCCACAGCCTGCGCGCCGATCTGTTCACCCCGAAGGCAACCGCCCACATCGACAAGGTGGGTCTAGGCAATCAGGCACTTCAGCAGGTGCTAGAGCGGCTGCTGTTAAGCAAAGAACAGCACGGCAAAAGGGGCCGGGAGCGCGGCTACATCAGCTACGCCGAGCTAGGCATCAACCAGTTAGGAGCCGTCTACGAGAGCCTCATGAGCTACACCGGGTTCTTCGCCACCGAGGATCTTTACGAGGTGGCTCGCGACGGCAACCCGCAGAAAGGGTCGTGGGTGGTGCCGCTGGATCGGGCCTCGGGCATTGCCGACAAGGACTTCGTGCTGGTCGAGGATGACCAGGGCCGCCGAGAACCGCGTATCTACTGTCAGGGGCAGTTCGTCTTTCGGTTGTCAGGCCGAGAACGTCAGCAGTCGGCGAGCTACTACACCCCGGAGGTACTGACGAAGTTCACCGTCGGCCAGGCGCTGGAGGAGCTTATCGACGACACCACCACCGCCGAGGAGATCCTGGGCTTGAGCGTCTGCGACGCCTGCTCTGGGGTCGGGAGCGTTCGCCATTGAGGCAGTGCGTCAGCTCGCGACGGAGTACCTGAAGCGCAGGCAGGACGAGCTAGGCTGCACCATTGATCCCGAGGATTACCCCGCTGAGCTACAACGGGTCAAGGCCTACCTGGCGTTGCACAACGTGTACGGCGTCGACCTCAACGCGACCGCGGTGGAGTTCGCTGAAATCACCCTGTGGCTCGACACCATGGCGAAGGGTTTGGACGCGCCGTGGTTTGGGTTGCGGCTACGTCGGGGTAATTCGCTCATTGGTGCTCGCCGCGCCGTGTATCGAGAAGATGAGGTGACGTCGAAGGAGTGGCTGCGCACCCCGCCCACCGATGTGCCGCTTGAGGATCTCACGCACCGCATCGAGGCCGACGACTCTGGCCCCACTCAGGCTGCCGGGCACATCCCGCACTGGTTGCTGCCCGGGGCCGGGTGGGGTGCGACCGCTGATTCTAAACAGGCCAAGCAGCTTGCCCCTGACCGCGTTGCCGCGGTGAAGAAGTGGGGCAAACAGATGCGGGCCAAGCCGACGAAGGCTCAGGTACGCAAGCTGGTCGATATCGGCTATCAGGCTGAGGAGTTGTGGACGATGGCGCTGCGCCGTCTCATGGTGGCCGAGCAGCAGACCCGACGCGAGATCGCGTTGTGGGGCCGGGAGGCGACGACGAAGAAGCCGACGGTCACCCGTGAGCAGGTCGAAGAGTCCCTCGCTGACTCCAATGGGGCGTATCGCCGGCTGCGGCGAGTCATGGATGCCTGGTGCGCCCTGTGGTTTTGGCCGCTGACAGGGGAACCCGTCGCCCCACCTACCTGGGAGGAGTGGATTGACGCCTGCCAGATGATTATTGGCAGCCAAACCCAGATCCGCCTGAAAAACACGGCGAGACGTTACGACGACGCTGCCCAGCAGCAATTGGCTCCAGCCGACCAATGGGAGGCCCTGGCCGAGCAGGAAAACTGGGCCATCAGTGCAGGTGGTGCCGACTCTGTGGACAATGCGCTGGAACGTCACCCGTGGCTGCGGGTGTGCGAGAAGGTCGCCAAGGAGCAGGGCTTCTTCCACTGGCAGTTGGATTTCGCCCCCGTCTTTGGGCGCGGCGGGTTTGACCTGCAGGTGGGAAACCCTCCGTGGGTTCGGCCCGACTCCGACATCGACGCGCTCCTGGCCGAGGGAGACCCGTGGTGGGAACTTGTCGACAAGCCCTCAGAAGCCGAGAAGCGGGAGCGCCGCACCACAACCCTGCTTTTACCAGGCATCCGCGAGCTCACGACTGCTTCGGACTCCGAAACGGTCGCCGTACGCAGCTTTGTCAGCGATCCGACCATGTACCCAGAACTTGATGGGCTGCGACCAGACCTCTACCGATGCTTCATGTGCACGACGTGGTCACACCAGTCATCTCGCGGCACCGTCGGACTCATCCATCCCGAGACCCATCTCACTGACGAGAAAGCCGGGCACCTTCGCGAGCTCACCTACCCGCGGCTACGCCGCCACTGGCAATTCGTCAACGAACTGCAGTTGTTCAGCGAGATTGACCACCACGTCACGTACGGGGTCCACATCTATGGATCACATCGCGCGCCATCGTTCCTCAACGTCAGCAATCTCTACACCCCCGCCACGGTCATCGGATCTCTTCGGCACGACGGATCAGGCGAGGCGCCTGGGTTCAAGTTTGAGGGTCACTGGGATGATCGGCCGCATGGCAAGCGCATTCAGACCGTCACGGACGAAACCCTCGCCACCTGGCGCGACATCCTCGATCCCGACCTTCAGACTCCGCGACAGACCCGAATGCTCTACACAGTCAACCGGGATGTGGCGGAGACCTTGCGGCAATTGTCGAGGGCCCCACGTCTTGCGTCACTGCACCTGCGGTTCTCGCAGGGATGGAACGAGACAACCGACTTCCAAAAGGAGTACTTCGTCAAGAGTTGGGGCCAACCCGATTCCTGGGACGACGTCATTCTGCAAGGCCCTCATCTTCACGTTGCGACGCCCTTCTTCAAGTCCCCCAATCGCACGATGAAGCACAACCAAGATTGGTCCGAGGTGGACCTCGAAACCCTGCCACCCGGTGCGATCCCGGTCACCGCGTACAAACCGGCAGGAGACCGTGCCCGGTACGATGCCGACTACACCCATTGGGACGGCGACCCTGCCCGCGACCACTACCGTCTGGCGTGGAGAGCCATGGCGGCCAACACCGGGGGCGAACGCTCATACCCGCCATCATTCCGCCTGGTGCTGCGCATCCCCACGGGGTGTTTTGTGTCGGCGGAACCACTAACCGGGGACTCGCCACAGCTGGTGGGTTCAGTGCAAGTCTGCTGCTGGACTTTGCCGTGCGTGCAGCCCCGAAGAGCGGGATCTACGAAAGCGTCTTAAGCAGGCTTCCAGCGCCTCCCACACGACATCCACTCCTTGATGCCCTCGCCCTTCGCACCCTCCGCCTCAACTGCCTCACCGACGCCTACGCCGGCCTGTGGCAGGAGTGCTTCGACACCTCCTTCACCTCGGATGCCTGGGCAAGCACCGATCACACCGTCACCTCCCTGGGCGACGTCGGCCCTAGCTGGACCCCACAGACCCCGCTGCGTCGAGCCTCCGACCGGCGTCAGGCCCTCGTCGAGATCGACGCGATCGTGGCTCTCATGCTCGGCGTCACCGCCGACCAGCTGTGCACGGTGTATCGCACCCAGTTCGCCGTCCTATACGGCTACGACCACGACAAGTACACCTACGACACGAACGGCCGCGTGGTGCCGAACGCCGTCCTCAAGGTGTGGCGCAAGAAGGGCGATGCGACAACCCGCGAGCTCACCCACACCAATGAGGCAGGCAACACCTACGTCTACGACCTGCCGTTCCAGACCTATGACCGTGAGCATGACATGCGCGTCGCCTACGCTGAGTTTGAGCGTCGACTGGAGACTCAAGGAACTAATTCATGAGTGAACTCGTCCCCCGAAGCAGGCGGCCAAGCTACAGGCCGCCCTTCTGGACTACCTCACGACCACCTTCGCCCTCTCCGACGCCGACGCTCAGCGCGCCCTCGACGAGTTCTTGCGTGACCCTGACGAGGGCATTTTCAAGGGGCCTTACCTGCGTACCCGGATGCCCTTTGCCCCGGCACCGAGGTACTCCGCCGATCAGCTCACCTGGATGCCTGAGGGTTTTAGGCCATACAACCACCAGGCCAAAGCTTTCGCCCGTCTCAACTCGGCGTTGGGCCGCCCACGTCCCACCCTGGTCACCACCGGTACCGGCTCGGGCAAAACCGAGGCCTTCCTGCTGCCGATCCTCGACCATGTCATCCGGGCTCGCCGCGACGGTATCACCGGCACCAAGGCGCTCATCCTCTACCCCATGAACGCGTTGGCCAACGACCAGGCTCAGCGTCTCGCCCACCTCATCACCACCGATGAGCAACTGGCCGAGGTCACCGCCGCGATCTACACCGGTGAACAGGGACCATCTCGCACCATCGTCAGCAAGGACGGCCTCATCACCGACCGCGCCGTCATCCGCGACAGTGCCCCCGACACTCTGCTGACTAACTACAAGATGCTCGACCAGCTCCTGCTGCGTCACGAGGACCAGCGCATCTGGCAACAATCGGCCGAATCGCTGCAATACCTTGTGCTCGACGAGTTCCACACCTACGACGGCGCCCAGGGCACCGACGTCGCGATGCTGCTGCGTCGATTCGGCCTAGCCCTCAAGTCGTACTGGCCAGAGCGCGGCAGCCAAACTGACACTCACAGCGCCGAGGAATGGGGGCGTCCGCTTGGGCGCATCACTCCCGTTGGCACCTCGGCAACCCTGGGCACGACCGAACACCAAGAGGCATCAGGGCTCACGACTGACGCAGCCCGCGGAAACCCCACGCCCTCCCCAAACTTCGAACGCTCCGGCGACATGGTCTCCTTCGCCACCACGGTCTTTGGTGAGCCCTTCGATGCCGACTGCGTCGTCACCGAGTCCCGCAGGCCGATTGACGAGTGGGTCGGTGACGCCGAGCAGCGCCTCAAGGATCGAGGCATCAAACCACGCATCGTCAACACCCTCATGTTCACCGATGTTCTTGACGCGATCGCCGGTCTCTCCCCCGATCAGGCGTGCACCACCTTGCTGACCAGGCTGTATGAGGATGAGGCGGACGTCGACCACGAGCGCGCACCAGGTCGCAAGAGCCATGACGACCTCGTCCTGCTCGCCAAAGGTCACCCCTTCATCCGGGACTTCCTGAAAGCCACCGCCGAGGCGACCCACGTTCGCGACCTTGCCGACCGTCTGCTCCCGGGAACCGCTCGCCTGGACGACCCCCGCGTCACTTTTCTGCTGGAGCTGCTGGGCGCCCTCGGGCACCTGCGCTCACTGCCCGACCGTGACATGCCGAGCACCGAAACTCACCTGTGGATTCGCGAGCTCAGCCGCATCGACCGCGACGTATCGACTGCCACTAACTTTCGCTGGAGTGACGACGGAACCCCGGTAGGTCGAGCGACCGACGACGGCACCGAGCCGGGGGTCGTCGCCCTACCAGCGGTGTATTGCCGCCGCTGTGGCCGCAGCGGATGGGGCGTCCAGCTCGCCAGCACTGGCTACGACCTCAGCGCAAATGATGACAGCATCAGGCGGAACCACGCGGCACACGACGGGCGTTTCCGAGCCTTACTCTCGGCCCCTCGGGAGGGTGCTCGCGCCGTCGACTCCGGCGAGGCAGTGACCTCACTGTGCTGGTTCGACACCGTCAATAGGTGCCTCGATCACCACATCCCCGACGCCGACAGCCCCGAATACCGCAACGGCATTCTGCTACCCGTCCTCACCCAGGCCGGCCAAGACGCTGAGAAGGACGCCAAGAACGATGTCTGCCCTAGCTGCGGAGCTAAGGACGCCATTCGCTTCCAAGGATCGGCGATCGCCACACTGCTGTCGGTAAACCTGTCCACCTTGTTCGGCAGCGACGACCTGGATGAGAAGAAGGCACTCGTCTTCACCGACTCTGTCCAGGACGCTGCCCACCGCGCAGGATTCATTTCGGCGCGCTCCCACGCCCTCACCCTGCGCACCATCCTGCGCAGCTCCATCAGCGAAGAGCCTGTTACGATTCCCGAACTCATCAGCACCGTGCTGGACGACGCCGACGACCAGTTCAAGCGCTATCGCCTGTTACCCACCGAACTCGCCGAACATCACAACTTCGAGGAATTCTGGCGCTCGGACCGCGACACGACAGTGCCGAAGGCGATTCTCGCCCGAGTCCGCAACCGCCTCACCTTCGACGCGATCCTCGAACTTGGCCTGCAAAGCAGGTACGGGCGCACCCTGGAACAGACCGGCTCGATCTGCGTCGAGGTGAACGCCGGGTCCTTCACCAACATGGTCGATATTGGCCGCGACGCCCTGGGACACAGTGAAGACGACCTGGTCGGGACCCTGGCAGGCCTGGCCGACAAGCAGATGGTGTCCTGGGTCCGCGGGGTTCTCGAGCGCATCCGCGTCCAAGGAGGTATCAACCATCCGTGGCTGCAGGCTTACCTGGACCACGACGGTGCGCGCTGGCACCTATGGGGAGGACGCCGTCGGCAAGACGGAATGCCCGCTTTCCCTCCCGGCCGTTCCGCCCCGGCCTTTCCGCGAGTCGGCGGCCAGCGTGTCCGTCACGAACAGCTCGACAATGTCACCGACGGCCAGAGTTGGTACGCCCGGTGGACTGGACGGGTTCTCGGCGTCTCTGCGGGTCATGGGGCCCGGTTGGTCAGGTCGCTACTAGAATGCTTGCACCACGCCGGCGTCCTGGAAGCGACGACGACCCAGGCACAGGCGACTGTGTACGCGATTCCCGATGAGAGGATCGTCGTACGGGCGACCCTCGACAAGGAGTTGCGCGAATCCGTCATCTTGCTGCGCTGTGATCTGTGTCAAGCGGTGCACCCGGGCAGCCCTGACACCGTGCGTCAACTCACCGGCGCTCCGTGCCTCAATGGAAACTGCGACGGCCAACTGGCCTCCGCGCCGATGGCACCAGATAACTTTTATCGCGGCTTCTATCGAACCAGTGACCCGCGACGCATCGTCGCCCGCGAGCACACCTCGATGCTCTCGGATCAGCAGCGGCTGGAATACGAGAACGGTTTCAAGGCTGGCTCGATGGATCCCTCGGCACCCAATGTCCTCGTCGCCACGCCTACCCTTGAGATGGGTATCGACATTGGCGACCTGTCGACGGTGTTCTTGTCATCGCTGCCACGCAACGTAGCCAACTATGTGCAGCGGATTGGTCGAGCTGGCCGCGCGACGGGCAGCGCTCTCGACGTCACCATGGTCAGGGGTCGTGGCGAACACCTGCCCCGGCTGGGCGACCCGACGTCAATGATTAACGGCCAGGTGCGTCCTCCGGCCACCTATCTCAGCGCCGGGGAAATCCTGCGTCGGCAGTACCTGGCGCATCTGAGTGACGAGTTGGCTCGCGACCCGGGCGCCATTCATCCGCATACTTCGGGTGCTGCTATGAACGGTGACGACGGTGGCTTCCTCGCCAGCCTCGTCGACTATGCCGAAACCGACGTTGACGAGCACCTGGACCGTTTTCTGTCCACCTTTGCGCACCTGCGCGCCGATTCCGTGGAGGACCTGCGCGCCTGGGCCACGCCGGTGGCCGGTAAGCGCACCAGCAGGCTCGCCGAGCAGGTATTTGCCGCTGCGACGAGGTGGACGCGAACTTTGGAGGAGTTGGAGCATCGACGCCAGACCATTGAGGCGAGTTTGCCCGAGCTACGGCAAAAGGCCAACATCCCCAACGCTGGAGAAGATGACCGCCAAGCTTTCGCAGACGCCGAGGCGACCATCAAGTGGATCCACAAGCTGCGGGGCAAAGCAACCCAGGAATACTGGATAGCGACCCTTGAGGAGTACGGGCTCTTCCCCAACTACACCCTCGTCGACGACTCAGTGGAACTCGATGTGAGCCTGAGTTGGTACGATCCCGACAGCAACGACTACCAGGACGAGACGGCATCTTTCTCGCGTGGAAGTGCTGCGGCGTTGCGAGATTTCGCCCCTGGAGCGACCTTCTACGCCATGGGCCACGCCATCACTATTGACGCCATCGACCTCGGACGAGATAGCGAGTCCATCTACACCCTGGCAGTGTGCCCTTCGTGCGGATACACCGTCGATCAACGCCTCGACGGCGCCCCGACAGAGTGTCCACGATGCCACGATCACCGCATCCAGGACACGGGACAGCACCTGGAGGTTGTGGAGCTGACGCGCACTTCTGCGGCCATCAAGCGCGACGAGTCACGCATCGACGACGCCCACGAGGAGCGTACCCAGACGAACTTCACCATCGTGCCGGCCGCTGACATCGATCCGTCACGAGTTCGCAGCGAGTGGTACGTGCAACACACCGAATTCGGCGCTCGATACCTTGACCGGATGGACCTGCGCTGGATCAACCTGGGCAAGGAGACACCCAGCGCCCCAAGCCGGCAGATGGCTGGTTTCCAGTGCCATACTCCCCTGTTCCGCGTCTGCGAAGGCTGCGGACACCTCGACAGCACCACCGGAACGAATCACCGTTCCGAGCATCGGCCGTGGTGCCGCTACCGCGATGACCTCGACGAGCACGTGCGCACAGTCGCGCTCACCAGGTCACTGACGACTCAAGCCGTCGTCCTCCCGTTGCCAGCCTCGATTGTCACTGGCGATATGTTCGCTTTGCCGAGCCTGCGCGCAGCCCTCCTGCTTGGATTGCGCGAGCAGTTCGGTGGAACTCCTGACCATCTGGGCATCATGGCGATCAAAGAACCAGTCGACGGCAGAACCCGCGATGCATTGCTGCTGCACGACCTTGTCCCGGGCGGGACTGGTTATCTAGCCGAATTCACTGATCCCCAGAACGTGTGGGCGGCTCTGCGCCGCGCCTTCGAGATTGTGCGCGACTGCCAATGCAAGGACGAGGGGCGACTCGCCTGCCACCGCTGCCTGCTGCCGATGGCGTCCGCCCGCGAAGCCCGATACGTCTCACGCGCCAAAGCCGAGGACTGCCTCAAGGTTCTCATGGGGCTGCCCGGCGGCGATGCGCCTGGCACCTAGATGACCTGGGGGATTGCCACCACGCCCCCTACTATCAGCTCCGACGACGAGTCCTACCTGGAGTCGCGTTTCCGAAAATCCTTCATGGCTCTTGCGCGTAGGCTTAACGCGACGGTATCCCAAAATTATGGACCCGGCGGCAACGTCATCAACGTGCGCATCGGGCAAGTGCTGTACACCCTGCAACCTCAAGTACTCATGCCCGGCTGCAAACCCGATTTCGTCCTGCGCGGTGGTGACCGTCCAGATCTGGCGATTTTCACCGGCGGGGCGACCTTCCACGCAACCCCGGAGTGCAACCGGGTGCGCGACGACGCCGAGAAGCGCGCTGGGCTGCGCAACCTTGGGGTTGAGGTGCTGGCGGTCACGCTAGACGACGTCAATGACTTCGAGGCCGGACGGGATCCGGCCGCGCCCGAATGGTTCAATGCCTCAGTGTCGTCAAAGCTCATTAGCCTGTATGACTACACCCCCGATGCCGTGCGAGCCGTGACTGGTGGGCCTTTCGCACTCTTGGAGTACTGGATGCGGGGAGAGCCGCTGGAGGCTCTCAAGCACTTCGCCTCGGCGATCCCGATGTTCTTTTCGACGAATAGCGCCCCAGATGGCTACATCGATTCCGCAGTGCCCATCGCCGCTGTGAAACAGGAAGATCTCCACGACAGTCAGCGGGGTAACCCTGAGGCTGCGCGCGCCTGGTGGCACCAGGACGGCCCCTTGAGTATTCGGACCCGACTACGAGCGAGCAGCTTTCCCCCGGCTAGCGACATCTGCGTTGTTCTCGACGACGACGCCGTCAACAATTCCGCTTTCTTAGGCGCGTGGCATCGGTGGCTTGCGCTGAGCAACGCACTCATGCTGCGCGATGCATCGGACCAGACGGTCATCCTCGGCTGTGTCAAACCGCAGGAGCCGAGTGGGCAGGAGGCGGCCGTCACCGATCCCGTGATAGACATTGCCCAGACCCCCTGGCCCACTGTCATCAAGAACCTCGGACCCTCGCTGGCCACACCCGAGCTTCCCGGGCTGCTGGAGGATCTCGCGGCACAGGGGGGTACCTGAGCCGATGGCCGGTAAAGAGATCGGTTCAGAGGGCATCATGGTTGACCTGGCATGGCCCGATTCGCGTATAGCAGTAATCTTCGCACCGGAGCCCGACGACGAGGACTTGCTGGCCGAAGACGGATGGACACTGGTACGCCCGACGGCACACGACATCACGACGGCGCTGGAGAGCATGGCGTCGAGGGAAGGACACCATGGCTGAGTCGACGATCGTCATGTCGAAGCAGGCGAACAAGCTCGACGGATCCCTCAAGGCGAAAGCATTCACCTTCCTTTCCAAACTCGCCGCCGATGACGCGGTGCCCGGCCTGCATATCGAGAAGGTGGAAAACTGCCGCGACAGCAGAGTAAGGACCGGCCGCGTCGACAAGCAGTTCCGCGCTGTGCTGTTCAAGCTCACCGGTGAGGGGCGTAACCACTATGTCCTCGAGGGCATTTACAACCAGGACGAGGCCTATAACGTGGCCCCGCGTATCGAACTCGCCATCAACCCTCTCAACGGAATCCCTGAGATCAAGCGGGCCGAACCGTCCACCGACGCCCCCAACCTAAACGTCAGCGCCGCTACCCCACACGAACCAGCCATCCCCGTCCGGAAGTCTTCTCCCGTCATCACCGCCGACCGGGCAGAAGTGCTGTCCCTTGGGCTCGACGCCAGCCTCGTCGATACCGCACTCACCCTCACCAGTGAAGACGCCGTACTCGACCTGGCAGCGCGGCTCAGTGGGTGGCAGGAAGCCGCGCTCGTCGGCCTGGCCTCCGGGATGACGCCAGACCAGGTGCGCAAGGAATTGCTCGAACCACCGGAACAACCCGGAACGGAACAGGCACAGGCACCCCGCAAGGACGAGGTGACGTCAGTATCTCGCGAGTCTGACGCCGCGCTGCTCAATAGCCTACGCAGCCCTGCAGCGGCCATGGATTTCGCCATGATCGAAGGTAAAGACGAGTTGCGACGGGTCATCGAGGACGGAGACTTCGGGGCTTGGCGAGTGTTCTTACATCCGACGCAGCGTCAATTTGTCAACCGCCGGTGGAACGGGTCGTTTCGGCTGGGCGGTGGGGCCGGAACCGGCAAGACAGTTGTCATCCTTCACCGGGCAGTATCGCTGGCTCGAGATAACCCAGATGCCCGCATCATCATCACAACGTTCACAAAGAACCTCGCCAATGAGCTGTCCGAGAACCTGAAGTCCCTTGATCCGACCCTGCCACGGGCGTCCGCACTGGGACAGCCAGGCGTGTACATCAACGGTATTGACGCCCTGGTCAGCGCCGTCATCCGAGATGCTGGAGCTGACGTCGCCGAGGCCGCCAAGGAGGTCCTGGGAGCCCCTCGCACCGACTTGACCGGGCGCACGTCGCCGCTGCTGTGGCGCGACGTCCTCGACCAGGCTCGAAGCGAGGTGCCCGAGCGGCTAGCTCACCACCGACTGCTCGAGACTGAGTACGAGCAAATCATCCTGCCGAATCTCATCACGACCCAGGAGAAGTATCTGCGGGCGCGACGCCCCGGGCGGGGTTTCCGACTCAATCGTCGCGATCGTGATGCGGTATGGGAGCTTGTGAATAAGTACCGAGACGACTCTCGCATCGGTGGCATGATTTCGTTCGCGGAGGCGGCCGCTATTGCCGCGCAGTACCTCACTCGCCACAGTGCCGTCGCCGATCATGTCCTTGTCGATGAGGGCCAAGACCTCGCCCCGGCCCACTGGAGGCTCATCCGATCGCTCGTGCCCGAGGGTCCGAATGACATCTTCATCGCTGAGGACTCGCACCAGCGCATTTACGGGCATCGGTTGGTGCTGTCTCGGTATGGCATCATGACGAGGGGCCGTTCGCGGCGACTCACCCTCAATTACCGCACCACGGCGCAGATCCTTCACTGGTCGACCCGGGTGCTCGAGGGCGGGAACTACGTCGATTTGGACGGTGCTGACGACGACAAACTGTCGGGGTACCGGTCGGCTCGACGCGGCCCCGACGTCACCGTTCACCCATGCGGGACGATCACCGAAGAGTTCGACGTCCTGGCCAAGATCGTCGGGCAATGGGCGAAGGGTCGCCAACCCGAGACCACGGCGGTGCTGGTGAGGGACCGGTCACAGCGCGAGCGAGTAGTAGATGCGCTGCATGAACGGGGAGTACAGACCCGAGCCGTTGATCACGGTTCGATACCGCCGGGGGCGCCGGTCGTCATGACCATGCATCGTGCCAAAGGCATCGAGTTCAGCAAGGTGTACCTCTTCGGGGTCTCCTCGCGGTCCATCCCCATGGGCATCAAGGCATACGACTTCGATCAGGATGAGAAAGACCAGGCTCTGCTCCGGGAGCGGTCGCTGCTGTACGTGGCGGCGTCGCGAGCCCGCGATGAGCTTGTGGTGAGTTGGAATGATCAGCCCAGCCCGTTGTTGAGCGCTTCTGTATCGTCCGGGGCAGCCAGCAAATCTTGAGTGCGACGCCCGAGGCCTTGAATGTCGACCAATGACTGTTTGGAATCGCCAACTCGGTGACTTGAGAAATTAACGTCCTCCCATTGTCATGGGCTGACGTGGTCAGTCACGCTGGCATGCGTCCCGGCGAGGCGCATCAGCACTTGACCGGACCCGTTGCATCACTCGGCGGCCAGATCGTCGTGGATAGATTCACCCTGGTAAGGCGAAGATATTGGAGCCTCCGCTACGTCGACAATCCTCTTGGCGTGCCCATAGACGTTGTCGTCAATCCACTCTGGCGGTAGTTCGCTGCCCTTGATGGCCTCGAGGACAAGGTCGACTTTCAGCTGATTACCGGTGACCCTGCCGTGGCACACCAAAGCGATGCCTGCATCCTCGCACGCTTCGACGACCGGAAGGAAGTGCTGGCTCATCTGGGTTGACAACAGGCCCACCATCTCACCGCATACTTTGACGCCAACCACCGTTTTCTGGGTCGTCTTAAGTTGCTTTATAAACGATCCAAGTTGAGCCACCACCGGCACAGAATGCTCGTCGTCAAGCAGACCCAGCAATGTCTCCATGTGGTCCCCTTCACGGGTAACTTGCACCTTACGCCCCCGCGGCAAGATAGCTACTGGTCCATTTGGCATTCAGACAGGAGTCGCTACCTCATCGGGCAGTGGCAACTTGATGCTTGCCCCGGCTCGAAATCCGTGCTGGCGCGTCATCCAGATTGATGCCGGAACCGACAAGCATCGGTCCGAGGCATGAAGCGCTTCGATCACTTTGAGGTACGATTCCCTTACCTCATCCGGGACTATTCCGATCTGCATACCGTCGATAAACACGGCAAGTTTATGGTTCACAGTGAGCCTTACTTGAGCGTCGAGATCATCCAGTCGAGCCTTTTCACGTTTACCGTCGTGGCCACAAGACAGACAGACTCGCGTAATACCAGCTTTAGACTTCTTAATTGCTACGAGTTTGTAGTTGCGGATACATGGTCCCCAAGGCTGAACTGGCAGTTGCGTACTCGCGGACACCGACGATAATGGCCGCGGGTAGCCTCTAAGCAGCATGGGGTGTGGACTCTCGCCCGCACCTTGTCGAGAGAGCGTCGCACGGAGGGCATCATTCGTCGGCACCTCGACGTATGCGTCGAGGATGCTCATTACGCGTCCGTGAACATCCATCGACGTCACCCCAAGCGCGTCCCATTCTGGAGCTATTTCAGCGGCAGCCCATACCGACACGTAACCGATATGATGACCATTCACACTTACCTTGAGCGCGTTTTCATCGTGGCTGTTCTGAGGTTCACGCTCAACACACAGCACTGTTGACCCAATAACGGAATTAGGAACCGTGTAATAGCACATCCCGAAAACGTCATAACGTGTAACATTATCCCCAACGTTATAATTCGTCCATGACCCCAACGAGGCTGTCTTCACAGCCACTTTAGCAGCAGGTAAAGAACCTTTACGTCCAACGCGATTACCAATGATCGCAAGCCAAAAACCAGCAGCCAACCATATTCCCGCTTTCGGTATCAAAACCATAACGGCGACAATGAGGGCGCACCACCACGGGTGGGAAACCATGAAATCCCTAACTGCGTTCGTGTGTTTGCTCATGCTTCGACCCATCCATCGACTTCCTGGCTTTCTTTGCCCATCTCGTCCTGTTCACCGAAACGAACGTTCATAGGACGTGTGATCACCCACATATCCTCAGCCCCGGTGGGGACAGGACAGACCGGAACCACGCTTGCCTGCCGTGGGTTCTTCCGAGTTTGAGATTGCATCACCCCGACCCGCCAACGAACTCTGTTAGAGCGCCCGTCTGAGAACGCGTCAGCTCTGCTAGTGGAGTCCGCTTGCCTCCGCCGCCGCTGATTTTGGTGGCCCCAGTGGACCCTCTTAGGCGGAATACCGTATGCCTCTGCGGCGGCCTGACGCGTCTGCTTCGTTCGGGATTGCCGGAGAAACCATCGCAGGTACCCGTACCCGTCTCTCATGGTCCTGAGTGCGATTTTGCCGGTGGCCTTCCGGGCCTTCTGGCACAGCATCACGGAGTTGCGGCAACTAGCATCGCGAAGGAGATCTGACAGATCGCTCACCTCCAACTCAGAGGACTCCCGTACGAAGCGCCAGCAGCTATCAAGGCCTTGGCGGCACGTATCTGCCCCGGCGCTGCGTCAGAAATCGCAAATCGACGCGCTAAAGTCTTTACCCAAGCTGTCACATGACAACCCCAAAGCCCGACCGCGTCGCGCTCAACTGTCGCGCCGTCGCTGGATGAATCCGCACGCGTTTGGCCCGCGTATTCGGTTAAGTCGCAGTCAATCACGCCCACCAGCAACGCTCGACACCGATGCTTGCATCTATCGAATCGGCGGAATCTCCCTGCAAATCCACCATGGCCCCACGCTCATCCATCAGCGCTACTAGGAAGACGAGTGGCTGCCATGACGCGACTCCTCTCAAATGGAACCGCTACACCGCAACCGAGGGGATCTTCAGAATCAAAAGTTCCCTCTATAGTTCCCGTCGTGAATTCGGCAGGAAGCATTTCCCCTTGTCAGGGGAATACATTGGTCGGGGCGACAGGACTCGAACCTGCGGTCTCCTGCTCCCAAAGCAGGCGCGCTAGCCACTACGCTACGCCCCGTCTCATCGCGGCTACCGCAACAAGAACACCGACAGTTTACTGGAACACCCCGCCATTCGGCCAATGAGCCACCCCGACGACGTGACTTTGCGTCACTTCACCACTGAACGGATGGCATCGGCGATAGCCTTCGGCCTATCCAGCATCATGAGGTGATGGGAGTTTTCCACCACGATCAATCTCGCTGCGAGCATCTGGGCCAGGCGTTCATGAAGTGCCAGTTCCTGCTCCTGGCCCGAATACACCGCCGACAACAACACCGTCGGCAGATCTGGCCAAGTATGCCTTGAACGCACGGCCATGAGGTCCCATGCTTGCTGGTCATACCCCATCCATTCAGCCACCGCCATCGCCATGGCGTCAGGGCTGCTATAAACCCGGTGAAGCCGGTGTTCCTGGAATTGATGCCACACCACCGAACCTGACCTCATCGTTTGCGCCATGACACCGATGGCGAAGGCACTACGACCCAACGGCCCCGCCACCGAGCCCATGATTTTGTAGACCGCGTTCGGCAAGGCGATGCTGTGACGACGCGGCGGATGGGTTGGCCACTCCACGGAAGGATCAACGAACACGACACCGGCAACAGTCTCAGGATGGATTCGAGCAAACGCTTCAGCATGGAAAGCCGCCATGGAATGGGCAACGAGGATGACCCTCCGTGGGCGACCGGTGTCCCCATGCCCTTGAATCAGACCAACGAGATCGGTCAGGCTAGCGATCTCTTCATCCAACTGGGGATAGCGCCCCGGCCAGGAGGTCCCACCGAGACCTGGACGGTCGTAGGCGATGACGTCAAGAGGCTGGAGGCGGTCCACAACAGGTTTCCAGAAGTCACTCGATGCTGCTGCCCCTGCCATGAGCACAACAACGGGGTCCTCAACGTTGGAAGCCGGTCCTTTCGCATCGTCGTACACGACATGGAAGGGTCGCCCACCCAATTCGCGCATCGACGCCAGGGCGCCGTGAGACGAATCAAGCACCTTGTGGCCGTCCCCGTCGGAACAGCTGGCATCGTCATCGCTACTCATGGCACTCCCCTATCTCACTTCAGGGTTCAAACCCTTATGCCTCTCACGAGGTGCGCGGACGCACCAGCGGGAAACTAATTGTCTCGCGAATTGACGCATTCGTCAGCAGCATCACCAGACGATCCAGCCCCATACCCATACCGCCAGACGGTGGCATCGCGTATTCGAGGGCCTCCAGGAAGTCCTCATCAAGCTCCATCGCCTCCGGATCGCCGCCTGCGGCCAGCAGGGACTGAGCTGTGAACCGCTCCCGCTGAATCACCGGATCGACAAGTTCGGTGTAGGCCGTGCCCACCTCGGAGCCGAAGATGATGAGATCCCATTTCTCGGCCAGCCGCGGATCATCACGGTGCTGACGGGTCAATGGAGAAACGTCAGTCGGGAAGTCGCAGAAGAAGGTCGGCTCGACGGTGACATGCTCACTGACGTGCTCGTGCAACTCCAGCACGACGTCGCCACGGCTCCATTTTGGCATCGTGGCAATCCCGAGCTTATTGGCGTACTCGATGAGCTTTTCTTTGGGGGTATCGGCGGTGACCTCCTCACCCAGCCCGCGCGAGATTCCCTCATTGACGGTGACGACATGCCATTTATTGGCTAGGTCGATCTCATGTTCGACACCTGTGCGATCACGTCCACGCACGACCGTTCCGCCGATGGCATTGCGGGCGGCAGACAGGATCATCTCCTGGGTGAGGTGACGCATCTGGACGTAGTCGCCATAGGCCTGGTATGCCTCAAGCATCGTGAACTCCGGGTTATGGGTAGCATCGGCGCCCTCGTTACGGAAGTTCCTACCGATTTCGAACACTCGTCCGGCTCCGCCGACCATAAGCCTCTTGAGGTACAGCTCCGGGGCAATGCGCAGATACAGTTCCAGGTCGTAGGCGTTGATGTGGGTGCGGAATGGACGTGCATTCGCCCCGCCGTGGATCGTCTGCAGAATCGGCGTTTCAACCTCGATGAAGTCATGACTCAGCAGCGTTTCCCGCACCGCGCGGATGGCGTTCGAGCGAGCACGCAGCTGATCGCGCGCACCAGGATTGACGATGAGGTCGAGGTAACGCTGACGAACCTTGGCTTCTGGATCATTGAATCCCGATCGTCTCGATGGCAGTGGTCGCAGCGACTTTGCCGCTAGCCGCCACGACGTCACCTTCAGACTCAGCGTCCCGTTACGGGAGGCCCCCACTGTTCCAGTAGCTACGAGGTGATCTCCCAAAGACACCGTGTGACGGAAGTCGCGCAGATTATTGACGCCCACGGCGTCACGTTCCATGACGAGCTGGCAGGCCCCCGTCCAGTCGAAGAGGTCAATGAAGATGACACCGCCGTGGTCACGGCAGGCATCCACGCGCCCGGAGACGGTCATCTCCTGGCCGGTCAATTCGGTGACGACGTCCCCCGGCTGGTGGTCGGGCTTACAGTCAGGCGGATAGGCCTCCACTCCTGACTCCAGAAGACGCTCGCGGGTCGCCATCCGGGTACGAACCTGCTCAGGAAGACGACGCTGCGGAAGACTCGGCGTGCGTTCTTCAGCCAGGAATTCGGCGATCTCAGGATGCCCACTGGTCGAATAAACCGGTTGAGGCGGCGGTTCCACCGGGTAAAGCCACCGAGGAATGTCAAGCTGGCCCTCGGCGATGCCCATTGCCAGACCCACCTGGCCCAAATCAGAAGTGTCAGTGAAATTAAGGTAGCGGGTCTGCCAGCTCGGCTTGTACTTGACGTTAGAGCGATACAACTGCTCAATCTGGAACCACTTTGACGCCACCAAAACCAGCCAGCGATTAAGTCGACGCACCGGGGAGGCCCCCACCCGGGCACCTTCCTCAATAGCTTCACGGAACACCGCGAAATTCATCGAGACCCGCCGAATGCCAATCTCTGACCCGGCCGCCATGAGTCCTGCGACCATAAGTTCAGTAACACCGTTATCTGCCCCGTCAAGGTCTCGCCGCATGACGTCAAGGGACAAGCCGTCATTACCCCACGGCGTGAAGGAGAGAATGCCGGCCGTCTGGCCAGCACGGGGGCCGTCATCAGGGTAGAGCGCCTCCACCATGACGCATCTACCATCCAGCGGGTCCCCCAACCGGGACAACGCCATCGAGAAGCCGCGCTCGTCACCGTTTTGACGCCACTTATCAGTCAGGTCAATGAGACTGTGCAACTCCTGCGGATGGATGTCCTCATGGCGTCGGGCCCGAGTCGTGTATCCCATCGCACGCAGCTTCGTGACAGTGTGACGCACGGGCTTGAGATCAGGGTCATCGAGATTAAAAGTCGCTGGGGAGATGATGGCTTCGTCGCCAATGCGCATGGCTTTCAGACCCGCGTGATTCCACACCGTCGCACCTTCCTCTGAGGTGCCAATAACGGCAGGAACCCATCCATAGGTATGGGCGATCTCGAGGAAAGCGTCAATAGCTCCGGGCCACTGGTCGACTGGGCCGACTGGGTCACCTGACGCCAAAGCCACCCCAGCCTCAGTGCGATAACAGACGGCGGCACGACCGTTGTGGGAAAAGACGACGGCTTTGTCACGGCGAAGGGCAAAATACCCCAGCGAATCGGCCGGATTCTCGTCAAGAAGACGACGCAATTGCAGCTCATCAGACAGGCTCATCATGGCAATATTGCGTTGAGAACGCAGAATGACGACAAGCGCAGCCACCAGCACTACGGCCAGCAGGAATGACACCACACCTTGCACCCAGTGCGGCGACGTTGGTTCCTGAGCGATACTTGCTTCATTGCCTTTCAGGATGCAAGTGATGATGTGCACCAGACGGTTCCGCGGCCGTCCAACACCACCAGTTAGGGACACCAACAGCCACCCAATAAATCCGGTAGCTAGCAGACCCCCGACGAGCACGACGATTGCCCGTCCGAGGTTGGCGCGAACCGTATGCGCGGAAAAGCTGCGACGACGAGTCAGCAAGGCCACCAGGATCCAGCCAACCGTGAACACGTTGAACAGGTATCCCGCTAGATCAATGTCCTTACGGGTGTCTGTCGGCCCGCCCATGATGACCTCGCTGATCACGAGGGTAAAAGATGTGGCCGCCACAAGCCACATCAATCCAAACACGATGAGACTTACCCACCAGGCGAACCTCTTACGTCGCGATAACGCGTCCGAAAGCACTAACAGGACCACGACACCGGCCCAGCCAAAACCGTCAATCGGGAAAATGAACACCGAGAATGCGTTGTTAGCGATGGCCACCCACGTGGTGCGGCTGAAGACCAGGCGCAACACAATGAGTAGGGCGGCGACGTTCATGAGCCGCGGGATGACGACAACCGCTGTGGCCCTCGGTTTTGGAGTCGATCGAGAACCGGTGCGTGGCCGAGCATCGGATGCCGCTCGTGTCTCAGGTACAGGGTGGGACGATGTCACGCCCTAACTGTGCCACGTCCGCGCGACACAACCAGAACCTCACCGCCGGAACAGCCGGACTTGCCTACTGAAAATACTGACCGGGAGGCAGAATGAGGCATTCCCAACATGGCGCGGTGATCCTGCCGCCCCGACGACGCAGACCCACCTGTGCGTCACCAGGTGAGAAGTGCCAGATCCTCGTCGTCAAGGTGCTCGCTAATGAGCAAGCGACGCGCCGTACGCTGGCGTAACTCCCCTACCCGCATAGGACCAAATGCGCTCGTCAAGTCCTCTGGCCAGACCGTCGTCATCGCGTGAGCGAGGGCGGCGCGGCGACGGGGCATCCGGTGTCCGTCAGCATAGAGCGGTCCGCCAGGAATCGCGGGCAGGAAGGCTCCCAATTCCCAAACCGCCTCGTCAGCGTCCCGGCCACCGAAACGCCCCGTCCACATGGCTCGTTCCGCGCGTACCAGCGGATCCTCTCCATCATCTGAGGTGATGTTGACCCAGTCTCCACCCGGAACGAACTCGGCCAGCTCAGCTGAAGCTATGCACCGGGACATGAAGGTGCCTGGCTCATCCATTGGAAGATCCCACAACCGACGCAGCCCCTCGTCACGAAGCTCGGGATCACCCAAGCGGTGGCCTAACCGGAAGGCAGCGCAACAGGTCAGGAGCTTGGCGACGTGGTCGTCATCTTCTCTAAAGGGCCGTGACAAGACGTTTTCCAGACCCTCGGCAGCCATGTCGAGGGCCTCGAATGGCGCAACCCTCATGCCGACTGCATTCATAAGCAACCACATCTGCGGACCTGTAACGGTGCGTGGATCAAAACTCGAGACGATCTCGTCGACACGGGCACCAACGACCGTCGCGAGGCCGGGAGACCATCCAATCATCACCCTGGTAGCACCACGGGATTCGTAGATGACGAGGTCGTGAGCCCCCATCGGCAGCGGGCCGATCGTTTCACTGGTGTGGTCGGTTCCGTCGATAAGGATGCCTGCATCAGGGGTGTGACACATTATTTCCTCAGGCGGATCAACGATCGTCTCAGGCGGCAACCACTCGGGAAGACATTCCACTGCCTCTGCAACGGTGTCCGCCGACCGGCCGCGCCACAAAGCCATCCGGGCGTTGCCTGGAGACAGCGGTATCTCGGCACCCAGCAAACTGACCCCCTCGTCAACGGGGTGGCAATCTCCCATGTCTTGACGCCAGACTGTCAATACCGCATCGTCGCCGGCGCTTCTGGTGACGACGATTCCGCTAGCCCCAGCGACCCAGACGATGGCTGGGACCGGTTGATCGAGAGCCCAGGTCGGACCGGGAACCGTCACCTCAGCGTCTTCGGCACTGGGAGGCATGGTGATCCCGGCGACGAGTTCCACCGCATCTCCTTGGCGTAACTGGACCGAAAGGACCGCTCCGCATGGGTGGGTCCACATCCGCGAAGACTCGTCACCAGACTCCTGGTATGACACCAGTGTCCACGGCGGACCGACGGTGACATAGTTCAACCTAACCTCCAGAGACAACCATCAGTGATGCCGACGCTGACACTGTGGGCACCAGAACAGGTGACGCCCTCCCTGTGCGATCATCCTCACCGGCGTATTGCACACCAAACACGGCTGACCCTCACGCCGATAGACGTACACCTCACCGCCATGACGATCTACCCGGGGGAGCCGCCCCATCGCCTCCGGGGTGTGCTCTGGCTGCACGGTATCGATGCGTCCTGCCTCAACCCCGGCACGCATGAGCATGACCAGATCATCCCACATCGCCAGCCATGTCGAGTGGAAAATCTGCTTGCCCGGGGTCACCGGATCAATGCGGTGACGAAACAGCACCTCAGCTCGGTAGATATTGCCAACACCGGCCGCGACCTTTTGATCTAACAGCAGATCGCTGATTCGTCGTGACGATCGTCGTACCTTGTCCCAGGCAATGTCTGGATCTGCGTCGTCGCGGATGGGGTCGGGGCCAATGGTGGCTGCGACCGTTCCCCACTCGTCGTCGCTGATGAGCTCACACATTTGCGGACCACGTAGATCAGCGGCAGTAACGCCATCGGTGATACGTAACCGCACCTGACCGACGACGGGAACTATCGGCCCGACGGTCAGCTTGCCAATAAGCCCCAGGTGGATGTGCAACAGGTGGTCAGGACGATGATTGTCGAAATCCACGACGAGATGTTTTCCCCATGCCTGAGCCGAGGTGAGCAATGCTCCATCCAGCATGGCCGCAGACTCGGCGAACCGTCCTTGCGGGGAGGTCACCTCGACCTGTGTGTCGGCGAAGGCCGAGCCAATGGCATTGGCGAGACGATGGATGACGTGGCCTTCAGGCATGGTTGTCCTCTCGGATGGTTGGTTATGGCAGATAGGTGGTCATGGCGTCGTGGAAGTCGAATAAGTACGACAATTTGGGGCAGGATGGTCTCATGAATGCCACTAACCCCGGCAAACAGCACCGAGCCCACGGACACCGGCGTGGTCATGGGCCAATCCTCGATGGAGACCGTGCTATGAGGGCACGTGAACTTGTCGAGCAGCCAGAACCCTCTGGTGAATCTCAGATGCCAGAGCCGGGTCAGGAGTGGAAAATGGTACTGGCGGATCTTCGACGCCGAGCCACCGCCAGCCCCCTCAATGATTCAGAGCAGAAAGACTTACCCCAGTGAGCCCTCGTCCTCCCAGCGAGTGAGCATGTCAATACGACGCTGATGGCGGTCCTCGTGAGAGAAGTCGGTCGTCAGGAAGGTTTCGACGATCTGCCAGGCTTCCTCATGGGTCTGCATCCGACCCCCCAGAGACACGATGTTCGCGTCATTGTGCAAACGTGCCAGCTCGGCGATCTCGACGGTGTATGCCAGTGCGGCGCGGATTCCCCTGACCTTGTTCGCGGTGATCTGCTCACCATTGCCGGAACCTCCTAGCACGATGCCAAGTGACCCCGGCTCGGCTACCACGGCCTGGGCGCACGGGATGCAGTAGTCGGGGTAATCGTCCTGACAGTCATAGCTAGCCGCGCCATGGTCGACAACCTGGTATCCGGCTTCCGTCAACTTGCCGACGAGGTACTCCTTGAGCTCGAAGGCCGCATGGTCGGTGCCGATGTGAACATGTGAAGGCTTGAAGGTCATGCCTCCATCATGGCATCTGGGCCTAACCGTCAGTGCCGTTGACGGGATCATTTCCGATAGCGTGACGGTTATGGCTGAAAGCACCTCATCTGTTCAGGTCCCCGACCCCTACCGTCTGGAACTGGTCACCAGCGATGGTTCTCGCAGCGAGGCGGTCGACAATGTGCTGCGCGCCGTAGCACTGGGGTTTCACCTGGCCCGGCCCTCTGACGCCGAGCTCGAGCACTACGCCACCTGTGTGGAGGGTGCACAGCTGTGGACGATCCGCCAGCCTGACCCTGATCCGGAATTCCCCGGGCTTCCGGTCGCGACGATGGACGCGTACCCGAGCACCATTAACACCGGTCATGACCATCTTGAGCCGGCCATGTTTATCACCGACGTCACCGTGCGCGCCAGCCACCGCCGTCGCGGTCTGCTGCGCACCCTTATGACGAACGTCCTGACCCGTTCCAAGGAGGAGGGTCTGGCATTTGCCGCCCTGACCGCCACCGAGGGCAGCATCTACGGACGTTTCGGATACGGCATCTCGACCCGTGCCCAAAACGTCGAGATCGTCGCCGACGGTCGGTTCAAGCTCAACCACACCCCGAGCGGAACGGTGTCGATGGCGGATCCGCTGGCTATCGACGACTTGCGTCTCAAAGTCTTCTCCGAGTTCCACCGAGCCCACCGCGGATCCCACAACCGCCAGCCGTGGCACGTCAATTTCGCCTCCGGGCGCTGGGACTCTCAGAAGGGCGGCCCGAACTGTCGTGTCCGTTCGATCGTCCATCACAACGATGAAGGCGAGCCCGACGGCGTCGTCTCTTACGAGATCGACAAGGATTTCGGCTCCCAGATCACCATCCTCGACATGGTCGCCACCACCCCGAACGCGGAGGTCGCGCTGTGGGAATTCTTGGCCTCAGTTGACCTTGTCGAGACGATCAAGGCACCGAAAGTTAACCCCGCCACCCCGCTGCCGTGGGCGGTGGAAGACCCTCGAGTGGTGAAGTTCACCCGCCATACCGATCTCGGCTGGTTGCGCATCCTTGACGTCGAGAAGGCGATGGCGGTGCGCGGTTGGGACCATCAGGGCTCGGTCACCTTCCACGTCGTCGACCCGATGAGTTATGCCGAAGGCACCTGGCGGGTCGACGTCGAGGCTCCGGGGGCACCCGCGACCGTCACGAAGGTCAACGACTCGACCGATGCCGCCGCTCTTGACGTGGCCGCACTCGGGTCGCTGTATTTCGGAATGGGCCGGGGATTCTCGCTGGCCGCTGCTCACCGCATTACTGGCACTGACGAGCAGATCGCAGCGGTCGACCGGATGTTCTCCACCGTCGACGTCGCTCATAACATCTCGGAATTCTGAGGTATTCGTGATTTTGAGGTATTCGTGGACTGGGCACTTTTACCCGGTCCACGGTGCTTCACCGAGACAGTGCCCTCCCCGGCAACCTTTACCAGCTCGGTAGCCCCACACAGATCCCCTACCTGACGGTTGTGACTCCCTGTGGGCCGTTGTCAAGGAGATACCGGAATCCGGCCTCGTCAAGGATGGGACGGCCCAGGTCTCGCGCTTTGGTCTCTTTGGATCCTGCGTTTTCCCCTACGACGACGTAGTCGGTCTTCCTGGAGACGGACCCCGCCGCCTTGCCTCCACGCGAGACGATGGCCTCCTTAGCCTCGTCACGACTAAATCCCTCCAGACTTCCCGTGACGACAACAGTCAGCCCTTTGAGGGTCTGCTCAGGGGCCTCGTCGCGGTCATCGGCCATCCGCACTCCGGCTGCGGCCCATCGACTGACGATCTCCTGATGCCACTCGACGTCAAACCATCGTTTGACCGATTCGGCGATAATCTCACCGACTCCGTCAACTCCCGCAAGTTCCTCGACGGACGCTTCTCGGATCGCCTCAACGGACCCGAAGTGGGTAGCCAAGGCTCGGGCCGCTGTCGGTCCGACATGACGGATAGACAGAGCAACTAGCACTCGCCACAACGGTTGTGACTTGGCCTTCGCCAGCTCGTCGAACATCTTCTTCGTCGTGGCGGTCGGGACCGAAGGTTTTTTCGCCGTCGCCTTGGTGAAGAAATAGGGCTCGAGCTGCCAGGGGCTCAGCTTACCGCTAACTTTCCTGCGACGCCATACCTTGACCCCGGCAAGGTCGTCGGGCTGTAAGTCGAACAGACCGGCCTCGGAACTGAGCACTGCCGTCTGCCGTTCTGGGAGTCCCTCAGCGGCCTCCTCATCCTGCGGACGCTGGTTTTCCGGATCGGTCAGGGCAATAGCCGCCTCCCAACCGAGGGCTTCAATGTCGAGGGCACCGCGCGATGCTAACCCGAAGACCCGCTCGCGCAACTGAGAGGGGCAACCCTTGGCATTGGGGCAGCGAAGATCCTTGTCACCATCCTTTTCGTAAGCTAGCTCCGTCCCACAACTCGGGCAGCGGTCGGGCATAGAAAATTCCCGCTCGCTGCCGTCGCGCAGCTCCACAACAGGGCCAAGGATCTCCGGAATAACGTCACCAGCTTTACGTAGAACCACGGTGTCACCAAGGAGCACCCCCTTGCGCTTAACTTCGAAAGCGTTATGGAGGGTAGCCATCTCGACGGTGGATCCAGCAACTGTGACCGGTCTCATGACCCCATAGGGGGTGACGCGCCCGGTCCTCCCAACACTGACGCGGATGTCAAGGAGTTCGGTGTTGACTTCTTCCGGCGGGTACTTGTATGCGATGGCCCATCGGGGAGCCCGCGACGTGACTCCTAATTTGCGCTGCAGACAGACATCATCAACCTTAATCACCACCCCGTCGATCTGGTGGGAGGCTTCGTCGCGAGACTCGCCCCAATGGGTCACGAAATCGTGCACCTCATCGGCGTTCTCCACGATCTTGAAGTACGGCGAGACGGGTAATCCCCACTGCGCGAGCTTGTCGTACGCATGTCCCTGACTGGGGAAATCGTGGCCTTCCACCGCCCCAATACCGTGGACGATCATCGATAGGGGCCGGGACTCCGTCACCCGAGAGTCCTTCTGCCGCAGCGAACCAGCAGCCGCGTTGCGCGGGTTAGCGAAAGGGTTCTTGCCTGCCTCGATGAGAGCAGCGTTGAGGTCGGCAAAATCAGCGACCGGGAAAAACACCTCGCCACGCACCTCGAGCAGCCTAGGGACATCGTCACCGGTCAGTTTTTGGGGTATCGCCGCGATAGTACGCACGTTCGCGGTGACGTCCTCGCCGATACGGCCATCCCCCCGCGTCGCCCCGGATATCAACTGCCCGTCCCGGTACACGAGGTCGACCGCCAACCCGTCAATCTTGAGTTCGCAAAGGAAACCGGGGATCTTTCCGACGGCGGCAACGACCCTGCTCATCCATTCTGACAGTTCATCCCGGGTGAAGATGTTGTCCAGACTCAGCAACCGCTCGAGGTGTTCAACCGGGGCGAAATCTGTCACCCGCTGTGGAGCCCCGACCCGCTGAGTGGGCGAGTCGGGACTGCGTAACTCCGGATGGTCGTCCTCCACTTTCTTAAGCTCGACCATGAGCTGGTCGTATGCGGCGTCAGACATCGTAGGAGCGTCGTTAGCGTAGTAGGCGTCCTGGGCGTCAAGGATGCGCTGGGCCAGCTCAGTCCAACGGTGACGCGCCTCGGCCCCCGCCTCACTCGCCTCCAACTCGCCACCTCGGGTGGAATCGTCAACCATGGTCCCATCCTTGCGCAGTTCACATACTTGTGCACTCACCGACTGTCGTCCAGGCTCATTGCAGAAGCTCTTGCCTAGGCAATGTGAACTGCTTAAGGTCTTGGCTTCCTTGATTATCGACGCGACAATCGAACGCGTATCCATCAAAGATCGGACCTACGGTGCGAGTCCGTTTAAGTTCGAAAACCGAGGTAGACCGTCACCTTCTCAAAGCCACCAAAAGCTCGCCAGCCTCCTCGCCTTTAGGCACCGGAGAGACCACCGGACCGAACAAAGCCAGACCGTTGATATGGATAACCGGGGCGCCGACGTCCTGTCCGACCGGATCCATGCCCTGATGGTGGGAGGCGCGCATAACCTCATCGAACTTATCCGTGGTCGCGCACCCAGCGATCGACTCGTCGCATCCGCACTCGGCCAGGACAGCCTGACTGTCTCGACACTGCGCTCCCCCCCTTGCCGAAGTGGTAGCGAGTTCCCAGCGCCGTGTAAAAACCACGAACGACCCCTGCCCATGCACCTGCGCCACACCAGTCGCGACCTGCGAACCAATCCGCGGTTTATCCGTCTGAGCGCGATAGTCGTCGGAGAGGTCGCATCCTTCATTGAGAACGGCCAGACTCATGGCGTGGAAGACGGTGTGGACGTCACGGACTTTCTCTACCCCGAGCATCCAACGCGACGTCATCCACGCCCACGGGCAAGCTGGATCAAACCAAAATCAACTGTCGCCGTCACGGCATCAGCCACCCGTGAAAGCTTATCCAGGCAACGACGAACCTTTGCATTGTTCGCGTATGGCGCAGTATAGGCACAGACCGCAGTTCCGCATCCGCGAGACAGCCAAAGGTGAGAACGATAGAGTCTCAAAGGAATTGTTGGGTGCATTTCGTGTGCTCATAACTAACGCATGTTTCACGGAGGCATGATGAGTTCGGTTAACATCACTCGTCAGGAGGCGCAGCAGCGCTCCCAGGTCATCACGGCGCACAGCTCCAAGGTGCTCGTTGATCTTTCCGGACGTGATCCCAATGGCGACCCGCTCAGCGAACCGACTGAAACCTTCGTCTCCTCCTCAACAATTCAGTTCTCATCGACGGGCGGAGAGAGTCATCTCGACCTCATTGCTGAGGGCATCTATGCTGCCGACCTCGACGGCACCCCATTGGATCCCGCCGCATTTTCACATAATCGTTTCCCATTCACGGCTGAGCCGGGAACCCATGAGATCACCGTCACCGCACTGTGCCGCTACTCCCATTCCGGTGAGGGCCTACATCGTTTTGTTGACCCCGCCGACGGCAAGGTCTACCTGTACACCCAGTTCGAGATTGCTGACGCCAGGCGCATGTATGCCAACTTCGAGCAGCCCGACCAAAAAATGACGTTCGAACTGCAAGTCATTGCACCTACCGATTGGGTCATCGTTTCTAACTCCCCCACCCCGGAACCGACCGAAGATCCGCGGGAGGGGATGTCGCGCTGGTCTTTCGAACCCACCCTCCCAATTTCGACTTACCTCACGGCTCTCATCGCGGGGGAATATCACGTGGATCACGGGACAATCCATACCGCGTCTGGAGAAATTGATGCCAATATTCTGTGCCGTCAGTCGATGAAGGAATACCTCGATGCCGACCGTATCCGAACCACCACCCAGCGCGGATTCGAGGTCTACGAAGCCGAGTTCGGGTACCCCTACCCGTTCGACAAATACACCCAATCCTTCGTTCCGGAGTTCAATGCGGGCGCCATGGAAAACGTCGCCTGTGTAACTCATCGCGATGATCTACTCTTCCGCTCCCGCGTCACTTCGGCTGCATACGAAAACCGCGATAACACCATTCTCCATGAGCTTGCCCATATGTGGTTTGGCGATCTCGTCACAATGAAGTGGTGGGACGATTTGTGGCTTAACGAGTCTTTCGCCGAGTGGGCCTCACACCACTGCCAGGAAAAGATCGTCGAGAAACATGGCGGCACCAACCCGTGGGTCTCTTTCGCCAACCAGCGCAAGACCTGGGGTTATACCCAAGATCAGTTGCCGACAACGCACCCCATCGCAGCCGATATGGTCGACCTTGACACCGTCGAACAGAACTTCGACGGAATCACTTACGCCAAGGGTGCATCGACCCTCAAGCAGCTGGTGGCCTTCGTGGGAGAAGCCGAGTTTCTTACCGGGGTCCGCACCTATTTTGCCGAGAACGCCTTCTCGAACACCGAGCTCAAGGACCTGCTGCACCAGCTTCAGATAGCGTCAGGACGCGACCTATACACCTTCGCCGACCAGTGGCTTTGCACCCCCGGGGTCAACACAATTCGCCCGGACTACGACATCGACGAGGATGGCAACTTCACTCGTTTCGACGTCATCCAGACGGCCATCGAGGAATACCCAACCCTGCGCACTCACCGTCTAGGAATCGGCATCTACACCTTGACCGACGGCACGCTGGTTCGCACGGAGCGACTCGATGTGGACATACACGACGAGCGCACCCCGATCGCGGCCCTCGTTGGGCATGCCCGTGGCGATCTGGTGCTGCTCAACGATGGCGACCTCACTTACGCAAAGGTACGTCTGGACGATCACTCGATGGCCACCCTCATTGACCACATCGACGCCCTGTCCGATCCGCTAGCCCGCGCACTGTGCTGGGGCTCGGCGTGGGACATGTGCCGCGACGCCGAAATGCGCGCTCAGGACTACGTCACCTTGGTTGGCAAGGGTCTACCCAACGAATCCGACCTCACCGCCGTAACGACGCTCATCCGCCAGGCAGCCACCGCCGCGATCACGTACACCAGCGCCGAAGCTCGTCAGGAGGTCCGCGACCGTCTCATCGCCATCCTCGCGACTGGCCTCCGAGATGCCGAGCCCGGTTCCGACCACCAAGTTGCCTACGCCAACGGTTTGGCTGCTGCAGCCACCACAGAGGCCGCAGACCTGCTCAAGGGGTGGCTATCGGGGGAGGAGGTCCCAGAAGGGCTCGATATCGACCAGGGCATGAGATGGCACATCGTCACTGCGCTTGCCAGGATGGGCCAGGTCGGTGAAGACGAAATCGACGCCGAGCTGCAGCGAGATAACACCATCTCTGGTTCCGAGCAGGCCGCCGGGGCTCGTGCCGCACTACCGACAACCGCAGCCAAACAGGCGGCCTGGCAGCGTGCCACCACCGATGACTCGGTGCCCAATGAGACCTACCGTCAGTTGGTCATGCAGTTCATTCAGCCTGATCAGACCGAGGTTCTCTCCCCGTACGTCGATCCATATCTTAAGTTGTGCAAGGCTATTGATTCCCGCGAGGGTCAGTGGGCCAAGGCAGGTCACGCCCAGGTGCAGAACGCCTTGATGTGGCTGTTCCCGAATACTGAGGTTATCGACGCCTCCTGGCTCAGCAAGTTAGACGGCTGGGTTTCCGAGAATGACCTCGGCAGCACGGTCCGTCGCGTTCTTGCTGAACGCGCTGATAGCGCCCGCCGCACGCTGCGCTGCCAGGAGGCTAGCCGCGGGCGAGACTGGTGAGTGACGATAACAGTGGCCTCGAATCGTGTATTCGAGGCCACTGTTATCGTCGTCAGACAGCTGGTTGAAGATCAGTCAGAATCCTTGGTGTTGCGCCCCTTCGCGAAATGCACTCCCCACCCGGTGAGGGTGAAGAGGACGGCAGTGGCGATCGGCCACACGACGCACAGCATGAACAGGTGAACGGAGCTGTAGTTGGCCTCGGGCCAGCCGGGCAAAGTTTTCATGGGCACGAAGACCAGCGCATCAATCATGAACTCAGCGTAACGCCCATGACCATACCGCGCATCGACTAGGAATCGAGCCAGCCAACGTCCTCGGGTAATTGGCAACTTCCTTTGCATGAGCCTTGGAAGGGCTGGCTATGAAGGCAGCGGATCCACAAATTTTCGGCGGGAATGGGCCCTCTGCTCTGGGAAATGTCCTAGGTCACGTGGCTAAGAACATCGACACCCTCCGACCAGCTGTAGAAATGGAATCGGGTCGCAGGACACTTATTGTCACTTTTCTTGATGATATTGACGTCCCTAACAATGTCATGTTGGCTCTACTCGGCGTAAGTCAATATCCCAGTCACCCAAAACGAATTGTAGGGAAAGGTGCGAATATCAACGTCTCGCCTCTGAGCAAGTTGATCCTGGCGGCAACGCGAGTGGTTCCTGGTCCTTGAGGAAGTTCATCGGGATAGAGGAGGCCGGTCCTACCGAAGGAGGGGCAAGGATGACGGTGTTAGCTTTGCAGCCGGTTTGGGAGCTAACTCCAGTGTTCGGCTGAGGTGCGGCATTGGCGGCGCTGGGTCAGTGAAGCAGCAACAGTCACCGCGAGACCGACGGTCACACAAACGCTGGTGGAGGTGAGGTGCCTGTGGCCAGCACTAGACTGGTTGAGATATCCCTTTGTTGCCACCGCCGCTGACGTGACAACCAGGATCGCATATGCCCCCAGTCCCCGGGAGGAATCGCATGAGTGACACTGCGCTGCAGACCGCCGAGATCGGCGTCATTGGAATGGCTGTCATGGGCTCTAACTTGGCCCGCAATATGGCCCATAAAGGTTTCCGCGTCGCCATCTACAATCGCACTTCGTCACGTACCGATGAGGTGATAGCCGAGCATGGCAGCGAAGGAATATTTTTGCCTTTCCACGACCTGGCCGACTTTGTAGCCAGTCTCGAACGCCCGCGCCGCATCGTCATGATGGTCAAAGCGGGCCGCGGCACTGATGCTGTCATTGAAAAGATCACCCCTCTCCTCCAGCCTGGTGACGTCCTCGTCGATGGTGGTAACGCTTACTTTGGTGATACCCGCCGCCGTGAGGCGGCCATTCGCCCCACCGGCATCCATTATGTCGGCACCGGCATCTCCGGCGGTGAGGTCGGTGCCCTTGAGGGTCCGTCAATCATGCCCGGCGGGTCCAAGGAGTCTTACGACGCCATCGGACCGGTCTTGGAGAAGATTTCCGCCCAGGTCGACGGCGAGCCTTGCTGCGCATGGATGGGTACTGACGGCGCCGGACATTTCGTCAAGATGGTCCACAACGGCATCGAGTACGCCGATATGCAATTTATTGGCGAGGCTCACGCTCTACTGCGTGCCGCCAGTCTGACGAATGCCGAGGCCGCCGATGTCTTTGAATCGTGGAACCATGGCGACCTCAATTCCTACCTCGTCGAAATCACTTCCCAAGTGCTGCGTGCTAGGGATCCTCGCGACCCCGCTACAGACCTCCTCGACGTCATACGTGACGAGGCTGGAATGAAGGGAACGGGCACCTGGACCGTCCAGACTGCTCTTGAGCTTGGGGGGGACGTTTCCACTATCAGCGAGGCCGTCTTCGCCCGGTCCGTCTCCAGCGCCGTGCTGCTACGCAAAGTCGGCCAGCAAGCCCTTGAGGGGCCTGAGCACACCATCACTGTTGCGGACCGGCAGGCCTTCATCGACGACGTCCGTGATGCCTTATGGTCGGCGAAGGTGGTGGCCTACGCGCAAGGTCTCGATGAGATTCGTACCGCGGCCGCCGAGTACCACTGGGAGATCGATATGGGCCAAGTCGCGTCAATCTGGCGTAACGGCTGCATTATTCGCGCACGTCTCCTCCAACGGATCAAGGACGAGTACGCCGCCGGTGACCTCACTACCCTCCTTGAGGCCCCGTCCGTGAGGGCCGAGCTTGCACGCTGCCAGCAAGCGTGGCGCCGGGTCGTCGCCCGCGCTGTCGAGGCCGGCGTTCCAGTTCCGGGGTTCTCCTCAGCCTTGGGCTACTACGACCAAGTTCGAGCCCCTCGTCTTAACGCTGCACTTACCCAGGGCCTGCGTGACCTCTTCGGTGCCCACACGTACCGTCGGATCGACGATGAAGGTTCCTGGCACGTTAACTGGTCAGGCGACGGTCGCGAAGTCCGCGCCGACTGATCTTGCTTTCACAGTGGCAGCCATTCGTGACCGCCACCTCGTCCCTGCCCCACAACAACCCCATGAGGACCCCATGACCACCTCCCCCACGACCAACGACTGGTGGAAGTCCGCCGTCGTCTACCAGGTCTACCCACGTAGCTTCGCCGACTCGAACGGAGACGGCATCGGCGACGTGCCTGGCATCATCAACCACCTCGGCTACCTCGTCACCTTGGGTGTCGATGCCCTGTGGATCTCACCGTGGTATCCCTCCCCTATGGTTGACGGCGGATATGACGTCAGCGACTACTGTGACATCCACCCGGACTTTGGCACCCTTGCCGATGCTGACGCCCTCGTAGCACGGGCGCACGAATTGGGTCTGCGGGTCATCATTGACCTCGTCCCAAACCACTCCTCCCAGGAGCATCCATGGTTCAAGGAGGCGTTGGCCGCAGCTCCTGGCTCCCCGGAACGCGACCACTACATCTTCCGTGATGGCCGTGGCGAGAACGGCGAGCTTCCCCCAAACAACTGGCCTTCAGTGTTTGGCGGCTGCGCCTGGGAGCGCATTACCGAGCCTGACGGCACCCCCAGTCAGTGGTACCTGCACTTTTTCGACGCCTCCCAGCCCGACTGGAACTGGGAGAACTCCGACGTCCTCGAGGAGTTCGACCGGGTGCTGAGGTTCTGGTTCGACCGCGGAGTCGATGGTTTCCGCATCGATGTTGCCAACTCGATGGTCAAGGAATCTGGTCTGCCGGACCTCCCCGACGGCCAAAAATTCGGTGAGCTCGTCGGAGATAGCCCGATGTGGGATCAGCCCGGGCTTGCGCCCATTCAGCGACGTTGGCGCGCTATCGCCGACGAATACGCCGATACTCCCGAGGGCCCCCGAATGTTCGTTGCCGAGGCCTACCTCCCCCATGACCGTCTGGTCCGATACCTCGAGCCAGACCGGCTGCACACGTCCTTTAACTTCGAGTTCCTTATCTCGGCGTGGAAAGCCAGCTCGCTTCGCACCACAATCACCGACTCGCTAGCAGCTCACGAGTCAGTGGGTGCTAGTGCCACCTGGGTGCTTGGTAACCACGACAGCTTCCGCCCAGTGTCCCGTTACGGCAAGGAGATTTCCGGGCTGGATTTCTCCGATCAGTCGGCTCCGCACGCCCAGTTCCATGGCACCCCTACCGATGTGACGTTGGGACGGCGTCGAGCCCGGGCAGCCGTTATGCTGGAGCTGGCCCTACCTGGGGGCGCATATGTCTACCAAGGCGAGGAGCTTGGCCTGCCGGAGGTTGAGGATCTTCCCGAAGAAACCCTTCAAGACCCCACCTGGGAACGCTCTGGACACACAGATCGCGGTCGTGACGGGTGTCGCGTTCCCATGCCGTGGAGCGGCACCGACGCCCCCTATGGGTGGTCAACATCCGCGAACACCTGGCTCCCCATGCCGAGCAATTGGGCCGAGTGGACCGTCGAATCTGAACAGCAGGATGCGTCGTCCTTCTTTGTCCTCTATCGCACCCTGCTCGTCGAGCGCCATGTCAACCCGGCATTGGGTGCGGGAACGATGACGTGGAACGAGTCCAGCGACGAGGTTCTCGACTTTTCCCGCGAGCCAGGCTTCCGGTGCATCGTCAACTTCGGCACCAAAATGGTGACAGTGGACGCTGACGCGGTCATGGCATCGTCGATTCCGCTGGAGATCCAAGGCAAGACGGTATCGGTCGGGCGCGACCAGGCCGTCTGGTTGCGAGTCTGAACGTCGATCACACGGTGACGAGGTGGGTTGACAAGGCCTGCCTTGTTTGGTCGTCGATGGGCACTGAGGTACCCGTCTCCGGGTCTACACAGACCAGCACGGTGGCGGCGTCGAGGGCTGATCCTTCTTGGGTGGCGATCGATCCGGCCAACGTTATTGACGACGTTCCGAGCCGTGTCAGGGCGGTATGAACTCGGCATGACCGCTGGGCCGGTAGAACTTGGCGACGGAACCGGATATCTTGACGCACAACGACCCATAGATGGTCACCAGCTCGTCCCATTCCTGGCGACCACGACGTCGTCGCCAGGATTCTCGCTTCTTGCAGGTACCCGGCCAGACTCACGTTATTGACGTGGCCTTGACGGTCGACATCGGACCAGCGGATTGGTACCTCGACAATGTCGCCTGTCTCGGACACGTCCACCACTGTGATGGGCTTCCACTGCTGTGACTCGACTTTCATGGATTCGAACGCGCCACGCTCACCATCGGTGAGGGGTCGGGGACGACCGGTCTCGAAATCGAAGGGGCAGATGATTCCCCGCGCACGAGCGACCTCAACGTCGTGGTGCCAGGCGCGATAGTTGAGGACGGTCCGGGCTGCGCCGAGCTGGGAGCACCCCACAGCTACGCGTAACGGGCTACCATCAACCACGAAGGGAGCGAAAAATTCCACGTCTTGACTGACGACGACAATTCCGGTTTCAAGCATCTCCTGAGCGCCGTTGGTGTAGAACGCTTGATTGCGTGACTCCTGCACAAGCTCGCTAATACGAACGTTATTGACGTGCTCCTGCGCGTCCATATCGGACCAGCGCAGTGGAATATCGACGACGACAGCTCCGGTCATGACGCGTCGCTTCCCTGTGCTGCGCCTGGTTGATCGTTTTCGTCAGCGAACATCTCGTCAAGGAGGTAGGAGTATTTTTCAGCCACCACCCCACGACGCACTTTGAGGCTGGTCGTCATCGAGTGAGCATCCTCTGTCAGGTCGTGGTCAAGAATGGCGAATTTCTTGACGGTCTCCCACCGTTCAAGTCGCGAATTCGCCCGATCGACGTACACCTGAATACTTCGACGCACACGAGGGTCTGCGGAGAGCTCGGCATAGTTGGCATCAGGCCTGCCGTGTCTCTTGCCCCAAGTCATGAGCGCGTCTTTATCGAGGGCGAGGAGGGCAACGGCGTATTTGTGCCCCTCGCCCAGCACGACAGCGTTAGACAGGTACGGGCAGTTGGCCATGAGAGTGGCCTCGACCTTCTGCGGGGCGACGTATTTGCCACCAGAGGTCTTAAAAAGGTCCCGTTTACGATCCGTGATACGCAAATAGTTTTCTTCATCGAATTCACCAATGTCGCCGGTGTGGAACCAGCCATCTGTGAATGCCTCGACGGTCTTCTCGGGTAGGTTGTGGTAGCCACGTGCCACGATCGGCCCAGCAACCAAAACCTCACCATCCTCTGCGATGCGCGCCAGACATCCCGGCGCGACCGGCCCCACAGTTCCCGAACGAATAGCGTTAGAGCCACTGAAGAAAGAAACCGCTCCGATCTCGGTAGCCCCATACCCCTCAACAATGGGAATCCCAGCCGAGAAAAACCACTGCTGCACCTGCTCAGAGAGTTTAGCACCACCACAAATCATGAACTCGATTTCGCCGAGTTTGCGGCGCAAGGTGGAGAACACCAGCGCATCAGCAATCTTCAGCCTGGCGGCCAAGGTGACCGGCAATCGGTCACTGGTACGACGGTACCGCTGTGCGTCCCGGCCAGCAGCAAAGGCCCACCTCGAGACTCGGCTCGCCAAACGTCCCTGCGGGTAGGCCGTCATCACCCCAGCACGGATTTTCTCAAAAATACGGGGCACACCACACATGACCCGGGGTTTAACCTCGCCAAGGCTACGGGCCAATCTCGGAATGCGCGGCTCGACGGCCTGAGTGATGCCAATCTCCACGCAAATTGCGATAAGGCATTTACCAAAAGCGTGGGAAAGCGGCAACCACAACAAATGAACATCCCCGCCTCGGAACACATCGAGGCTCTTCCACGCCTGCCCCATATAGGTCCAGGCGCGGTGAGCCAGTTCAACTCCCTTGGGGGTGCCAGTAGTGCCTGAGGTGTAGATCAGGGTGCATAGGTCCTCGGGCTCGATCGAGTCGATCATGCGACGCACAAGATCTGGCTCAACAGCCAGACGACGCCGCCCGTGAGCGATGACGTTAGCCATAGTGGTGAGGCGGTCATCGCTGACCCCGGTCTCCTCAGAGTCGTCGACAAAGCTAATGATGTGACGCACGACCGCGTCAACGTCGGGGCGCCCCTGAATCTTGGCAACCTGAGCCGTCGAGTCGACGAACAGGATGGACGAGTCTGAGTCGACCAGGATGAAGCTGGCTTCTTCTGGCCCCGAATTCGGGTAGATCGTCGTGGTTGCGCCGCCTGCGCAGGAAATGGCCATATCGGCAATGATCCACTCGGTACGAGTCCCAGAGAGCAGGGCGACGCGCCCCTCACGGGGAAGACCTAGTTCCATCAGCCCGGCAGCAACCTCGTGGGCCTGGCGACGAAACTCAGCGAAGGTCATCGGAAGCCAGGTATTGGGCCCGTCGTCGGGGCCTGAGGGCGTCAAGAATGCAATGCAGTTGGGATGAGCATCTGCCTGACGATCAAGCATCGCCGCAAAGTTCTTTGCCGAAGCCGCGAGGAGCTTCCTCTGCACAGCAAGAGACTCCTCGTCACTGATACGGCTCATGAATTCACCCTCTCCTCAGTCAAAAAATGACTTCTGCCACGCTATTGCATGTTTCATTGGCCAGTCCCCACAACTCCCGGTATCAGCTATGGGCGGTTGTCGACAGGAGTGGGGCGGAAAGCGCCACGAGTACGATGATGATCATGTCACAGGGCGGCTCTAGGCGCAGCATTCATGAGGGTGACAACGAGGCATTTGATGATGCCGAGCCTCAGATGGGGAGGTCGGCTGCTAATCCCTGGTTGAGCATCGAGCAACAGCGCGTCTGGAAAGCTTGGCTTCTCGGGTCCGCGCGTATCACCTCGTACCTCTCAGAGAATCTACATCTCCACGGCCTAGAGCTGTGCGAATACGAGATCCTGGCCAGCCTCTCGGAAGCTGACGGCTACGCAGTGCGGATGTCTGTGCTTGCCACCGAGGTGCATCAGTCGAGGTCTCGACTTACCCATGCTGTTGAGCGACTGGAGGGTCGCGGACTCGTCACGCGAGAACCCGATGCCCGGGATCGTCGCGGGGTGGTGGCCCGGTTGAGCCCTGCCGGGATGGACTTGCTGCGTCAGGCCGCCCCCGACCATGCCCGTGCAGTTCGCCACATTTTCGTCGACCCGGTCGACCCCAAGGATTTCGCAGCCATGGGACGGGCCATGAGAGCGGTGCTCTGCGTGCCAGACTGAAGTCATGACGGCCACCACGGACATTCTCCAGGACTTCCGATCGGCTCTCAGAGGTCTCGATACCTCGGCCGTGGAAATCCTCGACGACTCCCGGCTAGCGCGCGCTCTCTATTCTTCCGACGCCTCGATCTACCGCGTCGTCCCTACCGCTGTCGCCCGTCCCCGTAGCACTGACGAGCTGTCTGTCCTTGTGACGGCGGCACGTCAGGTAGGCCTGCCCATCACCACCCGAGGAGCCGGTACGACCTGCGCTGGCAACGCGGTGGGAACCGGGCTGATTATCGACACTTCGGCCTATCTCAACCGCATACTCTCCCTCGATCCTCAAGCCCGCACCGCCGTCGTCGAGCCTGGTGTCGTCCAGGACTGGTTGCAGCAGACGGGGGCCCGGCACCAGTTACGCTTTGGCCCGGACCCCTCCACATCAACCCGCTGCACCATCGGTGGGATGATTGGCAATAATGCTTGTGGGCCGCGTGCGCTGGGGTATGGCCGCACTGGGGACAACATCGTTGATCTCGACCTCCTCACCGCTGACGGCCATGTAACGACCCTGCGCCGTGGAGACCTCACTGTGCCTTTCGCCCAACGCCTGGTGGATCTAGCAGACGCTAATCTCGCGACGATCCGGACCGAGTTTGCGGCTTTTTCCCGTCAGGTTTCCGGGTACTCTATGGAATGGCTGCTGCCGGAACATGGCCGCAACTTCCCCGCCTTCGTTGCCGGCACTGAGGCCACATTGGGCATTGTGACGCGGGCCACCGTGCAGCTGGTTCGCGAGGCTCCCTACGGGTTGACCGTCGCGCTGGGATACCCGTCCATGCCTGAAGCCGCTGACGCCGTGACTGCCCTCTTGCCGTTCTCGCCGGTCGCATGCGAAGGGTTTGGTCGCCGGATCGTTGACGTGGTGTCGCGGGCAGGGCGACCGGTTCCCGGCCTTCCCCGGGGTGACGGTTGGATGTTCTTGGAGCTGCGCGGCGATAAGGAGACCGAGGTGGTCTCGCGGGCCCAAGAGATGGTTGCCGCCAGCGGGTGCCTGGATGGGTGGTCTCCGATCCCAGCCAGGCTGCGGCGCTATGGAGAATCCGCGCAGATGGTGCAGGTCTAGCCGGGGTCAGCCTTGATAAGCCAGCCTGGGCAGGGTGGGAGGATTCGGCCGTTCCGGCCCGCGATCTCGGCACCTATCTCCGCGACTTCGAGGCTTTGCTTGACGATCATGGCCTACACGGTCTGCCCTACGGACACTTCGGGGAAGGATGCCTGCATTGTCGCATCGATTTCCCGCTAGATCAGCCCGATGGGCCACAGCGCTATCGCTCCTTCGTTACGGAGGCGGCTCAGCTAGTGGCCCGGCATGGGGGTTCGGTCTCTGGGGAACACGGCGACGGCCGGGCTCGGTCTGCCTTGCTGGATTCGATGTACTCCCCCGACGCTCTCGGCCTGTTCTCCAAGGTCAAGGCCATCCTCGACCCGGACAACCTGTTTAACCCGGGCATTCTGGTGGATCCGGCACCGGTAGAGGCCGATATTAGGACCCACGAATCGGCTCTTTCCCCGATCGCCATGTCGCACCCCGAGTTCGCCGCCGACGTCCATCGGTGTACCGGGGTGGGAAAGTGCATCGCCCGTACCGCCCCTGGCGGGGTGATGTGTCCTTCCTACCAAGCGTCCGGGCTTGAGGTCGATTCCACGCGAGGTCGGGCCAGCGTGCTCAAGGAAATGGTCAACGGCACTCTCATTAACGGCTGGGACTCTCCCGAGGTGGAACGGGCGCTGGATCTGTGTATGGCCTGCAAGGGGTGCGCCCGAGATTGCCCCACCGGAATCGACATGGCCAGCTACCGCAGCATGGTTCTTGACGAGAAATACCGTCACCGGCCGCGCCCCCGCTCTCACCTGACGATGGGGTTGCTTCCCCGCTGGGAACGGGTGCTCACTCGGGTCCCAGGAGTGCCATCCCTGGCCAACGCGGTGCTGTCGGTACCGGTCTTCGCACGCCTTGCCAGATGGACAGCTGGGGTGGACCAGCGTCGTCCCCTCCCCCGGTTCCAGGCCTCGGCCAGGTTAGCTAGCCCACAGGTCGCCTCGGTTGAAGAGATCGTGACGGATCAGGACACGTCGCCTTCGTCTGCCACCAGGACCGACTCAGCCTCACCGGGTTTCCGGACCCGCCGCAACCATGACAAGGGCGATGTTGTGATCTGGGTGGATTCCTTCTCCGACATGCTCGAGGGATCGGATCTCTCGGCGGTAGTCACGGTGCTTGCCGAGGCCGGCTATCGCCCACGGGTCCTCGCCGACAACGTCTGCTGCGGGTTGACGTGGATCACTACCGGTCAACTTGACGGTGCTCGGCGTCGGCTGCGCGCTGGTCTCGACGTGCTGGCACCCCTGTCCGACGCCAGCGTCCCAGTCGTTGGGCTAGAGCCGTCCTGCACCACCGTCTGGCGTGATGACGCACTCCGCCTCCTGCCAGATGATCCGCGCGTTCACCGGGTAGCCAGAAACATGCATACCGTCGCCGAGATGCTTGAGGCAGCGCAGTGGACCCCACCCTCGCTAGCAGGCCACACCGTCGTCGCTCAGCCCCATTGTCATCACGCGTCGATCCTCGGGTTCAGCCCCGATAAGCGTCTCCTCGAGGCCGCCGGTGCCACCGTCACGGTCGTCAGCGGATGCTGCGGCTATGCCGGGAACTTCGGTGTTGAAAAGGGCCACTATGACTTCTCGGTGAAGGTTGCTCAGCATGACCTGCTGCCAGCCATCGAGGAGGCTGGTTCTCAGGCCATCATTTTGGCCGACGGATTCTCGTGTCGACGCCAAGTCTCGGACCTCACTGGACGGCGTGCTCTGACCCTCTCCGAGCTCTTCGCCTCGCGCGTGAGGTGACAATTCATTCTCCGCCCTCGGGTTCTGCCATACCCAACTAGATAGACAGACATACTAGTAACAGTTATGATGTAGTCATGGATGATAACCACTGGCCGTCCGAATGGCAGCGAGGCGTTCTCGACCTCTGCGTGCTGCGCATCCTGGCCGACGGCCCTACCTACGGTTACAACATCGCGGCCCGGCTCACCGATGCTGGATTCGCCGACGTCAAGGGCGGCACCCTGTACCCACTACTCAAACGTTTGGAAGGCGCCGGTCTGGTTGACGTCGAGTGGCGACCCGGCGAAGCCGGACCGGGCCGAAAGTTCTACCTCATCAATACTGCCGGAAGCCAACGCCTGATGGCGCTCACCGCAAGCTGGCAGCGCTACTCCGCCACCGTCACCCGACTGCTCGACGAAGGATCAGCATCATGAACCACGCACTCGAACGCACCCATGCGCCCCACGTCGACCCCGAGTGGACAAACGCCTTTATCGTCGAGGCCCGTCTCGCGAACCTCGATGGGACAACGATTGGGGATGCACTTGCCGAAATCGATGCCCACGTCGTTTCATCGGGAGAGTCGGCGAAGACCGCATTTGGCGATCCACGCTCCTACGCCCAGGCGCTGGCCACCAGCGCCGGTGCCCGCCCTACGTCGACGGTGGGTGCCGTCACGGCTCCTGCGGCACAGACCATTGGAGTGATCCTGATCCCGATAGGAATCGTGGCACTGCGCCACCACCATCGGGTTGATATCACCATGGGGATGATCGTCACAGCAGCACTCGTCCTGATCCCATGGGTGATCCTGTCTGTGCGCGCCTCGGCTTTGCTGCGCGCTCTAACCCGTAAGGCCATGCCGTGGGCTGTGTTCGTCACCGCCCTCTGGTTCGGCGCACTTGTTATCCCACCAATCGTGCTAACGCGAGTCGTCGGCCAACTTCCGGCATGGGCCGTCGTGGCAACGGGAGCGGCCGGTACGGTAATCGGCACTGGGATAAGCCTGTCAGAGGGTCCCCTCAGTGACCCCATCGTCGCACCGGGATCAACCACTCCCAAGCAGCGCACCGACGTCACGGCCGTCTGGATCCTGCCAGCCTTCACCGTGGTGCTCGCAACACTGGCCTGGTTCCTGGCCTAACCGAACCCGCGCCCCATGAACCATGTCTGAATGGCCCGGGACGCACCGGGATACAACTAGTCTCGGTCCCGGGCTAAATGACAGTCCGGGACCGATTCATGCCCTTCGCTCAGTCGCGTATCAGACGACGATGCCTTGAGGCGTGTGGACGCGCGGCCTCCGGGCCAAGGCGCTCGATCTTGTTGGCCTCGTAGTCGGCGAAGTTGCCCTCGAACCAGAACCAGCGCGGTACGCCGTCCTCGTCCTCACCCTCCCAAGCCAGGATGTGGGTGGCAATGCGGTCGAGGAACCAGCGGTCGTGGGAGACCACCACGGCACAGCCGGGGAATTCCAGCAGGGCATCTTCAAGACTTGAGAGGGTTTCGACGTCGAGGTCGTTGGTCGGCTCGTCAAGGAGTAAGACGTTTCCGCCCTGTTTGAGGGTGAGAGCCAGGTTCAGACGGTTGCGCTCACCACCGGAAAGTACCCCCGACTTCTTCTGCTGGTCCGGGCCCTTGAACCCAAAACTGGCAACGTAGGCGCGCGAGGGCTCCTCAAAGTTCGCGACTTTAATGTAGTCCAGCCCGTCGGAAACAACCTCCCACACGTTCTTCTCCGGATCGATACCGGTGCGGTTCTGGTCGACGTAGGAGAAGCTGACTGTTTCGCCGACCTTGAGGGAGCCAGAGTCAGCCTTCTCCAACCCGACAATCGTTTTGAACAGGGTCGTCTTGCCGACGCCGTTTGGGCCGATAACACCGACGATGCCGGCTCGCGGCAGGGTAAACGAGAGGTCTTTGATAAGGACGCGATCGCCGAATCCCTTGGAGAGGTGCTCGGCCTCCAGCACGACGTTGCCTAGACGCGGACCCGGCGGGATGTTGATTTCGGCGGTGTCGATCTTGCGGTTGCGCTCGGCCTCGGCAGCCATCTCCTCATAGCGGGCCAGGCGGGCTTTATTCTTGGCCTGACGGGCTTTGGGCGAGGAGCGCACCCATTCCAACTCTTTCTCGAGAATTTTGGCGCGTTTGGCGTCTTTCTTGCCCTCAATCTGGAGACGCTTGCGTTTGGTGTCCAGGTAGGTCGAGTAATTGCCCTCGTAGGGGTGCAGCTGGCCGCGGTCGACCTCACAGATCCACTCAGCGACGTGGTCAAGGAAGTAGCGGTCGTGAGTGACGGCTAGCACAGCACCCGGGTAAGACTTGAGGTGACCCTCAAGCCAGTTCACGGACTCGGCATCCAGGTGGTTGGTGGGCTCGTCGAGGAGCAGGAGGTCGGGCTGTTCGATCAGCAGCTTGCATAGCGCGACGCGACGACGCTCGCCACCTGACAGGACGTCAACAGGGGTGTCGCCAGGAGGACATTGCAGGGCATCCATGGCCTGCTCAAGACGGGTGTCGATATCCCACGCATTGGAGTTATCGAGCTCCGTCTGCAGCTCACCCATCTCGGTCATCAGGGCGTCAAAGTCAGCGTCGGGGTTGGCCATCTCGGCGGAGACTTCCTCGAACCGTGCCAGCTTGGCTTTGATGTCGCCAACGGCCTCTTCAACGTTCTCGCGAACGGTCTTGTCTTCGGTGAGTGGGGGCTCCTGAAGCAGGATTCCGACGGTGGCACCCTTGGCAAGATTGGCGTCGCCGTTATTTGGCTTGTCGAGTCCAGCCATCAGCTTGAGCATCGTCGACTTGCCAGCGCCGTTCGGTCCGACAACACCAATCTTGGCGCCCGGGAAGAACGACAGCGTGACGTCGTCAAGGATAACTTTGTCACCCACCGCCTTTCGGACGTTGTGCATGGTGTAGATGAACTCGGCCATCGGCACTCCTCCAGAATCTGCGAGAACGGGGCGGTCGGCACTTCGCCGGCCGCTGCACAGTATGCCAGCCGTTATAACGACTCCCGTCACCAACTCATTCCCAAATCGGCCCCAATCGACCTCAGGAGCCAATCAATTCGACGTCGTCGTCACTCACCTCGGCATCCTCATCGACCGTATCAGGCGAATCACGGTAGCGCACCACCTGATCATCACCCAGGGGCGCCTCGGCACGTTTTTCGGGTCGACGACACACGGCAGGCAAACGAGATAGGTCCGGCCCGACATTGCTTGCAACGACAATAAGCTGCTCGTGGGAGCCCTCATCGTCGATCCAGCTGCGGGTACGAAGTCGCCCGGTCACCATAACCGGGTCCCCTTTGCGCAGGGAGACATGGCAGTTATCCGCAAGTCGACCATAGACATGCACCGACATCCAGGTCGTCGTTCCATCGACCCACTCCCCCTGCTGCATGACACGAGGAGTGTGGGCAACCCGGAATCGGGCTCCCCGCCAGTCCTCTCCGACTTTCATCTCGACGTCAGTTCCGAGGTTCCCGGTGAATGACACGTTTGCGTCCATCTGTGAGCTCCTTTCACTCACATACGGTTATCGGCACAACTCCCGAAATCCGCCAAGCAATATCTCATCTGTGGATAATCTCCAGGCGGCACCGTTCGGGAGCTGTGGATAACGACGCTTAGGACGCTTTCGCCACGATCTTCACTACCTCGTCGTGGTGATCTAGCTCGGCATTTACCGGGTCAACAACCGACTGCCATGCGACGTCGACGAGACTGGCCCGCAATTCAGACTTGGCATGACGTTCAGCAGCTCGGGCACCCGCTTGCACACCGATCCGACACAGCATAGAAGCCACAACCCCCGCAATGACCCCGCCCAGAACCATGAAGGTCGGCACTGGGAAGTTATGCCATCTCACTGGCGGAAGCCGAAGCTGAAAGTAGGCACCCACGGCATCGACGGCGAGCCATGCTAGTCCGGCTACCACGACGATCATGAGGCTCCACTGCACCACCGTTACGAGCTTCCACCAGCCAGTGCCCCGATGTACTCCCAAATCGGTGGAAGCCACAGCCCGGTCGATGTCGTCGGGAAAGTTCTTGCGACGAACCAGCGACGCCGTACGCACCGCGTCGGCCCACGGGCGTGGAAGCCTCTCAGATGCCTCCGAGGCCAAGGACCGCACTGCCATATCGACCCTGGCGCCAGCGACTCCAACTCGCGCCGTCAAAGCGCTGCGCTGCACATCAGTGGGTTCTGTGCCGCTTCCCAGCTCCTTGTTCCTTCTAGAGCCCAAATCCAGATGCAACCGGTGCAGCGGGTCGGGACGAAGCCTCGACACCCGCGCTGTCACCGGCCAACCGGTAGCTCGATGTCCCCGCTTGCGATAGGCATCCCGCGTCGCTTCGGCAACCAGTTCAACACTGCCGGCGGTGCATAGTGCCTCAATCAACCGGTCAACGGAATCCTGGCTCACCTGGCCTGCCGCATCTCCAGTTGCCTCGTTCAGGTGCTGCGACACATTGTCGAGGTCGGCGTGCAGCCGGGTCGCTTGGGCCTTCTTGGCGCGCACAGCGCGAGCTAGCGCCACACGCATGTCCTCGATACCCTCACCGGTCGTCGCCGAAATCGCCATGACCTTGGCCTTTTCCAGGCCTTCGGAGTCCAGTAGCTGACGCAGATCGCGCAGACAGTTTTTACGCTGCTCCTTGTTGAGGAGGTCAGCCTGGTTGAGAACCACCGTCATGACCTCAGCATGGCGAGCTAGCGGCGCCAGGTAACGGGTGTGCAAAGCGGCGTCGGCGTATTTCTGCGGGTCGACTACCCACACAATCATGTCAACCATCTCGACGAGACGGTCCACCTCGAGACGGTGTTCGATGCGCACCGAGTCATGATCCGGCAGGTCGAGTAGCACCAAACCATTGAGGACGTCCTCGCTACCCACGTAGTGACGACGTGGAACGTCGAGCCAGTCCAGCAGGGTCTCCGCCGAATCCGTCCCCCAGACCGCAGCAGTGGCCTTCGACGTCGTCGGACGCTTTACCCCAGGATCGGCCAGTTCTGCACCTGCCAAGGCGTTGAACGTCGAAGATTTCCCTGACCCCGTCGCACCAGCAAGCGCAATGACGGTATGGTCGCCACCGATTCGGCAGCGCCGGTCGGCCCGTTCCACAACGGCACGGGCCAGAGCCACGACGTCGTCAGGAATGTACCCTTCCGACAGGTCCACCGCTCGGGTCAGCAGGTCGATACGCTCGGCAAGATCGACGCGATGTCGCCTCATCGTTCCCCCTGACGAGGCTCGGGATCCAGAACGACCGCCGGTTCAACGACCTCAGCGTCAAGGACCGGCATGTTCGCTTGTAACTGCCCTATTTTGGCAGGCTGGGGTGCCTCGGCTTCGGGATCCTGACAACGGGTTCGGATCGTCACCTGATCGCTGTGAGACCCTGGCGCATCTTGAGCTTGTCGGATCTCCTCGATCGACGTGCGGATTTGGGCCGGAAGCTCGGTATCGACTTCCAAGCTGCCAAGAACCGCCTGATACCGCGTCACCTCATTCGCAAGCAAGCCCTCAACACGCGCATCGAGCTGGTCCTTCGCGACTTTCGCCAGGCGCCGCACCGCGTCATCTCCAAAAAGTGCCTCCAACAGACGCTGGGCGACGATGGCTGATCCCCCGGCAATCCCCGCTTCAGCTCCCGATAATCCACCCGTGTGAGCAAATACGACGAGCATCAGGGCAGCGGAAACCCCATTGACGCCGAAAGCCATGAATCGCGCCTTGGAGCGTTTGTTCATGCCCTCCCCAGCAACGAGTTCCATGACATCTCCCCGCCAATCTCTCACCATTCGAGAGACGGCCTCGTCAAACCCCTGCGACGGGCGGGACAAATCCTCATCGACCCCCTCCAGGACGCTGCGACCTGCCGGATCGGCCTGCCACACGGACTCGATCCGCTCACACCCAGCCTGGGCCTCAGCGATGACGAGACTTTCCAAGCCAGATTCCACTGCGACGCTAACCTTCTCGACCTCCGGCGGTGCCCCCTTGAGCGCCTTCACCACACGGTCTCGGAACCAGGAAACCTTCGCCTCCATAGCGCGCATGAACTCGCCAGTTCCAACGAATTCGTGCCATCGTGCCAGGACCTCGCCACGCAACAGAGTGCCATCAGCGGACTGGGCGGCAATCGACCTTGAGGACTCAGCCATGATCGACTGGGCGTCCTCATACAGCCGCGACGTTGCCATTGCCTGCGCTTCTAAGCCGCCAACGACGTACGAGGATCTCTCACAAACCGAACCGATCGCCCCAGACAAGGTAAACGCAATGACCTCGCGTCGTTTCTGCTGGTTCTGGGCCAAATTCGACAAGAAAAACCGCAGAGGGGCGACGGCCTGATCAGGAAGTAAACCCTCGGCATTCGTTTTAGTCTCCGGGACAGCAAACAGTGGAGAATCAGCCAGGCCGCGCTCCGTCATAAGCCGGCCGAGGTCCGCCGGTACCTCTCTCATTGCCTCGGCAGGGATGCGGTTACACACCACCGTGACCGATGCATGCCTCTCCTGAGCCTCTTCAAGGAAATCCCACGGCACCGCGTCCGCGTAGCGGGCCGCTGAGGTGACAAAGACCCACAGGTCTGCCGCCTGGAGCAGCTGAGCTGCCAAATCACGGTTTCGCGCCACGACAGAGTCAATGTCTGGGGCATCAAGGATGGCCAAGCCTCGCGGTATCTCGGGCTCCGCGACAAGCTGCAAGCTCGACGCGTCGTTACTGGCTACCCGGGAGCGCACCAGGGTGGGCAAGACTCGGTCTCCGTCGAACCACAAAGCGTCGTCGGAGTGGTGGACGAGAACGGGTGAAGTCGTGGTGGGGCGGATAACCCCCGGTCGCGTCACCATCCGGCCCACCAAAGAGTTCACCAGGGTTGATTTACCAGCGCCGGTCGACCCTCCTACCACCGCCAAGAGAGGCGCATCAATAGTCTCTAGGCGCGGCAAAATATAGTCGTTGAGCTGGTTAGCAATGCGTCGTGCCAGCCCAGCTTGGGTAACAGCCTCGGGTAAGTCCAGGGGAAACTGGGCCTGACGCAGGTTTTGCCGCAGATCGGTCAGCGACAGCAACATCTGCTCCGTGTTCATGGTGATCCTTCCTGGTCACTCGTCAGGCCTGTGGCGGCGCCCACTGCAACTCGTTATTGACCGGCTGGTTACGACGCCGCTTGAGGAACGCGGGCAGCCTCGGCTTCGACAGTTTGGCACCTCGCGCGACGGTGACAGCCATCGGGCGCAGAGCGTTCATGCGATTGATGAGCTGGATCTGACGCGGGCCAGGGTCATCGTCCAGTCCACGCACGACTGCATCACGCAGGTAAGCGAGATCCGTCCCAACGCGCAGGAACTCCAGAGTGCGCCACCACCGACGCAGCCCCTGGCTGAGAGCCACCAACGCCGCCCACTGGCGACGTCGCAGGGCCGCAAGTGTGTCCGCGTCGGAGGCTGGCAGCCATCCGGCCTTGATGTAATCCTCGAGTCGATGGCGGATCATGTTGCCTTCACGCACCGTGCGGATGACCATGAAAACCACCACAGAAGCGACGATGCCGAGGGCGACGAACCACAACTTCTTAAGGGTCGCCATCGGTAACACCGAGGAGAACCCATTAAAGAGCATGTGGCCCACGACAGCCATAACGAACCCCGTCGTCGGAACGAGAATCCTCACAAGTCGACTACGTGCCCTCAGCCCGAGAGCCAGACCAATACCCGTCATGCTGGTGAACAGCGGATGCCCAAAAGAGGTGTACACCCCTCGCAGCAGCACTAACTCCATCACCGCCTGTTTCGGGTCCCCCGCTGAAGCCGTCACCCGGGCATAGTTGTCCGCACGGGCGTAATACATGATGTTCTCAACGAAGGCGAAACCAACTGCCGAGAGCCCGGCCATGCTCACCGTCTGGACTACCGAAGTCATCCGTCGCCCCGTGCCGACGGCTAGCACGAAAAGAACAAGCGCCTTGCACGATTCCTCGACGAAGGGGGCCGAATACACCGCCGGACCGGCGCCTGATGCTGGATCAACCCCACCTGTCACCGAGAGCATCCCGGCCATCCACGTGTTCACGTGCATGCTGACCCAGGTCGCCCCGCACGCTCCCCAGCAAAAGCAGAGAAACCACACGTGCAGGTGCCGGGTTCTGAATCGATCAATGAGAATAAAAATCGCTGACCACACGGCAGCCGTCGGCCACGCGTAGTGGAAGCCCAACTTCAAGGACTGGTTGGTAATCCCCGGGATGACGCCCTTCTGGCCTTCCCTCTCAACCTCAGTATCCGCGTGCACGATGACGTAGGTATGAATCAAGCAGGCCGCTGAGATCAGCACCATTGTGAGTAGCACCCAGAACCACGGGTTGCGCAACAGACGCTGCCACCAGGGACGACGCACAACGGGCGTGGGGGCAACGTACGACATGGTTGAAAGACTACCGGCCGCCCGGGACACTTTCCGATGGGTCGAGTCCTCGCCCGGCGAAACACGGGAAGAACAATGGCGGCCCGGGTGGGAATCGAACCCACGCGCGACAGATTAGAAGGCTGCTGCTCTATCCGCTGAGCTACCGGGCCATCTCTGACATCTTATCCAGGTCCGGCCTTGATAACCCAGCCAGCCCCAACCTGGTAGCGAACACCCCTGCATGCATGTGTTCGACGTCCTAGCCTGTCCCCGTGACTGATTCGACGCACACAGATCCCCCCACCCCACCGGTGACGTGGTCGTCGATCATCGTTTCGGCCTATCTGCCGACGCTAATGTCCTCTCTGGGCTACGGCGCAGTAATTCCACTCATCCCGCTTACCGCGGTACATATCGGCGCATCGGCAGCCCTCGCTGCCGCGATTGCCGCGCTCGTCGGTATCGGCCAGATCATCGGCGATGTACCTGCCGGGTGGCTCGTAACAAAGATCGGCGAGAAATGGTCCCTGGTGATGGCCATGCTCATTGACGCAGTTGCGCTTGTATCCATAGGATTGGTACCCCACCTCGGCTTGCTCGCCGTCGCGGTCTTTGTCAATGGCATGGCTGGCGCCGTGTATGGCATTGCTCGACAGAATTACCTGACGGTAGCGATCCCATACCGATACCGAGCTCGCGCACTATCGACCCTCGGCGGAGTGTTCCGGGTAGGTTGGTTTGTCGGCCCCATGGCGGGGTCGTGGATTCTCCGCGAAACCTCTATGTCATGGGCATATGGGTTTGCATCCATTGCCAGTGTTCTCGCCGCTGCTGTGACCACCGTCATGTCCGATCTTCCCCCAGTCGATACCCCACAGACCGCCACCGCGGATGCCCCCACCAAGATCTCGACGTGGACGATCGCCAAACAAAATTCCAAGATCCTGTGGACGACGGGATTGGGAGTGACAGCCCTCATGGTCGTCCAATCCGCACGACGTTCCCTGCTACCGCTGTGGTGCCACGCCAACGGTCTTGCCCCAGCCACCACGGACCTCATCTATGCCTGGTCGATGGCCGCCGACGTCCTCCTCTTCCTACCTGGCGGAGCGTTTATGGACAAATTCGGACGCTGGTGGGTGGCCGTGCCGTCGATCTTCATTCAAGCCGTCGCACTCCTCACTTTGCCACTGGCCCACACAGCGACGACGATCGGCATCGTCGCCCTCATCATCGGTATTGGTAACGGCGCAAGCTCCGGCATCGTCATGACGCTGGGATCCGACGCCTCCCCCAACATCGGACGCCCACAGTTCCTGGCAGCGTGGCGACTTCTCTCCGACACTGGTTCGGCACTGGGACCAATCGTCGTTACCCTCGTCACCCTGGCCTGGCCCCTGTCGACCGCCAGCATCGTGATGTCTATCATCGGCCTGGTCGGCAGCTATTGGATGGGCCGATGGGCGCCGCGCGGCAAACGCTAACTGGTACTGCCTCGCCAACCCACTGTCACAACCACCAACTAGGCTGTGATGCCGTGAGAGACATGTTGGTGTGGATCGATTGCGAGATGACCGGGCTTGACCTGGCCCACGACGGGCTCATCGAGGTGGCCGCACTGGTCACCGATGGGCAACTCAACGTCCAAGGCGAAGGAGTGGACGTCATCATCAAACCCGAACCGCAGTGGCTCGAGCACATGAATGACTTCGTGCGCGACATGCACACCAAGTCCGGTCTCCTTGAGGAACTCGACAAGGGACTGACGATGATGCAGGCCCAAGAGCAGGTGCTCGACTACATCCACACCTACGTCCCGCAAGCTGGCAAGGCACCGTTAGCTGGCAACACCATCGGCACCGACCGCTCCTTCCTGGCCAAGGACATGCCTGAGCTCGAATCCTACGTGCACTATCGCAATGTCGACGTCTCCTCCATTAAGGAGCTGGCACGACGCTGGTACCCGCGCGCATTCGGACGCTCTCCGGAAAAACAAGGCAACCACCGAGCATTGGCCGACATCCAGGAGTCCATTGAGGAGCTCATGTACTGGCGCGAGGCCCTCATGGTTCCCTCCCCCGGGCCGGAGACCAAGCGTTGTGACGAGATTGCAGCCAAATACCAGGGCCTCCTCACCGGGGCCGGGAGGGACTGACGCCGGGGAGCGGAAAGACCAAAGTTGCATTCCTGCTCCCGGACCCGGTACCCTTCACGGGTTGCCTGATAGAGACACGTGGTGGCTATAGCTCAGTCGGTAGAGCACCTGGTTGTGGTCCAGGGGGTCGCGGGTTCAAGTCCCGTTAGCCACCCCAGTTTTTCGAGAGGGGGGAGGCGGTAACCCCGCCCCTCGAGCGAGTCGTGTATCTGCGACAGTCTTGTGTTCTTTGACCTTCACAGCAAGTTGGGTTCCTCTTGACGCGTTCCCGACGACTCCCCCTAGCCCTTCGAGCAGATCAAGTGCTTGTTCGGGTCTCCGCCTTCCTTTTCATGCGTATCGGGCGACCCCTCAGCCGCATCGCTCCCCGTCGTCACCTGCATAGTCATCGTCAACAACTCCTCGCAGAACGACGCTTCACCCGTCATTGTCCAAAACCAACGAGGGAGTGTCCACGATGTGAAATGTGAGTTCTCCGGCCTCGCTCGCCCCTTCGGCAAGACACAATGCTCCCCATGACCATGGAAAATCAGCATCCCGCTACGGAGGACCAGCATCTTCGACGAAGCCTCAGCAATAGGCACATCCAGCTCATTGCCATTGGCGGAGCCATCGGCACCGGCCTGTTTATGGGCACCGGCAAGTCCATCCATACCGCCGGTCCGAGCATCGTGGTGGCCTACCTCGTCATCGGCGTAATGCTCTTCTTCGTCATGCGTGCCATGGGTGAGTTGTTGCTGCACAACCTGCAATGGAAATCTTTTCAGGATTTCGCCGCTGATCTCCTCGGCCCGCGGGCGGGATTCTTCCTGGGATGGACGTACTGGTTGTGCTGGGTCGTCACGGGCATGGCCGACGTCATCGCCATCACCTCGTATTGGAATTTCTGGACCCGCGACCGCACCTGGGCCTTCATCCTCACCGCGGCGACGCTTCTGCTGCTCCTCGCCCTCAACCTCTTGACAGTGAGGCTTTTCGGCGAACTGGAGTTTTGGTTTGCCCTCATCAAGATCGTCGCGATCCTCATCCTCATTGCGGTAGCGACCGTACTCGTCATCACGGGATTTACCTCAGCCAACGGATACAAAGCGTCGGTGTCAAATCTGTGGTCTTATGGCGGCTTCGCCCCACGCGGCTGGAGCGGATTCTTCGGCGGCTTCCAGATCTCAGTTTTCGCCTACGTTGGTATTGAGCTGGTCGGCACCACCTCTGCTGAGACCGCCGATCCCCCCAAGACGATACCCAAGGCCATCAACGCGGTGCCGATCCGCGTTCTCGTGTTCTATGTGGCAGCTCTACTCGCCATGATGTGTGTCACCCCATGGAATCTCGTCCAGACCGATTCCTCCCCTTTCGTCCAAATGTTCGGACTCATCGGATTCACCGCAGCTGCCGACGTCATGAACTTTGTCGTCCTCACCTCAGCGGCCTCGAGTGCCAACTCGGGCGTCTACTCGACGTCTCGTATGCTTTACGGCCTGGCTCACAAGGGCATGGCGTCGCGAGCTTTCGGCAAGCTGTCGCGCCACGGCGTCCCCGGCTGGGGACTGTTTTGCACCGTCATCCTCATCGGATCGGCCCTCATTCTCGCCGCGAAAGGTTCGGTCATAGAGGCATTCACACTCGTGACAACCGTGTCAGCGGTGCTGTTCATTTTCGTATGGAGCATGATTCTTATCAGCCATATTGTCCACGTACAACGCAACCCGCAGGCTCATTCCGAGTCGATCTACCCGATGCCAGGCGCCAGTTTCATGCCGTGGGTCGTGCTCGCTTTCTTCGTCTTTGTCATCATCCTTCTCACCGGAGCCGACGACACGCTTCAGGCCTTGCTTGTTACTCCCATATGGTTCATCCTGCTGGGTATTGCGTGGGCAATCGTCCGGCACCGCTCACACCACGACGACCTCGAAACCGATCTACCAATCAATTAAGACCTTCACTCCAACCGCTACAGTAAGTGCGGTCAAGTTCGGTCATTTCGGGAGTAAATCATGTCCGATGAGGGCGCCATCGGCGAATCGACAACGAAGCGTATCGGCAGCCACTACGTTCTCGACGACGTGCTCGGACGAGGTTCCATGGGGACGGTGTAGCGTGGTCATGATCTCAATAACGGATCCCCATGCGCCATCAAAGTTCTTAACTCAAAGTTGACGACGGATAAAGGCGCAACCCGACGCTTCATCGATGAACGTGACATCTTCATGTCCGTCGACGACGACGCCGTCGTCCGAGTCACTGACATGGTCGTCGAATCTTCAACGTTCGCCATCGTCATGGAATTGGTTGATGGCCCGGACCTCGCGCAAGTCCTGAAGTCCGTACCGGATCACCGCCTAGACCAGAACACGGCGGTTGACCTGGGAATCGAGATTTGCCAGGCTCTCACCGCAATTCACCGCGTCGGTATTCGACATCTCGACATCAAGCCAGCGAATATCCTTATTTCGGACCCCGAGAACGTCCGTGGGGCGCGAATTACCGATTTCGGCGTCTCTGAAATGATCGTCCCTCATGGACCGCGCGAAATCGTCGGTACCCCCTATTACCAAGCTCCTGAGATCGCAGCCGGCCGGACGCCAACGGCCGCCAGCGATCTGTACTCATTTGGTGTGACCCTCTACGAGATGCTCGCTGGCCACGTACCGTTCCAGCCTGATTCAGCCGGAGAACCTAAGACGCGATCAGCCACCACAACTCATCCCAGGCGCCGATCCACGACTGTGGAACACCATAATGACGCGTCTGGCACCTGATCCTTCCCAGCGCCCCGACAGCGCTGAGGTGCTGGCCTTTGAGTTGCGTTCGTGGCTCAGTGGAGGCCAACCGGTGGCACTCATCAGCCCTCGGCCTCAGTCTGTCCGCCCCGCTCCACGCTCTGCGCCCATGCCGCAACTAGTTCTCCCGCAGTCGGCGCCGTCAGCGATGAGCGGGGCCGCTCCGGCGTCGGCACGATCAGCAGCACCTGTCGAGACACAACGGCATGGCATTAGACGGGTTATGGCACTGTTAGCTGTGCTGATTGTCGTTGGAGCTGGGATCTTCTTCTACCTCAAGGGAGTGCCTGGCCTTCACTCGAATGCCGCTCCCCAACCAACCCAAACACCAATCACACCACCCCACACACCGACCCCTATGCCAGAAACGATAGCGACGCGAACTGTGACAGCCCATGCCACGGTGACGGCGACGGGTTCTCCCGCACAGATCCAGCTTCCTGGCGGGGTAGTGGAGTGTGGCCAGGAGTCCTGGATCGCCAATCCTCACACCAGCTGTCCCCTGGCGTTAGAAGTCGCGCGGTCTGTGCCAGCAAACCATCCGGCAAACTTTGCCATCGACGTGAAGGATCCAGGAATAGGAAAATCACGACGCTTTTCCTGCAGTACCGTCGGGCAATACGTCGATTGTGGCAGCCAGGATCTCGAGGTCTATCTCGTCATACCCGGATGATGGTCACACGACTTGGTAGTTACCTACTATGAAATACTCCTAACCATGAGACGGCGAACAATCATCGCAGCGGGTTTGAGCATGCCGCTTGCTGGATGCGTTTCACAAGGCGCCCAACCCGAAGAACCACCGTCCACGGCAGTCACGGTGTCACCGACTCCTCCTGACACCCCGAGGTCATACTCGGCAAGCCCGACGCCGACTCCATCCAAGGCTTCGACACGTGCCTCCACACCGACCCCGATCCGCCTGGATCCGCGGGCCGCCAAGATCGTCAAGAAATTATCTCCCGAGCAACGTGCTGGCCAGTGCATTCTCGTCGGTGTAGTGCCGTCCGACTCCCCCGAATACATCGCCAACCTCATTGATACCCAGTGTTTGGCCGGAATTTTCCTGCTTGGGCACTGGACGAACCGGGCCAAGCTCAAGGCCATACTCGACGCTGTTAACAGCGTCAACCCTCATGGCATCAGACCCATCGTTGCGACTGACCACGAAGGCGGCGAGATCCAAAACATCCGGGTGCCAGGAGTCGACCTCTTGCCGAGCCAGGAGGCTCTGGCCCGGATGTCCCCGGCCAAGGTACAATCAGTGGTGACGGCCGGAGCTCGTCAGCTCGCCAAACTCGGTGTCCATATGGTCTTCTCACCCGTGGCTGACGTGATCGACCCTGGCCTTGGGGTACGCAATAAGCCAATCACCAAGCACCATCGTGGTTTCGGAACCGATCCGCGCAAATGCGGGCAATATTCGGCTGCCGTCATTGCGGGACACCGCAAGGCCGGGATCATTTCGACCACTAAGCACTTTCCTGGAATTGGACGGATCGTCGAGGACACTGACTTCAAATCCGCCGGTATCACTGATGACAAAACCACCCGCCATGACCGATATCTCGAATCCTTCCGGATGGCCTTCGATGCTGGATCTGAAGCCGTCATGATCGCATCTGCGTACTACTCAAAGATCGATCCTGGCACCCTCGGGTTATTTTCGTCGAAGATTATGACAGACATGCTGCGCGGCGACTTCGGTTATCAGGGGCTTATCGTGTCCGACGACCTGGGAAGTTCAGTCTCAGTATTCTCAGTCGATGGTGGCCATCGTGCAAGCAAATTCGTCTCTGCCGGCGGCGATCTAGCTATCACCGCTGACCCTAGCCTCGCAGGCCCCATGATCCGAGCGTTGACGTCGATCACGACGTCCGCGTCGGGCAGAAAACGCCTGTCCGACGCTGCTAGCCATGTCATCAATGTCAAACTGGCGCATTCACTGACGAAGTGAAAGGAGAATGAATCGTGACTGACGACGGATTCGGCAAGGGGGAACACCCCGATAATTCACACTCCGACTACAACGACGTCGAGTCGACCCCGGAGCGGCCCGATTCAAATAGTGGTCAAAGGCACGATGACGAGCCTACCCAGGAACTCTCACAGGGTCGTGACACTACGCAACAGTTCTCGATGAATCCTGACGCTTCCCAATACCAGTACGATAATCAGCAGTATCCGCAGCAAAGCGATTATCAGAATGCTCCGTACCCCCAGGGCTGGAACCAATACCCGCAAAACTGGAACCAGTACCCCCAAAGCGGTGAGGGTTGGAGAAGCCAGAATGCTGCCGGATGGGCCCAGCAAGCAGGCCAGTATGCCCAGTACCCGCAACAGGGATGGGACGGACAAAATCCCCAGCAGGGCTGGAACCCCAATCAATACGCGCAACAGGGATGGGATGGCCAACCCGGCGATGGCGCCCAAGGCACTCCCCCAGCGGGTTTCGACCAGGGGAGCATTGCTCATCCCCAGAACAACCCAAACTATTACTTCGATAGTGCCGGTCAGCGTGGACCCGGCTGGTACGGCCCTTACGGAGAGTTCTTTCCTGCCGCCGACGCACCTGGCCCTGACGGTCAGCCCGATCCAAACGCCTACCTGGCCGAGGGGGCACCAGCTGGCGCAACCGCCGCTGACCCTGAAAACGTCAGCGAATCGGTAGGCGGGATTCCATTCAGCGATGCGCCTCAACCTAAGCGCAAAAGCCAGTACTGGATTATTGCCGTCGCAGCCATTCTCGTCGTTGCCCTCGGCGTCGGAACGTACTTCTACCTGAGGTCTAAGTCGGAGTCGACGAAGGCCGTCCCTGTGCCAGCGTCGAAAACTTCCTCCTCGGCCTCAGGGACTCTCACCCCCACCCCTGACCTCGTCCGTCAGCTATTTAATGCTCCCGATGCACAGGTGCAGTGGGTTAGCCTTGCTGCCGACGGACAAAACGCTGCCGTTGCCTACACATCGACGTTTAATATTAACGGTAAATCCGCCGGACCCAATGGTGGGCACCTGGTTATGAGGAAGAATGGAAGCCACTGGGAACCCCTTTCTCAGGGCGGAGTCATCGTCGACGATAGCGATTGCGACGCGATGCTCAAGACCCTGGGAAACAAGGCAGCCGTTGCAGCCAGCCAGGTCATGAACAATAAGCAATGCGACCCCGCTATCGTGTACGACTTGGCTAAGGCGAGTCCCATCCGCCTCGGCGACATGGCGGGTATTGGGCCTCTCAATTTAGACAAGGACACCTCTGAACTTGCCAGTACAATCCACGTCATCCCCAGCAACATCGGAGATACCTGCACACGTAGCACGCCAGAGTACGCTCGTTATAACGGCTTCCTTGGCGGTGTCTGGACTCAGAGCGGCCAAGTACAGGCGTACCTCTTTGTTGGAGGCAACAACGCCTCGTCTAATGGGGCACGTATTGGAATCACGGAGGCGCAGCTGCGTTCCGACTATTCCAAGCTTAAGCTATCTGACGTCACTTCGGACTTCTCGGGATTAGGTTACGAGAAGGCCCTTGCCTTTTCTTACAAGGGCAAAGAAGTTGATTACCTCCTTAACGGAGGCAAGGTAACCGCCTATATGATTAGGAACTCTGACTTCAGCCCAACAACCTGCTGATAACTAGATTCGAGCACGCCGTGGCTTCCTCTTACCAGGAGGCCACGGCGTTATTCTGCGATCGTAGTAATCAATGCGCGGATCGTTTGGTGTTGTAAATGTTGAGGGGGCTGGACTATCAGAACTCCAGGACACATCTATCCCGTGTTTGTGGGTGGGTGTGTGGTGTTAGGGGGTGTCACAGATTATGGTTGAGCGAGTCCCTTCTGGTGAGGGGGGGATTATGTGATGTTTGTGTGGTGGAGAGGGGTGTCAGTTTGTGTCGTAAGGCCAGGGGGCACGGTCATGATCGTGTCGTCGCCCTGTATACGGGTAACACACACCCCATGCTGTGGTGCGTGGACGTCTCATCCCCACACACACGGCCATATAAAGGAGTGGGGTGGGTGTGGATACCTACTCGTATCCACACCCACCCCGTATCACTTATGTTCCGGCAGTGTCCTACTCTCCCACACGATCCCTCATGCAGTACCATCGGCGTTGGAAGGCTTAACGACCGGGTTCGGAATGGGACCGGGTGTGGCCCTTCCACTATGACCACCGGAAAAAACTAGAACCCCCCACCCCACACAAAGGATCAAAGGGGGGATTGGCGCCACCCCGTGTCAGGGGCTGGGAGCCGTATAGTGAATGCAAACACTCTACACACTCGTGTAACCTATGTTAAAACAAGTCCTCGGTCTATTAGTACCAGTCAGCTCCACACCTTACAATGCGTCCACATCTGGCCTATCAACCCGATCATCTCTCGGAGACCTTACCAGGAACACTCCTGCAGGAACCCTCATCTTGAAGCATGCTTCCCGCTTAGATGCTTTCAGCGGTTATCATAACCCGACGTAGCCAACCAGCCATGCTCTTGGCAGAACAACTGGCACACCAGAGGTCAGTCCGTCTCGGTCCTCTCGTACTAAAGACAGCCCTTCTCAAGATTCCTCCGCGCGCAGCGGATAGGGACCGAACTGTCTCACGACGTTCTGAACCCAGCTCGCGTGCCGCTTTAATGGGCGAACAGCCCAACCCTTGGGACC
>ERZ501050.2-NODE-2-length-95786-cov-9.475238_pt1 | contig 95786 bp, 74 predicted proteins | sample MGYA00510865_ERZ501050 | MGnify/ENA primary metagenome ERZ501050 (study PRJEB25958, sample SAMN03398598) | human skin metagenome | study: EMG produced TPA metagenomics assembly of the Human Skin Microbiome Metagenome (human skin metagenome) data set. | reverse complement strand
ACCGTCGAATCAATGACCTCGTCACCGAGGTTGATGAGCGCACCTCCGAGCACCGCCGGGTCAACGACCTCAGACAGCTCGATCGGGCTACCCGTGATCCGTTCCAGTTGCTTCACCACTTCCGCACGCTGAACGTCGGTCAGTGCCCTAGCAGTCGTCACAATCGCACGCTTGCGATCAGCCATCTCAGCGGCAATGTGCAAGTAGCCGTCGATCTCCTGCTCGAAAGTACTATCGGATGCCACCACGGCTCGGCGAGCCAGCGTAAGAGTGTCCTCACCCACGCAGTCTCCAACCAACGTCGTCAGCAACTCCTGGCGATCCGCCACTGAGCGGTTGGGATCACCCAGTGCCACTTGCAGCGCCGCTTGCCCGCGCACGAGTCGGCTCACGTGGAACAACTCGTCGGCAACGGCCTCAAAGCGGTCAGCCTGTCGGGCCCCGCGCAGCACGGCACGGACTCCCTGCCGCTCCAGGGCGCGGGTCAGCGCTGCGGGGGACCGCCACTTGCACGTGGTTGTCTCGCCCAGAAGTTCCCTGCAATCGGGCGAGACCTTCGACGTAAAGACCGCATCCATAAGCCCCTGACGAGCCCTGGCCTCGGAACTGGTGTCTGATACAGCCCGTCGTAAGCCAGATTCGCGATTCAAGATGTCAACAACCGCGAAAATCTCACTCGCGAGCCCGGTGCCTGTGCCAAGTCGATCACCAACTGCGTCTAGCTGTTGTGATGCGCTCACCACCGTCGTCATGTCTGATTCACCGTCCGTGAATCAGACGCCGAGGGCTCCTCAGCGAGCGAAGCGAGGAAGCGGTCAACGGTCGCCTGGACGCGCTGGTCGTCTTGCAGGGACTCCCCCACGATCCGACTAGCCAGGGTGGTCGCAAGATCACCGATTTCGGCACGTATTTCGCGCACCGCCTGGTCGCGCTCGGCCTGAATTTGAGCGTTGGCACGCTCGGTAATCCGATCAGCCTCTGCCTGCGCGTTGGCACGCATCTCGGCAATAACCTGCGCACCCTGGCTCTTCGCGTCGTCACGAATCTGAGCAGCTTCATCGCGCACGTTGGCCAGCTGAGCCTGGTACTTCTCAAGAGCCACTTGAGCCTCAGCCTGGGCCTTCTCAGCCCTCTCGATCCCACCTTGAATCGTCTCGGTGCGCTCCTCGTAGAGCTTCTCAAAACGGGGCACAACCGCCTTGGCAATAAGCCAGGTGAGAAGCAGCAGGAGGATTATGCCGACGATGATCTCGATGGAATGGTGTGGGACGAGTGGCCCCAAATCCATCTCGAGAATGTTCATGCGCCCAGACTCACTTAACGATGAAGGCGAGGACGAAGCCGAACAGCGCGAGGGCTTCGACCACGGCGAAGCCGATGAACGCCGTCGACATCATGGCCGGGCGAGCCTCGGGCTGACGAGCGGTGCCATTGATGACGGCAGCAAAGATCCACGCCACGCCGAGAGCCGGACCAAGGGTGGCCAGGCCGTAGCCGAGGGAGTTAAGCGAACCTCCGATGAGCATGGGAACCATGGTGTGTCCTTCCGGATTGTGCCCCTTGCGGGGCGTTGTCTTCGTCGCCGGTCGGTTTGACGACGAGGTCCTAGAGATGAATGCGCTGTCAGTGTCCTTCAGAAATCGAGGACGCAACATACTGTGCTGACAGCACGGTGAATACGTAGGCCTGTAGGAAGCCTACGAACAACTCCAACGCGAAGAGCGCGAAGCTGAGGATCAGGGAGAAACCGCCAGCCGCGTTGTAAATGATGCTGGACGGGTAGGTGAGCAGGAATCCGCCACCGACAACGAAGATCATGATGATGAGGTGGCCGGCAAGCATGTTGGCAAATAGTCGCAGCGACAGGGTCAGCGGACGGGTAATGAAGTTCGACAAGAACTCCAACGGAATGATGAGCCACCACAGATACCAGGGCACGCCAGGGGGCAGCATCGAATCCTTGAGGTAGCGAATCCCTTTGGTCTTAAAACCAGCGATGATGTAGACAAACCAGGAGACGATGGCCAGGCCGTAAACGTATCCGACATGGGAGAAGGTCGGGAACATGAAGACGAAAAGTTCACCGAACCAGTTATTGACGAGGATGAAGCTGAAGAGAGCAACCAGATACGGCAGCCACGGCTCGAATCCGTGGCCGATGGTGTCTCGCACCAGGGAGTTACGAATGAAGTTGTAGCAGTACTCGCCGAAGACCTGACGCTTGCCAGGCATAACCTTGAGGCCGCGACTCATCCATACCCAGAAGGCGATGACGACAAGAAATGCAATGACCGCCTGCCAGAACGGCTTATCCATCCAAGCCACTCCGAAGGTCCCGTCGAACTTGAAGTCCTCAAGCCCTGGAGTGCGGAACTCCAGAGGAGACACGATCCCGCTCACTGACCCTCCTGGTCGTCGTTCTGGTCGGGCACGACCCCGTACCGCTTAACAATGAGGTAGACGCTCGCCGCAAGCCCGACGATCATGCCAACGACGAAAATCCACATCTGATGGAAACGGCTTGACAGCAGCCAGCCGATGCCACCGTAGAAGAGCATGCCCGCCAGGACATAGCTCAAGACCCCCCACGCGTCGTCGTTGCTAGACGGCGCGGAGCTAGTGCTCGTTCGCGTCATTGAGTTCGTGCCCATGTCCATGCCGACTTTAGCAGCCATAGCTCCATTAGTGTTCATCGAAGACCGCCACCGGTCCGACGACTCGCGGCACGAGTTGGATCTTCGGGATCTTCATAAATTCGCTGCGGTTGCCGGCCAGCTACCACCACGCCGACAATCCAGGCCAGAGAGGCTCCGATCATTGCCGATGCGCACGGAACCGGCCGAAGACCGGTGTGACACTCGATTACCAGAACTCCTAGGCATCCGAGAGCACCAATCTGAATGATGAACAGGCCGACGCCGAGAAGCCAGGAGTCACTGCGATTGAGCAGATGAACTTCACGGCCGCACGCCATGAACGCCACCGCCACGATGGTGCCGGCCAGACCACTAAGAGCTGACGGCACGTGAGGCTGAACGAATACGCTCATCACGCAGGTCATTATCAGGCCGGCCACCGTAGCCCATAACAACCCACTGCGGTAGATGCGAGATAAGACACGGGACGTCACCGGTGCGCAACGACTCGTGCAGGCCTGACTAGGACTAGCCGTGGCGGGATTTATCATCTTGTCATCCCTTCCCGTGGTCATGACCGATGATTCCTGTGGTGAATACTCAGGGCATCTGAATTCGGCGACGCGACACTGTGAGTCGAGTAGTGATGTGCCTGGTGAGGACCTCCTCGGTGAGAAAGGTAACACATGGGGCGTAACAACATCGACATCTCAGGTCTGGGCGGCTGGATGACGAGAATTCGCCATGGTGAGGACCACGCACATGGCAAATCCTGCTACCACGATCACGACCGCCCACCACGTTTGTTCTAAGCCAATAAACACGGTCCCAAAAGTGAGTACAGCAGCCCATAGATACATCAACAAGACCGCGCGCACGTGCGAGTGACCTCGTTGTAACAATCGGTGGTGAAGGTGTTGCTTGTCAGCAACGAAGAACCAGGTCCCTCGCCATGTCCGCCGGACATAGCCCATGACAAGATCGAGGAAGGGAATGGCCAACACCATGAGTGGCACAACAATCGGCAAGTAGGCCGGAACCAATCCTCCGCCCCGTGCCGTCAGAGCGGTCGAATCGATTTGACCGGTCAACGAGATCGTCGAGGTGGCGAGCAATAGGCCAAGTAACAGAGCCCCGGAATCGCCCATGAACATCCTGGCCGGATGCCAATTGTGGGGCAGAAAACCAAGGCAGGCGCCGGCAGTCGCGGCCGTGATGAGGCTGGTCGTCGTCGCAACGACGAAGTCCTGTTCGTGGGCCAGCAGGTAGGTGTATGAGAAGAAAGCCAGGGAGCCAATGGCCACCACACCGGATGCCAGGCCGTCGAGGCCATCAATGAAATTCACCGCATTGGCGCACAGCACAATGAAGAACACTGTCACCAGGATTGAGGTGGGCGTTCCCAAAGCAATGATGGAGTTCGGCAGCGGAATCCAAAACATTCGCACTCCGCCTGTGACAACGATGCCGGCCGCTAGGACCTGGCCAGCTGCCTTGGCCATGGCGGGAAGATCAAGCAGGTCATCGACGACACCCACAGCACAGATCACCACACCTGCAAAACAGATCGTGAGAGCATCGTCAGCGACCAGGAGGTGACGGCCCAGGAAAGGCATATTGCGAGCCAGCAGACACGCCAATGCCACTCCCCCCAGCATGGCCACCCCGCCAAAGTAAGGAATGGGGACGGTATGGACATCACGTGAACGCACTTTGGCGACTGCCCTCCATCTGAGGGCGGCCTGCCGACACAGGCCAGACAGCAAGTAGGTCGTCAAGCCCGATGTCAGCATCACCAAAAGGTATTCACGCATGTCGAGTATCAGCCCTCGATCTCTGGCTGCGTCAACTCGGTCTCCGGAAGAGCAGCGTCGGGATCATGGTCTTCAGACGACTTCTGGTCGGCAACCGACGATTCCATCCCAATAACGTCAGAGGCAACCTCATGGATAGCCTCCAGCGATAGCGCGCCTTGACGCACCACTTTTCCGTCCGCCGTCGAGACGAAGTCAATAATCGTCGAAGACTCCCCGACCCGACTAGGGCCGGCATCCAGGTAAACGGCCACCTCGACGCCCAGTTGATCGGCGGCCTCCTGCGCAGTCAAGGCCGCCGGGTGGCCAGACTTGTTCGCACTAGAGACGGCCATTGGTCCGGTCATGCGCAACAACTCACGGGTCTGGTCCTGGTCGGGGACGCGAACGGCAAGGGTGCCGTTGGTCTCTCCCAAATCCATGCCGAGAGATTCCTGAGCACGCAGGATGAGGGTGAGACCTCCCGGCCAGTACTTCTCCGCAAGGGCCTTTGCCCCCGCTGGTATGTGCTGACACAGGGCGGGCAAGGCGACTGAATCGCTGACGAGAACGGGCGGCGGCATATCGCGGCCACGCTCCTTGGCATTGAGTAGGCGCTGCACTGCCAAGGGGTTGAGGGCGTCAGCACCAATACCGTATACGGTGTCTGTCGGTAGCACGATGCACTCGCCATCGGCGATGGCGTCTGCGGCCTGTACTAAAGCCTCCTCGCAAGCATCGGGGTCAGCGACGTCAAGGATGAACGGGGAAATCCCGGAGTCTTCAACCGCGGCGTCTCCTGCTGGCTCAACGTCGGTGACTGTCGGCTTCTCTTCTGTACGGTGCTCCTCTGCGACAAGCCCGGTCAGCTCGTCGGCATCGACCATCATCTGGTCAGACTCATCCATGGCATCCATCCTTGCACCGTCGACGAGCCGTGACGAACCTCGGTCTACCTGCTAGATCGTCATGGTCCTCGATCTGCTCCCACATGTGAGAGGTCGCCATCGCCGTCATGAGCTCGTCACGTTGAGTTTCGTCGTGTTCCATGATGAACAGGCCACCCGCCGTGAGCAGCTCGGCGGCCCGCCCGACGAGCTGCCGCGGTAAGTCGAGACCGTCGTCACCAGAAAATAAGGCGAGGTCGGGTTCATGACCGGTGACTTCGTCGGGAATCGACGAAGCGTCAATACGCCGAAGGTACGGCGGATTCGTCACGACAACGTCGAACCGTCGACCATCGTCAGGCACCCGCAAAGCGTCGCCCGCGAGAATCTCCACTCCGGAATCACACAGGTTGCGTCGGGCCCACGTCAAAGCAGCTTCATCCATTTCGACGGCACTGACCCGGGAACCCGGGACCTCGCTAGCCACCGCGAGGGCGATGGCACCGGTGCCGGTACACAGATCGACCACGCTGGGGCATGCGCTCGCCATCACCAAACGTTGAGCCTCTTGGACGGCCTGCTCGGCCACCAATTCCGTCTCCAAACGGGGTATAAACACCCCTGGCCCGACCTCCACCCGAAGGCCGCGGAACCAGGCATGGCCAACGATAAACTGCGCCGGCTCCCCAGCTCGACGTCGATCCACCATCTCGTTGAAGCGATCCTCGTCGTCAGCATGAACGCTTGCTACGCGAATGAGTTGTGACGGTTGAATCCCGAGTGCCTCGCACAGCAACATGCGCGCATCTGCTGCCGGGGTCTCAATCCCCCCGGCGGCCAGTTGACAGGTGGCACGTGCCAGCAGGAGGGAGGGGCTATGAACTGCCATCAGGATTCTCGGCCTTCTGACTGTTGTGCCATCCGACGCCGCACCTCGTCGGCATGGAGAGCGTCGAGAACCTCACCCAGATCGCCAGCCAAGATCTGGTCGAGTTTCCTGGACTTGTACCCAATACGGTGATCTGTCAGGCGATTCTCGGGAAAGTTATACGTGCGCACCCGAGCCGATCTATCGACAGTACGTACCTGGTCGCGGCGCATTCGATCATTCTCATCAGCGGCTTGCTGGGCCGCCAAGGCAGCGACTTTTGCCCGCAGCATCCGCATCGCCTCTGCTTTATTCTGCAACTGGCTGCGCTCATTTTGACAGCTGGCGACAATGCCGGTGGGCAGGTGAGTTAGACGAACGGCCGAATCTGTAGTGTTGACCCCCTGGCCGCCAGGCCCCGAAGACCGATAAACGTCAACGCGGATATCAGCAGGGTCGATATCGACCTCGGTCTCGTCGACATCCGGCATGACAAGGACTCCAACTGCTGAGGTATGGATGCGTCCTGACGACTCCGTCACTGGCACCCGCTGCACGCGATGGACGCCACCTTCATGCTTGAGGTAACCGTACGCCGGGCGCGACGGAACCCCCCCAACGGCAACCACGACCGTGCGGTACCCGCCAAGATCTGTCAGTTCGCTAGTCAGCTCACGGACGCTCCAACCCACCCGCTCAGCGTACCTGGTATACATCCGCAAGAGATCAGCAGCGAAGAGGGCGGATTCTTCGCCACCCTCACCCGAATGAATCTCAACCAAGGCATCCTCCTGATCGAGAGGGTCCGACGGAGCCAGTAATTCGGTGAGCTCTGTTCTGGCGAGGTCCAATTGGCCGCGCAACCTCTCAGCCTCCTGTACAAAGACAGGATCCTCGTTAGCGAGGTCCTCGGCTGCCTCAATATCAGCGTTCAGCTGGTCGACGTTATCGGCTACCGATACGACATGACGAAGGCGTGCATGACGCTTACCGAGCCGTCCCATAGCGGAGGGGTCCGATAGCACCGCAGGATTGGCCAGCTGGATTTCGATCTCCCGAAGACGACGACGGATCTCGTCAATCGCGTGTTGCGCAGATTCGCTCATGCCTCTCCTGACCAGCCCCGTCCAGGTCTGGCGTTGTAGCCCCAGGAACGACCATGACGCCGAGCAGCAGCCCAGCGTCATGGCGATACGTCATTGATAGACGACGTCAATTCTTCTTGCCGTAGCGGCGCTCGAACCGGGCGACGCGGCCACCAGAGTCAAGGATCTTCTGCTTGCCGGTGTAGAACGGATGGCACTTTGAGCAAACATCAGCATTAAGGGTGCCGGACGACGAGGTGCTGCGAGTAGTGAAAGTGTTCCCGCAGGTGCACACCACGGTCGTCTCGTGGTAATCGGGATGAATTCCCTGCTTCATGATGTGATCTCCTTATTGAATGCGCCCCGGGTCGCCCGAATGATAGAACGGACGTGAACCGGAACCGGCGTGCCAGCATACACCAGGCAACCAGCTCCGGTCCACTTATCGACCTCAATCCTGGTTTGGAGTTGTCTTGGAAATGGTGTACAAGAACTCCACATTCGTCTGAGTCTTGCGCAGCCGCGAGACCATCATTTCGAGAGCTTGGGAGCCTTCCAGACCAGATAGCACTCTGCGCAGCTTCCACATAATCGCCGTCTCCTCGCGCGATAGCAGCAATTCCTCGCGACGGGTACCCGACGCGTCAACGTCGATAGCCGGGAACAGCCTCTTATTGGCAAACTCGCGACGAAGCCGCAACTCCATATTGCCGGTACCCTTGAATTCCTCGAAAATAACCTCGTCCATCTTCGACCCGGTTTCGACCAGGGCGGTGGCGAGGATCGTCAGGGAACCACCGTGCTCAATATTGCGGGCAGCACCAAAGAACTTCTTCGGCGGGTACAGGGCAGCTGAGTCGACACCCCCAGAAAGGATTCGACCGGAGGCTGGAGCAGCAAGGTTGTATGCGCGCCCCAGACGGGTGATGCCGTCCAGCAAAATGACAACGTCGTGGCCAAGTTCCACGAGGCGTTTGGCGCGCTCGATGGCCAATTCGGACAGCTGGGTGTGATCGTCGGCAGGACGGTCGAAAGTCGATGCGACGACCTCGCCGCTGACAGTGCGCTGGAAATCAGTGACTTCCTCAGGACGCTCATCGACCAACACGACCATGAGGTGAACCTCAGGGTTATTGCGCGTGATCGAGTTTGCGATCGACTGCATGATCATCGTCTTGCCAGCTTTCGGAGGCGAAACGATGAGGCCGCGCTGGCCTTTACCAATCGGGCTGACGAGGTCGATGATTCGGCCAGTCATGTTTTTGGGGTCGTCTTCGAGGCGTAGCCGTTCCTGCGGATACAGCGGGGTGAGTTTAGAAAACTCTGGGCGCTGCTTCATCTGCTCAGGATCAGCCCCATTGACCTGATCAATCTTCACCAGTGGTGCGAACTTTTCCCGCCTCTCCCCCTCGCGATGGGCACGCATCTGTCCGACGATGACGTCGCCCTTGCGCAGGTGGTGCCGACGCACCATAGCCATCGACACATAGGCATCACTGGCCCCGGGCAGATATCCCGAGGTGCGCACAAAGGCGTATTGGTCACGAATATCGAGGATGCCCGAGCATGGGACAAGCACGTCGTCCTCACGCACATTCGGCTCGGAATCGGAGTAGCGGTCGTTAGAACGCTTGCGACGGTTCTGGCGGTCACGCTGACGGCGACGGCGAGACCGTCGCCCGCCATTGCCGTATTCCGAGAACCGACCGTACTCGTCGTCGGAATCGGAAGAAGCGTCGTCGATGCGGTCATTCTGAGCGCCGCGGTCTGACTGGTTGCGATCATTACGCTGACCGCGCGATAGGGCTTCGAGACGGGCTCCAACCTCGTCGCTGATGTTGCTGTCGCCAGAACTACCGTTGGAATTGTCTCGTGAGGTGTTGCGGGCCCGGCGCCGTGGCGGATCGCCTCGATGACTAAGGTCACCGCGCTCACGACTAGGGCGATCGGTCGAGTTATCGTCGCGACGTTGACCTTCGTCGTCAGGCTTCTTAACGGTTTCCGCTTGCTTCTGAGCTTCGGCGACGGCGAGCAGGTCGCCTACTGATGGAGTCTTCTCCCCCTCAGCGGGTTTAGATTCGGAGTCCTTAGACTCTGAAGGACGACGTCGCTGGCTGCGCTGTGGACGGCCCTCGTCGCTAGATGTGTGGGATTCCTGGCTACGATTTTGACGCGCAGTTGGCCTTCCGGTTCCCAGGTATCCCCCCTCGGAGATAGCCGCGACGAGGTCAGCCTTCCGCATGCCACGAGCTCCCTTAATGCCCATCTGAGTAGCGATAGAGCGGAGCTCGGGGAGCAACTTGGTGGACAGATCCAAGGATCCATCCGGCTGTGAGGTCTGAGTCACGTAAATCCCTTCGAACTGCCCCGGCCGGTATGACGTCCGGTGGGCGCGGTTTCATCGGGCCTGCCGTCGGAATCGACAATAGGTCGGGCGGCTGACACCACGAAAACCGAATGGTTTGCGGAGGTCGTGGCGTGGCGTTCGAGGCCCTCGAACGCCGAAGACATGGTCCCCAAGGACAAGACTGTGACACGGGGATCACGATCGTCAGCGGGGATTTGCACGCATCCGGCGCGCTACGACACCACTATAACGCACACATCGGATCATGTTCATACAGTAGGTCAGAGGAAATGGACTCCTTCACCGAGAACGAGGTCATGCACCACGAACCCAGCAGTATCGACGTCGGACGCCATGTCGAGTTGGTCACGGGTCCCCAGAGCCAAGACAGTAGGCCCCGCGCCCGAAATAACGGCGGCGACACCACGTCTGCGCAAGCTATCCATGAGCGTAGCCGATTCCGGCATGAGAGAGCGACGGTATGGCTGGTGAAGCCAGTCCTGAGTTGCCGCCAGGAGATGCCCGGGCGAGGTCGTCAGGGCAGTGATAAGCAGTGACGCCGCCAGGACTTGATGGACCGCATGAGCGCGCTCAACCTGTTCAGGAAGCACCTGCCGAGCCAAAGTCGTTGGTACGTGGCGATCAGGAACACATACCCGGAAGATGATCGACGGGTTGACGGCTAGGCCGATGTGGTTGACGATTCCGCCATCGAGCCACGTCAGCTGCGCACCCCCGAGAATTGCGGGAGCAGCATTGTCCGGGTGCCCCTCGATAGCAGCAGTCATCGTCAGTAGCGCAGTGCGATCCAGCGGGCGCCCAGGACGGGCCAGTCCCCAGGCCAATGCCAGCCCAGAAACGATAGCCGCAGCCGACGATCCTAGACCACGGCTTTGCGGGACGGAATTGACAGCAGCTAGGCGCAACCCGGCATCAGGGCGGGGGTACCCGAACTCCACCAACCCCTGGCGCATCGTCGCCACCACGAGGTGAGATTCGTCATGAGGAACTGTGTCGGCCCCTTCCCCTGTCACGTCGATCACCACCCCGGGACGATCGAGTACCTCGACACCAACCTCATCCCACAGATCCAGGGCTAGCCCCATGCAGTCATACCCGGGACCGAGATTGGCAGAAGTAGCGGGCACACGCACCCGCACACTGTCGGCCATTGTCACTTCCTCAGGAATCGAAGTCCAGCACGGCTGCCACCTGATCGGTCGACGCCTCAACGGTCTCGGTCGACAGGGTGGTGCGGCACAGTGCAGTGTCAATGTCTTTCAGACCGTTTCCAGTTACCGTGATGACAATGCGCTGTCTAGGGTCCAGGCGTCCCTCGGATTTCAGCTTGAGTAAACCTGCCACCGGGGCCGCCGATGCCGGCTCGACGAAGATACCCTCTTGAGCAGCCAAGAAGGCCTGAGCGTCGAGGAGTTGTTCGTCGGTGACGGAGTCGATGAGTCCCTCCGACTCATCTCGAGCGGCTAAAGCCAGCTTCCCGGATGCCGGACGACCGATACGAATAGCGGTGGCTACCGTTTCCGGAGCATCGACATCGTGGCCCAACACCAGAGGGGCCGCGCCAGCAGCTTGGAACCCGAACATCCGCGGGGTGTAGCTGGCAGGACCGTCCGCTGCATACTCGCGGTAGCCTTTCCAATACGCGGTGATATTGCCTGCGTTGCCCACCGGCAGAGCGTGGATATCAGGAGCGTCACCCAGAACGTCAACGACCTCGAAAGCGGCAGTTTTCTGTCCCTCGATGCGGTACGGGTTAACCGAGTTCACCAAGGAGACCGGGAAATTCTCAGCCAGTTCGCGGGCAATACGCAGGCAATCGTCAAAGTTACCGCGGACCTGGATGATCCGACCGCCATGGACAACAGCCTGGGCGAGTTTGCCAGCTGCGATTTTGCCCTGAGGCAGGAGCACGACCGAGGTCATGCCGGCCCGGGATGCGTAAGCCGATGCTGAGGCAGACGTATTGCCGGTAGAAGCGCACACCACGACCTTCGAACCGTCGGCAAGCGCCTTCGTCATGGCCATTGTCATGCCACGATCTTTGAATGATCCGGTTGGGTTGGCTCCTTCAACCTTGATCCACACCGTTGCGTCAAGCGCGTCGCCTAGTCGTGGGGCAGGTACCAATGGGGTCGACCCTTCCCCAAGCGTCACGATCTGGTCAATTCCGTCCGTGGGGAGGCGGTCACGATAGGTTTCGATGATGCCGAAGGGACGGTTCTGCTGGTTCATGATCACATTCCCTCCACTCGAATAACACGGGGATCGGAGTTGACGTAATGGTGGCCGGCGAGTTCATTGACGCACATTTGGACGTCACACTCTCGGGCTTCGTGGGTGAGAATCTTGAGGGTAGCTGACCACCCATCACCGCGGTCAGTACCCTCCAGCGCAGACTGTTGCACAGTTTGCAGGGACACACTGTGGCTGGCAAAGATCTTTGCGACTTCGGCGAGGACACCGGGCTCATCACGAACTTGCAAGCGAAGGTGGAACCTAGTGTGGACCTCGGAAATGGGCAAGATCGGGAAATCCCCGTACACGTCCTGAGGCGGACCTGCAACCCCTCGCACGAGGTTACGTGCCACTGTGACAAGGTCTCCCATAACGGCTGACGCCGTGGGAGAGCCTCCGGCTCCCGGGCCGAGGAACATGAGATGTCCGGCCTCACGAGCCTCGACGAATACCGCGTTGAAAGCTCCTGAAACACCTCCCAACGGATGGGTAGCAGGAACGAGAGCCGGGTGGACGCGAGCCGAAATACCATCAGGGCCAGCCTGACACACAGCCAACAGCTTGACGACGCAATCCATGTCGCGCGCAGCGCGGATGTCATCTGGGGTAATCGCGGTAACCCCTTCTCGATACACTTGGTCACCGCGCAACCGCGTATGGAACGCGAGCGACGACAACAACGCAGCCTTAGCCGCAGCGTCATAACCCTCTACATCAGCCGTCGGATCGGCCTCGGCATAGCCCCTAGCTTTAGCCTGGGCAAGGGCCTCATCGAACTCAGCGCCGGTGGTCGTCATTTGGTCGAGAATGTAGTTGGTCGTGCCATTGACGATCCCCATGACACGAGTGATTTGGTCTCCTACAAGAGACTCGCGCAGTGGGCGGACGATCGGAATTGCTCCGGCCACCGCAGCTTCGTAGTACAGGTCAACGCCGTTGCTCTCTGCCACTGCATGCAACTCAGTACCATGAGCGGCCAGCAGGGCCTTATTCGCTGTCACTACCGAATGCCCCTTACTCAGGGCAGCTGTCAAGAGTTGACGGGCAGGGTCGATGCCGCCAATGAGCTCAATGACGATATCCACGTCGTCTTGGTTGACGAGCGTTGTGGGATCATCGGTAAAAAGGCGTGAGTCGAGGCCCTGGCGTGGGCGATCAGGATGGGCCACGGCAATGCCGGCAAGCTCGACCTGACGTCCCACTCGAGCGGTAACATCCTCCCTCCTTGACTCAATCATTCGGGCCACCTGGGATCCCACGACCCCACAGCCCAGCAAGGCCACGCGTATCGGCTGGACTGACGCGGAATCGGTGATATTCGTCATCTCGTCCTCATCTCGTAGTTGTCAGCTGATAAAAGTTCACGGGTGGTGCGTAATAGAGCTCTTCGACGTGTCACGGGTATTGCACAGCTACACGGACAGGCCCCGGATCAAGCGCAAGGAGGTCGTCGATACTCTCCCGGCGTAGCAGGACCGAGACGTCGGGATCATCCCCTGTTCCAACTCGCACCACAGCCGAGCGCGGCACATGGTTGTAGTTCGACGCCATTGACCTGGAATAGGCGCCGGCTCCCGGAACAGCGATAACGTCACCAGGAGAAACATCACCGGGCAGATACACATCACGCACCAGAATGTCGCCAGCCTCACAGTGCTTTCCGACTACGCGGCACAGTACCGGAGCGATTTTAGACGCTCGGTTAGCGACGACGGCGGAGTACTCGGCGGCATAGAGGGCAGGACGAATATTGTCACTCATTCCGCCATCAACGGAGACATAAATCCGTTGGGCGCCGGTATCCAGGTCAACTGGCTTCACAGTGCCAACGGTGTACAGGGCCATCGTCGTCGGCCCTACAATCGCACGGCCTGGCTCCAGAGAAATATGAGGAATTTCCATACCCCTCCCCCGAGCCTCCACAGCGACGATCTCGCGAAGTGCCTCAGCGAGGCTTTCGGCGGTGGCCGGGGAATCTTGGCTGGTGTAAGCAATACCGAATCCGCCGCCAAGATCGAGTTCAGCGAGGGCGCTCCCGGTGGCCTGGCGGAACTGCTCAAGAAGTTTCATAGTGCGCCGAGCCGCCACCTCAAAGCCAGCGGTGTCGAAGATCTGGGAACCGATGTGGGAGTGAATGCCCAACAGGTCGATAACGTTACTGGTGTGACACCTCACCATGGCAACCATCGCTGCACCGTTGGTAATGGAGAAACCAAACTTTTGATCCTCGTGGGCAGTGGCGATGTATTCATGGGTATGGGCCTCGACGCCTGCTGTGACTCGCACCATGACGCGGGCATGCCAGCCGTTTTCTCGACACAATTGTTCAATGCGCGTGATTTCATCTAAGGAGTCGACGATGATCCGTCCAACCCCCGCACTAAGAGCCAACTTAAGTTCGTCAACTGACTTATTATTCCCGTGCAGGCCGATCCGGGCAGGATCCATCCCACCTTGCAGAGCTGTCAGGAGCTCGCCACCGGTACAGGTATCCAGGCATAGGCCCTCCTGGTCAATCCAAGAGGCGATCGTGCGGGTTAAAAAAGCTTTGCCTGCGTAGTAGACGTCCCACCCAGAAAAAGCGTCGCGGAAGGTCCGTACACGCTGCCGGAAATCGGACTCGTCAAGCACGTAGAGAGGAGACCCGTATTGACGTAGCAATTCGGTGACGGCCACCCCCGCCACGTCAACGATTCCATTGTCACCGCGATCAGCCGATGCTGACCAGAGCGCAGGGTCCAATACGTTGACGTCGTCGGGCATGGTCAACCATTGAGGGCCGGCAGCCGCGACATCGGCATGAACCGAGCCGGCAACGTGCATATGCGTCATGATTCCACTTTGCCAGAGGCCACCGACACGATCGCAGGGTGTCCATACTCGCGACCGTGAATAGCAAAGCACCCCACCGGTGCGCTAGAGTCGGTGGGAGGTCGGGGCCATCGGGCCTATCGGCTCCCGTAGCTCAGGGGATAGAGCACCGCCCTCCGGAGGCGGGAGCGAGGGTTCGAATCCCTCCGGGAGCGCCCAAGCAAGTGCTTGAATTCACGGTGTGCCTGTCTTAACCAGGTAGGGTGTCACTTCGTGCCATCTCATGACGTCAAAGTTGCCCGCCAGGGATCTCGGGCTTCCCTGTTCTCCGCGACAGGTGCAATCGCGCTCTGGACTGTGGGTCGACTCGTCATGCTTCACGTTTTTATCCAACCGTCATCGAGCTACATCATCGGTGACGTCCAGTACTACTTGTGGTGGATGTCGAGCGGACAGCCTGATTCGTCCGTTCTGCCGGAGTATCCGTTGCCCGTTGCGTGGTTCATGCGGACGCTTTATTGGGCCGGAGGAGACGCCTACTTCCCAATAGCCTTTTCGACCGCGATGCTGCTACTCGACGCCATCCTCGCTGTGGCAATGTGGCATGACGGTCACCGCACGGGTGCACTGTGGTGGATTGTCCTAGCGCCCTTCCTCGGACCGATTATGTGGAACCGCTTCGACATGGTCCCCGCAATCTGCGTAGGACTTGCAGCCCTGTGGTACCGGCGCCATCCAGCAGCCTGCGGCGTCATGATTGCCCTGGGCGCTGCCACAAAATTGTGGCCTGCTCTCCTTATCTTGCCCATGATCTCCCGGCATAAGGCCGCCGTGCGGCGTCTCGTCGCCTTCGCTATCACTGGTTTTGGGTTCGCTCTAGCCTCACTTCTCGCGGGAGGGTGGGAGCGTCTCATCTCACCGTTGACGTGGCAATCTGACCGTGGCTTGCAGATCGAGTCGGTACCCGCCACTATTCCGATGCTCCACTATTTTCGGAACTCTCACGGTGACCACACCGTCAAAATGTCGAAGTACAACGCCTATGAGATCTTTGGCCCGAGCGTAGCTGGCTGGCAGTCCATCTCCTCCGTCCTTATGGTATTCGCGGTGGCCCTGGCCGTCGGTTTGGCTGTTGTATCGTGGCACCGCAACGGGCTCGATCACCGTACTGCCGTCATCGCAGACCTCACCATCATTGGCGCCCTCATTATCGCTAATAAAACCCTGTCTCCCCAGTATTTCGTCTGGTGGGCCGCTCCGATTGCAATGATCCTGGATCACGTCTCGGCTGAGACCACAGCCGATGCCTCTGTTAATCACGATGCCCTGTCCTGGGCCCGCACATGGTGCTGGACCGTCGCCGCGCTGATGGCTGTCACCGCCTTCATGACCCAGCAGGAGTACCCGCTGCACTATTCAAAAATCCTGAGCGGCTCATCAAGTACCGGCTGGCTGCTCATCAGTCGCAACGTGCTGGTCTTCATGACCTTTGCGGCGTGCATTGCAACCTTGGTGGCGAGCCTTCGCGTGCACGTACCCGCACAGCCGACTGTCACCCAAACTGGTCCACGTCACACCATGAGTAGTCAGCGGTGACCTATATCACATTTTAGAGATGAGGGACGAGGGTTCCCCGATGTGTCTAAATTCTTGGGATGGCATGGTCAATCCGGCTACCATCATCACGTCTGGGTCTATGAACGCAGACAGAGCAGCGCAGCTCAAAGGGCCGATCCAGAAGCCCCGCGAGCGCTCGAGACGACGGTTTGACGGAAGAAGGCAGTGGTGAGTCCCGCCCCACACGACAAGTCCAACAGCTCTCCTGATTTTGGAGCCAACGACTGGCTCATCGAAGAGATGCGTGACCAATACCAGAACGATCCGAATTCAGTCGATCCGGCCTGGGCTACGTTCTTTCACCAGGAGGCAACCCAGTCCGGCGACACGGCGGCTAAGTCTGCCGCTAGCGAACAGTCTAACAGCAAGGATGACTCGAGCGAGCCGGCCCCTAAACCCGACGCTACATCGCAGCCTGCCGCGAAGTCCTCACCAAAACCCGCTGCGAAACCCGCGCCCACCACGACCCTGAAAGCCAAGGACATGGCATCCAACTCGACCCCGAAGCCCCAACAGCAGCCTCCTCGTCCTCCGATGCCGGCAGACGCACCACGGCATAGGGCCAGACTCGAGACGGTCGAGCCGACGGTGACGAAGATGAAGGGTGCGCCCATGCGCACCGCTAAAAATATGGATCAGTCACTGACCATGCCGACTGCCACGACGGTGCGCGACGTCCCCATGCAGTTGGTCATTGAGCAGCGCACCATGATCAATTCCTTCCTCAAGAAGGCCAAGGGCGGCAAGGTCTCCTTCACCCACATTCTGGCTTATGCCATGGTTCAGGCTCTCAAGACGGTGCCCGCCATGAACAATGCGTATGCCGAGATTGACGGTAAACCGCACCTCATCGAGAACCATCAGATCAACCTCGGCATGGCTATCGACGTCGTTGCCTCGGACGGGTCGCGCAAGCTGGTCGTGCCCGCTATCAAGGGCGCCGAGCAGATGGACTTCCTCGATTTCTGGCGCGCTTACGAGGACATCGTCCGCAAGGGTCGCACCAACGAGTTAACCATCGACGATTTCAAGGGGGTTACCGCCTCTCTGACGAACCCAGGAGGCTTCGGGACCAACCACTCTATCGCTCGCCTCATGCCCGGCCAGGGCATGATCCTTGGGGTTGGGTCGATCGACTATCCCGCTGCCTACCAGGGCAACTCCCCCACTCGAATGGCGGAACTGGGCATCTCTAAGGTAACCACCCTCACCTCTACCTACGACCACCGCATCATCCAGGGTGCACAGTCCGGAGAGTTCCTGCGCCGCATGCATCAGCTACTGCTGGGGGCTGATCGATTCTACGAGGACATCTTCGAGTCGTTGCGTATTCCCTACGCCCCAGTTCAGTGGGCAAGTGACCGTCTTGCTAATCGTGCTGACCAGGTGGGAAAGCAAGCCCGCGTCATCGAGCTCATCGACGCGTGGCGTCGTTTCGGCCATCTGTCTGCTGATCTGGATCCCATCGAGTACCGGCCACGGTTCCACCACGACCTCATGCTTAACAGCCACGGGCTGACGCTGTGGGACTTCGACCGTACCTTCCCGATTGCGAACTTCGCTGGTCAGCACCGCGCAACGATGTCCCTGCGCGAGATCCTCACGATCCTGCGTGACTCGTACGCCTCGAAGATGGGCATCGAGTACATGCACATCGCCGACTACGACCAACGCAAGTGGTTCCAGGACCGTTTCGAAAAGGAGCATCAACCGCTCTCCCGAAAGATGCATCTGCAGATTCTCGACCAACTCAATGAGGCCGAGATCTTTGAGACCTTTCTACAGACCAAATTCGTCGGTCAAAAGCGTTTCAGCCTTGAAGGCGGAGAGTCTGCCATCGTCTTACTGGCAGCCCTGTGTAATCTCGCGGCCGACGACAGCCTCGACGAGGTCTGCATTGGCATGCCACACCGCGGTCGTCTCAACGTATTAGCCAACATCATCGGGAAATCTTATGGACAGATCTTCCGTGAATTCGAGGGTAATGCCGAACCGGTGAATTCTCAGGGATCCGGTGACGTCAAATACCACCTTGGTGATGAGGGCCAGTTCACCGCGGCTTCGGGTAGCACTATCAAGGCATCGGTGGCTGCTAACCCAAGCCACCTCGAGGCCGTGGATCCGGTTCTTGAAGGGATCTGCCGGGCCAAGCTTGACGCCCTTGGTAACCCCGAAAACTTCCCGGTGCTGCCCATTCTCATGCACGGTGACGCCGCGTTCGCGGGTCAGGGTGTCGTCTACGAGACCCTGCAGATGAGCCAACTTGGGGGGTACCGCACCGGTGGCACCATCCACGTCCTCGTCAATAATCAGGTTGGATTCACGACATCCCCGCGCGACGGTCGTTCTTCGACCTACTGCACCGATGTCGCTAAGGCTGTTGGCGCACCGGTTCTTCACGTCAACGGAGACGACCCCGCGTCGGTGGTTCACGCTGCTCGTATTGCCTACGCCTACCGCCAGACCTTCCATCGCGACGTCGTCGTTGACGTGGTGTGCTATCGCCGCCGCGGTCATAACGAGGGTGATGATCCGAGCTTCACCCAGCCACATATGTACGGCCTTATCGCTGAGAAGCGCTCGACCCGTAAGCTCTACACCGAGAGTCTGATCGGTCGTGGCGATATCACTACCGAGGACGCCGAGGCTGTAATGTCAAAGTTCCGCTCTCGTCTGGAGACGGTGTTCAAGGAGGTTCGCGAGGCCACCTCGACGCCTAAGCCATACAGCGGTGTGCCGGACTACCCGGTCAAGCACAGCGGTCTGCACCAGACGAAGGTCGAACCTGACACGATGGAAGCCGTCGCCCGGGCCCATGAGAACTTGCCAGAGGCCTTCAACGTTCACCCCAAGGTCGCCCCACAGATGACACGGCGCGCCAAGCACATCCGCGAAGGCGGCATTGACTGGGCCACCGGAGAGATGATCGCGTTGGGCTCTCTATTGCGTGACGGTGTGCACGTACGACTAGCCGGCCAGGACAGCCGTCGTGGCACTTTCTCCCAGCGTTTTGCCGCGCTGGTGGATCACGAGACCGGCGAGTTCTACGTCCCGGTTAACCACCTCGGCGGCGAACAGGCGCATCTCGACATCTTCGACTCTCCGCTCAACGAATACGCGGCTATGGGATTTGAGTACGGCTACTCTGTTGCCCGTCCGGATTCTTTGGTGCTGTGGGAAGCCCAATTCGGCGACTTCGCCAACGATGCTCAGACGATCATCGACGAGTTCATCGCCTCGGCCGGCTCCAAGTGGGGTCAAAAGTCCGGAGTCGTGTTGCTCCTGCCGCACGGTTACGAAGGTCAGGGACCTGACCACTCGTCGGCCCGGCTAGAACGTTTCCTCAACCTGTGCAGCGAGGACGCGCTGGCCGTCTGCCAGCCCTCGACCCCGGCAAGCTATAGCCACTTGCTACGTCAGCACGCCTACGTCAATATGCATCGTCCAGTCGTTATCGCAACGCCGAAATCGATGCTGCGCAACAAGATGGCGACCTCGGATCCGGAAGAGTTCACCACCGGTAGGTGGCGTCCAGTTCTCCCTGACCCATCAATTACCGATCCATCAGCCGTCACAAAGATTATCTTGTGCTCTGGCAAAGTGCGGTGGGGGCTGGTCAGCCAGCGTAAGGCCGCCGGTCTTGACGGACAGCTCGCCATTATCCCGATGGAGCGTCTTTACCCGCTACCGGTGGAGGAGTTGGCTGAGGTCCTCGCGCTCTACACCAACGTCACCGATGTCCGCTGGGTCCAAGAAGAGCCAGAGAACCAGGGCGCCTGGTACTACATGCTGACCCACCTGCCTCAGGCTATGTCGGAGAAGCTGCCAGGATTCCTTGACGGATTGACTGCCATCACCCGCCCGCCGTCCTCCGCTCCCTCGGTGGGCCAGCACAGCGTCCATATCCGGGAAGAACAAGAGTTGCTCGAGAAGGCTCTTGCCTGAGCGACCCCGACATCATGCACCACTGCGCCATCTAATAGGAGATGGCGCAGTGGTGCATGATGGGGGCCATGTATTTCACCGACAGAGGTATCGAGGAACTAGAAGACCGTCGTGGAGACGAGGAGATCACCTTCGCCTGGCTCGCCGACGAGTTGCGTCACTTCGTCGACCTCAACCCCGAGTTTGAGGTTCCCGTGGAGCGTTTTGCTACTTTCCTCGCCCGTCTCGACGACGAGGACGACTGAGCGACAGATACCCAGCCTCACCCCAATTGAGCCTGCTCTTGGCCCTGGGGGCTACCATCAGCCTCTGAGCCAGATCCGAGACTGCGGCACCAAAGAAGCGACGACTGTCGCCGGGAGGACAGCCAAGGCCCAGAACCACACTGGCCCGCCGGAACGTTGCATCGACACCAACACCACCAGGTGCAGGAGCCCGCTCGCCACGAGCAATCCCTGAGCCGAGGACCGACCTTTGATAGCTAGCCATCCAACGAGGGCGACGAGACCCGCGTAGATGAGGAGCATGGCCCCTACCCCAGCACCAAAGGCGTCTCGGCCCGATGCGATTACTCTGGCGGCCACGACAACTAAAGCCATAGAGCTGATCCAGGTTCCACCAGCGGCGACCAACACGGCCGCGGGGACCCCACCATGACCGACAGACGGTCGCGCATCGTGTTCACTTAACGGAATCATGGTTTTGCTCCTGCGCGGGTGGACCGAGGACGTATCATAATCGAACTGGCTGCGAACTCCTCATAGCGTGCTCATCCGGACCAACGTTCATCATGTCTGAGTGATTCGTGCGAGGATGTTCGTCCTACGGCGGATGCTCTTGTCAAAGGAGTCGACGGTTGCCAGACTTTCATGGCTACCTGCCGTATAGCCGCTCCGTCGGCCATGCGGCACGACGGGTCATCCGCCCGCACCATCACACGTGCCCTGGGTTACACCGGGGAGAAGGAGTCGAAGAGGCATGGACTGGCGCCACAGGGCTGCCTGCCTGAGTGAGGATCCCGAGTTGTTCTTTCCGATTGGGAACACTGGCCCGGCCCTTGCTCAGATCGAGGAGGCGAAGAAGGTCTGTGCCCGGTGTGAGGTTCGCGCCGACTGCCTGACTTGGGCTCTGGAAGCCGGCCAGGATCACGGTGTGTGGGGCGGCATGAGTGAGGATGAGCGACGCGCCATCAAGCGTCGTCAGTCCCGCTCCCGCGTGCGTCGTTCCTGACCCGACCGCGGCATTGCGCTCCCCTGTAGCCGCCATCTGGTCGGTAATCACACTCGCTGAAGCGGGATAACGAGCCTGGCGCAGGTTCCGACGTGGTCGGGGTTGTTCTCAAGAGTGAACGTGCCTCCAAGGTCCTGCACCAGGGTCGTCACGATCGACAGCCCCAGCGAGCTGCGGTGATTGTCGAGCACGAACCCTTCTGGCAATGGCTTACCGTCGTTGACAATGTCCACGACGAGGGTGTCAGCAGTACGGTGCGGACGCACGATGACTTTTCCAGAGGACGAATCCAGGCTGTGTTCAATGGCGTTTTGACATAATTCAGTCATCGTCAGCGATAGCGCGGTAGCAGTCTCAGCAGGGACATCACCGAAGCTGCCCTCCCGTCGGGCTACCACCGACCCGGACGAGGCCGCCACATCACCCAGCATGTGGAGGATGCGGTCAACAACCTCGTCAAAAGCCACTTGTTCCTCGAAGTTCTGCGAGAGAATCTCGTGGACGACGGCGATGGCCGACACCCTTCCCATGGCCTGTTTCAAGGCGTCCTTGGCATCTGGGTTACTCATACGTCGTGACTGCAGCCGCAGCAGTGCCGCAACTGTCTGCAGGTTGTTCTTCACCCGGTGATGGATTTCCCGGATCGTGGCATCTTTGGTCACGAGTTGGCGATCCCTGTCTCGTAACTCGGTAAGGTCCCGAATCAGGATAAGCGTGCCAGCCGAAACCTCCACACCGTCAAGCCAGGTCTGCAGCGGAATGACACGGGCTCGCAGAGTGGCTTCGGAGTTTTCAATATCAGTTTCGGTGAGCCAGCGCCCCTCCAAATCCAAGGTCAGCGACTGGCCGACCTCACGCACCTTCGGGCAGAGCTCCCGCACCGTAGGAATGAGGTATTCCCCATCCAAATCACCAGCAAGCCCGAGCCGACGAAATGCCGACAGCGCGTTCGGGCTGGCAAAGGTGATCATTCCTGTGGCAGCCACGCGAATCACGCCGTCAGTCACTTTGGGAGCGAGCGCTCGGTCAGAATCTGAGAACCGCGGAAACCTGCCGTGGTGGAGCATCTCCGAGAGAATGTCGGCGATTTCGAGGTAGTTGTCCTCGGTACTGCCCGGCGCCCTCACTCCCATTTGGTTGGTGTGCCTTTCGACCACGGCGATAACATCCCCATGACGAACAACCGGGATCGCCCAGATGTCAACCGGGATGCCAGCAGACAGTTTGTTATCGCTGGTCTCACACATCTCGGCGCTCATAAAGGCTTCGGTGACGAGGCTCTCATCGTCATAGGCAACTGACTCACCGACAACGTCGTCCTCCAAAGCAGTCGGGCCAGTATCTGGACGCACCTGAGCGACGGCCCAGAAAACATTCGGGTCCCTGTCCGGAACCCACAAGATGAGATCGGAGAACGACGTATCCGCCAGCATTTGCCATTCGTCTACGAGGTCCTCAAGCCACGTGATATCAGCGTCATCGAGACAAGTCCGGTCGGCGACAATGCGGTTGAGGGCAGGCATGCCGTCACTCTAGTAACAAAAATCGACCCACCTCCAACTCATACCTGGATCGGCGAAGCTGAGTGTTTCGATTTGGGTCAAGACCACCCGATACGGCAGAATTAAATGCCGTTGCCGCGCATCCGCGCGGGCCCTCCTTCATCAGTAGGGAGGTTTATGACCCCTCAGGAAGGAGAGCGCCATGGGCAAGACTGGTCGTAAGCGTCGTGCGCGTCGCAAGAAGGGCGCCAACCACGGCAAGCGCCCCAATGCTTGAGTTTTGGGGTGACAAGGCCCCGCCCTAATATGGGCGGGGCCTTTTTCGTCGTGTGATCAGTGGGCACGCGCCGATCTCACTCTTGCCAGCGGTACGAGACGTGCATCTGAACCAGACGACTCCTCAGCTGCATAGGAGCTGCCACGGTGTAGTTGCACCGCTTGAGAGCCCGAGATACAGCAGCTTCCATGTCGGCTTCATCCATGCAACTTTCGCACGCTGCGATGTGGCGCCGGAAAGCGTCAGCGTCGTGCTCAGCCATTTCTCCGTGGAGAAACTCCTGGAGGTGGTCGATGACCCAATAGCAGGATTCCTCATTGCCAGCGGACTGCGTCATCGTGATCCCTCCTTTACTGCGCTACGGGTCATCGCGGGACGACCAAGTTCCTCTTCGTCTACTTGTCCGGCGCGGGGACCGATTCCTCGGGCACCTGCGACGTCGACTAGCTGCTTGCGCAGCTGTTTGCGAGCACGGTTCAGCCGACTCATTACGGTGCCAATCGGGGTGCCCATGATGTCGGCGATTTCCTTGTATGCAAACCCCTCGACATCAGCCAACAACACCACCTGGCGGAACTCATCCGACAATCCGTCTAGAGCGTCCAAAATCTGCTGGTCAGGCAGCGCACCCAGCGCTTCTAACTCCGCAGACCGCAAACCATTGCTGTCATGGGAAGCAGCCTTAGCGATCTGCCAGTCCTCAACATCCTGGTCATCTGAGGTCTGGGGACGACGCTGGGCCTTGCGATACGAGTTGATGTAGGTGTTCGTCAGAATGCGATACAGCCAAGCCTTGAGGTTCGTCCCAGGCCGGAACTGGCGGAACGAGGAGAAAGCCTTGGTATAGGCCTCTTGGACAACATCCTCAGCGTCGGCGGGGTTACGGGTCATGCGCAGCGCGGCGCCGTAAAGCTGGTCGAGGTATTCGAGGGCGTCGCGCTCGAACCGTTCCGCCCTCTGAGCCTCGGTCTCTTGGGTGACGTCCACAGTGCTCGACGCGTCCGCGTGAAGATCCTCCTTGGCTTCGGATTTACGCGCGCTCATCGTAGTCCAGTTTAGCGCACAGCGCTGGCCCCGGGATGCGGGAGGCCTCCGCAACGTACAGGGGGTGGCAACGGCAGCGGTCATGGTGCGTCAACACATGTGTCAGGCTACTGTATTCCCCAACCAGTCATCATCTAGCGAAAATTATGCCTAGTTAGCTACCGTAGAAGCCTTTGGCGCGGTAGACATATGACCATGAGTATCATCCGAGGCTTGGGCCGGACCATGTTCGCCAGTTACTTCATCGTTAAGGGGACGAACTCCGCGATGAAGCCCGATTCTTTCGTGGAGGATGCCGAGCCGGTCGCTGACCGTCTCCTCCCTCTGGTACAGCGCGCACTACCGGCATCTGTCGGTGCCTACATTCCTGAGGACACCAAGACATTGGTCCGCGCCACCGGTGCGGCCCAGGTCTTCGGTGGCCTCGGAATGGCAACCGGCCTTGCACGTCGCGCAGGTGCCGGCGTCGTTGCTGCGACGATGGTCCCGCATGTGCTCGCCTCCATTCCTGATAAGTCCTTGCCTAAGGATGAGCGCACCGCAGCTCGCTCTGTCTTGCTGCGCAACGTCGCTTTGCTTGGTGGGGCGATGATGGCCTCCGTCGACACCGCCGGTCGCCCAAGCCTGGCCTGGCGTGCCGCCGACGCTCAGCGCCGCGTTTCCTCAGCTGCAGGCGACCAGCGCAAGGCCATCACCGCGTCGGTCAATGACCTATCGAGGTCAGCTCGTAAGAAGCTGAAGAAGGCACAGAAGGAAGCCGCTAGATCTCAAAAGAAGGCCCAGAAAAAGGCCAAGAAGGCTCAGAAGAAGATTGCTGACTGACCAGCACTTGTGGACCGCCCCACGAGCCCACCACCGTCTCGCGGGGCGCGTTGTGGTCCCAGGGTCAAAGTCCCAGACGAACCGTGCCCTTGTCCTCGCAGCTCTCGGTGACGGGCCCAGCATCCTTGACGGCGTTTTGACCTCCCGAGATTCCCTTCTTATGTCGGCCGGTCTACAGCGCCTCGGCGCGGACATCCAGTCTGTCGGCCCATCCTCCGTTCGGGTCGTGCCACGTCTGGCTCGTCCAGCCGGTCCGATCGAGTGTGGATTGGCCGGTACCGTCATGAGGTTTCTTCCGGTCGTGGCAGCCTTGGTGCCTGGATCGACCCAGTTCGTGGGCGACGAGCCAGCTTCCCGACGCCCTATCGGGCCAGTTCTCAATGGGTTGCGCCAGCTCGGCGTCGAGGTTGATTCTGACCAACTGCCATTTTCTCTGAGAGCCCCGGACCGCCTCGGTGGCCCTGAGGTCACGATTGATTCAGCGGCATCGAGCCAATTCATTTCGGCCCTGTTGCTAGCCGGGGCTCGTTTCCCGCGGGGAATCGACCTCCGTCATGATGGGGCGTCGGTTCCCTCGGCCCCTCACATCGCCATGACCTGCGCCATGCTGGCGGACCGAGGCGTCACTGTGGTTTCAGATGAGCCGTGCCATTGGGTCGTACGCCCCGGACCGATACACGCTTTTGATGACGCCATTGAACCAGATCTCACCAATGCCGCAGTCTTCCTCGCCGCTGCCTTGGTGGTCGGCGGGTCTGTAACGGTGCCGGCTTGGCCTGCGGACAGCATCCAACCTGGAGCCCAATTCGTGGGAATCGCCGACAAGATGGGGGCGAGGATATCCCGTACTGACGACTCCATGACTATCACCGCCCAAGGCTGGCAGGAGTTGCGGCCTATCGACGTCGACCTTCATGAAGCCAGCGAGCTTACACCAGTTGTTGCAGTGGTGGCCTCTGTCGCTTTCGGCCGCTCGCGTATCCGTGGCGTGGCGCATATTCGCGGCCACGAAACAGACCGCCTTGCCGCTCTTGCGCACGAACTAGCCAACCTCGGCGTTGAGATCCAGCAAACCGACGACGGCCTAGACATCACTGGGCAGGGCGCTGACAAGCCCCACGGTGCAAAGTTTAGGTGCTACGCCGATCACCGGATGGCTCACGCCGGGGCTCTTCTTGGACTTGTCATCGACGGAATTGAGCTCGATGATATCGCTTGCACATCCAAGACTATGCCGCAATTCCCGCAGATGTGGGCCGACCTTGTCCAGGAGAATTGACGTGTCTCCTCGACGCTTAGCCTCCTCTGGGATTGATACGCGCGACTGGTCCTCCTATGACCGTCCCAGGCGCCGCACAAAGCCGCGAACCAAGCAGCGACCTGACCACTCGTCGTTGCCGATCGGGACCGTTATCACCATCGATCGTGGCCGCTACCGCTGTCGTCTCGACGACGGTGTGGAAGTGATTGCCGCCAAGGCTCGCCGGCTCGGTCGCAAATCAGTCATTGTCGGCGATAAAGTACGGCTTGACGGCGATGTGTCAGGGGTTGAAGGGTCCTTAGCCAGGATCGTGCATACCGAAGAGCGTGCCACTGTACTCAGGCGTACCGCTGACGACACCGACCCCCATGAACGCCCTATCGTCGCCAATGCCGACCAGGTGGTCATCGTCACGGCTCTTGCTGCTCCCCCGCCTCGTCCAGGCATGATCGATCGGATTCTCGTGGCGGCCCATGCAGCGGGAGTCTCCCCAATCCTTTGCCTCACGAAGGCTGACCTCGCATCCGGTGACAACTTCGCCGCGATATATTTGAAGCTGGGAATACCCGTCGTTACAAGCCAGCCGGGAACAGACCTCACCGGACTACATCAGTTGCTTGGGGGAAAAGTGAGCGTTCTCGTCGGTCACTCGGGTGTCGGTAAGTCAACTCTCATTAATGCTCTGGTCCCTGGCGTCAACCGGGTCACTGGCCATGTCAATGACGTCACCGGGCGAGGACGCCATACTTCTACCAGCGCGGAAGCGATCCCGTTGCCTGAGGGCGGTTGGATCATCGATACCCCCGGGGTGCGATCCTTCGGTTTATCCCATGTCGACGCCGAGGACATTCTGGCCGGATTCGAAGAACTTGATGCCGCTTCCGCCGATTGCCCCCGAGGATGCCACCACACCGATAACAGCCCGGGGTGTGCACTTGACGAGGCCGTCTCCGAGGGGCGAGTGCAGCAATCACGGGTGGACTCGCTTCGCCGACTGTTGGGCGCCACCGCCCCCCGCTGATCGGAGGGCGAGTCGCACCGCTCAGTCCTTGTTGCCATGCTCGTCCTGGCTCTCAAGGCGCGGAGCACCGTGGGATGCTGACGGATAAAGGTAGCGATACTGTATCGGCAGTCTCGTCGGTTCGCTTGGGCACAGCACCCGTATAGCGTCCGTCGGCCTTCCCCTGCTTCGCAGCAGTTCTGCGCAGAATCTCATGTGCTCGATGCGAAGATCAGCGCGCCTGCTGGAATTGACGAATCGCGAGAGAGCGGGACCATCTGGGCCTCTTTTGCCGGGCCGAAGCGGTGTCCTGAAAGCTAACCGCCTTGCGATAGGGGCCGTCTGCAAACCTCTCGGCCTCGGCAAGGACATCCTCGAGGCTGCAATCGAAACTGTGACCGTGATAGTGAGCAATCGCCACGTACGTGGGCAGCAAACCGATGCATGCGCGACCCCAGGCGAGGTCCTCGAAACCCTGAGTGTCAAAGTCAAGAACCAACATCACTAGGATGATGCCGTTGAGGTACATAGACAAGGTGCCCTGCGACCACCGAGCGACGCTTACGGCTCGGACCGTTCCATAAGATTTGCCAAAAAGATAGAGCGGGTGATCCACAGCCGGATGAGTCCGATATCTTTGCTTCAGCCGTGCACTCGTTAGGATCCTATCCATCGACGGAGCGAAAGTACCTCATCGGTATAGCGTCAGTAATAAGGATACTGGCGTTTCTCATCTCCTCGACTTGGTCCCAGTAAGGTGTGGATATGGCCGACCACACTGATGACCTCCGACTAGCACATATCCTCGCTGATGACGCTGACTCGCTGACGATGTCGCGTTTCGGTGCCCGAAGTCTGACGATCTCGACTAAGCCTGACAATTCCGAGGTCACCGACGCCGACCTTGCCGTCGAAGACTCGGTGCGCCGAACCCTGTCTCGGATACGCTCCCGAGACGCCGTCCACGGGGAGGAGCGGGCCGATACCGGAGATGGGCCCCGGCGGTGGATCATTGATCCGATTGACGGCACCGCGAATTTCCTGCGGGGAGTTCCGGTGTGGGCCACCCTCATCGCCCTCAGCGTCGAGGATCAGATTGTCACATCTGTGGTCTCTGCTCCTGCCCTCAAGCGACGCTGGTGGGCTGCCCGTGGCTTAGGGGCATGGTCAGGCAAGTCCCTGGCCTCAGCGACACCGATCCACGTCTCAAATGTACGTAGCCTTAACGACGCATTCTTATCCTATTCGTCTTTGCACGGTTGGGTGGAAAACAGAAGAGGGCGCGGGTTCGGTGAACTCATGCGGTCAGTGTGGCGTTCCCGGGCCTTCGGCGATTTCTGGTCTTACATGATGGTGGCCGAAGGTGTCGTCGATCTGGCGTGCGAGCCGGAACTTGGCTTGCACGACATGGCCGCCCTCGACGTCATCGTCACTGAGGCTGGCGGTAAGTTCACCGGTCTCGATGGCAAGGATGGCCCGTGGTCGGGTAACGCACTGGCATCGAATGGTTTCCTCCATGACCAGGCCCTGGCCATGATCCAACCTCAGGAGTGAACGCGCGTCATAGTCACACCCCCACCCCGCAATTAGAGGATGCGAGCCCGAATCGTCCCGTCAAGATCGGTGACGTTGGCGAGCAGCCCGCCGTCAGTCTCCGCAATGTCGAGAACGCAGTAACCGAACTCCCCCTTCGTCGCCAGGGCCTGGTAAGTGACGTTTCCCCCTTGATCAGCAACGAGTCGGTTCAGGGTGGCCATAACACCCGGGACATTGCGATGCAGATGGCCGATACGAGCACCCGTGCGAGGCGACGGAGTGATCTCAGGAAAATTGACACTCATTCCAGTCGCGCCGTTCTCTACATAGTCGATGAGCTTCCCGGCGACATAGCGACCGATATCAACCTGGGCCTCTTGAGTGGAACCCCCAATATGCGGAGTCAAAATAACATTGTCCATCTCACGTAACGGAGAAATAAACGGCTCTTTACCGGAGGTTGGCTCTTCGGGGTAGACATCTACTCCTGCACCAGCGATATGCCCAGTCCGCAGATTGTCAACGAGGGCATTGATGTCGACGACCTTGCCTCGCGACAAGTTCAAAAAGAGGGATCGCGGCCGCATCATAGCGAATTCGCGATCGCCAATAAGGTTGATGTTACTAGGGCGTCCATCGACGTGAAGGGACACCGTCTCGACGCTCCCAAGCAGCTCTTCCATGGAGTCACACTTATGAGCGTTACCCATAGGCAAAACATCGGCAATGTCGTAGAAAAACACCTGCATGCCCATGGCCTCCGCCACGACCGACAGTTGCTGGCCGATATTGCCGTACCCGATGATACCCAGTCGACGTCCACGGATTTCGTGTGACCCGATGGCGGATTTACGCCACACGCCATTATGCATTTGAGTATTTCGATCGCCTAGATGACGGGCCAAAGCGATGATCTCTGCCATCACAAGCTCAACGACGGAACGGGTATTGGAGTAAGGCGCGTTAAAGGAGGGAACACCGGCCTCGGCTAACGCATCAAGATCCATCTGGTTAGTGCCAATACAAAAGGCACCAACCGCACTGAGCTTGCCTCCACAGGCCTCAACGACCCGACGAGTAATGCGGGTGCGTGATCTGATGCCCAACAGGTCAACTCCGTCAAGGGCGCTGATGAGGTCGTCCTCATCAAGGGCCTCACTTACTCGCTCGACCTCGTATCCGGCCTTTTTCAGTGTCCGAACCGCCTCGTCATGGATATTTTCGAGCAGGAGCGCCTTCATAGCTGTCAGTGTATGGACAAGGTAGGGCGGACTCGCTGCGGTTGTCTCAGTGGGTGGAATCGTCCCCCACGGATACGTATAATTCCCGAGTAATCAGAGCCCTAGCAATCGCAATACGTTGATGCTGCCCACCCGAAAACTCGTGCGGAAAGCAACCGGCAGTCTCGGGATCCAAACCAACATCATTCCTGGTCCTCGCCAACCTGTCCTTACGCTTCAGCTGGTAACCAGAGTCCGCAACGGCTCAGTAATCGCCTTCCCAACACTCATCGAGGATCAAGAGAAGGCCGCGGATGGCGTTGGAGTCGGTGAGAGACTTCTCGAAAAACCAAACTGGACTCAGACCGTCGCAGGGGCGTTCCAGCAACGCCAAACCGTTACCAGAAAGCGATTGGGTCATCGCACGCCAAGGTGCGCCCCTTCGGCCTGTCCCGCATCGCTTTCGATGAGGACCTGGCCAAATCCGAAGAGTTCAATGCGGCGACCGTGAACAGCCTCGAGTGTGCGCCCCCGAAACCTTAACCTCCAGCACAGCCCCCACCGCGCATCAAGTCACTACGTCGCCTACTCGATGCCCGCGCCCTGCCTCACGCCGGAAGATCATGACCACATTCTCCACCTTGAGCGTACGGTCAGTACGATTGGCGGCCTTATTTGGCCATCATGATCGATAAAATCTCAGAGTCGGTTTCCTTCATACCGCGGGTCACCAAAACGTCCGATGCTTCGCAGACCGGCATCAACGTCATCGTGAACCAGCCCGTTGGTGCCGGGCACTCGGCGACCCGCCAACGACAGCGTCACGGCCCGCCCGGCGGCATTGACTGAGGCCGCCACCTTCAATGCACAGCTGCATCCGGCGCCGTCACAGACCATGCCGACGGTATCCCCAGCCATGGACGCGACCGCTCGTTCTATGGACTCATAGCTGCCGTCCAAGACGAAACACACTCCGGCTGCCGCGCCCATCGCGGCTGTGGCAGCAGCACAGAACGCGGACAGTACTGGCAGACCTGCGTGCGCATACAGCGCTACTGCATGAGACAGAGTGAGTGCACGCAGCCGCAGCTCCCATGAAGCATGGGTACGGTCAGCCGCGACGGTCACCGGCACGGTGGCAACAATTCCCTGGTTACCGGATCCGCTATTCGTCATTGCCGGTAGCGGTGCGCCACCCATCCTGGCGTCCGAGGCGGCCGCGGCTTGGGCGGTCATCATGGAACACAGGTCATCCGAATTGAGTCCGTTCTCAATGGCTCCCAGCATCGCAGTCCCCACCCCAATGCCGTAGGAATTCTCTCGGCCCGCAGCCACCAAGGCGCTGTTGAGACGTTCCGCGTTGGCGATGAACTCGATACGCTCAAGATCGACTGTACGAGCAAAATCGACCAACTGGGCCAAGGTGAGAGTACGGAGAAACTTTGCCGTGGGACTCACGTGATCAGCCGTTGGCCGTTCCCGGTTTACCAGTATCTCGTCATCTCGGGTCTCCAAGTAGGCGTTCGTGTGATCCCCCGCAATACAGACCCAGGCGCGGTGCCCTCCGGCGAATAGCACGGTCTCGGCGTAGACGTCGTCGTCCACCTCAGCCACCGAGAGATGTACCGCACCGCAGTCCACCAGTCGGCGAGCACATCGAGCACCATCCTCGGTTACCCGGGCAAGCACCCCCAGCCCAGCATTCGGGTCGCCCTCGACCACTCCAATCGCAGCCGCGATCTCCAGCCCAGGTAACCCGGTGCCTGGCACCATGACGGCCATCCCATTCTTCATGATGTTCCGTGAGACTCGCGCTTCAATCCGCAGATCGTCAGGCAGTTCCTCAGCCAGCCCCAAGGCCAGTCGGGCACGGGCGGCCGCAAGGGCAAGGGCCACCGGTTCGGTGCACCCTGTAGCCGGTACCACTCCGATATGGAGAGCGTCGAGCAGCCGATCGATATCCTCTGGGGCCAGCTTGGTGACGGTAGTCGATGGAACATCACGGCACTCTGGACGGTCGGAATGCCCATCATTGAGCTCGGCAGGCAGCATGATTTGTCCTTTCCGCAAAATTCATCCGAGAATCAACTGAACGCTAGGAATGGTGATACAACCAAGAGGACTCCAGTGATGATAATAAGCACCAAACCTGGACCTTTATACTTATGCAGTGCCGGTACTCTATACACAAGATATGCCGGTATGAGGCATCCGATCATCCCGAACACAGGACTGCAGATTGAGGTAAAGCTCAGCACTGGCGCATTGAGTAGAATAGCACCCCAAGACACGAGAACCGCGAAAACGAGAATGCACCAACTGACGAGTTTCTCATTGATACGGTCAGAAGGAATTATCCGCTGAAGCATATTCATGGCGATTCCCTTGCAAGCTTCACGGAAACCCAGGAAGACGCCAAAATAAGCCGTCATGACCGCGAAAATATTGAGCAACAAAGACATGACCTTTACTGTACTTCCACCCATACCCTGAGCAGCCATAGCGAGGGTTGAGATGTTTTGTTCGTAGGCTTTTACAGCTTGATCGTGTCCCATCGCCAAATTGAACGAAATGGCGTAGCAGAACACCGTAACGAAGAGTACTCCGAAGGCGATGTTCATCGACCGCAGTGCCTTGTAGCGAGCCACGGCAATTGAAATATAGTGAGACCGATAAGAGATCACCATAGGACTGAGGGACTGGATGAACAGGATCGAGGTGAGCGTAAAAGGCAACATCACCACTGTCTGCTTGAGTAGGTATCCCATGCTGGGGAATGAACCAACATTGGACAAACTCCAGTGTCCCGCGATGACGACACCAAGTAATGCGACCACCGACAACTTCGTAAGGACCATAAAGCTCGAGATGCGAAACAGCACCTTTTCGGCTCGAGATGCGATCGCCACCATGATGCAGATCACCGCCAACCCGTACCATGGACTGTGGGACCACACAGTTTTCGTAATACCGAAAGAATGGAGGAAGGATGCGGAATCATTGGTGAGCGCTGTCGAATACACGAACACCCAGATCACTAACATGATGAAGTACAGCATCCCGAGAAAGAATCCCCAGTTCTTTCCCAGATATCCCGAGATTACGCCTGGGTAATCTTCGCATTCCGGTGATTCGGCTAAGGTGTTTATGAATAACCGCTGAAACAGGTACATCGCAGGATAAGCGATGACAGAGGAGGCCAAAAACACCCACAAACCGACAAGCCCCACCTTGACGGGAAGGAAGACGATCCCGGCACCGATCGCCATGCCGATGCTCATGATGACCCAGCCCCAGTCTGTACCGTCGAAACGAGTGGCTTCACGCCATTGCTCCTCCGACATACCGTCCCGGCTGCGGTTGGCGATGTACTGCATCGTACTCCTCTTCACTTGTGCCTTCATTGATAGAAGTTCAACATGATGTGTGATAGCTTAAGCATATCGTTGATCTGAGTCAACTATCAGTTGAGACGATCGATTGCGGCAGACTGCCGATCGTTCGAGAGAGAAGTGCTATGAGCGACTATTACCAAGCGACCTTCGCCGTGTTGAAACAGTTGATTGAACCATTGAGGCATGTGCTCGCCTGTGACAGCGAAGTGGTTCTTCACGACCTCACGATGCTGCCGAACTCCATCGTCGCCATTGAGGGATCCCTGACGGGAAGACAGGTGGGCGGCCCAGCTACGGATCTCCTGCTATCCAAGTATGCCGCTGGTACCTTGGCCTCCCAAGTGGGCTATCAGTCCCGTCTGCCTGATGGGCGGCTGCTGCGTTCCACAACGATCATCGTGCATGCTCCAGACGATGAGCCGGTCGCCGCCCTCTGCCTTAACTCGGACGTCACAGCTTGGCAGAGGATCGAAGCAGTGGCATCTCTCATGCTCGGTCATTCCACCCCGACTCCCACGTTCCCGACACCTAATGAGTCCTTCTTCCACGATCTCGACGATGCAGCCGATCAGTTCCTTGCTCGTTCCATCAAGAAGGTAGGGGTTCCTGTTAATCTGATGCGAAAACAGCACAAGGTGGAAGTCGTCAAGAACCTCAAGGAGCTCGGCTTTTTCTCGCTGCGTGAGGCCGCCGAGCGCGCCGCCCAAGAATTGGGGGTCTCAAGGTTCTCGATTTACAACTACCTCAACGAAATCGACGAGGGAGATCAATCCACTGGCTGACAGCTTGGGTTACATTTGAAACTCGGCCAGCTGGAACATGGTGCAACTCAACGCATGATCACCCAAGGCTATAAATTGCATGTAGCAGACTCATAGAATTCGAGCTCAGATGGCTACCTCCAGGTCAGTGGTATCGGCCCACAATCCGGCGTCAGCGTCCATGGATCCCGTGGAACCCAAACTCAGACTTGCGCCACACACCATTGTGCATCTGAGCGTTACGATCGTTGAGACGACGAGCTATATCAATGACCTCAGCCACCGCAAACTCAACGGCAGAACGGGTATTCAAGTACGGGGCATTAAACGCCGGCACACCAACCAAAGCACCAACGTCCATCTGATTCGTGCAATACAGGAGACACCTACCGCCTAAGATCAGCAACACGCTTCCACTACGCGACGCCTGACCCGAGTGCGCGACCGGATGTCCAACAGGTCATCCCCGCCGAGAGCACTAATGAGGTCACCCTCATCACAGGCTTCACTCACCCACATCTTCTAGGAGAGTCGTCGAGCCGACTACCCCATTCGTGTCAGTCGGTGGAATCACCCACGCGGATACGTGGAATCGCTGTCAACAATTTCCGAGTAACCTCATGCTGCGGATCGCGATACACGTCAGCAAGTCGGCCCCGCTCGACAACCCGCCCAACGCTCATGACAGCTACCGTGTCACATAGATGTCGCACAACGCCTAAGTCATGGGAGACGAAGACCATTGTTAGGCCGCGCTCTCTCACCAGATCATTGAGCAGGTTGAGGATCTGAGCCCTCACTGACACGTCCAGCGCCGACACGGGTTCATCAGCAAGCAGAACGTCGGGTTCGGTAATCAAGGCTCTAGCAATGGCAATGCGTTGCCGTTGCCCACCCGAAAATTCGTGCGGGAACCGGCTGGCAGAGTCGGGGTCCAGCCCAACATCAACCATGACCTTCGCCAGCCTGTCCTTACGCTGTTGGCGTGTCGTTCGCCGGGCAACCGGCGTCCGCAGCGGCTCGGTGATCGCCCTTCCAACACTCATACGAGGGTCAAGGGAGGACCGTGGATCCTGGAATACCATCGCAACCGATCGCCGGAGCTCGCGGATAGCGCTGGTATCCGCGAGGGATTTCCCCTTAAAACGAACAGTTCCAGAATCTGGTTGTCGCAGCGCGATCATCACCTGAAGCAGGGTGGACTTTCCAGCGCCAGATTCCCCGACCAGACCTAGCCGCTCACCCTCGTCAACGTGCAGCGAGACGCTGTCAAGAACATTCGTGCCCCGACTGTGTGATCCTAGGTGCAGGTGTAGGTCCTCAACCTCGATCTGAGTCGTCATCAATCCTCCAACACGATTGTCGCCCCAGGCTCAACAAGGTCGAGTCGGGCAGCTCGCAGCAGACCACGAGTGTAGGGATGCTCAGGATGAGTCAACACATCGCGCACTGACCCAGCTTCGACGACCTTGCCCGAAGTCATAACGATGAGGTCTCGACAAATGTGCGAAACCACCGCCAGGTCGTGGGTAATGAATAGGCACGCGGCGCCAACCGAGTCGAGCACCTCGTCGATAGTTGTCAATACCTGAGACTGCACCGTGACGTCCAGGGCAGTCGTCGGCTCATCGCAAATGAGCAGATCCGGTGAATTCACCAACGCCATAGCTAGCAGAACTCGCTGCCGCTGGCCGCCGGAGAGCTGATGCGGATAGGAGTCCGCTACCCTGGCTGGATCTTCGACTCCGACCTGCTCAAGCATTTCAAGAACACGCCCACGAGCCTTGCCACGGCTGACGGTGCGGTGCAGGAGCGGCACCTCCCCTATTTGCCGACCGACCTTCGTAGTTGGGTCCAGGGCCGTCATGGGTTCCTGGAAAACCATTCCAATACTGCTGCCCCGAAGGGCTGACATGGCATGATCCGAAGCTCCTAGCAGTTCCTTACCGCGCCAGCACACCGAGCCAGACACGTGCGCGTTACCCGGTAGCAGGCCCATGATCGCCAGGGCTGTGACGGATTTACCCGACCCAGACTCACCGATAAGACCGAGGCGCTCACCGGCGTCCAGAGACCAACTCACGTGGTCGACGGCAACCCGCCGGTGCCGTCCGAAGTCCACAACCAGGTCATTAACCTCTAACAGAGACATCAACGAACCTCCCTCAAACGCGGGTCGAGGAAGTCTCGCAATCCGTCACCAAGGAGGGTGAAACCCATCACAGCTCCCGCGATAGCCACCGCTGGCGCCACGGTTAACCAGGGTGAGTCGAAAAGGTATACCTGCGAGTCTCGCAACATACGTCCCCAAGTCGGGACGGTTGCCGGCGTCGCTAAACCGAGGTAACTCAGCGCAGCTTCAGCCAAGATCGCCATACCATAGGAAACAGAGGCTTGTACCCCGATCAGTGGGGCAATATTGGGAAGAACATGATTGAAAGCCACGGATCGCCACGGCATCCCGGAGCTGCGCGCGGCAACCACATAGTCCTGCGCGAGGATCTGACGGCTAGCAATTCTGGTAATGCGTGCGAACACTGGCACCGTCGATACCCCAATTGCAATCATTCCCGTCACCGTCGATCCGCCCACGGCAGCGGCCAGGATGATGGCAAGCAGCAGTGCCGGAAAGGCATAGAGGAGGTCTGCGACTCGACCAACGACTGTTGACCACGGACGAGGCAACATCGCCGAGGTAACCCCCCACGGCACACCGATGCCAGCTGCTATGAGCACTGAGACCACACCAACGAGCAGGCAAGTACGGGCGCCCACAAGCATCCGCGAGGCGATATCAGAACCGAATCCGTCGGTACCTAGCCAGTGTTGCCAACTAGCCCCCATTAGCCGCTCAGTTGGGACAACAAGAATGGGGTCGTGCGGGGTCCATATCACGGAAGCCGCCCCTGCGATGATGAGAAATCCAACCAGCACACACCCAATGACCAGACCCGTTCGCCTCATGACTATTCCTCCTGAGCAACGCGGACAGTTGTTCGTAGGCGCGGATCAAGGATGACGACGATAAGGTCTGTGAGATAAGAGATGACCAACACAATGGCCACGATGACCATGACGACATCGCTGACGACAAGCAAGTCACGGGTGCTAACCGCGTCGAGAAGATACGAGCCGAGACCGGGAATGACAAACACTTCCTCCACGACGATGGCACCGACGAGCATCGCGCTGGCCTGAAGCCCGAGTACGGTAGCCAGACTGATCGAAGCATTGCGCCGCCCGTGACGGTGCAAAGCTGGCCACAGCCGCCACCCGGCCGCCCGCGCGGTGCGCAAGTAATCGTCAGCCAGCACATCAATGAAGGCACTACGGACATACCGCGTCATGAGGGCCGCCTGAACGATTGAAAGTGACAAGACAGGCAAGACGAGGTGGACTGCCCACTCACCTACGTCCGCATGCAAAGGAACGTAGCCGCCAGCCGGCAACCAACCGAGAGTTACCGAAAACAGCAAGATGAGCAGGATGCCAGCTAAGAAGGCAGGAATACTCATCAAAACCTGAGACAGCGCCGAGGCCACAAAACCACGACCTTCCCGACGATGCACCGCGGCGTACGCTCCCACCGGTAAGCAGACCAGCAGAGCGAGCGCCAGGGACAACCCAACCAACCAACCCGTCACGGCAAGACGAGAAGCAATCTGCGGGCCAATGGGTTCGGCCGAGACGATTGAGGTACCAAGGTCACCCCTTACGAGGGCGCTAATCCAATCCCAGTAGCGCTGAGGCCAAGGAAGATCGAGCCCGAGACGTGAACGCACCACAGCAGCCGCCTTTGGATCGGCATTAGCGCCAAGTATGACCTGAGCGACATCCCCAGGGAGCAAGCTGAGTAGCGCAAAGACTACGAGGGAAGCGACGACCAGCCACGCCAGCAACTCTCCCAGGGGCAACAGGACACGTTTGAGGAGAGTCACTTCGACCTCCTCACCTTGGTCAGATCGAAACTCATTGACGTCGAGTTGCGTTGCAGACCGGTGACGCCGACCCTACTGATGGTGATCTTCGGCATGAGGAACAAGAACCCACCCGCTGCGTCGGTGGCCAGGATCCGGCTGGCCTGCATCATAGTTTCGTTTGTGCGCTCAGCCGGACCAGTGCGCGCCGACTCGATGAGACGGTTAAATTCCTTATTACGGTAGCGCCAGTAGTAATCCGGATTGGCCCAGTTAACAATGTCGCGAGCCTCCACATGGGCGACAATAGTTAAGTCGTAGTCGGCATGCGTATAGACAACGTCGAGCCAGCGCGCGGGAAATTCCAACTCGTCAGTGACGACGTTGATACCAACCCGGGCCAGTTCAGAAGCCACTACTCTGGATGCTGCCGTCGCATAGGGCAATGCGGCGGTACGGAGCCTGAGCGTGAGACCATTGCTGTATCCGGCGTCAGCGAGTAACTTGCGCGCTCGGGCCGGGTCATAAGGCCACGTGTGAGACAGGTCGGTGTACCAGGGGTCAGTAGGAGGGACCATCGATCCGATGAGGGTGCCCTGCCCATTCCAGACGACGTCAAGCAGGCCCTTACGGTCGATTGCCATAAGAATCGCCTGACGCACCCGCCGGTCTGAGAGAGCCTTCGACGCATTGTTCATTCCGAGGACCACCTCGCCGTTAGTGGTCCCGCGCAACACCCGGTAGTCCGGGTTACCGATAAACCGAGACAAGGCCTGTGGGGTCGTCATGTCGGAGACCACATCGAGGTCTCCCGACAGCAGGGCTGCCGTCTGGGATGTCGGGTCGGAATAGTACGCGAAGCGGACGGTGGGCCGATTTCCCTCATGCCAAGGGTGCGGCGACGGAGACAAGGTCACCGAATGTCCAGGGGTGAATTCACTGACGACAAAGGGCCCGGACCCTTGCGGTCGGGTAGCCAGATCCTTCGTCGCCGGATCGATGACGACCCCCGACGTGCTGGCCAGGTTAAAGAGTAGAAAATTATCGTGGTTCGACAGGTGGAGGACAACGGTGGAGTCATCTGGGGTACGAATAGCCTTGATCGCAGACAGATTCGCCTGGTTCACCGGGCTCGCCGACTTTCCCCTCATGCGCTCAAGAGAAGCCTTGACGGTAGCTGACGTCACCCGGGCGCCGAATGCAAATCGTGCGTTAGGGTCGAGGTGAAAGGTCAGTTGGAGGCCATCATCAGAGAGTGTCCACGACTTCGCCAGTAACCCAACAAGCTTGCCCGAATCGTCAACCCGGATGAGAGTCTCATAAACGTTATAGAGCAGAACCTGCGGAATAGCCGCAGCCGCGTTGGACACTAGGTCGAGGGTAGGAGGGGCTGCCGTGGCACCGATGGTAAGTACATTTTCGTTAGTCGCCTGGCAACCGGCGACTCCTGTGGCCGATAAGGCTACCGCAACGGCTAAGCCTGCAGCTTTCAGCTGGTCTCGCATCGTCTAGTCATGCTCCTTTCGGGCTCGGCACCCCGTCGGTGAGCATAGACCTCTGTGCGCTCTGGGTGACCTTCTTGAGACCAGTGTGGTCAGGCGTTTGGGAACGAGTACCTACCAGGTTATAGGGCTTCCCGGACCTGATTTGTATCGCATCAGTGCAATCTGTATAGTAAGGCAAGCCGACGCGGGGTGGAGCAGTTCGGTAGCTCGCCGGGCTCATAACCCGGAGGTCACAGGTTCAAATCCTGTCCCCGCTACCAGTTCCCCGTCAGCTTTAGAGCTGGCGGGGGTTTCACTTATGCAGGCAGCAGGGGGTCAACCCCACGCCAGGGAACTCGGCAACAAAACAGGTCGTCGGGGGACCACCAATTCTCCCCGTGCAGCCTGCTTTCGACAGCCGCTGGAGTAGGCCCCAGAGCCTGCCCAGCTCCACCCGAGTGAGCCTCTTTCGGAACATGAGTGAGTTCACAGTGATCCCCTCGGCCTCGTCTGCCGTATAGGAGAGTACGCCTCGCTCACAAAGCTCTTCATAAGCCTTGGCCATGCGTTAAGTGCAGCAAAAATTCTTTATGACCGCAACGATATTTATAGATTAGTTTGTGCTTGACGCACTTTGCGTCCTTAACAAAATTTTTACGTATGGTTCCAGATGGTCACGAATGGATCGCATCTCCCCAACACGACACCTCAGATAGTCCAATGGCCAGCTCAAAGGAGCATTTTGTACCCTCTTTAGGCCGGTGGCAGACCCCTAACCAGCAGTCGTCAAAATCTTGAGCTTTAACCTCCGATGTATTCAACCCAGTGAAGCTCGACTGGATAAGAAATCCGGTTCGTCTAGTCGGAAGGTGAGGGATTGTGTCGATTTGGGCTGTGAACGACTAAGTCCCGCGGCGTGGTGTACCCGTTCGTAATCCAGTGTAGTGGGGCTAGTTGGTGAGGGCTGGCATCTGGGTTTCCTCGTGTTCGTAGCGGTTAGCGGTAGGGCTTAGGCGGCTCTTGGCGAGGATTTCGAGGCCGAGGTAGCGGCATTCTTCGGCCCATTCGTCAGTCTGCTCGGTCAGGACAGCGCTGATGAAGCGGACGATCGCGTCCCGGTTCGGGAAGATCCCGACCGAATCGGTGCGACGACGGATCTTTCGGTTCAGCCATCCGGTGAGGTTGTTCGACCAGACCTGCTGCCAGACGCCGGTCGGAAATTGGATGGACGCGAGGATGTCTGCCCTCGCGGCATCGAAGTGTTCGCTGGCCTCAGGCAGCGTTGTCGGCGGTGTAGTCCAACAGCCGAGCGAACAGAGCCTAGACACTGGCCGCGTTGAGCTGGTCGTACCGAGTGGAGCATGGCCTTGACCGTTGGGCACAGACCTTTCGGGGTGATAGCCATCGGGCTCACCGAGTAGTGAGTGCCAGGCTAAGGACTCCGCGGTGGCCATCCGCGTTGACGCCGACCGTGAGCATGACGACGGTGTTGACCATGCGTCCGCCCTCGCAGACCTTCATCGTCGGCGCGTCGGCAGACAGGAAGGTGAACGGCCCAGCCTCAGTCAACGGGCGGCGGAACTAGTCGACATGCTCGTCCAGCTCGCTGGCCATGCAGCTGACCTAGGACTTCGACAGCCAGTCGACGTCCAGGGCCTTGACGAGCTTGTCCATGCGGCGAGTGGACACGCCGGCGGGGTAGCAAGTCTGCGACCACGGTGATCAGGGCAGATTCGGCGCGCTTGCCGCGTTCAAGCCGCCAGTCCGGGATAGTAGCTGCCGTGCGCAGTTTAGGGATGGCCAGGCCGATGGTGCCGACGCGGGTATCCAGGGTACGGTAGCGGTACATTGCGCCAGGCGACGCGGCAGGGCTGGCTGTATTCAGCGCCGGTCACCGCATCGACGGACAGCAGGGCGTTAAGCATGGTCCGCAGCAAGCTGCGCATCATATCCGGGAATGCCTCAGTGAGCATCACCAAAAACGCCAGCGAGATCAACGATGCATGGAACAGTCATCATGATGACTCCTTCGAGGGTACTACGAAAGGTGGACTCGAGGATCACCCAGCGACCGTCTTGCCGCCCAACGCCAGCCACCACGGCTCACCACTACGAGGGACTCGCCTCGACGCCGTGATCTCGCACCTGTGAGGTGCAGCCATGGATCGTGCCCATTTCTTCCTTCCTATAAGGACTGTCCAGCACCGTTACCTAAAGTCAACAAGGGTGCCCATAACACTATACCCGAGATTCTTCTCGGTCCATTTCATAAGTTTGATGGGAATCTCAGCGAAACTTTTTCACTTAAAATAATCTCATTTTCAATGAAAATATAATAAAGATTCACTATCATAGTTACGTCATAGCTACATTGGCGGTACTAATAAAAATCCCTCCATAAGGGGTGGAGTACTGGGTTTAGCAAGGATGCTATCGAACAAGTCCTCAAAGTACCTCATTTCCGGGTTGACAGAAAATATTCACATCTTGCCTTCACCGATAATGATGCGCCGGGTAAAATATAGATACCCTCTATAACTACTGGCAATTTACCTCTCAACACCACCGAACGACATGGTTTTAAATCAGGAGCACATCGTTGCTGTCCTCGAGATCTAGTGACACCATTCCTTCAATTGCTCCTAAATACATATAGTATCAGAGTAGCAGCATCCGCTCTAGCTATTGTGGATAGCTGACACCGAAGGGACTCAGGTGGATAAATATCACTGAACACTCTTGCGAGAATGAAGCTCATTGATGCCACAACGCGGAAAGACTGAGACTAAAATCAGATAACGCTAGCAGCTCGGCCAGGCACACTGTAACATAAGACTCAAAGGAATGCCGCGAATCTGGGCACAAGGATCGCGGCACTCCTTGTATGGATCCGTTCCGATTACGACTCAGCCGCCACCCTACGAATAAGCTCAAGACGATCCAAACTAACACTACGAGGAATAGTACAATCAGCTCCAAGGATCAACCGCTTCGGGCCTACCGATTCAATAATTTCTCGTGTTGCCGAAATAACCTCGCTAGTAGATCCTCTGTCGAGGACAGAGCCTGGATTATTATCAAATCCCCCAAGGATGACTCCGTCAAAAATTCCCTTCCCCTCTCGCAAGGAAACTCCCTCCGTATGCACAGCCCAGTTATAAACGCTCGCTGGATATTGCGCATAATAGGGGAGATCATTCCTATAATGCTCATAACCGCACACATGCAAGATATTGTGACGCCACAGCTCGTTGCACCTGTCAAGAACACGTAAATCACTAGGCTTTGTAGCTATCGTGATAATACCGATCGCATTCCACTGGCTGCGCCGACTGCACAGAATAATAAATTCCGTCAACCGTGGTCTTTTTTGAGCCTATCAACTAGCTCAATTGTATCACTGGCAACAATTTCTGCCGCTTTGGCAAGTCGCTCCCTATCCTCCACTAGCAAGCGATTGAAAATATGAGCATCCCTCTTGGAATATTCTATATATTCTAATTTGTTGAATTGGAGAGAATATGTTATAAAAGGACATAACCTCCCCGTTATAGAATTCCGTTAACTCTCCAACGAAGTCAACTTGCTTTTGCATCCACTCATGACTAGAGCCAACAGATTTTATTTTATCAAGATCGGACGCATCAGAAAACTCTAATCCTAATATGGATGGATGACTAAAGAACCCATCTGACATAATTTTCACAAAATCAGGTTGCCACGCCAAAAAATCGTTTTTGTGTCCACGTATACTCATTTGGATAGCTTCTTCACTCTGATATCCCCAAAACAGATCAGGTGTCATTGTGCTAGCAGAGCAGAGAGTAAGGCGCCAAAGGATCACCCTGCGGGGAATTTTCAGCAAGAGGATCCAAATAATACCACCAGAATCCTACAGGAGTACGATACGGAACCTCGCCATTGAGAACTGTTTTCAATATATTTTTGTTTCCCATATCCACATGGTACGTATCAGCGCACTACTCGTCAAGGGTATGATTAATCAAGAGAAGGCCCTGCCCTTGCTACCTCCTGACTCCCCTTAGAGGCTATCCTCACAAATCGAAAAGCATGCTGCCAAAGACAAGATCCTATCCGCTTAAGTCCTATAAGTCCTAATGAGATTCATTACATTTGAGAGTGGGGGGTGGGCCTGGGACCGCCGATGCCGAAGGAATTCTACAGATGTAGTTGCTCAGGCTAGGGGAAGCTAAGCGTGATTTCGTGCAGGTGCTTGAGTCGGCCGTTGATGGCCTACCAAGGCCCATTCGATGTGCCGATGGTCGAAGAAATGTCTATGCAACGCTTAGCGAGAATCCCGGCGAGCCTTGCCAGTTCAAGCAAGCCGGTGGGAACCTTATCGGTAAGTGGGTCTACCACCTTGCCCATCATGGCCTTACCAAGACCGGGAGCCCGGGTGTGGTAGGCGATGACAATCTTCAGAATAAACGTTCCAAATAACCCCAACTAGGGCATAATCGTCGACATCGAACAGCGTGCCGAGACACTAGATTTACCAAGGCGTGAACAGGTCCACCCCGCGCAGAGGGGCTTACGCGCTCAGTAGAGAGAGGATCAATCTCTAAGCCTCGATACCCGTAGAAATCTGCCAGTCCCCTCGGCAGCACTCATCCCACACCTCACCTACAAACGTGATGAAATAAAGATGAAATAAAATAGGCTCATCTCTGCAACCGCGTCAGGGCATACTTCTACAGCGGCGATCATAAACCCGGTAACCCCGTCCATCGCAACGACCTTAACCCCATCACGAAAACCCGAGGCCTGGCCGGTTGGCTAAGTCCGGACCACCGCCTTCAACCTCGGCATGAATCAATTTCGCCCGAGCCAACGAGACATAGAAGAACTCCTGACGTCACATACGAACACGATCCTACAAGGACCCTTCAGCACCGCATACCAGGCGCCATAGATCAGACTAGGCCGCGGTACAGCGACCACCACAGCCCCTTGCTGACAGAAGAATAGGAACTCCCCTCACCAAAAGACTCCACCTCAGCTTCGAAAAACTACATTTCTAGGATTTCGTGTTAGCAGCAAATATGTATGCCAGTCTTGCGGCAGCGATTGCCGTGTCCTCCATGACGCATCATCGGCACAAGAGCACCCGACAGCCGCTGGAGTAGCCTCCGGAAAACTTATTACACCCATAGCTAGTCGCAGTGCCTCGCTTGAACATGAGGCGCAAGCCCCGACCCGTAAATTCACTGGCAGAATGGGTGCTCCCAATCCTCGCTCCGAAGAGGCACGACGATGACCGGACGCAGCTGACGACGTCCCAACTGCACCGCGACCGAACCATCCAGCCATTCCTGAAGGCCGGCCCGGAGCCCTGGCCTACGGGTACCGAGGATGAAACATCCAGCACCAATGGTGTGAGCCAGGTGCGCCAACTGCTGATCTGGCAGTCCGGACAGATACACCAGCTCCCAATCCGCCTTCGGATAGTCAGACATGAACGCATCGAGAGCGCTGTGAATCGCTGATTTCACAGTTTCCATCGAGGTCCGCTGCGCAGTCGGGTCGAGGGGATGGCTAGCGTCGGGATTCGACGGGCTTGGGACTCGATCGGTTGCCACGTGCGTGAAGACAAGCTTGCTATTCATGGCCATCGCGTACTCGACTGCTGTCTCCAACACCGGCTTGGGGATGCCCGGCATGATCGCGACAATCACAGGGCGCCCTTTCATCGGTCCGCGAGGTGAACGCTGATATGTCCTAGGCGCGCGACGCAGCCCGTCGTCGGTCTGGTCCTGGACCTGTTCATAGTCTGGTTGATGATCCGTCATGATCGTCTCCTAGATGTGGCGGCACCACCGTGCACATTACCGACCAGAAGACGGTTTCGCGCCAGGTCATCAGCGTAGCGTCCCCAGCACAGCTGATTCCAGAGCAGGCACTAAGTCGATCGAACCAATTAGGTCATCGGGGTGATCGACGAGACGCGCGACGCCGTAGTGGCTGCCGTCGCGAAGCGCTCCGGCCACTACTCGGACCTCCTGGCGTTGCGGGTGGGCAGCTACATACGCCGCAGCTTTATCCGGATCGTCTGGTATCTCATCGGCGCAGTCGTCCGGTAGGAAGATCCTCTCGACGCAGATGGCAGACCCATCCACAGCGTCACCCCACGTCGTGGCGGCGAGGGCCTGAGCAAGGTCGTCACCGGGGTGGAAATCGTCCTGCTCGATGCTGGACAGGCTGTCAGGGCTACCGATAGCGAGCTGACCCGCCAACGCCGGCTCAGCCTTCACAAGATCGACGGTACGCACCAATGCGAATAGACGCGGCGGGCCTCCCCGGCTCGATGAGGTAACAAATCTCTCAATCTCGGTCAAGCATGCAATCAAGGCCTCATTTTCCAACTCTGATGCTCCGGGGTCAGCCTGAGGTTCCTGCGTCATCTCCACGTCCTCACCATTCAGCAATGCGGTACTCCCGATCCCCCGGCCCGGATTTTTTGGATAGCAGCTATGGCGTCCTTGAGACTCGACACTTTGACCAGTCTCATGGAGGTCTTGACTCCACTGATATCGCGGCAGTTACCGGTCGGGACGAGGAAGACCTTCGCACCGTCGCGCTCGGCTCCCGCAATCTTCTCTTGAATGCCGCCAATGGCAACGACGTTGCCGTCTGGGGAAATGCCGCCGGTGCCGGCAAGCCGCAGCGAACCGATAAGGTCGTTCGGGGCCACCATTTGGTAAATCGACAGTGCCATCGCAAGCCCAGCAGAAGGGCCGACAATGTCCCCAGGAATGTTATAGGTAATCGTCGGATTATATCGATACCCCGTATCGACGGTGATGCCAACTGCTGGAGTACGTCGATCGCTCACTGACGACACCGTCGTTACCGCAACTGTTTTTGCAGAAGAATTGCGCAACACGACGAACACGACTGTGTCTCCCACCACGTGCTTCCGGACCGCCTTGCCGACGTCGAGGAGGGAAGCCACTGGTTTCCCATCCACTTTCTCGATGAGGTCTCCGGACATGAGTTTTCCGTGCGCGGGACCCGCAGCACTGACGGCGTTGACCATGGGCATCTCCGTGACAGGTTGACCGGCAGCTCGCAAAGCGGCCACGGCGGCATCACGCTGTGATGTGTCCATCATGTACGACTCGTCAGCATCGACCTGCTGAGGAGATCGTCCTGGAGGGTAAATGGCCTCACGCTGGAGCACGTCATGGTCCGCGCGCAGATGAGCGACCAATGCCTCGGCCATGCTGAGGCGCGAATCGGCACGAGTAATTGACACGGTCGTCATCCGCATCTCGCCCTCACTGTGCCGAGTGGTCAAGCCGTCGATCTGAATCATCGGCTTACCTTGTTCGTTCGTCGAAAGCAGATTTACGGTCTGGCCTGGGGACCGCGCCACGAACGGGGTCGGGATGAGAATCAAGGCCAGAACACATAGCAACACGGCGGAGGCAGACGAGATCGTCGTCCAGCGAGTAGGAAAGCGCGCCGTATGCTGGATTTCGGTCTCACCCGTTGTTGTCGCGTTGGCAGGCGGGCCAGGATCATGCGCCTGCGGCGTAGGCGTAGTCGGCTCGGACATGGTGGCCATGCTAGCCGTCGCGGACGATGACTTTTCCACGGCGGCCACGGACCTAGACTTGGCCAAGACACCACGACGAGCGAACGGAGACGGGAATGAACGACGGACCCCAGAATCCTGGGCAGCCCGACCCCGAGGAGATGGCTGAGCAATTGCGCCGCATGATGCAGCAGTTGGGCCTGCCCGCCAACGGTGATCTCACCGCATTTATGACGCAGTTGTCACAGATGTTCGGATCCGGTAGCCCGGTGGGATTCGGGATACCCGGGGCAAACCCGAACGATGGTCCAGTCGACTGGTCCCATATCAAGGACATGGCCCGGCACATCACCGCTTCCCATGGCCCTGACCCAACGCCAGGTCAGCAGGAACGCACGGCTTTACTCGATGCGTCCCGGCTTGCAGAGAGCTGGCTCGACCGCGAATGCGAGTTCGCTCAGGTCAATGCCCAACCCGCGTGCTGGAGCCGTGCGGAGTGGATCGAACACACCTTCTCGTCCTGGCAGTCTGTCGTCGAGCCCGTGCTGGTATCCCTCACAGAAGCCATGACCGGTCTGATGGCCCAGGGCGGACCCAAAGATCCGATGGTCGCACTCACGCAAATGATGGGACCGGTGCTGCGCAGGATGTCGGCAATGCTATACGGAGCCCAACTGGCCCAGGGGCTCGGAGAGTTGTCGACTTCAACAGTCACCGGCACCGAAATTGGCCTGCAGGTGCTGTCGGTACCCCAGGTCGTCATCCTTCCCACGAATATCGCTGCCGCGTGGAGCGACCTCGACCTCGATCCGAGGGACGTTGAGATTTACCTTGTGCTACGCGAATCTGCTCGTCAGCGTCTGTTCAATACCGTAAGTTGGCTGGGCCCACAACTGCTGACCCTAGTCGAGCACTATGCTCGCGAGATCCGCATTGATTCCTCAGCTATTGAAGACACCATCGACATCGATGACCTTTCCCAGCTGACGCCAGAAAAGGCCCAGGAAATGTCGGAGCGTTTGCGAGGGCGTCTCTTCGAGCCGACCCGCACGCCAGAACAGGACGGCGTGCTTCAGCGTCTAGAGACTTTGTTGGCTCTCATCGAAGGATGGGTTGACGAGGTCACCTCCCAGGTTGCTCGCACCTGGCTTCCCAGCCATGACCAGCTTGCCGAAGCAGTGCGCCGTCGTCGTGCCACATCCGGTCCTGCGGAAGTCTTCTTCCAATCCTTGCTCGGTCTCGAGTTGCGTCCCCGCCGGGTGCGCGACGCCGCAAACCTGTGGGCTGCTCTGCGCGAGGCTCGAGGAACGGTCGGCCGAGACCAGGTGTGGAACCACCCCGACCTCGTCCCAACTACCACCGACCTCGATGATCCACTGGGCTATGTCTCAGGGGATCGCCAAGAGTCCTCAGAGGGCGACGACCTCGACGCTGAGCTAGAGAAGCTGCTGCGAGACCACGGTCACGACGAGTGACCCGCAGTGTTATCGTCAGGACCGTTCTTGGTGCTATCAGCTTGGTCGGCGACGGCCCACTGAAAGCCCGTCAGAAATCCTTCCGCACGTTTGGCGTTCGGGAATCCGGCGAGCAATTCATGAAATCGTCGATTGTGATGGCCCTCCACGAGGTGGCACAGTTCGTGCGCTAAGACATGATCGACGACCCAGTCGGGGAATTCGATCATGCGGTCGGATAACCTAATCTGACCAGTCGACGGCGTGCATGAACCCCAGCGAGTGTTCTGATTGGACACCCACCGCACCGACGTTGGCTCGACCATGTCGTTGACCCGCGGACCGAGGTATTTCCGGCACAACCGAAGGGCGCGTAGAGTCAGTTCCTCATCGCTAGCGTGGTGTCGCCGACGAGCATCAGACTTCGTCACCTTGTCCACCAATTCCATCACTTGACGGTCCTGGCCAGCCTCCCGCATACCCATGGGCACCATCACGAGCACGGAGGTCCCCTCCATCCTGGCACTCAAGGTGCGACGACGACGGGCACTGCGTCGAATGATGATCTCAGGCCTACCATCTCGCGCCTCAATGATCTCGTCCGGAACTGCCCTGTCAACCATGGTACCTATCATGCCGGGTAAGAAGGGCACTTTTGGCCTCACGACTTCGGCGAACGGGCAAAGTTGACGAGAACTCGAGCCTGTCCTACATTAAAGCTAGCCCTCGGGTCTCGGATGTGCAGGGGAAGGCACATCATGATGGTCCGAGGGTTTCTGTGTATCGCCAGGCCAGCCTCGGCGGCGGACCTGGCGACATGTTGTCCTACTGGCATGACGTGTTGCCCGGAAGAGTCGAGTTGTTGTCCATCTTCTTCATCGTGTTGCCCGTCTCTCCACCGGGACTTTCGTCAGCATCCATGGCTTGGGAAGGTTCAGACTATGTATGTTGAACTTGATTGTCCGTGGATCTCGGTTCCAGGAGGGTTGCGTCTGCTCGCTCCAGATGGCCGGTCCTTCCGACTGCGCGGCGCGACGGCAAGTGTCGATGGACATGTCGAGGTTCCAGCAGATGTCGCGCGTCACCTATATGAAGCGGGCCTAGCCACCAAGCGCAGCGATCTTCGCGTGACAGTCGTCAGCGACCATGGGTGCTCAGATGATCTGGTGCGAGGTCTCACAGCGCGGCGAATCGACGTTGCGACGTGGGTAAGAGCACCTGAACCCGGGAACGCCCGCGATTTACGCCGCATAAGTGGACACACCCTTACTGACGTCCACGTCGTTGTTATTTGCCCTCGGAGTCTCCTCGGAGGCCGTGACGTGGCCGAGCAGTGCCGTCGAGCAGGGGTCCCATCGGTCGTCGCATGGGGCCACCATCACTGGGCCACGCTTGGTCCTGTCAACGATGGCCACCCCGGATGTCAGCACTGCGCCGACATGGCGATGGCCGCCCGCGACCCTGATTGGGTGACGATGGCTCGCAGTATGGCGGAGGGAGGTCACGATCCGGCGGTCACTGAATGGCTCGTCAACCGGATTGAAGATGCTGCACTATCTATCCGCGACCCGGCGGTCTCCCGTCGACCAAAGACCTTCCATGTGCGCACTATCGCCGGCGAACGCAGTATTGAGGTGCCAGCTCAGCCTGGATGTCACTGTTGGTTATCTGAGGAGGAGCCGTGCAGCACCTTGATAAGATCAGCCGCGTAAAGATCAGCCTTGCGCCTGCCAATTCCTGGGACCTGCAACAGACCTTCCAGGGAGTCAGGCCGCTTCTCTGCTACGGCCAGCAGCGTGGCGTCGGTGAGAATGACGAAAGCTGGTACTCGATCGGCTTCCGCACGCTTGCTGCGCCACTGCCGCAACCTCTCGACGAGATCTGGGTCGACCCCAACCTCGCAAGCAATGTGGTGGCCAAGTTTTCGGTCTCTGGCCGCTGTAAGGGCTTTACCACACACCGAGCAGACCGTAACCGTGGCACGGCGATTACGACGATGGCGCGGCGGTTTGTCGGTCACTTCCCTCGTTCCGGGGAGGCCGCGCAAGAATCGCGAGATGCCCTGCCGGTCTCGGTTTCCCCCCGAGCACGAGTACGAGACCCACAAGTTTCGTCGTGCTCGCGTCACGCCAACATGCAACAACCGGCGTTCCGAAGCCAACTCAGCCGGAGTTTCAACCATGATGAAGGGCACCATCGTGTCGCTCATGCCATACAGGGCTACGGCATCCCATTCGAGCCCCTTGGATGCGTGCAAAGTCGCCAGGGTCACACCGTCGCCGACTGGCGCTTCCTGGGTAGCAGTCCTACGGGAGAACATGGCTGCCAATCCTTCCAGCGTCGTCGTTCCATCGTTAACGAGCGAGATCGCCAGGTCGTGCAAGGCCTGCAACGATTCCCACCTCTGCCTGACATCGCCTGCTCCCCCGGGCGCAATAACCGACCAACCTTGAGCAGTGAGCACGCGATCAAAGGTCGACAGCGGATCGGCACCCGGCTCGTCGGCAACAAGCCGAACCAAAGCATCAAGGCTACGTCGCACCTCGCCCCTGTCATAGAAGCGCTCAGAACCCTTCACAAGATATGGAATGGATCTCTCCGCCAGCGCGGTCTCAAGGTGGGCTGCCTGAGAATTGACCCGGTACAAGACGGCAATCTCAGACCACGGGACTCCCGCAGCGTGGCGCGACTCGACCCACATTGCTATAGCTGCAGCCTCGGAAGCATCATCGCCGAGGGCTTGATAGACAGGCTCGGGCCCGGATCGCCCACGGGAAACCAACGTGACTCCTCTGCCATGTTCCGGAGCCTCCTCCGAAGTCATGCGGTTAACAAGAACCTCATTGGCCAATCGAATGATCTCGGGACTGGAGCGGTAGTTGCGAACCAAATCGATACGCTTAGCGCCAGGATGATCGGCAACGAAGTTGAGGAGGTAGTCAGGTCGCGCGCCCGCATAGGAATGAATGGCCTGGTGCGGATCTCCAACGACGCACACATCATTTCGATCCCCGAACCACAGTTCAAGCAATCGGTGCTGCAGCGGAGAAACATCCTGGTATTCGTCGACAACGAAATGTTGATACCGAACTCGAACCTCTTCAGTGATGTCACGGTGCTGAACCAGCAATCCCACGGCACACAACAAGATATCATCCAGATCAATGACGCAGCGTTCCTTCTTTACAGCCTCATATCCGGCCAGAACTCGCCCTACGTCAGTTGCCGAAACCCCTGCCACAACCCGACCTTCCGCCCTAGCCAGGGACGCGTATTGATCAGTGGGCACATTAGAAACCTTCGCCCACGATATCTCGGCGGACAAGTCGCGCAGCAACGCCTTGTCATTGCCCAGACCAATACGTCGGCTCACCTCCGCCACCATCGAGAAACGAGAATCACTCACCGGTGGCAATTCACAGTTATATGCGCGTGGCCAGAAAAACTTGATCTGCCGCAACGCAGCGGAATGAATAGTGCGAGCCTGCACACCAGTAACCCCGAGATCAGCGAGTCGACCCTTCATCGTGCCGGCTGCCTTGGTCGTGAACGTGACTGCAAGGGTACGACGCGGATCAAGCTTGCCCGTCACCGCACCGTAGGCGATGCGATGAGTGACGGCACGAGTTTTACCTGTCCCGGCACCAGCTATGACGCACACCGGAACGTCGAAGGTCTTCGCAACCTTGACCTGTTCAGGATCCAGTGCCGCCAGAATCGCATCTGCCGATTGGGGTTTCACAGCGATCACCATAAGGGGCAGGACCGACAGCGACGTGCCACGGAGGTCGGGCATGTTCTGCTCTTGTGCCACAACTGGCTCGTCAACCTGTCATGCCTCGCACCTAGACTGACCGTTCAGTTCGGCAGAAGGCCGAACTATCACGAGGAGGTGCGTCGATGACGGGTGTGGTGAAGGTCGTTCATTCTTGGAGTGATGTCCGCGATGCCGTTGTAGCTGCCTTGTCGGAGCCCACGAGCGATCCATTTGTTCGGCCGATTCTGGTTGCTCCTGGCAATGCTCAGTCTCGGGCCCTGCTGCAATCCCTTGCCCGTCGTCATGGAATCGCCGCCGGTATCGATACAACGACCCCGCAAGGTCTACGAGCCCGACTCGAGGAAGATCTCCTGGGAATCGAGCGGGAAACCGACCCGTGGCAGCTCGGGCCCCTTGCGCTGCGTATCTCTCGCCTCATCGAGACCAATCCCCTCGGCTTTGAGATCGTTTCGGCTCATCTGGAGGCCAGTCGTCGACGGGGGGTACCACGTGCAGCATGGACAACTGCGCGTCAAGCCGCAGACGCGATCTATGCACTGGCTCGCGACTCTCACGAGGTCTTGAGTGCCTGGGCTGATGTGCAGGACCCTATATCTCACCGAGATGATGCTGACCTTGCAGGTAACCGGTTGGATCCCGCCCGCGCATGGTGGGCCCCGCTGTGGCGTGCCCTCCTCGCCGAGCCGTGCCATGTCCCTGACCCTGTGACTCGACACCAGCTCCTCGTCAAGGCGATACTCACTCACGAACAGTTTGAGCCACCAATCGTATGGTTCTCGTCGACGGCCACGGCTCAACACGACGTCAATATGGCGGAGGCGTTATCGTCTTCGCACAATGTCTCCATCATCCATCTCGATCATGGCATCGGTGGCGCGGATCCGTGGCGAACCTTTGACCGGGTGCGCTCTGCTACTACCGCACGGTGGACATCGTCGTCCATCCGCACGGCCCAAAGCGCTGCGAATGCCCGCCACACAGAGCTGCCAACCGTTGAAATGCACCACTGCCACGGAGCTGATCGCCAGGCCGAAGTAGTACGCGATGCAGTGTGCGCCGCTCTCGCTGACTACCCAACCTTGGAACCCAGGGACATCGTCGTCGTATGCTGCGGGCGCCAGGACACCGCCCACCTTCTTTCCGCCGGGACTTTGGCAAATACCGATCATCCCGCACATCAGTTGCGATTCACGACCCCTGCGCCACGTGAGCATGCCAATCCCGTCACTGAAGCAGTGACGACCATCTTGGGCCTGGCGTCCTCGCGTGCCACGGGACAAGACTTACTCAGCCTGTGCGCCATGCCCGCGGTGCAAGCCCGATTCGGATTCTCCGATGACGACCAGGAAACAATTGAAAGGCTAGTGAGCCAAGCCGATATCCGGTGGGGAGTTGACCCTGCCGCACGGGAAAAGGTGGGACTAGGTCGGATTAGGCAATCGACCTGGCTGGCTGGCACCGAAAGGATGGTTCTCGCCATCGCGATGTCGTCTGCCCCACCAACTCATCTGGGGACGGTCACGCCAATTACTGATGTCGGATCGACAACAATCCCCGTCGTCGGGAAACTCGCCGAACTCGTATCCCGTATACGCAAGGCGTTCCTCGACACTGAAGCACCCGCATCGATTACCACCTGGAGTCACCGAGTCAGTGAGATCGCTGATAACCTCACTGCCGCTCCCGTAGATGCCCCTCAATCGACGCTAGAGACTCTCGCTCTGCTGACAGGCTTACAAGGAGTCGCAGAAGACAGGGAGTTTGATCGTCAGGAAATCATCGACCTCCTCAACTGGCTCACAGACGTCCATCACGGCCGGTACAGCTGGTTTGATGGATCGATTCAGGTGTGCCGTCCGGGTGAACTCTCCCCTGTCGACCATGAGGTCGTGATTATTGTTGATCCCGACCACGATGTTGTTCATGCCGATCCCCTTCAAGGCTTGCGAGATGAAAGTCTCGATCCCGCTGCTCAAACACGTCAGAACCTTCTTGACGTCGCCCTGTCGGCCAGGACTCTCCTGGTCGTCGTGAGGCAGGCGCGTAACCCCGTGAGCAATCTCCCCGTGCTACCAGGCCCCTTTACGACAACACTCTCCCAAGCTCTAGCAGCGCGGTCCATAGCACCGCGTCACGTCAATCACGGTTTGCAACCCTTTTCCATCGATGAATTCTCTGATCGCAGTGGCACCTCTTGGAGTGGATTCGACGACGCAGCGGCCGCAGCGGCACGGTGTCATCCTGGTTCACAGCCTCGACCTCATCGCATCGTTTTGCCTCCGGTGACTGAGCTGCCTGAGTCCCGAATGTCCCCTGCCGACCTCACTCTTGCTCTGTCTCACCCGGCACGGACGCTGTTGCGAGCTCGTGTCGGTGCACCAGCTAATGAAAGATCTACCGAGCTTGCGGTCGCCCTTCCACTTGCTCCAAACTCGTTGGACAAATACTGGATACGTTCCCGTATTCTGGCCGACCTGGAACACGGGTCTCTGCCAGACGACGCCATCGATGCCGAACGGCTCCGCGGTTCTACTCCTCCCGGACGCCTGGGTCAGCGCCTCGTCACCCTTTTGGCTGAAGACGCGATGCGGATTTCTCAGACGGCTAATCGGCTCCGCAACAACCAGGACGAACAGTTCATCGAAATTGGCCTCGACCTCGTTGAGGGTAACAGCCCTCAGTTGCTGTGGCCTGACGAACTCATTGTCGATCCTATGCACCCAGTTCACCTACGTGGTCGAGTCGGTGTGAGGGGCCATCAGATTGTCCATGCCGTTGCGACCCGGGCGAACGCCAGGCCACTCCTCAACCTGTGGATCGACCTGCTCGCTGTGACTGTCGCGACTGACGAAGCCGAATGGTTTGGAGCTCTTGTATCCAGCGACGGCGTCCTGCAGATGGCCGCCCCAGCCCCCGACCATGCCCGCGACATCTTAGCTGGGCTCGCCCGACTCGCCTGGTGGAGCAACCAACAGCTCATCCCATTACCTGTGAAGTTAGCACATGCGCTTGTCGGGTTGCCTCCCATGGCGTGCAACGACTACCGCACCGGAAACAGCGCCCTCCAGGTGCAGTGGTTGCGGGAGCGGGATGCGAACTGGGCTGCCTTCTTGGGAACCGATGTGGGTGAACTCATCGCACGCTGTCATGAGTTGGGTACCACCCTGGAGGAACTTTCAGGATGGCTGTTCAATCCGATTATCCAAGCATCCAGAGGAGTTGGGCCTTCACAACCAACGATGGCCCAGTTTTCGAATCCTGGGGGGATAGCATGACAACCAGCACCCCCTTTGACATCACTCAATCGCTGCCACGAGGAACTGTCCTGCTTGCAGCAAGCGCCGGAACCGGCAAGACATGGACTATCTCAGCGGTATGCGCAAAGGCTATCGCAACTGGCATGGTTCACATGGAGAACCTGCTCCTGGTGACCTTCAACCGCTCAGCTGCTCGCGAGTTACGCGGGCGGGTCTACGAGCGCCTTGTCAACACTCGTTCGTTGCTAGCAGGCTCCCGAAAACCCTCTGACCCCTGCGATGAGGCGCTTATTAGGCTTGGCCAGGACGGCCTGACACGAGTGGAGTCCGCTCTCGACGCCTTCGATAAGGCGGTCATTACCACGACCCATGAGTTCGCTTCCCGAATGCTTGTGGAACTAGGGGTGCTGTCAGACCACGACCCATCCTCGGTCCTCATGACTGATCTCACCCCCTTAGCGACCGAGGTTTCTGATGACCACTACCTGGCGCGGTACCTCGATTGTGATCATCCGCCCTCGGTGCGTGAGAAGCGCGAGTTGTCTTGCGATGTCGCCGTCAAATACGGCGAAGTTCCGATCTCCTCCAAAGAGGATATGCAGGTCTCCGCGCAAGACTTGATGTGGGCGCAGTCAGTACGCAAAGACGTCCGAAAGCGTTCTAGATTGCGGGCGCTTCATACCTTTGACGACCTCATTAGCGATCTTGTCGACGCTCTTCGTGACTCAGATCGCGGCCCTTTAGCTTGCGCAACACTCGCTAACCGGTTTCGACTCGTCATGGTTGACGAGTTCCAAGACACTGATCCTCTGCAATGGGAGACATTGCAGCGTGCCTTTCATGGCCACAGCAATCTTTGGCTGATCGGAGATCCAAAACAGTCGATCTATGCCTTCCGCGGGGCCGACGTCCACGCCTACCAAGATGCGGCCCAGTCTGCCAGCTATGTCCTCCATCTCGACGTCAACTACCGAACTGATAAGACCATTGTCGAGGCCATCAACACCCTCTTTGGCAGCGCACAATTGGGCCACGGCATCCCCATGGGGTCGGTGACGGCTCGTCATCAAGAATCCCGAATCGCTACTGCAGCCACCAATGGGCCGCACTACTCTTGGTCTCAGCCATTCCAGATCCGCTGCATACAAGCTCCTGCTAACGTGCGGTTAGATACGACGGCATCTGATCGACTGGTCACTGAAGACCTCGTCAATCAGGTCATCATGATGCTTGAGGGCGGGACAGTCGTTACCGATGACGACGGCGAGGTAAGGCCACTTCGCCCCAACGACATCGCCATCTTAGTGCGAAGGCGTCGTAGGGGTGCTGAGCTTGCGGCAGCGCTGTCACAGGCTCACCAGCCTGCTGTATTTTCTGGCGCCTTATCGGTGTGGTCGTCTCAGGCTGCCGACGATCTTGTGACCCTGCTCGAAGCTCTCGATAATACTGATGAACGGCTGCGGACCAGGTTGTGCCTGTCTGACCTCATCGGTGCGACCCCCGCCGATTTAGCGGCATCGGATTCGCGAGTGCGCTCTGACCTCGCGATTGACCTGGCTCGATGGTCGAGTACGTGGACGATGACGGGGGTATGGGGAACCATTGAGGCTGCCCTTCATCGTCCCGATGTGCTGACGCGTCTAGTGAGCATGACGGGTGGCGAGCGGTATGTCACCGACCTACGTCAGGTTGCACAAAAGGCACATATTGCAGCCTGTAAAGGAATGTTGACGGCGACGGCAACCGCGGCATGGATCCGCGAGCAACAGCAACAGGCGGGGGACGACGATCCCCGCCGCCTTGATAGCGACCAACAGGCCGTCACCATCATGACTATCCATGAGGCAAAAGGGCTTGGGTTCCCCGTCGTGTTATTGCCCGACATCGCTAGCGCATGGGCGCCCAAAAAGAGCATCAGTGGTCCGGTCGTGTGGCATGACGGGCAACGGCGCGTGCTGGACATCAGCTCGCAAGGCGCCGATCGTGCTATAGCAGTCGAGAGCCACGAAGAGGATGAGCGTGGCGAGAATCTTCGCCTACTATATGTCGCCCTGACCCGCGCTCGATCTGCCGTGCGTTTGTGGTGGTCTCCTTGCCCTCAGCGACATTCGTGGTCGGCCTTCCAACGTCTCGTAGAGATGGACCGTGCGACAGGCAAGCTCGGCCTAGGCAATGCCGGGACTGTTCCGGGAACTTTCCCCTGGCTCAATTCTGGACCGATCGCCACAGCGATAGCACCTGCTAACCAGAGATGCCTTACCCCGACGGCCACCACCCAATCTCGCGCCCGCGTCGTCCCTCGGACGCTAACGCGACCGGTCGACACCGCATTTGTCCGAACCTCATATTCAGGTTTGACGGCCGACCTCCATGCAGCTGTGCCGACACTGGCGAATACTCTCATCGACGAACCCGTGGACGACAAATCCGTCGACGACACTGCCCCCGGTCTGTGTGGGCTACCAGGTGGAACCTCCTTCGGCAGTCTGGTCCACGCGGTCCTTGAGTACATCGATACCTCAGCTACCGACCTTTCCGCCGAGGTACTGGCAATCACCCGCAGGACCCTTCGAACATCTCCCCTACCAGACGTCCCACCAGCTGACCTTGCCGCCGGTTTGGAGCAGGTCCTTCATAGCGATCTCGGATCTTTGGCCCCGGGCATGACGTTGGCAGATTTTTCTCCGGCAGATCGACTGGCCGAAATGAATTTCGAACTTGCCATGTCCCAGTCCGGAGGGTCGGCGACTATGGCAGATCTAGCGTCTCCCCTCTGCGATCCGAGCCTGGTGCCACCGGATGACCCCATTAGCGGTTATGGCAAGATGCTGGTTCATATCCCCAATGGCAACCAAGCATTGCACGGCTTTCTTACAGGTTCGATCGACGCGGTGTTGAGGCGCCCCGATGGTCGTTATCTGGTTGTCGATTACAAGACGAATCGGATTCCTGGGGTCTCGAAACTAACTCCTCGTATGTATGACGCACACACGATGAGGGCCATGATGTTCAGTTCTCACTACCCGCTACAAGGCTTGTTGTATTCGGCAGCCTTGCATCGATTCCTGGCGTCAAGCCACCCTGGATACGATCCCGCAACCCACCTCGGCCCCATCGGCTACCTTTTCGTTCGCGGTATGGCTCATCGTCCGATATCTGACGGCGACATGTCCGACGGGGTTTTCACCTGGCATCCGAAACCTGAGCTCATTGAGGCGATCAGTGAGCGGTTGGGAGGTATTCATGGCTGACCTCGTACCGGTTGGAGCAGGAGAACGGCTAGAGCCTTTCGCCCGAGCCGGAGTCCTCGAATCCAGTGATATCCATTTAGCCAATCTGGTCTGCCGCATCGGTGGCGAAACAAATGGTGACGTCAGTCTCGCCGTCGCTCTATCATGCCGTGAACTCCGGCGTGGCTCAGTGTTCTGGGATCCCCATGAAATCGCAGATGTCGTCCGCCGTCAGGTTCTTGATCCGGCAATTCCAGACATCGAAAGTAGTGACCAGGCAGCACTGTTCGCAGAATTGGATTGGCCAGACCCTGGCAAGTGGCTAACGGCGTTAAAAGCAAGTCCCGTTGTTGCTGACCGCGAGGATCCGCTCAATCGGTTGCCGGCTCGTCTTGATGACGGCATGGTCTACCTAGAGAAGTACTGGCAGGCTGAACATGATGTCGCCCGCGATCTCGCTGTCCTCGCTGCGGATCCACCAAGCCAAGGCCCTGTGTCCGCTGACGATGTTGTTGCCAACGTCAGCAGTTCCTTAGCAGCCTCCGGGATCGTTCTGGACCCGGCTCAAGCTGATGCTGCCGTTGCAGCAATTACGCACCGGATTAGTGTCCTCGCGGGCGGCCCAGGGACGGGAAAGACTACCACGGTATGTACCCTCTTGGCGGCTCTCCAGCAGGCTGACCCGCGCCTTGGAGCCGTGGCCCTCGCAGCCCCCAGCGGCAAAGCCGCGGCACGCTTGCGTGACTCCGTTTCGCAGGTGTCTGAGCGTATGCCCGACGACCTGAAACCCCTCGTTGCTGACGCAGCCACCGTCCACTCACTGCTGAAATGGCAGGGGCCGGGGACCTCATTTGGATATGACGAGCAGCACAAGCTTCCATTTGGAGTCGTCGTTGTTGATGAAGCGTCGATGCTGTCTCTACCTCTGGCCGCTAACCTCCTGTCTGCAATCGGGCCTGGAACTCGTCTCATCCTCGTGGGGGACCCAGGCCAGCTCGTCTCAGTGGATGCCGGTAGCGTCTTGGCAGATATCGTGTCGTCAGCTGACACTCTCCAAGCACGACTTCCCGTCACAATCCTCACCCACAATCACCGCTCTAGGGGAGATATCGCACGGTTGTCAGAGGCGGTGCGTGAGGGCGACACCAGTGCTGCGTTGGACATATTGGTAGCAGCCGCAAAAGTAACCCCGCCTTTCCCCGATGACAGCGTTGCGAACAGCGACCGTCACAGCATCACATGGATCGACGCCGACCCAGCGAGCATCACTATGTCCGACCTCCCGGCGGTTGCGAACGTGATCGCACGTACCGGGGCGCACATGCTTGAACTGACCGAGGAGGGTGCCGACGCCGCCGCGCTCAAACTCGTCGACGCCCACCGACTGTTGTGCGCTCACCGAGAAGGGCCATACGGAGTAGATGAGTGGTCGCAACGCATGGTTGCTGTGCTCTCAGATGTGTTGCCCGGCGTTGACCAGAGCCGGTGGGCTCTCGGTGAAACTGCGATCGTGACGCACAACCTCGCGCAGTTGGGAATCAATAACGGTGACTGCGGCGTCGTTGTTGAAACACGCCCCATCCCGACGGTGGCTCTACCTGGACCCGGTGGAGCCCCGAGACGGCTGCCGTGTTCCCTCATCCCATCGTTGCAACCACTACAGGCCATGACCATTCACAAAGCGCAGGGCAGCCAGTTCACGGACGTGACGGTGATCCTGCCACCACCCGACTCGCCCCTCCTCACTCGCGAGTTGTTCTACACCGCGATCACGCGTGCCCGTGAGCACCTCAGCGTGGTGGGCACCAAAGAGTCGGTAGAGCGGGCAATTGACCGGGCCAATGATCGACGCTCTGGGATTCAGCGACGTTGGGAGGAGAATCGCACTTCCTCGTGCGACCGGGCTCTCAACGTCAATGTGCCGTCATGTCGGTGAGCCCAATAAGTCGAACCCGCTCTCTGGTTTCGGAAGCCGGTATTCCAACCATGCATCAATGAGGGCTCGTGCTATCGACAGGGTTGGCGGCAGCTGAAGGTGACCAGCATCAACCTGGTCAGACACCTCCTGACGGCTGAGAAAATCAGCCTCCGCTAGCTCATCGTGGCCGACATCGATGGCCCCACTCGCCCGAGCTACGTAGCCGAACATGAGTGACCGGGGGAACGGCCACACCTGCGAACCTACGTAGCACGCCGAGGTGATTGTCAGGTTTGTTTCTTCGGCAGCTTCGCGCACTACTGCATGCTCTGCAGATTCGCCGGCTTCGATGAATCCTGCCAACACTGACCTGCGATGCGGCTCCCAAGAGTGCTGACGAGCGAGCACGATGCGGTCTTCGCCATCAAGGACGGCGGTGATAATTGCTGGGTCTGTGCGAGGGAATATTCGATGCCCCTGAGGACAGACCCGAACCGGCCCACCACTCGTGATGTGGGTAGACCGCCCACAACGCGGACAAAGCGGGTGGCTCTCATGCCAAGCCAGCGCTGCAACTGCCGACATGACGAGTTCCCGATCAACTGGGACAAGGTCAACCGTGCGCAAGCTCCGGGCCGCTGGTCGCGGCTCACTAGTACGACGCGCGAACCAAGGCACGCCGTCAACGACACCAAGTAGCAGGTCACGCTGGTCGTCACGCTCGCCCTCGGTCGGAACCGCGACCACCCGGCCATCAGCCATAACGACCTTGTCGTGCGGATCAATAAGCAACAATTGGGCGGCCGGATCATTCCACCTAACCCGGTTAGCATTCTCATCGTCCCGATCGGCATGACAGCGGTCTAATAACGGCCGCCCGACGACCCGGACATCGCTGATCCTATTCACGCCGCCACTTTAAACCCGATATGAACTCACGCCTCAGGCCCATGCCCCACTGGCCCACCCGAAGACGCCGTCGTCAACATCACTGCCACTTCATCTGCATCTAAAAATGGCTCGGCACTAATCGTTTTGTTTGCACCAACGTGGTGGAAGACCGCACGCACCCTCGACAGGTCAATTCCCCTCGCCTGCGCCCAGGCCAGCCGATAGATGGATAGCTGAAGCGGGTCCGCTGAACCTGGTCGTGAGGTCTTCCAATCAATAACGAGCTCGTCTCCAGGATGATCCGGGTCAGCGACAACGGCGTCAAGACGACCCCGCACGACCGTCTGACCAATCGTCATAACAAAGGATTTCTCGATGGCCAGCACAGTGGCGTCCACCCACCGACTTTCTTCGAAGGCTTGGCACAGGCTTCGCAGCGCATGTCCCTCAGCGCCGCCGGGCTCAGCTGCGACGACCTCAGGTGCGAAATCATCCTCCTCCAGCTCTGCGATCTCGTCGGCATCGAACAGTGGAATCGGTGCGGTTGGCGCGAGCCGTCGACTCACCCACTCATGGAATGCCGTACCAATGCCAGATCCCCTGTCTGCTGGTCGAGGCATGGGGCGACGCAACTCCTCTCGGAAAGCCCGGGGATTTGCATTGAGCCTCACCATCTGCGAGGTCGTCAGGCGGGGTGGAAGCATAACGTCATCCTCCAGATCGATGCGTCGTCTGGCATCTTTAAGCAGAGCGTCAGCATCGGACCGCCATGTATTCACCCGATCGGCCTGTCCAGGATCATCAACGGACTGGTATACGTTGTCGATGGGGCCGTGATCCACATCTTCGGCGATCACAGGCCAGGATGTGCCGGCCTGAACGTCGTTGTTAGGGCGTTCACCGAAGTCCGGCCACTCCGTTCCAAGCATGTCGGCAAGAAGCCCTGCATATCGGCCTGGCTCTAAGCCGGCTTTGCGGTATGGACTCCATTTGTGCCACGACACGACTAATCGCTCTTTGGCCCGGGTGAGGGCCACATAAGCGAGTCGGGCCTCAGCCCACTGGGAATCTTCCTTGAGCGCCGCTACGTAGGCCTTGGCATCGGCGACACTTCCCGACGCTGGATGATTTACGTCGTTGGCATCTCCTCTGGCGAAGGATGGCAGCACAGCAGCCACCGAGGTGAAGTTGTCTGGACTCGCCGTTGACGGGAATACGCCTTGAGCCATGTCGGGGATCATGACCAGCGGCCATTCCAAGCCCTTGGCCCCATGAACTGTCGACACCGTTACGGCGTCGCGGTCGTCAGTAGCGGCTCGCGCAAGCCCGTCACCAAAATCCTCTTCCGCCGCGAGCCAGGCGACAATTCCTGCGGTCGTCATCGTGGGGTCACTGCGACGAGCTTCACGTATTTCGTCCCATAGCGCATCCAGGTGGTCTCGCCGAGCTGCACTGCGGTGCGGGTCGTCAGCGGCCATATCGTCGACGAGTCCGGTAATGGCCTCAATGAGTAGAACCAAGTCGTCGGGACTATCTCCCTGGTGCGCTTCGACGTCAACGATTTCGGCGCATACCCGTGCCAGCGCATGCTGCAGCCGTTCGTGACCGCCTGGTCGTCTTTCCATGACGGCGTCACACAGGTGAACCTCAACATCGTCGGGGTCCAGCCCATCGGCCTGCGCGCGGGTTTTCGCCAATACGCGGGCGCGTCGATACACCATCGCCAGGTCGTCAGTGCCGAGTCCAAGTCGTGGGGAGGCAAGCAGAGTCGCCATCGCTGCATCGTCTTGACGGTCCACCAATAACCGAAGATGCGCAACCACCATGGCAATGTCTGGGAGTCGAAGCAGTCCAGACAAGTTCGCTAATCGCACTGGGACATCACGGGTACTGAGGGCGTCGTAGAGGTCGGCCACGTCCGAATTGCGTCGAACAAGGATTGCGGCATCAGACCAGTGGGTGATGATGCCACGTTCTTTGGCTTCGACCACGATGTCGGCGCACGCACGACATTCCTCAGCCCAGTCGGGGTATGCGGCCACCGTGACCTCACCAGGTCGATTCCCCTCGGGGGCGACGAGAGGCTGGCCGACTGCCACATCTGCCCGATCGCCGGCGGGAGCATCATTGTCAAAATTCATCGTCGAAGATAACCGTTCTCGCAACTCTTCAGATGCCATATTGGCGGCATTAATGATTTGATCGGCGCATCTTCGGTTAGTTGTGAGAGAAAGTACCTGAGCTGGATTCCATTCCTTATCCGGAAAGCGCCGATGGAATTCCAAGATGTTACTGGCTGCCGCACCACGCCATTCATAAATAGCCTGAAGCGGGTCACCGACAGCCATCACCGGGTGCCCCATGCCATGAGATGAATCTGGACCCGAAAACAGCGCAGCAAGCACGTCAGCTTGGGCCGACGATGTATCTTGATACTCGTCAAGGAGAACAACACGGTATCGCGCCCTCAACTCCTCCCCCACCCGCGGGTGATGAGTTACCAGATGGAGGGCCTGAACCATACGGTCGCCAAACTCAACTAATCCGCGTTCTTTCTTGAGTTCCTGATAAGCCGCGACAAGTTCGAGGAATTCTTCGCGCTCATCTACTCGTGAAAGCCATGTATCGATATCAGCATATCTGCCACCTCCCTTTTTAGTCGGGGCGTCGAGGAGCATCTGACGCCACCGGGCATCAGCTTTCCTCACCTCGTCCGGACTTGCGTCGTGCGAGGCCATGGCCGCGGCTAGTTTCACTACTGCTTGGGCTATGGGCGTCGGCCCCAGATGGGTCGCGGCTAGTGGAGCCTTGTCGAGTCCCACAACGACCTCTGAAGCGAGCTGGTACGCCCTGGCGCCAGTCATGAGGTGTGCTCCGGTGTTAATACCGTCCCAGGCTCCATAGTCGCCTACTAGTGTCCCCGCAAAGCTGTCATAGGTCGCCACCGTCGGGCGGGGCTGATCTGGTTTCAGCAGGCCCACCCGAGTGAGGTTGGATTCAATGCGCTCGGATAATTCCATCGTCGCTTTGTTGGTAAATGTCAACCCGAGGATTTCTTCCGGGCTCACCAGTCCACTAGCGACAAGCCACACTACGCGAGCAGCCATCACCGTTGTCTTACCCGTTCCCGCACCGGCAATAACGACGCAAGGATCCAATGGCGCTCTCACCGCTCTCTCTTGCTCGGCAGAAATGGGGATGCCTAGCAGCCCTGCCACATCAACGCCATCAATCGAACCATTGTTAGTCATGACCGTCATAAGGCATTCCTTCGTCGGTTTGAACGTGCAGTTGCCGGATCCATTGGTACCAGCGCGGGGCATCCAGCTTTGGCAGGACAATGACCGCAGCCTCTATTCACAACTGCGGGGTAGTCGCCCGATATGACAATTCTCAAGGCCTTATCAACGCTGGCCTCAATCCAATTACGGCAGCCGTCGACAGGGTCGATCTCGTTAGGCCAAGGCACATCGGCAAGCCCACTCTGATGGTCAACTTTCGGACTTAACTTGCCTTTACCTGCGCCGATCTGAAGATGCACTAATTCGGCACCGCTGACAGGTTTCGGACCTATAGTTTTGACTCCCCCGGACGCGACGACGGCTTGGTACACGCCAATTTGTAGCCGGTGGGATCGTTTAGTCTCCTCACTCTGACTGGCCCCAGTTTTGAGATCCACCACGTAACACGCGCCTTCTGCGTCGCGCTCGAGTCGGTCGATGCTACCGCGCACTCGCGCCGTGCCAGACGGGACCTCGATCGTGCCATCGACCCGCACCTCAGTCCCGATGAGCTGACGATGACGCGACTGCAACCACCCGTCAAAGCGCTGCACTGCTGCTTTCGCATCCGCTAATTTAGCGTTACGCTGCCATTCCGCCGTCACGTCGATTTCAGGCCATGCCTCTTCTAATTCAGTCAGAGCGCCAGGTAGAGACCAATGACCCATGTTCTCCGCACAGATTCGGTGCACGAGAGAGCCAATACTCGCCTGAAAAGCGGATCCGCTGCTGGCACCGGCGCGACGGGTCATAAACCATCGTCGCGGACAGGTGAGCAGTTCTCCGATATGGGACGCGCTGAGCTCTATCTCCCCGGCCACGTCCGCCTGATGGGGAGCCCCTTGGCACCACCAGGTCGAAGGATCAGCTTGTGGCACCAACTGCCGCCCACGATGCTTTTCGACGCGCAAGTCATCAAGCAATGCTTGTGCCTCAGCCCGGACTCCCGGCAGTTCAGAGTTGTCGACAACGACTCGACGCAACTCGCCGACGAGTTCAGTGAGACTGGTGAAGTTCAGCGAATCAACATGATCCTCGACGTGGGGAAGCCCAGCAACCAGCCCAGATGGGCGTTTTCCCTCCTCGGCGGACTCGACCGTACACAACAATAACTGGCGACGCGCTCGTGAACATGCCACGAGTAATAGTCTCGTTTCAGCCCGAAGGTTTTCTGACCATCCAGGCGCGGCGACGAGGCTGTCGGGAGACCAGCGGTCTGCACGGACCAGGGATCCCGTGTGGTTATCAGCGGGCCAATTACCTTCTTCGAGGCCGCATACGGCGACGACGTCAAATTCGCGCCCTTTAACGCGGTGGGCTGTCACAACGCTCACCCCATCACGGTCCTCATCGGATTCGCGCGCTCGATCAGCTGGGATCTGCTCCTGTCGCACTACTTCGATCAGACGTCGAGCGCCTGCTATTCCCGCCATTGTTTGGGCACCGTCAGCCATATCAAAAAGCGAGCACAAGCCATCCAGGTCGCGGTCGGCCGCAGAATCTCCGGCCAAGGCTCGACTACGCAGCGACGATGTCCACGAACTGCCCTGCCACAAGGCCCACAATGCTTCATGACAGCTAGCATCAGAGCGCAGGAGATCCGCGGCACGTTGCACCCGCTGAACCATCATCGCTAGTGGCTGGGCGAGGGCTCGTAATCCTGGAGGTACTGAGTACGCCTCGTGCGCCGTCTCGGACCCCTCCTTGCCGGCCTCCTCAGCTCGGCCGTCAACCTCAGCCCGACTGCCATCCTCAGGCCTCTCATTACCTCGCTCGGCCGCCACTGCGGCCATCGGATCAGCACCGAGCTCCCCCAACAGTGGCCAGTCGATGTCAATACCGCGCACCAGGCGGCACCAGGTTTCTAGCCTATGAACGAGGCTACGATCAATCCCCGCTAGCGGATTCGACAGAAGCGTCGCAACATCTCGATCGCTAGGTTGCCTTCCTGAGGCCAGAGCAACTGCTATCGCCAACGCATTCACGATGTGCGTGACGGCGTTAATGTCCGACAACGCATGTTCATCACGCGACCTCAAAACCGGAATATCCTCGGCCGCAAGCACCGTCGCAATAATGCCCAACTCACCGCCATGGCGAGTGACCACTGCCATATTCCGCCACGCCACGCCGTCAGCGACATGTGCGTGACGCAGTGTGCCGGCGATCTTTCTGACCAATCGGGTCATGCTAGGGGCTCGCACGGCCGCTACGGTTCCGTCCTCAGTAACGGCGCTGTGGTTGGCACGACGACGCAGCTGACTTGATGACGGCACCGCAGGCATCCTCGTTCGCAAGCTCTCGACGACCTCAGCAATGTGCTGGCTGTTGCGGTAATTCGTTGCCAGATGGTGAACCGACACGTCGGGGAACTCATCGATGACCTCGTCAAGCCGTTCCGCAACGGCACCACGGAACCCATAGATCGTTTGGTCGGGATCCGCGGTCAATACACAGGGAATATGACATCGCGCAATCTGAGAGAGAAAACGAATCTGGGACGAGTCGCATTCGACCACGTCGTCACAGATGAGGAGCTTGATCCGCGATCGCACCTCAATATCGGCTCCTGGCCGGGTCAACGCGATCCGAGCCCGATGGACAGCCTCGGCATAGTCGAGTGTCCCCTCCAAATCGAGAACGTCCAAGTAGTCGGCCAGGAAGGGCCCCAATACTCGCCATTCGGGCACTCCCCACGTGACGCCCGCGTCAGTCAGATCTTGCGGGTCGCATCCTTCCTGACGCAGACGCGCCGCCATTACCCTGACGTCAGAGGCAAACTGCGCCGTTCCGGCGCAGGTGCGTAACTCGTCAGGCCAATCAGACATGTCTCGTGCAGCAAGAAGTTCCCTCATCCGAAACTCCTGCTCCGGCGCCGTGAGCAACCGCCGCGACGGGGAGGCGACGATACGTCGGGCGAGAGCATGGACCGTCATAACCTGAGGCTCTAGGTGAGCACCTGCGAGCCGACGAACGAGCGCAGTACGTAAAGCCTGGGCCGATGGCCGTGTCTGAGCCAACACCAAGACATCAGATAACAGCCCCCCGGAGGCAACATGTCGCGCTGCAATTTCGAGACATAGGCTTGTCCGCCCTGTACCCGGCCCGCCCATGACGAGGACCATGTCGGCGTCATCGGCAAGCACACGAGCCTGGGGATCATCCCAACCATGCATGACACACATCTCACCAGGACCCTCTGACAGATTTAGCGAAAGCCCATGGCGGTGACACAGAACAACGTTGTTAGGGGCCATCTCCTAGCTGCAGCTGCTTGCCATATGAGTAGGGTGGAACTGTTGTCTCACACAATGAGGCACATCCGTGCACCGAATAGCTCGCTACGAACGTGTCAGCAGACGCCCATCCACCACTGACACGATCACGGTGAGCGTAATCCGCGGCCCCAGCGGCCACACGGAAATTACTTGCCCAGCCTGAGGACCTTCATGAACGAGCCGGACCAGTCCAACGTCGTGAAACCCGATACCGCCGCCACCTCACGAGTGGACCTCACCGCCAGAGCCGCGGCGCGTGGAGATGTCGCGTGTGCGTCGCATATTGGGCTGCGTCACGAGACTAATCAGGATGCGGCAGCCCTGGGTATTGACGGTTCAGGACACTACATTGTCCTTGTCGTCGCTGATGGTGTCTCCTCAACCGAGGGAGCCGAGGAATGCGCCAGGATCGCTTCCCACACTGCGCGCGACTACCTTACGACAACGATGGACCAGGGCATGCCGACCAACGACGACGACACCGTCACCTTGTTCGAACGCGCTTTCCGAAAAGCCCATGAGGCGGTGGTCAATGGATCGGATCCGATCGGTGCGTGCACCCTGGCTGCAGCAGTTGCTACCCAAGATCGTCTTGTCGTCGGCAATATTGGCGACACCCGCACGTACTGGTTCCCTGATAACGGCGACCCCATTCGCCTCTCGATTGACGACTCGATGGCCCAGGCCCAAATGGATATGGGATTGTCTCGGGAAGAGGCCGAGAGGGGAATCGGCGCTCACGCCATCACAAGATGGGTCGGTGCATCCGCTGCCGATGTTGCGCCCCGCATTATGACCTATCAGCCGCAGCAATCTGGATGGTTGTTAGTGTGCAGCGACGGATTGTGGAACCACGTACCGGACTCCGACGATTTGGCCCAGCTCATGGCCGACCTCATCAGCACGGCGCGCACTGACGATCACGGTCACACTTCTCCGACGGACGTAGCCGACGGACTGATCGCCTACGCCAATAATTGCGGCGGGCATGACAATACTACGGTGGCTCTGTGGCGTCGGGATTCTTGATCTAACGGTAAGTTTGAGCTCATGGAGATCAAGATCGGTATCGTCAACGCCGCACGCGAAGTCAGTATCGACGCTCAGGAGAGCGCCGAAGCCATCGAGCAGCAACTCAAAGAGAGCCTGGCCCAGCCCAACGCTATCCTCGCTTTGACTGATGCCAAGGGCCGCAGGGTCCTCATTCCAGCTCGTGGGATCGCCTACCTCGACCTGGGCCAGCCCAATAGCCGTCAAGTGGGATTCGGAACCCTCTAACCTTCGTCACGACGACGCTGTCGGAGTTCTCGGAAATCGCCGGGACTCCCACTGTCGCCAAGGGCTTTCTCAGGGCTCCAAGCCAAGTTCAATCATGCGCTGATCGTGGCCACCAAGCACACCGGCCATTACTTCGTTGATGAGATCAAGATCATCGAATTCACCGCTACCGGCGTGGGTCAGTGCAGAGGTGAGGCCCTGATGCCGAGCGAAGAGCCGCTGAGCCACCGACAACACCTCACCTACAAGTCGCCGAGCAAAAAGAGAGTCACCAGACTTATCTCGCTTCGCTGCGAGAACCTGATGCATCGCTGCGTCCCATCTCACCCGGCTTTCAGTACCTCGTCCCAGCCACGGGCCAAAAGACCCACACTCAGGATGAAGCTGGGGCTCGAGATTTGGCTCAACCCGATCCAGGAAGTCGGAAATGAGCTCGACCAGAATGTGGTCGCGCAACAGTACCTGGGACCATGCCTCGGCGGAAACGTATTCTTCTACCGAACCGATGAGAGGCTCAACCTCAGCGAGTGTTTCGCGGTCTGTGAGACGAGTCCTAGCCTCCGCCAGAGTGTGCTGTATATCGGCGCTGCGATCGACGATAAGAAACCGTTCCGCAAGCCCAGGGGCTAGCGCCATGCCGGCAACTGTCGCCGAAAACCCGTGCAAGGCGCAGGATGCTGCAACAGACCAGAAGATCGTCGCAGCGGCAGTGTGACTGGGGTTCGTGTCGTCGATGCTCACCCCAACAGGCTAGAGGGTTGATGACACGAGAGGTAACATGGTTGTTGGTGTGTTGAACGCGTAACCTCGCCGGTCCGCACCAGACGTGGCGTTGGACGACGTCACAACAACGACACCGGGCCTGGATGGGCCCACGCACGAAGAGGCCAAGACACTGACCGAGACTACTGTTTCCGTTCCCACCTCCTTCGCCGACCTCGGCGTCCGAGAAGATATCTGCCAGGCATTGGAAGGAGTGGGTATCGTCTCCCCCTTCCCCATCCAGGCCATGTCGATCCCGATTGCCGTTGAAGGCACGGATCTCATTGGGCAAGCTCGTACCGGCACTGGCAAAACCCTTGCCTTCGGTATCACTATCTTGCAGCGCATCACCCTGCCTGGTGACGAAGGTTGGGAAGAGCTCACCACTAAAGGTAAGCCCCAGGCACTCGTGATGTGCCCCACCCGAGAGTTGGCTCTCCAGGTGTCTCAAGACATCTCAACTGCCGCTTCTGTCCGGGGCGCACGCGTCCTTACCGTCTACGGCGGGGTTGGCTATGAGCCGCAGATTGACGCGCTCCAAGCGGGGGTCGACGTTGTCGTCGGTACTCCTGGACGCCTTCTTGACCTATCCCAGCGCAAAAACCTCGATCTATCCCACGTGCACATCGTCGTCCTTGACGAGGCCGACGAGATGCTGGATCTCGGTTTCCTGCCCGACGTCGAAAATCTCATCGGACGCACTCCGACCCCGCGCCAAACCATGCTGTTTTCGGCCACTATGCCGGCCCCGATTATGGCTTTGGCCCGGTCTCAGCTGAACCGTCCAGTTCACGTTCGCGCAGAGGGAGCCGACACTCAGGCCACCGTTCCCGACACCCAGCAGTTTGTATATCAGGCCCATCCCCTCGACAAGATCGAAATCATTGGACGCATTCTGCAAGCCAATGACGCCGAGAAGGTCATTATCTTCTGCCGCACCAAGCGTGCGTGCCAGCGGCTTTCTGACGACCTCAACGACCGTGGTTTCAAAGCCCGCGCCATCCACGGTGATCTCACACAGGTCGCCCGTGAGAAGGCTCTCAAAAGGTTCCGTCATGGCGACGTAACCATTCTGGTGGCGACCGATGTCGCTGCCCGTGGCATTGACGTCACCGGGGTATCCCACGTCATCAACCATGAGTGTCCCGAGGACGAAAAAACTTACGTTCACCGCATTGGCCGCACTGGCCGCGCCGGCACCAAGGGCGTCGCCGTCACCCTCGTTGACTGGGCTGACGTCACCCGTTGGAAGCTCATCGACAAGGCTCTTAACCTCGAACTTTCCGAACCGGTCGAAACCTATTCCACGTCCCCACACCTGTATACCGATCTCGATATACCCGAGGACGCTCGCGGTAAGATCGCCGGCGCCGGGAAGGGTGATACCGAAAAGAAGGGACGGCAGCATCACCACAGCCATAGCAGTTCTGGGAAGACCACGAGGCGGCGCTCTCGCAATGATTCCAAGGATGGTGGTAACACGCGTCGAAACCGCATCCGCCGCCGTAACGGCAAAGTCGTCAGGGGCTCTGCGCCCAACTCGGATGCCCAACGGCTCCAAGGCACCCCACATCAAGAGCGGCGGCCAGCAGACCGCTCCAACCACGATGTGGTCGACGATCGGCGCGGGACGCAGCCAAGACGCCGACGCGCCCGGAATGCCTTGCACAACTAACCGTCTAACAAGCTGCATCGATCACATCTGGTCCAAAAATCGACCAGGAATGAGGTCTTTAGAGTAACCACTTCGCCCCTCGCGCTGAACAAAAATGTGTACACTAAGCGAAATACGTGGTGTTTCCGGTGAACCGGAAACACCACGTTGAGGCTCAGCCAAAGCGTTTTGGAAGGTCCAATGATGGCCCACACACTCCAGCAGCCCCGTGACGATGTCCCACAAGGTCCCAAGATCGGTGCGACCCATGCCGACCCCCAGTCTCCCCCGATCAGGGAGGTCCAGCAGGTCGTCGATCTAGGCGACCAAGGTTACGCCGCGACCCTGTCCAATCGCCAGGTCCAGATGATGGCGATCGGTGGAGCAATCGGGGTCGGCCTCTTTCTTGGTGCAGGGAGCCGCCTGCGCAGTGCCGGACCAGCAGTCGTCCTCTCCTACGCGTTCTGCGCACTTATCGCCTTCCTCGTCATGAGGGCGCTTGGTGAGTTGGTTATCCATCGTCCCTCGAGCGGTTCCTTCGTCTCCTACGCTCGGGAGCTCCTCGGCGACCGCTGGGCCTATGCCGTGGGTTGGATGTACATGCTCAACTGGATGACATCGGGTATCGCCGAGCTGACCGCCACAGGTACCTACCTGCAATTCTGGTGGCCCTACCTACCGATGTGGGTGCCCTCGCTCGTCGCCTTGGTGATCGTCGTGTCGGTCAATCTCATCAGTGTCAAGGCCTTCGGAGAATTCGAGTTCTGGGCGGCATTGCTTAAGGTCGTGGCCTTGACAGCGTTCATCGTTGTGGCCATCGGTCTGGTCGCCTGCCACGTCAACGTTGGCGGACACCGGGCAGCGGTGTCGAACCTATGGCGATTCGACGGCGGATTCGCCCCGCAGGGGGCGCTGCCCCTGGTCCTGGTCATCCAAGGCGTCATCTTCGCCTATGCCACCATCGAGTTAGTTGGCACCGCCTCCGGGGAAACGCAGAATCCCCGCAAGGTCATCCCCAAAGCCGTCCATGCGGTCGTCTTTCGGCTCGTCGTGTTCTATCTAGGATCTTTGGCCCTACTGGCCATGTTGCTGCCGTACAACAAATACTCCGCCGATGAGTCACCCTTCGTCACAGCATTCTCGGCCATGGGAGTCGGATGGATAGGTGACGCCATGAATGTCGTCGTCATCACCGCCGCGTTCTCCTCGGTGAACTCCGGGCTGTACGCGACGGGTCGAGTCCTCAAATCGTTGGCTGCCGCAGGAGAAGCTCCAAAATTCGCCGGCACCCTCAACCGGTTCAAGACGCCCGCCGGCGGCATCCTCATGACCGCCAGCGTTTTCCTACTGGGTGTGGGGCTCGAGTATGTCGTTCCCGAACGCGCCTTCGAAGTATCCATCAACACAGCTGCGGTGGGTGTCATCTGGACGTGGGCGACGATCTTCTGGTGTCAGTTAGTGTTGCGCCGACGAGTGAATCGGGGTCTGATCACGGATTCCGGTTTCCACATGCCGGGTTATCCGATCACGGGTATCTTCGGAATTGTCAGCCTAGCTGGGGTGACGGCCCTCATGGTGCTCGATTCCCAAAATCGAATCGTGCTAGCAGCCTCCTTAGTGTATATCGCCGTCATGCTCCTCGCCTGGCCAGCTGTCAAGCACAATAAGGCACGCCATCCCGAGCTCAACGCCCAGGAAGACATCACTTTCTGATGAGGTCCCGCGCTATCACACCGCTGGCCAGCCGATGCACAATTAGACTAAAAAATGGCTCCTTCAGTACACCATCTTCATAGCTTCGCGCACCTGTGCCAACGTCTGGTCCGCGATCACTGCGGCCTTCCGATTGCCCTCGCGAAGCACCTCACGAAGGTGGCCCTCGTCGGCTGTCAATTCACCACGACGTTCCCGAATCGGGGCGAAATAGTCGTTGAGGGACGCAGTTAGACGCTTCTTGAGCGTGCCAGAGCCTCCGTCACCAATCTCCTCGGCGATAGCGGCCGGATCGCCGTTTTCGCATAGGGAAGTAAGCAGCAGTAGGTTGGAAACCTCTGGACGGTTCTCCGGATCCCAAGTGATATGACGCTCGGCGTCAGTCTTGGCTTTTTTAATGAGCTTGGCGGTCTGGTCTGCGGTCATACCGAGCTCGATGGAATTGCCCTTCGACTTACTCATCTTGGTGCCATCCAGACCGAGGACATGCGGGGTCGCCGAAAGCAGTGCCTCAGGCTCGGGGAAAACTGGCTTAGAGGCCTCGCCGCGCCCGTACCGCTCGTCGAAACGACGGGCGATGACACGGGTCTGCTCGATGTGAGGAAGCTGGTCGCGGCCGACGGGGACAAGGTTTGCCTTGCAAAAGAGGATGTCAGCAGCCTGATGTACCGGGAATGTAAGCATAAGACCGGACATCGGACGTTCTGAGGTGGACAGCTCGTCCTTAACAGTCGGGTTGCGACGCAACTCGGCGTCAGTCACTAACGACAGGAAAGGTAGCAGCAACTGGTTGAGGGCCGGCAGCGCCGAGTGGGTGAAAATCGTCGTGCGAGCTGGGTCAATGCCAATTGCCAGGTAGTCGGCGATATTCGACATGACATTGGTCTGCAGTTCGCCGACACCGTCGCGGTCATAGATGACCTGATAGTCAGCGATGACCAGGAAGGACTCAAGACCTTTGTCCTGCAGGCGCACTCGGTTGGCAAGCGACCCGAAGTAGTGCCCGATATGCAGGCTGCCAGTGGGACGATCCCCGGTAAGAATGCGCCACTTGTCCGGATGAACGGCCAAATCAGCCTCGACCTTATCGCTGCGGGCCTGAGAACGCGCCAAGGTCGCGGAGTTGGATCCGATCTTGGGGACGTCGCTGGTCATCGTTAATCCTTCCTCGCCGCCCTCCAACGACGAGGACACGCCGCCAGGTAAGGCGGCCGTTATATTGTCAGTGCCGCACGCAGCGACGCCAGCACGAGGTGGTAGTCGCAGATGCACTCGTCATGCCGGTCACTGTAGCAGTCTCACCGGACGCGAAGAACTCCCCCGCGCAGCTGAATCCTCGTCACCAACTCTCGGTACGCAGTTTCACGGGTGAAATTGCACCCTAACTCGTGATCCTTTTTGCCTGACCCGTGATAATCACTTGCGCCAGTTCGGACCAATCCGAGCCGTCCGCCCAGATCAAAGAGCATCCGACGGGCGACCTGGTCGTGGTCTTGATGCTCGACCTCGATCCCGTCCAGCTGGTGGTACGCCGACAGGGATGCAATCACTTGCGGCGTGAGAACCTGCTGAGCTCGTCGTCCCCACGGATGGGCCAGCACGGCGACGCCACCGGCATTGTGAACCAGATCAATGCCTACCTCCAATGCCACGCTGTGCCTCGGTACATAGGCCGGTTTTCCGTCTGACAACCAGTCGCGGAAGGCTTCGTCGCGGTCCTCGACGTATCCCTTAGCCACCATCGCATCCGCGACATGAGGGCGCCCCAGGCTGGAAGCGGCCCCGGCGGCTCGGTGCACATCGTTGATTGTTACCGTCATCCCGGCGTCCGACAGTCGCTGGCAGATGGCGTCTAGGCGTCCGGCTCGCGATGCTCGGGTAGCCTGCAATTCCCTTCCTAATACCGGGTCGTCGGGACGGGCACCGTAACCGAGCAGATGCACATCCCGGCCGCCGATATGACATGTCATTTCGAAGCCGGGCAACAGGCGGACGCCGAAACGCTGTCCGGCTGCCTGAGCCTCCTCCAGCCCATCAAAGGTATCGTGATCAGTGAGGGCGACAACGCCCAGACCGCTTCTCGCAGCCTTCATCATCAGGCGGGTCGGTGAGTCCGTCCCGTCTGAAATCGTTGAGTGAGTGTGGAGATCAATTCTCAAAATGTGGCCTCCTGGCCTACGGCGGACCGCAGATCACTGACCATCACGACACAGTGCGCGAGATCCGGGTTTGTCGCTATTGCCTCCACGATACGACCACCGTCTACCAGAACATTGTCTGTTCCATGCTTAAGGGCGCGTCGAGTCGCGTCCGACATCACCTGCAACAGATCCTCGCGAAGACTCGCCCGTACTCTGGCATCTGTCGGACGATCCTGCGGAAGCTGCTCGACGAGTCGGGTAAGGCGAATCATGTCGACACGGCGGGCCAACGTCAGATAGGCATCCGCAACCTCATCAAGAGGGTGGCCCTCTTCCGAGATCTCTACGACACTGAGAAGCACTGAGCCCCAGTCGCAAGCAGCGACAACGGCAGCGTCAGAACGATCAAGCCCGAGCTCGGTGACCTCGTCAACCTTCTCTTGCCAGGCATCCGCGTTGTCACCAAGCAGCAACTCGGACAATTTCTCAACAAGCTTGGCTATACCAGGTCGGTAGGTCTCGATAGTTCCTGCGATGTCGTCGGCGCCACCGTGGTTGAGGAACCATCGCGTGGCACCCATAGCAAGGTCGCGCAATGCAAGTCGAATCTTGGCAGTCCGGACGGCATCCAAACCGAGATGCGTGAGGTCCGTCTCGACTCTCCCTAGCCCAAATACTGACCGCGCAGCTAGCTGGCATCGAATGACCTGGGCAATATCTGCCCCCGTCTGCAAATGCAACTGGTAGTAGGCCGTAATACCCTGCGAGTCGACGAAGCGGTTCACGGCCTCGGTCGTGATGATCTCGCGGTGCAATCGATGCGCCGGCATCTGCTCAGCGAACCTCTCCCTCAAAAGTGGTGGGAAGTAGCCCACAAGACGGTCCGCGACGAATGGATCTTCCGGCAGGTTTGTCGCCAGCACGGCATCACACAGGGCAATCTTCGTCCAGGCCAGCACGGTGCATAGCTCCGGACTAACAAGCCTCTCCCCTGCCGCCATTTTTCGGTTCATTTCAGTTGTTGATGGCATGGTATCGACGGCGCGATCGAGGTGACCCGACTCCTCCAGTTGGCACATCCACGCTTCTAGCACTCCAGCTGTTGGCCCAGATGGGCTCAATGCGTTAGCCAAGGCCAAGTTCTGTGCACGGTTGTGACGCAACACCAGGGCAGCAACGTCATCTGCCATGGCCGGAAGCAACTCATCGCGTTCCTTCTCGCTGATTCGACCTGCCCCCACCTCAGCGTCCAGGAGGATCTTGATGTTGACCTCGTGGTCAGAGGTATCTACTCCCGCTGAGTTGTCGATGAAGTCCGTGTTGATACGACCACCATTGCGAGCGTACTCGATACGGCCAGACTGGGTCCACCCTAAGTTTCCACCCTCACCGGCAGCTTTAGCACGTACCTCCTTGGCGGTGATACGCACCGGATCGTTGGCACGATCTCCTACCTGGGCATCTGTTTCACTCGTGGCACGCACGTAGGTGCCGATACCGCCATTCCACAACAGATCGACGGGGGCGCGCAGGATCGCAGAAATGAGGTCATCGGGCGTCATCCGCCTCACCGATGCGTCAATTCCCAGCACCTGGTGCATTTGCGGGCTTATCGGGATCGACTTCAAGGTGCGGTCCCAGACGCCGCCACCCTCAGAAATAAGGGAGGAGTCGTAGTCGCCCCAATTCGAGCGAGGAAGGTCAAAAAGACGGCGACGCTCCCGCCACGAGGTTTCCGGATCCGGGCTCGGGTCGACGAAGACGTGACGGTGGTTGAAAGCGGCAACTAACTTGATGTGCTTGCTCAACAACATCCCATTGCCGAAGACATCACCCGACATATCGCCAATACCAACGCATGTGAAATCGTCGGCAGCCTGGTCAATTCCTAGGTCTGCCAGGTGCCGGGTGACTGATTCCCATGCACCACGCGCCGTAATACCCATCGCTTTGTGGTCGTAACCGTGCGACCCGCCAGAAGCGAAGGCATCCCCAAGCCAAAAGCCGTGTTCGGCGGCGATAGCATTTGCAATATCAGAAAAGGTTGCTGTGCCTTTGTCGGCCGCGACAACAAGATACGGATCATCACCGTCGTGACGAACCACGTTCTCAGGTGCAACGACTTCGCCCTCAACGACATTATCTGTCAGCGACAGTAGGGAGGACACGAAAATGCGGTAGCATTCCTTGCCTTCCTCAGCCCATCCCCCGCGATTCGTCGTGGCATCGGGTAGATGCGCGGGCACAAATCCGCCCTTAGCGCCAGCGGGGACGATAACCGAGTTCTTGACCATTTGCGCCTTGACCAGGCCAAGTACCTCGGTGCGGAAATCCTCGGGACGATCGGACCACCGCAGGCCACCTCGCGCAACGGCACCAAACCTTAGGTGGGTTCCAGACACTCGTGGCGAGTTGACAAAAATCTCAAACTTGGGCCGCGGGGCAGGGGCAAAATCGAGATCGGTAGGACGAATCTTGAAAGCCAGCGCCCGCCGACCGCTCTGCCACCAGTTCGTACGAATCATGGCCTTGATGACAGCATGCATCATGCGCAAGATGCGGTCATGGTCAGGGGAAGCCACTTCCTCAAGATCAGCGAGGAAGGACTCCGACAATTCCTCAACTTTGGCCAAACGCTGCGAACCGGCGTCAACTCCATCATTGAAAGCAGTGGGATCAAACTTCGCTTCAACGATCCTCACGAGGTCCCTTGCCAGATTCGGGTTAGCCCGCAAAGCCCGTGCCATGTAGGTCTGTGAGAAGGGACTACCAACTTGGCGCAAATACCGAGCGATACACCGTAGCATCGCTACCTGGGACCACGGCAGTCCAGCTTCAGTCACCAATCCGGTGAAGGTATCAGACTCGCACTCCCCTCTCCACGCCGCTGCAAACGCCTCGGTAAAACGATGTCGTCCAGCGTCCTTCCATAGCTCGCCAGGAGTTTGCAGACCGAGGTCGAACAGCCACACTTCCCGCCCACGTAATATGATGCGGTGCGGGTGCTCGTCGACAATCTGGACGCCCAGGCTCGACAGGTGGGGCATCACCTGAGACAGCGTCATCGGAGCCTGCTGGTTGAAGATCTTCAGCCGCAAGTTCGACGGGTCGGCTGGGTCATCGGGGCGGTACATCACGAGCCCTAGGTCGTCCTCGACCAAACCGTTGAGGAGTTCCAAATCCAAGATGCCCTGCTTCGCGGTGAACTCTTGCTTGTACTCGGGGCCGAAATCGACTCCTCGCCGGTTGCTAGGAATGGCGTTGGCTAAAGCGATGAATTCGTCATCCCAGTTCGAGGTGGCATCTGCAAGTTCAGCCTGCAATTCTTCGTCGTCGATTGGAGGTAAGATTTCTCCATCAGCAACCTTGGCCGTCACTGTAATTCGCACTAGCGAGGACTCCCCCATCACTGTGGTCGAGTCAACGTCCACCGCGCCAGTACGCTGAGCCACGATCCCCTCAACGACGCCGACAGTGCTGGCGTCAAAGCGGTCTGCCGGAATGAAGACGAGAAGGTAGAAAAAACGACCCCACGGACCGCGACGCACGAGGGCACGCAGACGCTGTTTCTCACGCAGATCGACGATGGCCATAATGAGCGGCACGAGCTCCTCGGCAGAGGCCTCAAAGAGGTCGTCACGCGGAAACTCAGCAATTGTGCGGATAACGGCCTTTCCACCGTGGGAATCAGCGCGATAGCCAGACAGCGCGAGGATACGAGACGCCTTCGCCCGCAACACCGGGATATGAGCCACAGACTCGGTGTACGCCGCGGACCCCAGCAGGCCAAGAAAACGGTGCTCGGAAACGACAGCGCCGTGCTCGTCACGAATCCGTACGCCGATGTAGTCGCGGTAGCCGTTGCGTTGTACTGCCGAGCGCACCGAATCCTTGGTGACGATAACGGTCGCATTGTCGTCACTATGCACAATAGCGTCAAACCGTGGCCCGTCCTCAGCGATGCCTAGACGAGTACCAGCGACTGAAGTCATCATCTCGCCATCGACCGCGAATTCCTGATAGGAGAGATACATGAAGTGATCATCAGCCAGCCATTCGAGTAACTCACGACTTGAGTCACGGTCGTCGGCTGGTCCTTGAGATGCACTGACGAGCTCAGCTGTGCGCAGCATTGCCTCGTGCATTGCGCCCCAGTCATCGGTGGCACGAACGACCTGATCAAGGCACGCACCCAGATCGTCGCGAAGCTGCTCGGCAGCCTGTTCGGTATCGATACCAAGCGGTGCCGTCGCATCAATGTGAATCCACGATTCCGGAACATAACCTCTGCGACCGGCCATCTCGACCGACTCAATTGTGTCGCGCTCGCGTTTCACGCCGATAATCGGATGCCGTACGTCTTCATCAACCCGCCACCCATGCTTTAGTAGGCACGACACCACGGTGTCTACGAGGAAGGGGCGGTCATCCATGACGACCTGAACAGAATTGATCTGCCCGTCTGACCACGGTGGATCGACGATAACGTCAACACGGACCGGCCCAGGTTGCAGCGCAAGCTGCACCTGATGTTCCATCGCTTGACGAATCACCTCTTCACGGTAGTGGTCTTCGGTAGCGTGTTGTTGCTGCACAGCTGCCACGAGAGCCGGGATGACTTTGTCCATCTCTGACACGATCAGGTCACCTTCGTCATGGTTAAGGGGCCACCTCCACGTGGCCCTCATCAAGAACTCTACAAGGGTCAATGCCTTCGCGTGAACCAGCTTGGTGTGAGACGTAACGTAATCGTCCGGCATCATGGTGGCATGGACATCAATTCACAGACTCATTTCGACGCAACCCCCGATCAAGTTGTCGCTATGATGACTGATCCGGCATGGTGGCAAGACGTTCACCGTCGTGGCGGTGGCACGACCAGCAACGCTGTTGTTACGGGGGATACGCTGAGGTTGGACGTGACTATGCCAGCTCCCAGCCAGGTTACCAAGTTCGTCGGTTCGACTCTGACCGCCAAGCAGACGCTGTCGTGGCAGCCGGCTGGCCCCGACGGTTCACGCGAAGGTACACTTCAGATCGTCCCTCAGGGCGTGCCCGCGAAGGCAGATGGCCACGCCTCGGTGTATCCCGACGCCACCGGGACTAAGGTTATTTACACTGGGACCTTCACAGTGTCGGTGCCGCTGGTGGGTAAGAAACTTGAAAAAGCCGCGGCCCCTCACATCACTCAGGCCTTTGACATGCAGCAGGATGCTGGTAACGATTGGTTGGCTTCTCGCTGAAGCTAACCTCGTCAGGCCAGGCAAGGCGGCCAGCTTCACTCGAGACCGTGGAAACCCTCCGGATCGGTGCCAGCCGCAGGAAGTTCTTCGGTGACGTCATGCCATGACAACTCGTGCTCACCGATAAGGGTCTGGATGGTGACGTCGTTCCACGCGTCGTCAATGGTCATGCCCTTGACCGCCTCTGCCGCTTCCCGAGAGTCAGCATCGTCGTCGTCAGCGAACCACGCGGTAATTTGAGAAGGCTCGAGCCGGGTGAGGGTCACTCCACCGTTGTCGACCTCCTCATGGTCGGTGATTTGCTCAGGCGGGACGTGAGCGACAAGCACCAAGCGTCGACCAGTACGGGTCAATCCCCACACGGAGCCGATAACCATGGCGGCATGCTCGGTTTCCTCGGGATCAGTGACGTCAAGGATGGATTGCAACTCCTCGGTAACTGTGAAGGCCGTCACCTGTTTCGCCGGTGCAGCAACGAGGTGATGAGCCTGTTCCGCATTGGTTGGGATGAAGACGATGGTGGACGTCGACAATTGAACCCTCCTTGGTCAGCGTGGTCCCAAATCCATGATCCACGCTACTCGAATGCGAATGTGAACCATATACCGGTCCGTTACGTCCCGGATAATGGAACGATTCGCTCACCAGAGTTGTCCACAGATTCTCCCATCAACCCTTCCGCTCAAGGTATCCCATGCGCTGTCCTTGAACGCATGATGACGACACCATCGCCTAAACCTCTCAACTCGGCACTAGTCGACCATTGCGGGGTCTTCCTGGAACTCGACCGCGATTGGTGGCCCGACGAACTATGTATCGTCTCATCGGCGCCGACCCTGTGCCTCGACAGAGATGACTCGCAAGCTCGCTACGAGGCGACGAAACTCACTCGCGCTGTTCACATCATCATCGTGGAGACAATGGCTGGACGGCGGCCCATGAGTCAGCTCGTCAAAGCCAGTAGCACTCGTGCAATTGCGACGATGAGGCGTTGGCCTCGAGGCCCGGGCTGGAGCCGTATGCTTCTCGTTGGTGAGCCGCGTGTAAGTTACGACGACAACCAAGTCGACGGGGTGGGTCTGCTTGACCTCAGAGGTCGAAGACTACCGATGGCCACCAGGCTGGCGCTTGAGGGCTGTGCCTGGCGTCTCGACGCCGTCGAACTGGTCCTCAACCCCAAAGTGGCCATGTTATTGACGTCGAAGAAAATCACCTGTGAGACCGTCGGACTGGGGTGATAGCACGGCGCCAGACGCGCTGGACCGACGCCATCAACCCCTCACCGACGCTTCTTGTTCTTGCTGCGACGCTTCTTCGACGCTGCAGACCTTCGGGCGGCGCGATTCCCCTGGCCACGGGGATTCTGCCCACCTTCCGAGGTTGTCGCTGCCTCACCCTGTTCATCTGGCGCCGAATAGGTCAAGGCCCGACGCGGACGATTCTCCTTGGGGAGCACCGAGTCAGCCGTCACCGGTTGGCCTCCGTCGTCGGTGACCAGGCCTACCTCCGGGCTGGTTTCAATCTCGAGGTTAAACAGGAACCCGACAACCTCCTCCTTGAAAGAGTCCATCATCGAGTTAAACATGTCGCCACCTTCGCGCTGATACTCGACCAACGGGTCACGCTGCGCCATGGCCCGCAGACCGATACCTTCGCGCAAATAGTCCATCTCGTAGAGGTGCTCGCGCCATTTACGGTCTAAGACCGTCAGCAGGACCTCACGCTCAAGCTGTCGCATGGTTGCTTCGCCGAGTTCTGACTCGCGGCGATCGTAGGCCTCCTGAGCGTCGGCTTTGAAGTCCTCAATGAGCTCCTCAACGTCCTGGCAATCGGCATACTCGTCAATGTCCAGACCGACCGGGTATACGGTCCCGATCTCGTTCCACATCGCGTCAAGGTCCCAGTCCTCCGAGTAGCCCTCGGTGTATTTGCGGACGCCCGCCTCGACGACGCGGTCGGTGGTGGCGCGCAATTCGGCCTCGACGTCGGCACCCTCCAAGACCTTGTGACGATCACCGTAGATGACGTGACGCTGACGGTTCATGACGTCGTCGTACTTGAGGACATTCTTTCGCATTTCGAAATTCTGCGCCTCGACCTGCTTTTGGGCGCTCTCGATCTGACGCGACACCCATTTCGATTCGATGGGCATATCCTCGGGCATTTTGAGGGTGACCATGGCACGGTCAATGACCTCGGGCTTGAATAGCCGCATGAGCTCGTCCTGCAGCGACAGGTAAAACCGCGACTCACCGGGGTCGCCTTGTCGGCCAGAACGTCCTCGTAACTGGTTGTCGATACGGCGAGACTCGTGGCGCTCTGAACCAATGACATAAAGGCCACCGAGCTCCTCAACCTCGTTGTGCTCGGCTTTGGACTGCTCCTCGTACTTGGTTAAGGTGTTGTTCCATGCAGTCTGGTAGGCATCCTGGTCCTCGACCGGGTCCAGACCCCTTTCACGCAGGTCAAGCTCAGTGAGGAACTCGGGGTTGCCACCGAGGATGATGTCGGTACCACGGCCAGCCATATTCGTCGAGACCGTAACGGCCCCCTTGCGGCCAGCTAGCGCGACGATCGCGGCCTCAGACTCATGGTGCTTGGCGTTCAGCACCTTGTGCGGCACGCCGGCCCGCTTGAGCTTCTCGGAGAGAAGTTCCGACTTGGCCACCGAAGCCGTACCGATGAGGATCGGCTGACCCGCCTCGTGACGCTCCACAACATCGGCGATGATAGCGTCGAACTTAGCATTCTCGGTGCGATAGATGAGGTCCTTCTGGTCCTTGCGGATCATCGGACGGTTTGTCGGGATCGGGATAACGCCCAGACCGTAAATCTTTTGGAACTCGCTTTCCTCGGTCTTGGCGGTACCCGTCATGCCAGCGAGCTTGTCGTACATGCGGAAGTAGTTCTGCAGGGTGATCGTCGCAAGGGTCTGATACTCGTCCTTGATCTCGACGTGTTCCTTGGCCTCAAGGGCTTGGTGGAGGCCTTCGTTGTAGCGACGGCCAGCAAGGGTACGACCGGTGTGTTCGTCAACGATGAGGACTTCACCGTCGACCACGACGTAGTCCTTGTCGCGATGGAAGAGTTCCTTGGCTTTGATGGCGTTGTTGAGGTACCCGATAAGGGGTGTGTTTGCCGACTCGTAGAGGTTCTCAATACCGAGCCTCTCCTCCACAACGGTAATTCCGTGCCCGAGCACAGATACGGTGCGCTTCTTCTCGTCCACTTCGTAGTCGACGTCGCGCTCAAGCCGTGAGACGATCCTGGCGAACTCCGGGTACCACTGCTTGTTCTCTTCGGCTGGACCGGAGATGATCAGCGGGGTACGGGCCTCGTCGACGAGAATGGAGTCGACCTCGTCAACGATCGCGTAATGGTGGCCACGCTGCACGCACTCCCCGAGCGAACTGGCCATATTGTCACGCAGGTAGTCGAAGCCGAATTCGTTGTTGGTGCCGTAGGTGACATCGGCCTCGTATGCCTCTTTACGGGCCATCGGCGGCATGTCTGAGAGGATTGCCGAGATCGACAATCCGAGGAACCGGTGCACACGTCCCATCTGCTCTGATTGTACCCGGGCCAGGTAGTCGTTGACCGTGACGATGTGCACGCCCTTGCCGAGCAAACCCTCGAGGTACGCGGGTAGCAGACCGACCAGTGTCTTGCCCTCACCGGTCTTCATCTCAGCGATGTTGCACTGGTGGAGGGCTGCACCACCCATGATCTGAACATCGAAGTGGCGCTTACCCAACACGCGTTTTGAGGCTTCACGCACCGTCGCGAAGGCCTCTGGGAGAAGAGGGTCCAGACTCTCGCCGTTGTCGAGACGCTGACGGAAGTCAGCGGTCTGACCCGCTAACTCGTCGTCGTCCATGGCGACGTAGTCCTCTTCAATGCTGTTGACCTGGCCGACAATGCGGTTGAGTCGGCGGATGATCTTGCCTTCACCGGCGTGAAGCACGCGATCCATGAGGTTCACGGGGCAGGTCCTTCAAGGAGTAGACGTCGTAACCGTCGGAGCATATGCCCGACGAGTGGCGTAACAAAGCCACCGCCCCTATCCTAGGGGGTCGCCGGCCGAACCAAGAACACGGCAGCTCAATCCACCTCATTGCGGTGCAGCGTCGACGTCACCGCAATGCCGAATACCGGAAGTTGCGCAGGGTTCATCGCCCCAACCCGACAAGCGGCGATGCGGGCTTCCCCACATCGCCGCGACCTCAAAACCTCAGTCGGTATTACTCATGGTCAAGGTCCAAATGGATGACACCGTAGTTGTATCCCTTCTTGCGCCGGTAGACGACGCTAGGCCGCTTGGAATCCTGATCAAGGTAGAGGAAGAAGTCATGACCAACCAGTTCCATCTCATCGAGAGCCTGAGCCAGGGTCAGGGGGACGGCCTGGAAGATCTTCTCCTTGACATAGAGGGGGCTGTCCCCGGTGACTTCCACGTCACCCGCGATCTTCCTCGTGGTCAGGATATCGGGTGCCTCGTCGGTGCTCTCCTCGGGCAAAACATCCAGGACCTGGGAAACACGCAACCCACGGCGGCTGCGACGACGATCCGCAGCCTTGACTAACTGGGTGCGAAGCCGATCGGCCGCCATGTCAAAGGCAACCATTTTGTCCTCCGCCTGTCCGACGGCTCGCACCACCGGTCCCTTAGCCCGCAGCGTGATCTCACATGTGATGGCCTGGTCTTTGGGCCCCTTAGTGCCTTGGGCAGTGAAGACCACCTCGGCGCGCTGAACCCGATCCTTCAACTTCTCGACCCCGGAGAGCCTGTCCTCGACCTGGGCGCGCACGTCGTCACTGACGTGGCAATGCCGTCCCGAAACGATGACCTCCATGACAACCTCCTGTGCTGGGGTTTGCATCGGTCTTTCCGACGCTGACACATAAACACGACCGAGCCCCGCCCTCCGACTGGAGATCCAGGTGCCGCTCGGTCGTGCCATGCATCTACGCTAGCCCATACGGGGCGCTCTCAACAGGTGTTTGGCAAGCTTCAATGCCCCCGGTGCCGATGTCTACAGTGCCTGATCATATCGACGAGCCAGTCATGATCACGGCCATCGCGTCGCGGTCGCAGCGTCAGCTAGAACGACGATCGAAAGTACCCGTCGTCCCGACCGGGTCAGGGCACGGCAGGCCTCCCCCACCGTCGCTCCGGACGTACGTACGTCGTCAACGACAATGACGTCTCCGCTGCCAGGATCAGCCCTCATTGACCCTCGTTGATTAGCGCCCCGCTGCTCATCGCTAACCTCGAGCTGATCGGCGACCCGACGGGTCCGACGCAGCAGGTGGGCCATTGTTGCATTAGGTATCTCAAGCCACTCCAAGGCTGACCGAGTCATGTCGGCAGCGTGATCGGCTCCTCGCCGCCTTACTGCCCGACCCGACGACGGCACTGGGACGACGTCAACGTGCCCCGGAGCGGCAGCCACGGCTGGTGCCAGTCCGTAAGCTAACCACTGGCCAAGGTAATCGGTGAGCCATGTGGCACTGCGGTCCTTGTGAGCGGTGACGATTCCCGGAATCGGACCGTGGTAGCCCATGGGCGGTCCGTCAAGGATGACTCGAGGCGCCGGATATACGGTTTTCAGACACGCCTGGCAGATTCCGATTCCAGGCGCTGCGCAACCGGGACAACATGCTCCCAGAAGCAGATCTGCCAGGGATTCGAGTGTGTTCACGATCCACTAGTTTCGTAGCTCAGCCTAGTTCGGCGGAAGGGTCAAGCAGTAACCGCAACCGCGCTGTCACACCGGCCTCGATCGCGAGGCCCAGCACGCACAATCGAGTAGTCGTACAGCGTCGGTGATGATCGACAGATTCGCGTCCGAGGAGGACAACGGAATGTCGACGATGTGACCTAGGTGTATCACGCCCTCCTGGCGAGTCAACAACCCGATCCCCAGCCCGCGTGCACTCCCCCCTGTTCGAGGATGAGGGCAACTCGGGTGGCATCAGGGGCCACGCTGAATGAGGTTACCCTGTGCCCGCCAGATCAACGATGGTCGACGTTAGAGTGCCGTCTGCTCTGACGACGATCAGCATCAAGTCTGTGCTCGACAAGGTCATGACGGTGTGATTTCCGAAGTACTTGTGGCCGCAGCAGGTTCACGCCGGTGGCCGGCACCTGGGTATTCCCGCTACCTTCCTGCTGGTTCAGTAACGAACGCCGGTCTACCAAAACCGCGCGCCAGACCGCACCGGGGCTGGCCAGAGAGGTTGTTGGCATCACAAACTGAGTGGACGCGACCTTAACCACGCCGTTATTCGTGGTCGCTCTTCGCCCCAACGCGCCGGGCATGATCTGGACATGATGTCCCGAGCGCCTCATCTTCCCCTTGACGACGGCGACCACGATCGGTGAGTGGGTCGGAGAGAGGAATGAAGGCGGGGGTCCGCGGACACGGTATCGTCTTTAGCCGCCTCTGAAAGCGGCAACATAGAGCCGGCGGTAAACCGGACGCGGAGATCGCTGCGAAGCCGTTCAGGATCCAGGCGACCCGGCTCGGAGAGCGGCATCTGGGTTGGCGACGCTGGGAGGATGGATGACGTCGGGCACGAGGTGATCGGCGGCCTCCGTCAAAAAGAAGATCAGAATCGACGACCAGCTGAAGGTGTACTGGGAAATGAGCAACCCTTCGGGCGGCCCGGAGATACGCCATTGACCCGATTCCTGCACCGTTTCGGAATCATGGTTGAGAGTCCGGGAATTGGCCGGGTGATGGTGGCCCTGGGAATCGATTCGTCCCACCCCGGGGGCCTGGGGCGTTGCGGTGGCGGCGGTGCTGATCGACTTATGGTTCGTGGCGTCGTAGATGGTGGCTTTCGCATGGGGACCTCATCGATCCGTCATGTCGCTGGTGAGGTAGGACCTCGCGACCCGGTAGTCGTCACGCCCTCGTCATCGCTTGTAGGAACCCGCCATCACGAGATTGATGGACGCGCCGTTAGCCGGAGGATGGGAGCCACGTCAATGCTCTCGCGCGCGACAGCGTGGGGGCATCGACTCTCTTCACCGGGCCCTGGGTGGCACTTCGACGCATCCGACAAGCAGGACAGCGGCGGCCGACGGCACGGCGCGCCGGGAGGGGCATAGGGTCATCATTTCTCCTCATCGTCCGAATAGTCGGCATCGGTCGGAGATGCGGGAAGCGGGGACTCGACGATAATTCCGCCGGGCTGTCTGGGAACCACCAATCGGAAAAAGGCCCCTTGACCTGGACGTCCCCAGGCTGTTAGCCAACCATGGTGCAGGTTCGCGTCTTGACGGGAGATCGCCAGCCCTAAGCCGCTTCCGCCCAGCGTACGCACCCGTGATGGGGCGCCTCGCCAGAATCGTCCGAAGACCTTCTCAGCCTGCCATGGCTCAAACCCGACACCGTGATCACGCACCCCGACTCCCACCGCACACACCGTGACTTCGACGGTCGTGCCGTCAGCATGTTCAACGGCGTTGGATAACAGGTTCCGGATAATGCGACTGATACGACGCGGATCTACCTCTGCGGTCTGCGCGGCCTCGGCGACGAGCGCGATTGGAGTTCCTAGACGATCGGCCACCGGTGTGACATCCATGATCTCAGCCCGTGCCAATTCAACAATGTCGCAGTCCTCTAAGGTGAGTTGGGTGGCTCCGGCGTCGAACCGCGAGATCTCCAACAGGTCAGCGAGAAGTAGTTCGAACCGCTCCATCTGGGCACGCATGAGTTCGACGGATCGTACCTGCATTGGATCTTCCGGGTCAGCCTCGATCATTTCTGAGGCCATCCGCATCGTCGTCATCGGCGTGCGTAACTCGTGGGACACGTCGGAGACAAACTGCTGTTGCAAACTCGACAATCTCTCGAGTTCGCCGATGCGTCGGTCCAGCTGGGCAGCCATGTCGTTCATGGACGATGCCAGAGTCGCCAGGTCGTCAGTGCCGCGCACCACCATCCGCTCGTCAAGGGCGCCACCGGCCAGCTTGGAGGCGGTGATGGACGCTTGGCGAATCGGCTGAGAAATGTGACGGGTTGCCAGATAGGTCGTAACCGCAATGGCCAGGGCCATAAGGGCGCCGACGCTGATGACGCTGCGGCGCAGTAGGGCGATGGTAGCGACCTCCTGGGTCTCGGGAAAGATGAAATACACCGGGACGGTTTGGCTGGCCCCAGGCGGCCATAGCATCGACCCGACGACGATTCCGGGGACGTCGGGACGGACGTGGTCGGTGTAGTGCACTGTCGTGGGGGAAGACCACGTGCCGTTGGACTCGCCCACTTTGGCTGTCAGGTCTGTTGGGACCGAATTTGGGGACACGCCTTGGGAGATGAAGCCGGAAACCGGTCCCTGGATGAAGACGTGGTATTGGCCCGACTGACTCGCGGCGTCGTCGGCGAGACGGTTGAGCCGCTCGTAGAAGGCTGCCGTACGCAGGTCGGTGTGGCGAAGTTGCCCTTGGATCCGATTGATGGTCGCAGTTGTCTCGGCGATGGCCGAGGTGCACTTGGCCTCAACGATGCCAGCCGTGGCTTGGCGAACGAGGAAGAAGCCACCGACGACGAGGATGACCAAGCTGCTCGAAAGGGTGATGGTGACTGTGCGCAGTGGTAGGGAGGACCACCATAGTCGTCGCAGTCCGGCCAGCCACGGTGGACGTCGGCCCGGCCGGCGACCACGACCGGCATGCCGGGCCGGGGTGATCAGCTTTCCTCCCCCGGGGTACAGATGCGGTAACCGATACCACGAACAGTGATGATCATCTGGGGGTGATCGGCATTGCGCTCAACCTTGGAACGCAGTCTCTGCACGTGAACGTTGACTAACCGGGTGTCGGCACTGTTGGTGTATCCCCATACCTCACGCAGCAGGGTCTCCCTGCTGAAGACCTGGTTGGGGTGTTGAGCCAACGTAAGGAGCAGGGAATACTCCAACGGAGTAAGCGAAATCTCCTCACCACCCAGTTGGACCACATGGGCAGCGGGATCAATGGTCAGGTCACCGACGGTGATGACCCCGGCCTCCTCACGCTGGGCGGCGGGTGTGCGCAACCGGGCCCGGAGACGAGCAACGAGCTCTGCGGATCGGAACGGCTTACAGACGTAGTCATCGGCTCCGGCACCAAGGCCTCGGACGACGTCAGGGGTATCAGAGCGGGCCGTGAGCATGATGATCGGGACACCTGATTCGCGTCGAATGTCTTGGCAGATCTGGATACCGTCACGCCCGGGTAGCATGAGGTCGAGGAGGACCAGGGCAGGTCGGCGCTCACGGAAGACGTCCATGACATCCCTGCCGTGCCCGACCCACACTGTCGAGAATCCTTCTTTGACAAGGACAAGCTGAAGCATCTCGGCTAAGGCCGCGTCGTCGTCAACGACGAGAATCGGCCCATGATCACCGGCGGTGTCCACCATAGGCCTCCTCACTGGGTTCCGTGACGGTGCATATGGTAGTCCCCATACTCCTAACTGGTGACCGATTGGGGGGGGACGACGATCAATTGAGGGTCGGGGTGCTGGTCGCTGTTGCGAGCAACGCGACAGGGCCGTTCTGACGATGCAGCACGGCTCGCCACAAGCCCCGTGGCTCAGAAGAAAAGACGTCCTCGGGGTGAGCGACGGCTCTGACCCAGTCGCCGCGGATCAGTTCGGCCTCTAACTGGCCAGGGCCCCATTCGGCGTATCCGGCGAAGATACGAACGTTGGTAAAGGCACCTTCCACGAGTTCGGTCGGGGTGTCAAGATGGAGCAAACCGGTCAGCCCATCGACACGTCGCCACCCGGGAGGTTCCTCACTCGATCGTTGTACCCGGGCCAGGCAAATAGCCCCACTTGGTGATATCGGACCACCGAGGAAGAGGTCCTGCGGCGGAGTGGCTAGATGGACCCAGCCCGGCAGTTGTCTATGCAGAGTTCCCGCTGTGCATGGTTGATTGACGATAACCCCGAGGGCGCCGTCGAGCCCAACGTCGATGAGATAGGTGACGGACTCGTAAAAAATCCCCTCGTCGATCTGGCGACTTGCCACCAGCAGGTCACCAGCCTTGAGAGGGTTCGCGAGTATCACGAGGTCTATTGTGTCACCCACGGGCGGGGAATCGAGGCACGATCGTCAACGAACTCTCACGATCGTACTGGTGTGTTGTGGGGCTGATCGACCATCCCCACCCCACATGGTGAGCGGATCCAAGTAAATCTAAGGGGAGGGTGTTACACCCACGTTCATAACTTTGCAGACTTCCATGATCGTTGGCACACAGTTCCTGGCAGATCTCGACCGCCGAGCCGCCGCGACTGGACCCTCAAGATAATCACAGGCCGGCCCTGATTCCACGTCGGTGCAACATGCCAGGCCGTGTCGGGTTACTGCCACGACCCGCAGGGGTGTGAGCTGAGGCCAGTTCAGGACATGGATGCGCCAGGGCCAATAAGCCCACCCGGGGCACCAAGGAGAGCCCTAGGTTTCGACGCGCCCCGGTGCCAATGAACACTTAGGGGCGGATTGGACGGCTATTGGTCTGGCCGGACCCGATTACACCGCCAAACACCAATCCCGCAGACTCGCTGGACCAGCGGAATTCGAAAGCCAGAGGGGCAAGGTATTTCGTCACTTGAGTGCGTGTCCGGTCACCCCGTGGCCCATTTCAGCGTTGGCATATCCGGCGTCGTGGGTGACTACGTGCCCGCTCCACCACCTCAATCGAGCCCGGAGGAGAAGAGACCGGGAACACGAACATGGGCCCATCCCTCAAGAGGAATGGGCCCATGCCGTAAATGACCTCGATGCAAGTGTCAGGACAACAGCATCAGGAGGCGGCCGGAGCCGGCGCGCAGAAGGACGGCATTGCCGGGGTCAGCAACCTGTTGGGAGCCCTGAGGGCATCCTGGTAGGCAGCCTTGACATCCGTGATGGCCTGATCAACCTCGGAAACACGCACCAGCGGGTCCATCAAGACACCGGTGGCCTTGAGCAGGGCACGGCTCATGAAGTAGATAGTGCCCAAGTGCTTGAAGGGCAGCACGCAGGTGTTGCGATCGAAACGAACCTGGCGAAGCACGCGAGCCAACTTGGTCTTGGTGTAGAAGGTGGCCACATCGTTGGGCTTGAGGTCAGGCATCTTCTGAGCCTCAGCAAGAGCCTTCTTCACAGCCGCCATCTCGTTCTTCAGCTGATCGTTAGTGGCGCTAAAGGTCACCAGCAGCACACTGGCGTGAACCAACTCAAGGAACACGTGGGAGTGGGCTGGCTGGGCCTTATCCTGCAGGGTATGGGCCGCACCGTTGACGGCATCGACCATCGTCACCAGCAACTCGACACGAGTGGGGATCGACTTGAGGAAGGCAACCCCACCCTTGATAATGTTGACAAGTGCTTCCTTGATCCGCTTGGCCGTCTCAAGGAGCTTGCCAATGATGTTGGTGATGTTCGTGGGCGCGAAGGCCTCTTTTGCGCTCCTCTGGGCATCCAGAAGCGAGGCAATGCGGGTATTGACAACCTGCAGTTCCTTCTGCGCCTCCGCAACAGAAAGGGTCTTATTGGGCTGAGTGGTGCTTACCGCCGCCATGGGGGCAACCGGAGCCGCATGGACTGTCGTTGCAGAGAAGGCCGCCGGGGCCATCAAGGCACCAACAACCAGCGGCGCTGCCAAGAACTTAACCTTCATTGTGGGTTCCTTTCACCTGGAACAATTGCTCGCAACTGCAAGCTAGAAGCATCGTTGCACACCAGGGGGTCAACTTGGTGTCCCCAGTTCAAATCTGATTCAAAGCTGACGGTTTCGCGTCGGGAAACGGCGCCAGAAAACCCGTGACATATCATCTTCCATTGCGAGAGACATCAATGGCACTTATGCACATTTCTATGACATGACATCTACCCTTGTCAGGGTAAGGACGATGGGTGTCACATCCCCTTTCTATCCAACCCAAGAAAGGAGAAAATGCCGCGAGACATATCCCATCCTGTCACCAAGAAGGCCACCATAATTTACTCAGGAACGGTCGATAATTCTCTCACCATACCCCGATACAGAATCCTCGTTGTTGTCCTTATTGGGGCAAGCAATATCAACAGAAGAATACCTCGCCTCAGCATGTCGACCCACCCCTGCCCATTACATGCGTGACATATCCACAAGGGTACGATGCATGCCCGGGGATGCAGTCGCATACCACACCCAACCAAATACCCATTCAATCAGCATAGAAATATGCCCTGGCGGCAGCTCCCATGCCTCATTTGCCAGCCTGTCACGTGCCTATACCCACGAGCAGTGGTTGTCACCCAGGTCTGACCTGCCGTGGAGGAGGCCGCATTCTCGCGCGCAATATCTGCGCCCGTCACCACGTCCCCACCTGCAAGCTCTCCACCGCCCAAATACGGGCCGATATGGCGGGAATCGACAGTTCGGCGCCCCATAAGTCCGATCACGGCAACGACCCCGGACCATGATGGTTCCACTAGGACAGGTTCATGGCCGTCATGCAAAGGCACCCAATCTACTCAGAAGGAGACGAACCCACCATGACCGACACCAGCCAGATCACGAAACCCATCAAGGCGTCCACTCAGCAATGGCCCGCGATATCCGCATGGCGCAAAACCAGAACAGCAAGTCGAAACAGCAGGAAGCAAACATCTCCACTGTCAAGAACCTCGCCACCAAAAAATGTGGAAGACCAGGACACCCTATGACACATCTGGTACTACGCGCTCGAGAACCGGGCCGCCTTGAATCCAAGATCTCCGACATCAAAAAGAAGGTAAAATGATGACTGACAAGGCTTTTTAGACGGGTGAGAGTAAACGCGCCCTCAAGACATTCATCCAGTGCTCGACGCGACAGAAAGCAGGATGCTGACCGTCGACGGCTTTTGCAGTTTGCCTTGGGCATCGACGCTCGTCACCGCCGTGTGCCCGTTCTCTTATCATTGACCACGCCGCTGGGGGGCAAGCGACTTCGGCAGGTAGAGTCTGGCCTACACCGCCCCGCACGGGTGCAAAATGTCAGCATGACGGCGTTGGACTTGACCGCCCGGTCCGACGCGCTGGAACCGATAGCGACCCGTTGCGCTGCATCTTGATCGGGCCTCGGCTTCGACGTCTAGCCACGTGCATTCAGATGCATGTACACCGTGACCTCTACGCTACTCTCAGATTCGTTTTCAATCGTTCCAATGGCTCCGCTGTACGATCACCAAACCGTACTTTACTATGAAAACGCCCCTGGCAAGGGGCGTTGATCGTGATATGTGGAGATGACGGGATAGGCAGCGATGATGACCCAACCGTGACATACATCCCCAACGCAACCTTCCCAAGACACGTACCTAACTATCACCGCATCCCCGGTCATCACGGCGCGTCGGATTGCCGTGGCGATCACGTCACAGATCCTGGACAGCCACGGTCAGCGGGCACGAGGATGAGCCACTCGCCACCCGATGACGCCACACGCAACGATGATGACCAGACCGAAAATGCCAGCCCGCCTATTTGCCGCATTGAGCGCCAGAACACCGACAATGGCCACACCGATCAGGAAGATGATGACCCCGACGACGAAGAGCGAACTGCTGGCCGCAGCGAGTGCCTCCTTCAAGAAGCTCACGGAGCTGTGGGACGGATTCACTCCCGAGCAAGCCCACGCGCCATTCCCGGCAGCGCTGTTGTCGGGCGGTGCTGAGGCACATTGGCAGCGCGACAAGTGTCTACGTGACGTCGTGATCCACCTGCATGAATGGTACAACCTCGTCACCGTGTGGGTCAGTGCCAATCAAGCTGGCACCCTCACAGGCTTTTTCCTGAACCGTACACGTGGCGTAACTACGCCGCGCTCAACGAACAATTCATCCGCCAACATCAGAATACGACCTACGAAGCAGCTCGCGATCTCTTGGCGGCATCACACCAGCACGTACTCGGTATGATCGGAGGTTTCAGTAACGACGAGCTGTTCAGCAAGAAGCACTTCGGGTGGACGGGGACGACCAGCTTGGGTTCCTACTTTGTGTCGGCGACCAGCTCCCACTACGAGTGGGCGGCCAAGAAAACCCGCGCCTACGCGAGAATCCTCGCACACTAACGTCGCTTCTTGACCCGCTGAGGGTCAATACCATGTTTGAATTCGGGGTTCGTGCGTGGTTGGCCCCACTCGTTGAGGAGACGGCCAACTCTAGAGATCCGACGAGCGTCGGTAACGAACGCCTCGGCTTTGACATATGCGGTGTGGAACCGCTCAGAAGTGAATTCGGGACAGCCAGGGTGGGAAGCAGGGGCGTTTGGGTTTCACCGGCATGCTCACCGCCTTCTACGAACAGCAAGACCCCCAGACGGGCCACCGAGAAGCGCCTGCGGGTCTCTGCCTAGTGGAGAGGCGGGAATTGAACCCACGTTCCTGAAAGACCGTCCAGACATTCTCCGGGCGCAGTCGATGCTGTCGTTATTGCTCGGCCCCTGCACTCACACCGACATGGTGCAAACAACCCGATCGTAGAAATAATTCCGCCCAGTCACCACGGCAACAACTGGGCGGCAAGTCTTCGCAACGAAACCAGAATCCGGGCTGACCCCTCGACCACTGATCAGGCAGCAAGAGCAAAGTCAGTGCGAGTATTCTCGGCACTTATAGATTCCCAAGGATCGTTAACAAGCT
>ERZ501050.1-NODE-1-length-137430-cov-9.376255_pt1 | contig 137430 bp, 142 predicted proteins | sample MGYA00510865_ERZ501050 | MGnify/ENA primary metagenome ERZ501050 (study PRJEB25958, sample SAMN03398598) | human skin metagenome | study: EMG produced TPA metagenomics assembly of the Human Skin Microbiome Metagenome (human skin metagenome) data set. | reverse complement strand
TCGCCATGGTCTTCCAGAACTACGCCCTGTACCCCCACATGACCGTGGCCGACAATATGGGCTTCGCCCTTAAGATGCAGAACGTGCCAAAGGCTGAGCGTCAGCAGCGCGTCCTGGAGGCCGCCAAGCTCCTGGGCCTAGAGGACTTCCTCAACCGTAAGCCAAAGGCGCTTTCCGGTGGTCAGCGTCAGCGCGTCGCCATGGGCCGTGCCATTGTTCGTAACCCGCAGGTCTTCCTCATGGATGAGCCGCTGTCGAATCTTGACGCCAAGCTGCGCGTCCAGACCCGTACCCAGATTGCCGCTCTACAACAGCGCCTCGGCGTAACCACCGTCTATGTGACCCACGACCAAGTCGAGGCCATGACGATGGGCGACCGCGTTGCCGTCATGAAAGACGGCGTGCTGCAGCAAGTGGACTCTCCCCTCGCCCTGTACGACACCCCGAAGAACCTCTTCGTCGCTGGTTTCATCGGGTCGCCCGCCATGAATCTCATGGAGGGCGATGTCGTTGACGGCGGCGTCAAGCTCGGCGACTACATCATCCCGGTTTCTCGCGACGTCCTTGTCAAGGCCCCAAACGAAACCAAACTGACCCTTGGCATCCGCCCAGAAAGCTTCACCCTCGCCAATGAAGGCATCGGATTGGACGTTGCCGTCGTGGAGGAGCTCGGAGCTGACGCCTACCTGTACGGCTCTCTCGTCGGATCCGGTGAGCAAGCTTCGATCGAGAACGGCGAGGCTCACCAGGTCGTTGCTCGTATCTCTTCACGTCGTCCTCCGCAGCGTGGCGAGCAGGTGCGTCTGGGCGTCAACCCGGCTGCCGTCCACGTCTTCAGTCAAGAGACCACTGAGCGCATCTCCTGACTCTCGATGAACGCCACGAGGCCCCAGTACATCCGTGGGCCTCGTCGTCTCAGAGGTTCAGATCATTCGTTATTGGGCTCAACCTTGGAAACGACGACGTCTACCTTCCCTGGAGCGCGCCCGGATTGGGTAATGGCGGTGAAAACACGATGACGAAGATCCTGTGTTAATTGCACGATAGGCACCGTCAGGTCGACGGTAACCTCCACCTCCACATCACTGTGCCCATCCTCCTCACTGATCCGTATCGCTGAGCGGCCGTCATTACCGAAACGACGCCACCACGGTTTGACGAGTCGCGTCACCCCGGGGGTGTTACAGACTGTCGTGACGATGACCCCCGCTAGGTCATCAACAGCTTTTTCGCCCGTCAGCAGCGTCCCGGAGACGATGATGTCGTTTTCTAACTCAGACATGGATATCCTCCACGAAGATGTCGATAGCTTCCGGACGACCACCAAGCTCGCGGGTCATCGCCATTGAAATGCGATAGCGCACTCTCTCGGCGCAATCAGGTATCGGTATCCCTCGTGCGACGGATAGACCAATGCGAAGTCTCAACGGGGTGTGAGGAACCGAGAACCGAATCCGATTGAGTCTCCCATCCTCGCAGTCGGCGAGGCTGTTACGCACAATCGTGGCCAGCACGGTCTCCCGAACTTCCACCTGGCCACCATCGTCATTGGCAACACAGTGTCGCGGCGACAGGTCAGCACTGTATGACCTCCACGCTGACTCCAGCTTCAGCGGATCGACGACCACCTTCGTCTGCGCGTGCTCAGCGACCGTGTCGTCACGCAGCTGGTCAGCACGAAAAGCCTCAGTGCGCACGGATTGGCAAACTGGGCGCTCGACCTCATGTTCGATAGGAGGCTGCGTCGCTCTCTCTCCCAGACACGGTTCATGTCCGCACCACACGCGAGCTTCACCTCCATGGCTCCATTTCCTTCGCGATGGTAGCCCTTGCCCGAGCCAAACGGCCTCGGATGGTAGACAGTGGCAATTCCTCAATATCGGCAATCTCGGCATATCCGAGGCCATCTATCTGGGCCATTATCCAGATACGTCGCTGGTTATCCGGCAACCCGGCGACACCCTTTCGCAGCGCCATCATTGCGGCATCTCTGGTGTGAGCCCTCGCTGGATCCTGCTTGGAGCCGATCCTCACCGCAACCTCTTCCGGAGGCACTGGGTCGGTAGCGCGCCTGCCTGCGTTTCTAATAACTTCTCGGCACCGATTGCGGGCGATAGTGTATATCCACGCTCTGAACCTGGTCTGGTCGTCGAGGCCAGGCAGTTTTTGCCAGGCGGTGAGCAGAACGTCCTGGACAGCATCTTCAGCGTCGATCGTGGCCGGCAGGTTATTGTGGCAGAATCTCAACAGCCGCCCGCCCCACGATTCAACGAGGCGAGCGTAAGCGCCGGCATCTCCGTCCTGAGCAGCGCGAATATCTGCCAGAACGGCCTCATCGCCACCGGGACCGTCGACTCCGCTGACCATGACTTGACGCTAGCAGTGGTCGAGGCCAACTTCCGTGTCCTCGACCACGAACGCACTTCAGGCGAGCATCTTCCCCTCACGGGTCCTCGGCTTGGCCCGGTCGGACTTCTCCTTAAGGAATGTCGGTTTCGGCATCAGACTGGCGGGAAGACTGTCTTCCGAATCATCAACGTTGGGCACCTCGGTCACACCGACGTGGCTCACACCCATTCCGGCAACGTGGGCCCCGGTACGCAGCTTCGTCCCGAACCGCACCAACTTCGTATCCAAGGTTGTCTCGACGTCGCGAGCTACCTCAGACTCCAACCGGTCAACGAGCTTTCTCACGTCGGTACGGTCATCAATGTCGATCTGAACCATCATCTCGGGAGCCACGCGGGCCCCGAAGAACTTCACGCTGGCGCTGCTAACGCCAGGGAACTCCTCGATCTGCTCCTCGATAGCCCTTCCCAGGGCATCGGTGGACAGCACCGTTGAGCCATGATCCGTCTCGTGGCTAATGCCGTAGGTGCGGGCCCGATTGCTCGACGAAAACTGGCGCAGCAGCCAAATCAAACCGATCACCGCGGCTAGAACGCCGATGATAAGCAAGGCCCACGATGCGTAGTCAGTTCGCCATACCTTCGGCACGTCGATGATAGGAGCATCGGGTTTGGGCTGCCGCCATCCCCATGACGAGGCGACGTTAAACCGCACCAGCATGAACCACGCAACCACCAACAGACCGATGATCCCGACGATGGCGAGTCGTGTTCTATTTGCGCGGCCCCTCATCGCAACCTCACTTTCACCTTCGGGGGCTGTTTCAGCCCCAGCGAATCAACGCGGTCAGCGATCCTCGTCATGAGCTGCTCTCGCATCACTTCTGGGTCCTTGACGGCAGTCTCGACGTCAACCCTGAGAGTGTTGACGCGGCGTTTCACTGCTGACGACGCGACACCGTCTTCCTCGTCAAGCCAGCGAGACAACCAACCTGTCAGGTCAGAGTTGTCCATGACGACCTCCCGATTGTCAGGAGCACCCTCGTCCGGTTCGAGAAGCACCCCGGAGGTCCGCCCAGGTTTCAAGGCCCAGATCAGCAACAGCAGCGCAATGACGCCGATAACAATGGCCACTGTCAGAGCAGTGCTGTTCAGCCATGTCACGGTGGTCATGTGACCACGCCCCCAGGCCAACCATCCCGGCAAGGATCCGTGCTGGAGTCGTTGAATGGCAGCAATGATGGCCACCACCCCGGCTGCCACGAGCAAGACGGCAAGAATCGTCACCGGAACCGTCCGGGAAGGGCGACGAATGAGAGGCGGGGACATGTATTGCCTACTCATCTCAGGTCAACTCCTTCGTCGTCAAAGTCTTACTGACGACCCGGCTTACCAGGATGTCGATCGTGCCGATATCCACACCGGACAGTTTCGGCACCTGCTCGGTCAATCGGGCTCGAAGATCGTCACACTGAGCCTGGACGGGGGCGGGGTAGCCAATGGCAACCTCCACCTCAAGATCAGCCGTACGACCGGTGAGGACCGCGCTAACCTTCGGACCTCGGTCGAAGTCGGCACGCGATCCTGACCCGAAGAAAGACGAGATGGGAGCCCCGAAACCCTCACTCTGAGCCGCCACGCGAGCGGCGATCTTCTCGACAACCGCTGTGGTGACTGTCAGGGCTCCACGACTAGCCTTCTCACGGTTGTGGACCGCCAGCGAGGGCACCGAACGTACGCGTGTGGTGCCGGCGGACATCAGCGGTTCCGTTGACTTGGTTTGCCGAAGATGTCATGCACGTCGAGCTGGCCGTCAATGATCCGGCCAATGATGAGACCGAGTAGCCCCAGCACGAAGACGACGATGGTCTGCCACACGCCGACACAGACCGCAATCACACCCAACAGCAGTCCAACGAGTGCTCCGATGCGTGACGCATTCATAGTGTGACCTCTCAAGAAAGCTCGGTGTTCTTATGCTGGTTGGCAGCCTGAGCATGCTGCTCGTCGTCATCATCCTCACCCTGGATGTAGACATCGGTAACCTGGACGTTTACCTCAACCACCTCAAGGCCGGTGCCGTACTCAACAGCGTCAATGATGGTTTCGCGAAGTTTATTGGCGACCTCAACGACCGAGTAGCCGTATTCAATAACCACCGATAGATCGATAGCACACTGGCGCTCACCTTTCTCGACCTGGACTCCGTTCGACACATTGGTGGTCGATCCGGGGATGCGATCGGTGATGGAGCTGAGCATACGGCGCCCAGCCGAGCCCATAGCGTGCACGCCAGGGACCTCACGACAGGCGATGCCAGCGATCTTCTGGACGACCTGCTCAGCGATAAGGGTCGAGCCGTGATCGGTGTGCAAAGGGGAGGGGGGTAGGGTCTCCTTCTCCTTGGACCTCGTCTCCAGCAGGTTCTCGGTCTTTGCGGCGTCGGACTTGGTGGAGTCGGTCTTCGCGGAGGCGGTATTGTTGTCAGCCATATCGGCTCATCTCCATTTCGATGTGGGGGACTTTCATACATAAGGATGCCTCACACGAGAATTCGTCACGGCGAATCCAAAAGTTGGTCGAAATATTTCCAATGCCTCATCTCGGCTACCCTCAAAATCACCCGATGACAGGAGGGGCCATGCCGACGTCCACCACTATGCAGGGACTGACGACCGGGTTGTGTTCAGACCATGACCACTCCAGCGTCATCCCGCCAGCCTTCCTCTTCTCGAATTATTTCTACGACACTTTCGGGGAATGCCCGCCCTTTGACTACGGGCGAGGAGGCAATCCAACCCGGGCGTTGCTCGCCGACACTTTGACGACCCTTGAAGGTAGCGCAGGAGCTGTCGTCACCTCATCAGGAATGTCGGCGGTAATTCTGGTGCTGCAAGCCTTCGTACCGATTGGCGGCCACATCGTCGCTCCGCACGACTGTTACGGCGGCACCTGACGCATCCTTGACACGTGGGCCGCCGCTGGTCGTCTGAGCGTCGATTGGGTCAACGAAACTGATTTTGACGCCCTGCGCACCGCTCTGGAGCCTCCTACTGATCTGCTCTTGGTGGAGACTCCATCGAACCCTCTACTGCGCATCACCGACATCGCAGCGGCAGCTGAATTAGCGCACTCCTCTGCTGGGAAGCGCACCGTTGTTGCCGTCGATAACACCTTCTGCTCACCGATTCTGCAACAGCCACTCAGCCTTGACGCTGATCTCGTTATTGCCTCTGACACCAAGTTCCTTAACGGTCACTCCGACGTCATCGGCGGCTCGGTGGTCGCCGCGAACCAACAAGACGTCGACCTGATAGCCTTCCACGCCAACATGATGGGGCTGACGGCCTCCCCGCTGGATTCCTGGCTGACCTTGCGAGGTTTGCGAACCCTTGGTGTGAGGATGCAGGCTCACTGCGCGAACGCCGCTCGGATGGTGGAGATTCTCCAAAGTCACCAGGCCGTCACAGCCGTCTATTGGCCTGGCCTGCCCAACCACCCCGGCCATGAGTTGGCCGCCCGCCAACAGAAGAACTTCGAGTCCCTGCTGAGCTTCGAACTGGCCGGTGGCCGAGCATCCGTCGAGGCTTTTATGACCGGGCTGAAGGGGTTTATCCTCGCGGAATCCCTGGGCGGGGTGGAGTCCCTGGTCTGCCACCCGGCGACGATGACCCACGCCGCCATGAGTCAGGAGGCTCGGGACGCAGCGGGGGTCACCGACGCCATGATTCGGATGAGCCCAGGAATCGATCCTGTTAATGACCTCGCGATCTGCCTGTCCGAAGCCCTCGATCGGGCCACGACTGTCTGAAATTCCTCTCGAATCCCCCCTGACTAGGCCCCACACCACCCAACCGGAGTGCGAGTGGCAGACTATTTCCGTGACCCGTTTCCTCAGCGCGAAGCCCGACTCCCGCCTGCTTCCGTTGCCGTGGAGTACACCGCTGGCACAATGGCCACAGGAGCGACTAGTCGCGCTGCCCCGGGGTATCTCTCGTCACGTGGTGCGGTTCATCACGATCGGCGACGATGTCTATGCCGCCAAGGAAGTCGTTGAACACCTGGCGATTCACGAATACCGCTTGCTACACGACCTCACGCGGCTCGATACCCCGTCAGTCGAGCCCATCGGCGTCATCACTGACCGCGTCGCACCCAATGGTGAGCCGCTGGAACCGATCATCCTTACCCGCCACCTACGGTTCTCGTTGCCTTACAGGTCCCTCTTCCATTCTGGTGTACGTCAAGGAACCGTCATGCGACTCCTGGACGCCCTCGTCGTCCTGCTTGTGCGGCTTCATCTGGTGGGCTTCTTATGGGGTGACATCTCGCTGTCGAATGTATTGTTCCGACGCGACGCCGAGGCCTTCGCCGCCTATCTGGTCGATGCGGAGACCGGTGAGTTGCACGATCGCCTGACCACCGGGCAGCGGGAACACGACCTACAGATCGCCCGGACGAATCTCTATGGCGAGTTCCTCGACCTTGAAGAAGGTGACATGCTCGATGATGCCCTTGACCCATTGGGCTTGGTGACGACTATTGAGGACCGCTATCACGACTTGTGGAACGAACTCACCGCGGCCGAGGAATTCGCCGGCGGCGACTACTCCCAGGTTGAGTCGCGGGTGCGTCGCCTCAACGCCCTTGGCTTCGACGTCGCCGAGCTGGACATCCAGACCTCACCGGACGGTCAGCGACTACGCATCCAACCCAAGGTTGTCGACGCCGGGCACCACCAGCGACGCTTGTTGCGTCTAACTGGCTTAGACACCGAGGAATTTCAGGCACGGCGTCTGCTCAACGACCTTGACACCTTCCGGGCGCGCAACGGACTCCAAGGGGACGACGAGGCCGTCGCAGCTCACCGCTGGCTCACTGAGTGTTTCGAGCCGGTCGTGCAGCAGATCCCTCCGGAACTTTCCCGGAAACGCGAACTCGCGCAGTTTTACCACGAGGTACTCGACTATCGGTGGTACGAATCCCAGCGTCAACAGCGGGAAGTTCCGCACGCCGAAGCGGCCCAGGGCTACGTACGGGACATCCTCGCCAAGCTGCCTGACGAGGCCATGAGCACGGAGTCCGTCGTACCAGTGGACGGTTCTCCAATGCGCAACGGACATGAATTGGTCAACGTCTACGACCCGTCACTCGGATACGTCGAGGATGAAGAGGGGGACGCCCCCTACGACCCGTGGGAGGCCCATGCTGAGGTCGTCGACGTGGAGTCCGCGTCGCGTCTCGATATCGACGCCTTACGCGCCCGGATGAAAAGTTAGATCAACCCAATTAATCTGAAAGCTTCGGTGGCGTCGTCACGGTGAAGGACCCCCACTGGGTGGCAGTTGCGGCGGCCGATGAGGTGGACTCAGACTTCGTCTCCGGCTCTTCAACCCCCTTGTCGGGGCGCGATCCAGGGACAACCGGCTTGATGGATTCACCCATTGCGGCCTCCAAAGCCCGGGCGATGGGGCTGGACGACGGTTTGTGTTTGCGGATCTCGGCCATACGGCCATGGTAGGCGATGGGTCGGGGACCACCGGTAACCTGGGAGCGTGACGCTTAAGCTTTACAACACCGCTACCCACGGCATCGAGACCTTCGAACCCTTTCGCGAGGGTCAGGTGTCGATTTACCACTGTGGCATGACGGTGCAGTCCAGTCCGCATCTGGGCCACATCCGCAAGGAGGTTGTCTTCGACGTCCTACGGCGCTGGCTGGAGTGTTCTGGCTACCAGGTGACCGTCGTCGCCAACGTCACCGATATTGACGACAAGATCCTCGCAAAGTCCGCCGCTACTGGCACCCCGTGGTGGGCCCACGCCTACCACTACGAAAACGAGCTTCATGCGGCGTACAAGGCGTTGGGATGCCGTCCACCGACCTATGAGCCTCGGGCTACCGGCCACATCCCGGAGATGATCGAGTTGGTCAAGACCCTCATCGACAAAGGTCACGCTTATCCCGCCCCCGACGGTTCTGGTGACGTCTACTTCGATGTTCGGGCCTGGCCCCGTTACGGGGAGTTGTCCGGGATGCGTGTCGACGAGATGAACCCAGCCGAAGATTCCGACCCGCGTGGCAAACGCGACCCGCGGGATTTTGCACTATGGAAGGGTCACAAGGAGGACGAGCCCGAAACAGCGTCGTGGATGTCCCCGTGGGGACGGGGTCGGCCGGGCTGGCACCTGGAGTGCTCGGCGATGTCCGGGAAGTATCTGGGTGAGACCTTCGACATTCACGGTGGCGGCATCGACTTGCGGTTCCCTCACCATGAAAATGAGCTAGCTCAGTCGGCAGCGGCGGGTCGTCCCTTCGCCCGTTACTGGATGCACAACGCCTGGGTGACGATGTCCGGGGAGAAGATGAGTAAGTCCCTGGGCAATACTGCCCAGGTGACTGAGGTCACCAAGGCCTACAGCCCACGCGCCGTCAGGTACTTTCTGTTGGCCCCGCATTATCGCTCCATGATCGAGTTCAGCCCCGCTGACGAAGGCACCAAGGGGTCTCTGGATGAGGCCACTAAGGCCATCGAACGCATCGATTCCTTTCTGGACCGAGCCGGCGACCTCGTCGGCGAGCAGGTGACGGCGTCGCAAGAGCTGCCGGCGGCATTCGTTACGGCGATGGATGACGACCTAGGCACTCCACAGGCGGTAGCGGCCCTGTTCAGCCAGATCACCGAGGGCAATAAGTCCGTGTCGACCTGCGATGTCGAGGCCACCCGTCACCACCTGGCCCGTGTAAAGGCAATGCTCGCGGTGTTTGGACTCGATCCGCAGGCCCCCGAGTGGGCCGACGTCGCAGGCAGCGACGACCGGTTAGAGCCGGTCGTTGACGGCTTGGTGCATGCCATGCTGGAGCAGCGTGCCGAGGCTCGTGCCCGCAAGGATTGGGCTACAGCTGACGCCATCCGCGACACCTTGACAAACCTTGGATTGACGATCGAGGACACCCCCGCTGGCGCCCATTGGTCGCTGAGCTGACAAGGAGACTGACATGGCAGGAAATTCTCAGCGGCGCGGCGCAGGGCACAAGGGCAAGAGTTCGGCTGTTGGCTCTGGCGGACGAGGCCGCAAGGCTCTCAAAGGCCGAGGCCCCACCCCCAAGGCGGAGGACCGCGTTTACCACAAGGCGTATAAGGCCAAGCAGGAGAGGTTAGCCCGCGCCGCGGCCCGCAAACCGGCGAAGTCCAAAGGGGCAGGCCCGGAGTGGGTCATCGGTCGCAATCCTGTACTCGAGGCCCTTCACGTCGGCCTTCCAGTACGCACTGCTTACGTCGCCGAAGGAGCTGAGCATGACTCGCGGCTGAGGGAGATCCTCACCTTCGCTGCTGATCATGGCATCGCATTGATGCAGGCCACTCGTGGCGAACTCGACCGTATGACAGGTGGGTCCAACCATCAGGGAGTGGCCCTGCGCCTACCCGAATACGAGTACGCGACCGTGGACGACCTTATCGCAGCTGGCAACCAGACCTACCACGGTGGGCTCATAGTAGCCCTCGACAAGGTCACCGATCCGCGCAATCTGGGGGCGATCATCCGCTCGGCTGCCGCCTTTGGTGCTCAGGGGGTGCTCATCCCGTCGCGTCGCTCGGCCTCGATGACGGCAGCGGCGTGGAAGACCTCAGCTGGGGCAGCCGCACGCGTACCGGTGGCGATGGCCTCGAACCTCAACCAGGCCCTCGGCAAGTTCGCTGCGACTGGCTGGATGATCGTCGGGCTGGCCGGTGAGGCCGACTCCGACATCGCCGCCGCTCCGGGTCTGGACGGCCCGCTGGTGCTCGTCGTCGGCTCAGAGGGAGAGGGCTTGGCCCGTCTCACCCGGCAGTCCTGCGACGTGCTGACGTCGATCCCGATCAGCAGTGATGTCGAATCCCTCAACGCCTCGGTGGCAGCGTCGATCGCGCTGTACGAGGCGTCGAGGGTGCGTGGGAGTGCATCGGAGGACTGAGGCTCACGGCGGGCTGTCCCGGGAAGGTCACCGTCACCGAGTCGTCAGCCACGTCGATCTGCGGATGGGGGCCACACATCCCGAGCCCGACGAGGGCGATGTAAGGTCCACTGCCCGCATGGGCGTCTCCATCTGCTCGACGGTCGTCGCCTCTGACAGCCCCGTGACCGCCTGAGCCGTCAGCCGTTGCCTGTACTGCCACGGCGTCACTGGTTCGAGGAAGGAATCCGGTCCCTGTTCGGGGTCAGTCGGCCAACCCGGCCACGACGACGGATGCCACCGGTACGTCCTCGTCGAACCAGGCACAACGCACCTCGATTCCTTGGTGACAGACCTGGGCACACACGATGCGCGGGCCCAGGTCGGACTCACCACGCGCGCCGTAGCCCACTTGGGAATCCGGTTCGACCTTGATCCAGTGAACCTGCCAGGAGGATTGCCCGACGAGGACGTCCCCGAGCTGTTCCAACCGGTCGACGTGCTGGCCCGATCTGCACGAAACCCGCCCCTTCGCATCGCGCAGAGCGACCACATTGGCAACAGGTTGCAGGGTCCACTCCCCCGCCTGTGCTGGGGCCGTCACGGTGGAAAAGCCGAGAGACGTGTACAGGGGTGCCTCACTGACAAGGTCTGCCTCGTTCTCACCATCGGTACCGATGTTGAGCACACGAACCACGCCGTCGGCTGACGTTCCGCTGACCATCCATCCCGGCGTGGAAATGAGGCGATGGGTGTCCTCCTTCTCCACCGGCAGAGCCTCCTCCTCAGCTGCCCATACCAGGTGGTCGGCAGGCAGGGCTAGACCGAGCATCCCCTTGGAGGCCCAGTAGGGGGATCCCACACCGAAGTAGAACTGGGCCATCGGGCGGAATTCCCCGAACCAGCCCATGGTGAGGATGCCGTCAGCGCCCGCTCCTCGATCGAGGAAATGCCTTACGGTTCCCGAGCAGATACGCCTCGTCAGTCCGGGGGGACACTGGATAAACACCCATGAAGGTTCCGGCCCACAGCGGCGCGCAGGTGCACCACCGGTAGATGAGGCTACGTCCCTGGATGAGAGGAGCGGTACCTCCGTGGCCGTCCAGATCAGCTCCGACGAGGAAGGGGACGTCCTCAAGGTATCTCCTCAACCTGGGCCCGTGAACGGTGGCGAAGTCTCTGCTAAGATCCCAGGTCGGGTCCATGAGGGTCCACAGGGCCGGCAGAGTCTCCATGGCCCATCCGACATAGTGGTCGTAGCAGCGCCTCGGTCCGTCGCTGATCCAACCGTCGGTGCGGTACCAGTCCTCGTGACGTTCGAGGTGCTCGCGGACGAGGGCCTCGTCCCAGTCGGCACCGAGGCCTCGCAGGAAGGTCTCGACGATGACCTGGAACCAGATCCAGTTGTTGTCGGGGATCTCGGGATTGCGCACGTCCTGAAACCACTCGACGGCCTGCTCCTGGGTCCGCTGAGAGAGCTGATCCCAGATCCAGGGCTTGGTGAAGTGGAGCGTCAGGGCCAATGAACAGGCCTCGACAACGGCCTGCCAATGTTCAGATGGTCGCAGCCAGCGATCCTCGGCCCTCTGGTCGACGCCGGCGGCGACGCCTCCGGCCCACCACGACGCCAACTCTTCGAGCCCGTCGATGTCAGGGCCCAGTCCGCCCGGTTCCCCCGGCATCACAATCCGCCCGTGGCCTGGTGTTGCATGGCTCATGGCCGTCGTCACCAGACGATCAGCGAGATTGCACCAGTCCTCGCGTCCCCAATGGGTCAGTGGACTCCTCTGCGTCATGTCATCACACCCTGCCGCTCACCATCGAACTGTCGCGTAATTCGAGGATCAAAAATATGATGTCCAACTGGTGACAATGGTAACCGCTTTCCTGTAATGTTTCTGGAAAACAAACCTGTACGTGTGGCAGTGTTGCCACCCTCTCCCGAGGAGCGTGACCCTTGTTCGGCACCCCATCTCGACGAACCTTCCTCACCGCATCTGCGCTGTCAGCCATGGCGCTCGCCGCTTCTCCCACAGTGACGGACGCCATTGCCGCCCCCGGGCCCGACAGCTGGTCGGCGCTGTGCGAGCGATGGATCGACATCATCACCGGACGCAGAGCCGCCCGGACCTCTGACCCACGTGCCCGAGCGATCATCGCCAAGACCGACCGGAAGGTCGCCGAGATCCTCACCGACCTCGTATCCGGCTCGAGCCGTCAGACCGTTCTGATCTCGGCAGACCTCCGCAAGGAGCAGTCGCCCTTCATCACCAAGACAGCCCGAGCCATCGAGTCGATGGCCTGCGCCTGGGCCACACCCGGGTCCAGCTACCACAAGGATCCCGAAATCCTCTCCGCGTGCATCGAGGGGCTCAGGGACTTCTGCCGACTTCGGTACAACCCCTCCCAGGACGAGTATGGGAACTGGTGGGACTGGGAGGACGGCGCGTCAAGAGCTGTCGCCGATGTCATGTGCATCCTGCACGACGTCCTGCCGCCCGAGGTCATGTCCGCAGCGGCAGCCGGCATCGACCACTTCATCCCCGACCCCTGGTTCCAGCAGCCGGCGTCGGTCAAGCCCACTGCCAACCCCGTTCAGCCCGTGGTCTCGACAGGCGCGAATCGCATGGACCTGACCCGTGCCGTCATGTGCCGTTCCATCGCGACCGGCGACGAGAAGAGGCTGCGTCATGCCGTTGACGGATTGCCTGACGCCTGGCGCGTCACCACCGAAGGTGACGGTTTCCGTGCCGACGGCGGATTCATCCAGCACTCCCACATCCCCTACACCGGCGGCTACGGCGACGTCCTGTTCAGCGGACTGGCAATGCTCTTCCCGCTGGTCTCCGGGATGAGGTTCGACATCGTCGAATCGGCTCGTAAGGCTTTCCACGACCAGGTCGAACGCGGCTTCATCCCCGTCATGTACAACGGCCAGATCCTCGACGACGTGCGCGGCCGATCCATCTCGCGCATCAACGAGTCTGCCGCCATGCACGGCATCTCGATCGCCCGTGCCATGCTCATGATGGCTGATGCCCTGCCGACACACCGCGCCGAACAGTGGCGAGGGATCGTGCACGGTTGGATGGCTCGAAACACCTTCGATCACCTGTCCGAGCCGTCCACCCTTGTCGACATCTCCCTGTTCGACGCCGCCGCCAAGGCGCGCCCCGTCCCGGAGTCGTCGACGCCGAGCTACTTCGCGTCCATGGACCGTCTCGTCCACCGCACCGCGGACTGGCTAATCACCGTCTCCAACTGTTCGGATCGCATTGCCTGGTACGAGTACGGCAACGGGGAGAACGAATGGGCGTCCAGGACCAGCCAGGGAATGCGTTACCTCCTGCTGCCCGGAGACATGGGACAGTACGAGGACGGGTACTGGGCCACCGTCGACTACTCAGCACCGACGGGGACGACGGTGGACTCCACTCCGCTCAAACGCGCCGTCGGAGCCTCGTGGGCGGCCAAGACCCCGACCAACGAATGGTCCGGGGGCCTCGCATCGGGGTCGTGGTCTGCCGCCGCGTCCCACATCACCTCCCAGGACTCCGCCCTCAAGGCACGCCGCCTATGGGTGGGTCTGAAGGACGCCATGGTAGAGCTGACGACCGACGTGACCACCGACGCATCGCGGGCCATAACCGTCGTCGAGCACCGCAAGGTGGCCAGCTCGTCGACGAAACTCCTCGTCGACGGCAACCGGGTCTCATCCGCGACCTCCTTCCAGAACCCCCGGTGGGCCCATCTGGACGGAGTCGGCGGTTACGTCTTCGCCACTGACACCGATCTCTCCGCAGATGTGGCGACGAGAAAGGGAACGTGGATCGACGTCAATCCCTCCCGCAAGGTCAAGGGGGCTGACGAGGTCATCGAGCGCGCCTACGCATCCCTGCACGTCACCCACCACGATCGTCCAGTCGCGTGGGCGCTGCTTCCCACTGCCAGCCGTTCCCACACGATGGCCCTGGCCACGCGCCCAGGAGTCGAGCCGTTCACCGTGCTCCGGAATGACGCAACCGTCCAGGCCGTCCGCTCTGCGGGTGCCCTCTTGACGAAGGACCCCACTGTCGTCACCACCTTGGCTTTTTGGAAGCCAGCTACCTGCGGCGGCGTGGCAGTTAACCGTCCTGCGCTGGTGCAGACTCGGGAGAGCGCAAACCAAATGGAGGTCGTCATCGTCGAACCCACCCAGAAGAGGGGATCACTTACCGTAACTATTGAGGGAAGCTGGAAGGTCAAAACCGCAGATAGCCACGTTGATGTCAGCTGCGAAAACGCGGCCGGGACTCTGCATGTCGACACGGCGGGGCTAGGCGGCCAGTCCGTGCGAGTAACGCTGGCACGCCAGGTAACTCAAACTCCCTCCGGCGGCGGCCGCCACGACCGAGCCTGATGTGCCGCCTCACCTAACTAGATTGCCGCTAACCCAAGTCACGTCCCGCTTCATCAGGCACGCCCCGCGTACTGACCGACCGGGAATTCCCCGGCCACGGGGGCACCGGAAATGTAATTCGCCAGGTCATCGACCGCGCCGTCGCCGAGGCGGTGAAGCTCTCGTCCCATTGACCCGGCAGCGTGTGGGGTCAGGATGACGTTCGGCAGGGTCCACAATGGGGAGTCGGGCGCGTTGACCTCGGGGTCGGTCACGTCGATGATGGCGCTGATCCGGTCGCGCTGCAGTTCAGCGATGAGGGCGTCCTGATCACAGATGGCCCCGCGCGCAGTGTTGATGAAAGTCGCTCCGTCCTTCATCTTCGCGAAATCCTCAGCTCCCAGCATGTGGTAGGTCTGCGGCGTCGACGCCGAGTGCAGGGAGACGACGTCACGTCGCTACCGAGCTCTGCGCACCGCCATCGAGGCCGGCAAGAACATCTACACCGAGAAGCCCACTGCCGAGACCCTCGACGAGGCCATCGAGTTGGCGGAGCTGGCACACCGTCACAACATCATTGACGGCGTCGTCCACGACAAGCTCTACCTGCCTGGCCTGGTGAAGCTGCGTCGTCTGGTCGACATGGGATTCTTCGGACGCATCCTCTCCATGCGCGGCGAATTCGGATACTGGGTGTGGGAAGGCACCGACGTTCCCTCCCAGCGACCGTCATGGAACTACCGCAAGACTGACGGCGGCAGCATGACGACCGACATGTACCCGCACTGGAACTACGTCATCGAGGGCATCATCGGACAGACCCGGGACGTCTACTCCCAGACCGCCACTCACATCACCAAGCGCGTGGATGAGCAGGGCAACATCTACAACGCGGACACCGACGATGCCGCTTACGCCATCTTCAACGTCGTCACACCCTCCGGGGACCCAGTCATCGTGCAGATGAACTCCTCGTGGGCGACCCGCGTCTTCCGCGACGAACTGCTCGAGTTCCAGATCGACGGCACCCACGGCTCCGCCGTCGCAGGCCTGTTCGGATGCGTCTGCCAGCCCCGCGGGGTCACCCCCCCCCCGCCCGACCTGGAATCCCGACATCCCTGACACTAATGACTACATGTCGATGTGGCAGGAGGTTCCCGACAACGCCGCCACTGCCACCGGCAGCCTCGACAACGGTTTCAAGGCACAGTGGGAGGAATACCTCACCGACGTCGCGATGGATCGTCGGCACCGCTTCGACCTGCTGTCGGGAGCACGCGAAGTCCAACTTGCCGAACTCGGATTGCGGTCGGCCGCCGAGGGACGACGCGTTTACGTCCCCGAGATCGTGGTGGACCAGCGATGAGTGACCTCTCGAGGCTGTCCCTCAACACTGCGACGGCCAAGCACGCGACCCTGGCAGAGTGCACCTCCGCATGTGCCGAAGCCGGCCTGGGATGGATCGGCCCCTGGCGCGACCGGATCCAAGGAGTAGGCAACGACGAGGCGGCCCGGATCATCTCCGAGGCCGGGCTCAAGGCGTCGACAGTGTGCCGAGGAGGATTCCTCACCGGCACTGACGCTGACTCCCTCCCCGGGGCCATCGCCGAGAACACCAGGGCTCTCGAGGAGGCCGCAGCCGTCGGGGCCAGCGAACTCGTCATGGTCGTCGGTGGGTTGCCCACCGGGGACAAGGACATCGTCGCTGCCCGTCAGCGGGTGGCAGATCGGCTTGGCGATCTCGTCTCCATTGCACGCGACCACGGGGTGCGCCTGGCACTCGAGCCGATGCATCCCTTGTTCACTGCGGACCGAGGAGTCCTCACGACGTTGGGGCAATCCCTCGACATGGCCGCACCCTTCTCCCCTGACGTGGTGGGTGTCGTCGTCGACACCTACCACGTGTGGTGGGATCCGCAGGCCCGCGAGTCAATCGCCCGTGCCGGCAGGGAGGGACGCATTTCCAGCTACCAGATCTGCGACTGGATCCTGCCCCTGGCCGCCGAGACCCTGAATTCGCGCGGATTCCCCGGGGACGGGTACATCGACTTCCCGACCATCACCCAGTAGGTCAGCGAGGCAGGCTACACCGGCCCGGTCGAGGTCGAGATCTTCAACGAGGAGGTCTGGGCGATGCCAACTCGCCGGATCGTCGAAAGACTTGCAGCCAGGTACGAGGAACTCGTCCTGCCCCACCTGTGAGACGAACGGCCCGGTCGCTTCATGCGACCGGGCCGTTTCCTGTCCAGCTGTCCTCATACCGTTCGGAGTCTCAGCTGAGCAGCCAGTCCACCTCGTTGATCAGGAACTTGCGATGTGACGGCGAGGAGTAGGACCTCGCGTCATGACCCATACCGTCATAGATGACGTTGTCTCCATGGGCCCACCCCATCACCTGCCACTCCTCACTGAGTTCATGGCGAATGAGCGGAGTGGAGCCCTCGTGGACGACGAGGTCTGAGTACCTCTCGTCGTAGACGGTGACGACGTCGAGCCCAGTCCAAACCGGATAATCCTCCGCCCCGGGGGCCTTTCCGAAGGTCGCAATACAACGCTTGGGGTGCCAACTCGTACCGCGCACCCATTGACCGCCAAGCAGAGCGGGCCATTCAGGCCAGTCCGGGAAGGAATTCGCGGCAGTGTGGACAGCCAGCACTCGTCCGCCGCCACGAATCCACTGACCGAATTCATGCTGGGCAGCGGCCCATTCGTCGTCGTGTTCGAGCTCCACCTCGACGTTGCCCCCGAGATTGACGACCACCAGGTCCAGGGCGTCAAGCTCCTGCAAACACGAGACGTCGTCGTCACGAACCTCGACGCGATGACCGACCGCCTCCAGGATCTCGCGGATTGCCGCAGATCCCTCGGCGAAGGGATGCCATGGATCGGTGTATCGGCCATGGCCGGACAGAACTCTGATGGATGCCACGATGTCTCCTCATCGAGTGGGCGGTCAGTGGATGTTGTGATCGACCCGGTAGGTCTTCCAGACGTTCTCCAAGAACTCGTCCTCGGTCGGGATGGGACGCACCGGACCCCAATGCGCGTGGATGGCCTCCCCAACGGCGTCGACGGACACACGCTGGGTGACGCCGTGATGGGCCTTGGAGTCCAGACGGTGCCGGAAGATCTCCTCGACGTCGAGGTCGGCGCCGTCGTTCCACCATGAGACCGGCAGATCACCGTCGGGGTCGGTGTAGAGGACCGATCCGCGCGAGCCCACCCCATGATCAAGATGGTCGAGCATGGCGGCCACGTAAACGGCCTGGACGTCGAGGATGTCACGGACCAGGAAGAGCCTGTCGACGCTGCGTCTGCTCGTCGGGTCGACGACACATTCATCGACAACCCGACGACGCCATTCGGCGACGTTCCTTGCCAGCTCCTCAAGGCCCTGACGAGACCGCACAAGCCCGGCATTGTCGCTCATTGCACGGGTGGACTCCATCAGCACATCATCGATCAGAACCCCTGAGGATTCCTCGCGTCCACAGGCTGCCTCGAGAAGGCTCCGCGCCTTCTGCAAAGCATCACCGGCCAACTCCTGCCAGCCCTCGTCAGCGCGAGCAGCACCCTGCTCTCGGGCCGCGATCCACTGGGCTGCCCTCGTTGCCCCGACCTGGGCCGAGTTGAGGGCAGCACCGCCTGGACGCGCCACCCCATGGGCTCCGGCAGCCTCTCCCACCGGAAACAGGCCGGCGATGGAGGATCGCCACCACAGATCGACGTCAATCCCGCCGTTGTTGTGCTGAGCACACACGCCGATCTCGAGGCGATCGGCGGCCAGATCGATACCCGGATTGCGGTTGAGGTAGAACTCGTAGGCCGGCTGGTTCATGTGCTGCAGACGCTCGACCGGCGTCTCTAAGCCGAGCACACCTGCAGACTCCAGGTATCCGCGAGCCTCGTCGTCAAGCAGATTCGGATCCCAGCTCGGCTGGTTGATGCGGAAGTCGAGGAAGACCCGACGTCCTCGCATCACCGTCTCGCGGTAGGTGAGGATGTCGATGAGGCTGGAACCGTCATGGACCTTGTCGATGTCGAAGGGCCACTGGTAACCCTTGCGGAAGATGAGGCTGGTGAGCGCGCCCGGATCGTCGATGACCTCGGCCAGGAAGTCGTGCTCGGTGCCGTCGGGGCCCACCGAGACAAAGGCAGGAACCACCTGCATATAGGTCCCCGACACGTTCCAACGAGGTCTCAGGGAGGCCAGCCCGAACTGGAACTCGGGCAGGTTGTGGCCGACGGCTCCGGCGCGCAAGGCGGCACCTGTGGCACCCCACTGACCGTGCGGCCACACCGAGTCGGCGAACATTCCGGCGGGTCCGCCGGTGGCCAGGACGACATTGCGTGCGGCAATCAGAATGAACGGACACCCCTGGTCGGCGACTACGTCACGTCGCAGCCCGAGAAGGCCGACGCAGCGAGGGATCTCTCCCGAACGATCGACGATGAGGTCGACGACCCGCACCCCACCGACGATCTCGGTCCCCCGGGAGCGCACCCGTTCCTCAAGATGCTCAACCATCGACTTCGAGGTGAAGGGCCCCACCGAGGTCGCTCGCTGCCGGGGGTCGTGGTCAGTCTTGTAACCGATAAACTGTCCGTGACGGTCACTAGGGAATTCGACACCAGCCTCTACCAGGTTGTAGAAGCACCGCGCCGAGAGCGCTGCCTCCGTCAGGGCGATGTCGCCGTCCATCGCTCCCCCGTCGAAGAGGATGCGGGCCATCTCTCCCACCGAGTCCGGTCCGTCTCCGGCCAGGGTCAGCTTGTAATAGGTCTGCTTGTCGGAGCCAGCATTTCGCGAGGCTCCGGCATTGATGGTGTCTGCAATGACGAGGACGTCGTGCTGTCCGAACTGGGCCAGCCGGTCTGCCGCACAATACCCGGCCGATCCGGTCCCGACAACGACGGTGTTGACGCTGGCGACCGGGACGTCGAGCCCGGCAAGGTGCATGGTGGGCAGGTCCATCTCACAACCTCGCGATGTGCATGCCGCCGTCGACATTGATGACTTCACCGACGGAGTACCTCATCGATCCGATGACCAGGTTGACGACAGCTGCAGCGACGTCCTCGGGACGGCCCCAGCGTGGCATCGGCGCGAGCCCCTCGGCGAACTGGCGGTCATACTTCTCCTTGACCCCGGCCGTCATCTCGGTGGCGATGACGCCTGGACGCACCTCATTGACGAGGATCCCCTCCGGAGCGAGTCGCGCGGCCCAGAGCTGGGTTGCCATCGAGACCCCAGCCTTGGAGATGCAGTACTCGCCGCGGTTGAAGCTGACCATCGTCGAGGAGCAGGAAGCCACGTTGACGATAGCCCCGACGATCCCGTCAGTGGTGTCGGTGGTGCCGTCACCCCGTTGGGCGATGAGCTGACGGGCGACGGCCTGGGTGAGGAAGTAGGGCCCGCGCAGGTTGATCCCCAGCACCCGGTCAAAGGACTCGACGGTGGCGTCAAGGATGTCGTCACGGCTGGTCGGAGCCACGCCGGCATTGTTGACGAGGACGTCGATGCGACCCCAGCGGTCCAGTGCGTCACCGATGAATCGCTGATGAGCGGTCAGATCGGAGACGTCGCCACTGGTGTGACCAACCTCGCTTAGACCTTGCAGCTCCGTCAGCACCTCCGGCGCTAACTCGCTTCGTGACAGGATCTGCACCGCGTATCCCTGCTGCAGCATGGCCTTGCTGATAGCCAGACCGATGCCACGGTTTCCTCCGGTGATGAGCGCAACCTTCGTCATGCCGACTCCCTCGTCGTGTGTCCGTGGCGTTCATTATTCCTGTCAAGACCAGCTTCGGCAAGCGCTTGCCGCTAGTATTTGAGCGGATCGGAGAGACTGCCACGCTTTCGACAAAATCGACGGGAAACGATGGCAAGGCCTCGCCACCCCCTCCCCCTCCGGAACAACAATTGACACAAACCCCCAACGTCGGAGATCACAAGTGAGCAACGAAGCACTCGACAAAGTCCTGGCGAATCTCGTCATCCCAGTGGTCGTCATCCATGACGCCGCCACCGCCCCGGCCGTCACCGACGGTCTCGTCGACGGTGGACTTCCCGTCGCCGAGGTCACCTTCCGTACCGACGCCGCACCCGCCGCCATCGAGTCGATGGCCAAGGACGGACGCGTCATGGTCGGAGCCGGAACCGTCATCAATGCCCGTCAGGTTGACGAGGCGGTGAGCGCAGGAACGACGTTCGTCGTCGCCCCTGGCCTGTCCCGCGAGGTCGTCGACCGCTGCCGTCACCATGACATCCCCGTCCTGCCGGGAGTCATCACCCCGACCGAGATCATGGCCGGAATCGACATGGGACTGGACACCTTCAAGTTCTTCCCGGCCGGCAACTTCGGTGGCGCGACCACGATCGCGTCGCTCGATGGCCCCTTCCCCAACCTGCGCTTCGTTCCCACCGGTGGTGTCAAGCCGCACAACCTGGCGGACTTCCTCTCCCGTCCCAACATTCCTGCCGTCGGAGGCACCTGGCTCACCCCGGCCGACGCCGTCGCCGCCCGGGACAACCGAACCATCGCCAACCTGGCACGCGAGGCCGCCCGCAGTGCCCACAGCATCGTCGAGGAGCAGTCATGAGCATCACACTTCGTCCCGCAGATCGGTGCCGTTACGACATCGTCTCCCTTGGTGAGGTGATGTTACGCCTCGACCCACGCGAACGTCGCATCCGCACCGCTAAATCCTTCGACGTCTGGGAGGGCGGTGGCGAGTACAACGTCGGCCGTGGCCTGTCCCGCGTCTTCGGCAAGCGTGCCGCCGTCATCACCGGTCTGGTCGACGACCCGGTCGGCCACCTCGTCGGCGACCTCATCACCGCCGGCGGAGTCGACGACCAGTTCATCACCTGGGTGCCTTCTGACGGAGTCGGCCGCACGGTGCGCACCGGACTCAACTTCACCGAGCGCGGTTTCGGAGTTCGCGGCGCCGTCGGTGTCTCGGACCGTGGCCACACAGCGGCCAGCCAACTGCGCGCTGAGGACATCGACCTCGACTGTCTCTTCGGAGAATTGGGAGTGCGTTGGCTGCACACCGGCGGCATCTACACCGCCCTGTCGGAGACCAGCGCCCAGACCGCCAAGGCCGTCATGGAGGCTGCCCACGCCAATGGCACGATCATCTCCTACGACCTCAACTACCGCCCCAGCCTGTGGAAGTCGATCGGCGGCCAGGAGGAAGCCCGCCGCGTCAATCGCGAATTAGCTAGTTTGGTCGACGTCATGATCGGTAACGAGGAGGATTTCACGGCGTGTCTGGGATTCGAAGTGGAGGGCAACGACGAGAACCTCTCCCACCTCGACGTCGACTCATATGCTGCCATGATTGACAAGGTCGTCGAGGAGTTACCAAACATTTCCGTCGTCTCCACCACCCTGCGCCAGGTACGTACTGCTAGCCGCAATGACTGGTCAGCTATCGCGTGGTCCAAGGGCACCGGTTTGGTTCGCTCAGTGGAACGCCCCGACCTAGAAATACTCGACCGCGTTGGTGGTGGCGATTCCTTCGCTGCTGGCCTGGTGGCTGGTCTCATGGAGACGGGAGGTCTGCAGAAGGCCGTCGAGTGGGGAGCCGCCCACGGCGCTCTGGCAATGACAACTCCCGGCGATACGTCGATGGCTACCCGCTCCGAGGTGGAGAACCTCGCTGCCGGAGGTTCCGCCCGAGTGAAGCGCTGATCGATCGATTCCGGACTCACACTGGACGGCGAGCCTGACTGGCTCGCCGTCCTTTTGGTCCCTGCCCACGAGTGGATCCAGGGACGAGTAGATTCGTGCCTACCATCCCGTCATGACAGGAGCCATCCGTGACCAGCGCCGTCGATCCCACCGCCCGTGACATTGCCGAGAAGCTAGCCCCGGCCTACCGCACCATGCTCGATGCGATTGCGCAAGTCGAGCCGCGGATTGCAGAAGCCACCCGTGCTGAGCTCACTGACCAGCGTCACTTCCTCAAGCTTATCGCTTCGGAGAACTACGCATCCTTGCCAGTACTGGCGACCATGGGCACGTGGCTTTCTGACAAATACGCCGAAGGTACTGCTGGCCATCGGTTTTACGCTGGCTGCCAGAACGTTGATTCCGTCGAGACGATCGCCGCAGAGCATGCATGCGCTTTGTTCGGCGCGGACCACGCCTACGTTCAGCCCCACTCAGGTATTGACGCCAACCTCACCGCCTACTGGACGATCCTCACCCACCACATCGAAACCCCAGCTCTAGCCGAGTTTAGTGCCCGCACCGTCAACGACTTGACCCAGGAAGACTGGGATACACTGCGCCACCGTTTCAACGACCAGCGAGCTATCGGTATGAGTCTCGACACTGGAGGCCACCTCACTCATGGTTTCCGTCCTAACATCTCCGGAAAGATGTTCGATCAGCGCTCCTACGGCACCGATCCGCAAACCGGTCTGCTCGACTACGACAAGGTCGCAGAGCTAGCCCGCGAGTTTAAGCCGCTCGTCATCGTCGCCGGATACTCCGCCTACCCGCGCCGGGTGAACTTCGCGAAGATGCGCGAGATTGCTGACGAAGTCGGTGCTGTGCTCATGGTCGATATGGCCCACTTCGCTGGACTGGTTGCTGGCAAGGTTTTCACCGGCGACGAGGACCCTGTCCCGCACGCCCAGATTGTGACGACGACAACCCACAAGTCCCTGCGTGGCCCGCGCGGCGGCATGGTTCTGACTACCAAGGACTACGCTGACGACGTCGACCGCGGTTGCCCGATGGTGCTCGGTGGCCCACTGTCCCACGTCATGGCTGCCAAGGCCGTCGCCTTGGCAGAAGCCCGCACTCAGGCCTTCCGCGACTACGCTCGGCGCGTCGCGGACAATTCGAAGGCCCTGGCCGAGGGGCTTATGAAGCGTGGCGTCAAGCTCATCACTAACGGGACTGACAACCACATCAACCTGCTTGACGTCACCACGAGCTTCGGACTGGCCGGACGCCAGGCTGAGGCCGCCCTGCTGGACGCAGGCGTGGTCACGAACCGCAACTCGATCCCGGCCGACCCGAACGGCGCCTGGTACACCTCTGGCATTCGCATCGGCACCCCGGCACTGACCTCTCGCGGATTCGGATCCGACGAATTCGATCAGGTTGCCGAACTCATCGTCACCACATTGAAGGCCACCACCCCGCTGACGTCCTCCACTGGCAAGCCTGGCAAGGCCAAATACCACATTACGGACGGAGTGGCTCAGAGGGTCCATGACGCTGCCGACGAGTTGCTGGGTAGCTTCCCGCTCTACCCAGGATTGGACCTTGCCTGACGATACCCAGTCCTAGTTTCGGGAGCACCTAACCAGGTATCTACCCCACACAAATTCAACACCGTTTTCGATCGACGGTCTATGTTCTGAAACGGCCAGAACATAGACCGTCGATTTCTCGTCGCTATCCTTTCTCCTTCGTTTCTTTGACACCTTGCCCCCGATCCTGCGACTTCGATCAGCTGGGTCTGTGACGTCGGGATGGTCCGCCTCATCGGACGGGGCCTTACCACACGGTGACGCTGATAATTCAACCGTCCCACTCTTTTTGATCCGGTTGTAAAGCTACTTATCCTCAGTGCAGAGTGGCCCTGTCGCGGCGCTAGCATTCCCGTGCTAGACCGGGGCGCTATCGTCACGAGGAGGTTCCCATGCAGGAAGGTAATCCTGTTACCCCGCAGACCAGCACCACCGTTGACAAGGGGGATAGTGGCTACAACAAGGCCTTAAGGAATAGGCACCTGCAGATGATCGCCATCGGCGGCTCAATCGGCACCGGCCTGTTCCTAGGGACCGGCGGACGCATTGCCCAAGGCGGCCCCGGATTGGCAATCAGCTACGCCGTCTGCGGCATTTTCGCCTTCCTCATGGTAAGAGCCCTCGGTGAAATGGCCATTCGTCGCCCATCCTCGGGTGCCTTCGTGTCCTACGCGCGTGAGTTCATGGGCGAGAAGGGCGCCTACGCCACCGGATGGTTCTTCTTCCTCGACTGGTCTGTGACGGTAATGGCCGACATCACCGCAGTGGCGCTGTACCTGCACTACTGGACGGCCCTACGTTCCGTCCCGCAATGGGTGCTAGCGCTCATCGCCCTCGGCGTTGTGTTTGCCCTCAACATGCTGAGCGTGAAGATGTTCGGCGAGGCTGAATTCTGGTTCGCTGCCATCAAGGTGACCGCCATCGTCCTATTCATGATCGCGGCTATCTGGGCCATTGTCGCGGGCGCCCGGGTTGGCAACTATACGGCAGGATTTCACAACATCACTCGACATGGCGGGTTCTTCCCCGCTGGCCTGGCGCCGGTCTTTGCGCTCACGTTGGGAGTGATCTTCGCCTTCGGCGGCACCGAGATGGTCGGCGTGGCAGCAGGCGAGACCAAGGACGCGAGCAAGATCTTGCCCAAGGCCATCAACTCAATGATCCTGCGTATTTTCGTGTTCTACGTCGGTTCAATCATTCTGATGGCGCTCGTGCTGCCATACACTGCTTATTCGACCAATGAGTCCCCGTTTGTCACCTTCTTCACCGGAATTGGAATTCCCTATGCTGGCGACATCATCCAGGTCATCGTTCTGACGGCCGCCCTCAGCTCTCTCAATGCCGGCCTGTACTCAACGGGGCGCACCTTGAGGTCGCTGGCGGTGGCCGGCGAAGCTCCAAAGGCCGCAGCCAAGCTCAACCGTCACCACGTGCCTTCCGGCGGCATCGCCATGACCGCTGCCCTTGGCCTGCTGGGCGTCGCCCTCAACGCCTTCCTCCCCGATAGTGCGTTCGAGATCGTCATGAACCTCGCCGGCATCGGTATCGCCGGCACGTGGGCGATGGTGCTGTTGTCACATACTCGTTTCGTAAGCGCGGTCAAGGAGGGCGAGGAGACCCGACCGGAATACCGCATGCCGGGTGCTCCGGTCACGAACTACGTCTCGCTGGCCTTCCTGCTGATCGTCGTACTGTCGAACCTCACCTCGAAATCGGGGCGCTGGACGTTAGCCCTGTTCGCCATTGTCGCAATAGCCATGGTCGCCGGGTGGTACGCGGTGCGTGACAAGATCAAGCCTGACCTGCTCGACAATGTGGTTCCGAGCGACGAAGGGATGTAAACCATGCAAACCCACATTCTCTACACCGGCGGAACCTTGGGTATGGTATCCACTCCTGACGGTTTGGCTCCGGGTGCTGATCTGACAGGGTGGCTTACCCAGTTACTATCTGGCACCGAACTCGCCGGAGCTTTCGAGACTCAAAGTTTCGAGCATCTCATTGATTCGGCCAACGCCACTCCCGATGATTGGCGCCGAATTGTCGACGACCTGTGGAAGTACCGCGACGACGCCGACTCTTTTATTGTTCTTCACGGAACCGACACCTTGGCCTACACTTCAGCAGCGCTGTCCTACGCCCTCACAGAGTTCGGCAAGCCGGTCGTCGTCACCGGAGCACAGTACTCATTAGGAGTAGTCGGGACAGACGCCGCACCAAACGTCACGGGGGCGCTCCGAGCTGCCACGAGCGGCCGTCTCAATGGGGTCGCAGTCTTTTTCGGCCACAAACTGCTGCGCGGCAATCGCGTCACGAAACTCTCTTCGTGGGCCTATAACGGGTTCGACTCCCCCGCTGTCCCACAATTAGCGCGCACCGGTGCACCGTGGCAATGGGGCGAGAACGCGTCGACAGGCTGCGGCTGGCTCAATCCCGCCCCGTATCAGCGCCACGACGTGCTCGTCGTTGACCTATCGCCCGGCATCAGCGCTCAACGCCTCAGCGCAGTCCTCGACCCCTTGCCCGAAGCCGTCATCTTGCGCGCATTTGGGGTCGGAAATATCCCCAGCGATGAGCCCGGCTTCGTTGAGGCTATCCTCGACGTCATCTCTGCCGGTACCCCCGTCGTCGTCGCATCCCAATGTATGCAAGCTGATGTCCAACTAGGTCAATACCAGTCAAGTCATGCCCTCACGGAGGGCGGAGCAATCAGCGCCCATGACATGACCCTTGAAGCTCTCTATGCCAAGCTGGTCTTTCTGCTCTCCCAAGGAGTGCATGGTAAAGAACTGGGACGATGGATCGAGACTGACATCGCTGGTGAGATCAATGCCTAAATACGGAATTTTCCCCACGAAAGTCCCACCTCGATGCACGTTCGTCGCAAAATGATGTGAGATTTACCGCTAACACTGGCTAACGGCCTGAACATGAACGACTATGGAAGCATTAGAGGTGGGGTATTGTTGTTCCTTTGTCACCGCACCCCCAAAATAGCCGACGAGGTGGGTTCGGCATACACGTGAGGAGAGGCATTGATGGTCAACAAGAAGATTCTGGTCTGCTGTGGCACCGGCATCGCCACCTCCGTCCAAGTGGCCAACAAGTTGCAGCGGATGCTGCGCGATCGGGTCGTCACCGCGACGATGAAGGAATGTAAAACGGCCAACATCCCCGCTCAAATGGAGACTTTCCAGCCTGACGCCATCGTCGTCACTACCGCCATCACCCCTCCAGATGAGGCAGTCAAAGTCTACCGAGGCACGCCACTGCTCACTGGGGTCGGTGCCGAGGAACTCGCCGACCAGATCGCTAGCGACCTAACAGCGTGATCATCCACCGGTCGTCGTCGATGCCGTGGAAAGGGGCATCCCGTCTCATCGTGGCCAATGTGACAGCCACCAACCAGAATGACCTCTTTGCCCAGGTCAATGATTGTCTCACTGCCGACAACATGGTGGAACCGACATTCCTTAGCGCAGTGACTGCACGAGAGATGAGATTCCCCACCGGCCTCGACTTCGGCTACGTGTCCATCGCTATTCCGCACGTTGACCCCGAACACGTCATCTCGCCGGGCGTGTTGGTGTGCCGCAATAGTACGTCAACAACCTTCCGCGCTATGGATGGCCCTGAACGCGGTCTCGACGTCCAGCTCAGTATTTGGCCCCTAGTCACAGACCCCAGTAATCAAGTAGACATGCTCGGTGCCGTCATTACGCTCATCCAAGACGAATCGTCGTACCCAGTCTTACTGCACGGCGATCAGACGGAGGTCGTGGACAGAATCTCGTGCGCGCTCGCACCGACAGAGGACTGAATGAACTACGTTGCCGAGCTCGCCGTCGAACGGCCGAGGCCATGGTCGAGATCCCGGAATCGGCACGTCGACGCGGATCGGGTAGGGGCAGCGAACGCTCATCTCTCAAGCCCACTATGGTGGAGCCATGACTGCAAAGCTCATCCTGCTCCGCCACGGCGAGAGCGAGTGGAACTCCAAGAACCTTTTCACCGGCTGGGTAGACGTCGACCTCAACGAGAAGGGCGAGGGCGAGGCTCGCCATGCCGCCGACCTACTCAAGCAGGAGAATCTCCTACCCGATATCGTCCACACCTCGTTGCTACGTCGTGCCATCCACACCGCCTATCTAGCCCTTGACAGCTGTGACCGCCACTGGATCCCTGTGCGCCGCTCCTGGCGCCTCAACGAACGTCACTACGGCGCACTGCAAGGCTTGAACAAGGCTGAAACTAAGGAGAAGTACGGTAACGACCAGTTCATGGCCTGGCGTCGCTTCTATGACGTTCGTCCTCCGGACCTTGACCACGACGGCGAGTTCAGCCAGTTCAACGACCCGCGCTACACCGACATTCCGGAGTCCGAGCGTCCGGTTGCCGAATGCCTCAAGGATGTTGTGGCTCGCATGGTGCCATACTTCACCTCTGATATCGCTGCCGACCTTAAGGATGGCAAGACTGTGCTGGTGGCTGCTCACGGCAACTCTCTGCGCGCCCTCGTCAAGCACCTCGATGAGATCAGCGACGAGGACATCGCCGGCCTCAATATTCCGACTGGTATCCCGCTGCTCTACGAGCTTGACGACAGCCTCAAGCCGGTAACCAAGGGTGGTCGCTACCTCGACCCTGAGGCTGCTGCCGCTGGCGCCAAGGCGGTCGCCAACCAGGGAAACAAGTGAACCACCGCGACTAGCTCGCATAAATGCCGTGGTGCCCCCCCGGAATCCCTGGGGGCATCACTTGCTTCGCGTGACGTTCTGGAATCAGGAAATGACGCCGAACTCGTAACCCTGGCTCTTAAGCCACGAAAGGATCGACGGCATGGCCTCGGCCGTCATCTGCTTGCCGAAGGTGTCGTGGTTGAGGATGACCACGACATTCGGATTATTGGACTCCTTAATGCTCTTCTTGACCATCTCGAGATAGCCGGGAATGGTTGTGGGACGCTGCACGTCCGCGTCACCACTCATTGCGTTCCAGTCGATCCAGTCCACCCCACGCTTAGCTAAGGCGGCGTCGGCTTGGGACAGGTTGGTCCAGGACATGTGGCCGCCCGGGTAGCGGAAGGCCGAGGAGAAGTAATTCGACCCGAGGACGGCGCGATTCTGGGCCATTGCCCAGTCCCAATCGCATGCGATGTGCTTGGCCTTATCCGCAGAGCTGCCGTGATACAGGTATTTGTAGTCGTGGGAGTACGAGTGGATAGCCAGCGCATTACCCATTTTGAGCGAACGGCTAAGCATGTTCTTATTTACATCCCGAATTTGCGGGGAAATCATAAAGAAGGTGGCACGGGCACCGGCCTTCTCTAGATTGTCCAGCTGCTCGCCAGTGAACTTGGTCGTTGGGCCATCGTCAAAGGTAACGAAGACGATCTTCTTATTCTTGGGCTGGGTGGAAGGTTTCTCCAACCACTGATTCACCACCGAAGCCGGGTAGGCATACTTATCGGCAGCCGTGCCGTGGTTCGTCCCCGACTCCAGACCGTTGATGTCCTTGACGACAGTCCCCGGCACCTTAAGCGGGGAGTAATTTGACGGCGGCTCGGGGCAGGCAGGTTTCGTGACGGCCGCGCCAACCCCGAATGTGCCGGCAGGCACCGGGCCACGCGGCATGCCGGCCGTTACGCTGGCCCCGCTGGGCTTCGCGACGGGACTCTTCGACGGCGACGGCTGCGACGCCTGCGCCGAGCTAGCACCTGATTTCAACGGGGAGCTAACAGACTCCGGATCACTATTCGCACACCCGGTGATGGCCATCAAAACGGTAGTGACGAGAGCGACGACGCCAACCATCGTTTTCCTGCGGAAGACAAGAGCCATGTGACAAGACCTCACTGAGAATTTTCAGCCGTGTATCACGGCACATCGAACAAACTGATTGTACGTACTCAGTACAAGGCATCCCAACTGCGACACGACAAACCCCTCCCGGCGGCGGGAAACGCCGACGTGAAGGGTGAGTTGATCAATACGCGCTCGGCCAGTCTTCGCCTGCGGGACCCTCACCAGTGACGATGTAGATGACACGGGAACCGACGGCCACGGCGCGATCGGCGATACGCTCGTAATAGCGACCCAACAACGCAGTGTCGACGGCGCTCTCCACTCCGTAAGTCCAGTCGTCGCCCAGCAACAGACGGAACTGGTCGCGCCGCAGGTCGTCCATCTTCGAGTCCTCGGCCGCCAAAGACTCTGCGGCCTCCGCGTCGCGATCGGCGAGAGTCTTCTCAGCCTTGCCAATCATGGAGTCGGCAATCTTCGACATCTCGACGAACTGGTCGGCGACTTGCGGAGGCACAGCCACCTCGGGGAAGCGAAGACGAGCGATCTTAGCGACATGGGCAGCAAGATCACCCATACGTGCCAGTTCGTAACACATCCGTAGCACCGCGACAATAGTGCGCAACTCGCCAGCCACCGGGGCCTGACGGGCAAGCAGATCAAAGCAACGACGCTCGATCTCCTCGTTCAGGGCGTCGACCTTGGAATCGTCAGAGATGATGCGCTCAGCGGTGGTCAGATTCGCACCAATGAGAGCCGCCGTGGCATCCCTGACGGCGACCCGAACCAACTCCGCCATCGTCAGAATCCTGTCGCTGGTGGCATTGAGCTCGTCGTGGTAGCTCTCACGCATGCCGGTGTCCTTCCGTAGTGGGGTCCAGCCAAGCCTACCGACCCTGTCGACCGAGACATTTCTCCCGTGTGGCGCCCCCGTGAACCTTAGATGAACGGCCAGTGACCTCGTCAGCCTTTCGTGACACGCGGGTGACGAGTATGACGGTCATCCCCCTATTATGCGAATCGTGGGCATGATTCTGTCAGCGATCCTTGGTGCCGTTGTCGGTGCCGGATTGACGGTCCCCATTAGCCGCGTGGTGGAGTCATTTCGCCACCCCGTGGACACCCTCGCCACCGACATCGAAGCCATTGAGGTTGATTCAACCCTCGCCCGGGCTCTCGACCTCACCACCGAGGCAGCCGTCATCGTCGGACCACACGACGAGGTCCTTCACACCACCGTGGGTGCCCGCTCGATGGAACTCGTACGCGGTTCACGTATCGCTGACGATGCTCTACTCAACCTGGTGCGCACTGCTCGGCGGGAAGGCCGCGACATCGTCGACACCATGGAGATGAAACGAGCATCCACGGGGGCCGACCTCATTCTCACTGTGCGAGTCGGCCCTCTCGATGATCACGGCAACGCGATCATCTCTGCCAGTGACAGCTCGCGACATGTCAGGCTGGCCGAGACGCGCCGAGACTTCGTCGCCAATGTCTCTCACGAGTTGAAAACCCCCATCGGTGCTGTCTCTATCCTCGCCGAGGCCATCGAAGGTGCAGCTGACGATCCGGAGGCCGTTCGACATTTCTCCCGGCGGTTGACAGCAGAGTCCTCGCGACTATCTGCCCTTGTCACCCAGATCATCGATTTGTCCCGACTCCAAGCCGACGAGCCATTACTGCGCGCCGAACCAGTAGCCGTCGCAGAGGTCATTGACGAGGCCGTCTCACGCCATCGCGAACAAGCTGCCAACCGAGACGTGTCCTTGGTAGTACGCTGCGACGACGACTTGTGGGTCCTCGGGGACCAAAGCCAGCTCACCGAAGCAGTCGCCAACCTTGTTCACAACGCCATCGTCTATTCTGAGCAGAAGGCACGGGTAGCGGTCTCCGCCCGACGGGTCCGTGACGTCGACACCGACGTCATCGCGATCGTCGTCGCCGACAATGGAATCGGCATTAGCGAGGCTGACCAGGAACGTATTTTCGAACGGTTCTACCGAGTGGACTACTCCCGCTCCAGAGAGAACGGTGGAACTGGCCTGGGATTGTCGCTGGTCAAGCACATCTGCCAGGCGCACGGAGGATCCGTGGATGTGTGGAGCAAGCTGGGCCAGGGGTCCACATTCACGCTTCGACTTCCAACCCTCGACGTCGACCACCGCAACGAATCCGATCAGGAGGAGTCATGACCCGCGTACTCATCATCGAGGACGAGGAGTCCTATCGCGAGGCCACCGCCTTCATGTTGCGCAAGGAAGGATTTGAAGTCGACACTGCCACCAGTGGCTCTGACGGTCTCGAAACCTACTCGCGCAACGGCGCCGACATCGTGCTGCTCGACCTCATGATGCCGGGGCTCCCGGGGACCGAGGTCTGCCGTCAGCTACGTCAGCGTGGCAATGTTAGGATCATCATGGTGACGGCCAGAGATTCGGAGATCGACAAAGTCGTCGGGCTGGAGCTCGGAGCCGACGACTACGTCACCAAACCATTTAGCCACCGAGAACTGGTCGCGCGCATCCGCGCCGTCACTCGACGTGGCGGCCCCGAGATAGAGGTCTCCCCCGATGTGCTTGAAGAGAGCGGGGTACGGATGGACGTCGAACGCCACGAGGTCAGTGTCGAGGGGACGACCGTACGTCTCGCCCTCAAAGAGTTCGACCTGCTTGAGGTGCTGCTACGCAATGCGGGACGCGTCATGACCCGAGCCTCCCTCATCGACCGAGTCTGGGGAGCCGACTATGTCGGCGACACAAAAACTCTTGACGTGCACATCAAGAGACTGCGCGCGAAGATCGAAAAGGATTCATCCCGCCCGGTACGCATCACCACCGTACGCGGGCTGGGCTACAAGTTTCAGGCCTGAGGCAACGCCATATGGCGTATTCGGCTGATCAAGACTGAGCCGACGGAACCCCTGAGGGAGCGTGCTTCTCGAAGTCCGGGTGGGTGGACGGCACAACCGGGGCATCCAGAGTAATCGGCACTGAATGCGCAAACTTGATCGTCACCTTGGCCAGCAGCCCGTCCGACAGCCCCTTAACGGGAGCCTGAAGACTGGACTGAGTGAGGTTGACCGACGTCTGAGCCGGAAGTTTGACATGCACCGACCTCACGGTGAAGGACCGCCCAGACAGGGAGTTGTTCGACGTGAGTGGCTGCCCAGTAATTCCGGCAACTTGGTCGTTCTTCCGAGAAACAACTGCGGCGGACACACGAGCCTGACCATCACCATTGATGAGCACCAGGTTTTGCACCTTGACGGTGTCGGAGGAGCCGCTAACCCCAGCTGCCGGAGTGTAACTGGTAAGAACCTTGGGGTCGGCACCACAAGCTGCCACACCAAGAACCCCGAAGGCAGCAAAAACAGCAGTCGTCCGGCGACGGTCGATCATCATAGAATCTCCTCTTCCGGGGTTCATAGTCGTCGCTGAGTTTAGCCGAATCAGCGTCCGCGGGGCCGCATCAGCCGAAACAAAGCGGCTCATCTGCAGCGCCAAGAATCCCGGGTTCATGGGTACGCCTTCAACCAATGAGGTAAGCGCGCCATAACGCTATTACGAACGTCTGCTCGAAATGAATACTTCCCTCAATGGCTTTTATGTGATAAAATTAACCCTGAAAGGGGTTGCACAAATGACTTTCAATGTTGGTGAAACCGTTGTCTACCCGAATCACGGTGCCGCCGTGATCGAGGACATCGAGACTCGCACTATTAAGGGCGAGGAAAAGCTTTACCTCGTTCTGAGGATTCTAGGACAGAACGACTTGGTTGTGCGAGTGCCTGCCAGCAATCTTGACCTCGTCGGCGTTCGTGACGTCGTCGACGACGAGGGTCTCGAGAAGGTTTTCGAGATCCTTCGCAAGACCAATGTTGAGGAGCCGTCTAACTGGTCTCGTCGTTACAAGGCCAACCTCGAGAAGCTCCATTCTGGCAATGTTCTCAAGGTTGCCGAGGTCGTCCGTGACCTGTGGCGCCGCGAACGTGACCGCGGTCTGTCGGCCGGTGAGAAACGGATGCTTTCAAAGGCTCGTCAGATCCTGGTATCCGAGCTAGCCCTCGCCAAGAGAGTGGAGGACGACCAGGCCGAGGAGATGCTAGACGAGGTTCTCGCCTCCTGATTCATCACTTACTACGAAAACGGGGGTTCACCGCATTTTGAGTGAACCCCCGTTTCTCATGTTTTGAGGCTTGTCACAGAATCGTCAAGATTTCAGTGCGCCCGCAAGCTCGTCTGCTAACTGTCCTTCATCAACTCCCGTGAGAAAGGCGACGCCGCGGAACATCTTGACGTTCTCGTTGGGCTGCTTCACTGCGGTCGTTGAGACGATCGCGTCAGGGTTAAATTCCTCAACCGCTCGCGGAACCTCCGCAACACGGCAGTGCTCCATCAAGGCGTTGACCCCGCGCTCACGCAGCAACCGCTGAAGTTTGTTGCCAACCTGCACGGACGTCGCGATGCCCGTGCCGCAGCAGACGAGAATCTTCTTCTCGATCATGGTGACCACTCCTCCTCCGGGAAACCTCATCGCCCCTTGGATGTGGCCTACCAAGGGATTCTTCCACGATGTTAAACGCACCCCTGTTACCCGGTTCAGTGGGGGTGTGCCCCCGCGTTCATAGCCTCTTGAGAAACGAACATTGATGCTACCGTGCCCTCAGGGGCATAACGTCCAGCTTAGGGGGCCCGCCATGGCGACTGTGTACAGCACATTATGGAATGCCATGGTGCTCCGCACCGACAAAGGTGCCCAAGACATGTTGGATACCGGAGTCATCGTGCTGTTCGGAGAGCCCGTACCTGATGCCTTGTCTGATATCTGCGTCGTCCACAACCGCGGCGGTCGCTCCCCGCTGGCCCCTCGACGCAACCTGCTCCCCGGAGACATCCTCAATCTCGCTGGCACTACTTACACCATCGATGAGGTCGGAGAAGCCGCAACCTCAAACCTCAGCGATCTCGGTCATGTCGTGTTGTACTTCAACTCGCCCGACCAATCTCTACTTGCTGGGGCTATCAAGCTGTCCGGGCCACAGCCGCAGCTACCGGATCAGGAAGCCATCCTCTCCTTTGAGCCCTCGAGTAACAAGGGCTGACGCAATCGCCGCCACCCCCTCGCCGCGTCCGGTAAACCCCAAGTGATCGGTTGTCGTCGCCGACACCGATACGGGAGCCCCGACAGTTTGTGACAGGGTGGCTTCCGCCTCGGCCCTGCGAGCAGCCATACGTGGTCTCTGACCAACAACTTGCACCGCAGCGTTCTGGATCGTCCATCCTTCAGCAGTGACGAGAGCTACGACATGGCTCAGTAGGGCGACTCCAGCCGCCCCGGCCCACTGCGGATCTGCGGTGCCGAACACTGACCCGACGTCACCCAGCCCGCTCGCCGATAACAGCGCGTCGCATATAGCGTGGCAGGCGACGTCTCCGTCAGAATGACCGGCCAGACCGACCTTCTCGTCAGGGAAGTGAAGACCAGCAACGTGCATCGGCACGCCGTCGCTCAGCTGATGGACGTCGGTCCCGATCCCGGTCCGAATTTCCATCACTCCTTGCCCCCGTGGCCCAACTTGTCGACGACATTGTTCGGGGCGATGGCCCGCAACATCCGACCGACGCGACGGCCGGAATGGTGACCGGCCCCAGCCGCGGCTTTGGCCAGGACCTCGGCGATGTCGAGATCGACCGGCTCAGTGATCTTGAGCGCCATCCGGGAACCCTCCACCAGGGTGGCGCGGTGTCCGTAACGCTCACAACAGGAAATGTCATCGGTCACCGTGCCTCCATCGCGGGACAGCTGCTCATGGCACTCGGTGATGACGGCGCGGTCGAATCCCTGCGGAGTTTGGACCGCGCGAAGAGCGGAACGGTCGATGACGCGGGACCCCTCGTCGTCAATCTGCCGAATGGTGTCGGTGACCTCAACGACAGGGGTCACCGCGACAGCTCCGGCCTCGACGGTGTCAATGACGTCTTCGACGATGTAGGCGGGCACCAACGGGCGGACGGCGTCATGAATGAGAACGGTGGTGGCCTGGCTGAGATGCTCATCACCGGCGATGTATCGCAGCCCATTGCGCACCGAGTCTTGACGGGTGTCCCCTCCGGTCACGAAGTGAACCGGGATCGGAGATGCGGCCAGGGCAAGCTGCAAGTGGTTGTGCATACCCTCCTTCACCACGACAACGGCTTCGTCACAACCGCCTGCGGCTAGGGATTCAACTGCGACGGCGACGACGGCCTTTCCGGCCAGCGAAGTAACTTGCTTGGGAACGGGGCCCCCGAACCGTGCCCCCAAACCGGCTGCGACGACAACCGCGACAACGGGCGGGGTGTGCTCATCAACCATGGTTCGCACTCTATCGGCCCCGACCCACCACGTCGTATCATCGCGCAGTCGGCTATCGTCGACCCTGACATTTTCACCCCACCAAGGAGGCAATCATGCCGAGTCGCACTACCACCATCGCAGCCGAGAGCGGCCTGCACGCCCGTCCCGCAGCCATGTTCGTTCAGGCAGCGTCAAAATCCGGCCTGGCCGTCAAAATCGGACGCCCTGGCGAAGAGCCAGTAGACGCCCGCTCGATTCTGTCGGTGATGGGGCTCGGAGCCAAGCACGGCGAGACCGTCGAACTGACTGCGGAGGGCGACAACGCCAACGAGGTGCTCGATGCCCTCGTCGCGAACCTGCAGACCGACCCGGAGGCCTGACCCCATGCGGACCCTCTCGGGGCTCGGGGTCTCGGCAGGAGTCGGACAAGCCCACGCGCTTGTCGTCTCCCCTGCCCCCGGACTGCCCGCTTCAGATCCCAGTCACGGCGCAGAAGAAGACTTAGCCAAGGTTGAGGCCGCCCTCAGCAAGGTTGCTGATCGTCTTGATGAGCGCTCCCTTCACGCCGACCCATCGGCCCTTGCGGTACTGCAGGCCACTGCCATGATGGCTCGCGATCCTGGGTTGCTTACCAGCGTTAAGTCCCACCTATCTGACGGACATGGCCCGGCCCACACACTGTGGGCAGCCTTCGACGATTTCTGCGCTCAGCTGAGTGCCGCGGGTGGTTACCTTGCCGAACGCGTCACCGACTTGCGCAACGTCCGCGACCGCGCAGTCGCCGTCATGCAGGGACTGCCTGAGCCAGGTGTTCCCTCTTTTGATTCGCCAGTAATCCTTGTCGCGGAAGATCTCGCCCCTGCTGACACCGCGACCCTCAACCCTGAGTTGGTCCATGGTCTCATCACCGCAGCTGGCGGCCCGACGAGCCATACCGCGATCCTGGCCTCTCAGATCGGCATTCCCGCTGTAGTGAGGTGTAGTGAGGCTCGGGCCATTGACGACGGCACCCGACTGGCCCTTGACGGTGTCACAGGCACGGTCCTTGTTGAGCCTGATGAGGCAGCCGTCGCCGAGCTCACTGAGCGTGCCAATCGTCGCGCCGAGGTGCTGGCATCAGCCCCCGAGGGTGACGCCACGCTGTCTGACGGTGAGCGCATCCTCGTGCTCGCCAACATTGGCAGCCCTTCCGACGCCCCCACGGCGAAGAAGAAAGGTGCTGAAGGAGTCGGCCTGTTCCGCACCGAATTCCTCTTCTTGGACCGCCAGGATGCCCCCACCGTTACGGAGCAAACTGAGGCGTACACCACCGTACTTATGACCTTCGATAAAGGCGCCAAGGTTGTTTTCCGTACCCTGGACGCCGGGGCGGACAAACCGTTGGCTTTCGCCGACCTGGGCCCTGAGGAAAACCCCGCCCTGGGGCGTCGCGGTTTGCGACTGTCCCAGGTGCGCACCGACCTCATCGATACTCAGCTGGAGGCACTCGCTAAGGCTGCCGAGCAGACAGGCCGTAACCCATACGTGATGGCCCCGATGGTCGCCACCAAGGCAGAGGCCGAGTGGTTCTCGTCTCGTGCCCGTGCCGCCGGTATCAAGACCGTGGGCATCATGGTCGAGGTACCCTCGACGGCACTACGGTCATCCCAAGTGCTGGAGTCGGTGGACTTTGCCTCCATTGGCACCAACGACCTAACCCAGTACGCGATGGCCGCTGACCGTCTACAGGGCGAGTTGGCCGAACTTTTGACGCCATGGCAGCCTGCCGTCATTCAGTTAGTCAAGGCCACCTGTGATGGAGCTGGCGAACGGCTTATTGGCGTGTGCGGAGAGGCTGCCGGTGATCCTTTGTTGGCCTTGGTCCTCGTGGGTGTCGGGGTCCGTTCACTTTCGATGGCCGCCGGCAAGATCACCGCTGTCAAGGCGGCCCTGTCCTGCCACAGTTTGGAACAGTGCCACCAGATCGCCGAGGCCGCTCTGGCCGCTTGCAGCCCGGAAGAGGCTCGCAAGGCCGCCTTGGGGCTAGCTGATCCGAGTGTCGAGGTTCTCGTCAGCTGACGCAGGCTTGATCCGACATTGAATATGCTAAGGCCCCGGAGACGGGGCTTTAGCATGCTCCCTGTAGGAGCACAATGGGGCCCATGACTAAGACTGCAGTGGTGACAGGAGCAAGTTCGGGAATTGGCGCGGCCACGGCCCGCGCTCTAGCGGGCGATGGCTGGCACGTCATCTGTGCGGCCCGCCGAATCGAGCGCATCGAACCGCTCTCCGCCAATATTGGTGGGCAGGCCGTGGTCTGCGACGTGACGAGCGACAAGTCTGTATCCAATCTCGTCGAGACTGTCGGCGGCAAAGTTGACCTCCTCGTCAATAATGCTGGTGGCGCCGTCGGTCAGGAACCCGTCGCCGCGGCTGACCTCGATGCCTGGATGACGATGTACCAGACCAACGTGCTAGGTATGGGGCGAGTCACGAAGGCCCTCTTGCCCGCACTCGAAATTGCTGAAGGCACCATCGTCACCATCACTTCCACCGCCGCTGAGTGGGGCTACGAGGGCGGCGCCGGATACTGTGCCGCCAAATCTGGCGAAAGAGCTGTCGTCGAGGCCCTGCGCCTAGAACTGTGTGGCCATCCAGTGCGGGTGTGCGAGGTAAGCCCTGGCATGGTGCACACCGAGGAATTCTCGCTGGTACGTTTTCATGGTGACCAGGCTAAAGCTGACAAGGTCTATCAAGGGGTCGACTCTCCCCTGGTCGCCGCGGACATCGCCGAATGCGTGCGTTGGATTTCTGGCCTGCCCAGCCACGTCAATATTGATCGAATGATCGTCCGTCCTCGCGCCCAGGCTGCCCAGTACAAGGTGGCCCGCGAGTCCTGATTCCGAAGGGCTGCGACCCGTCAATCCAGCTGCTGGACTTCCGCGGGCAGGTGGACGTTCTCGTCAGGCTCGGTTATCTCGTCAACTCCTCGCGAGGAGACCTTATCGAAGAGGATCTTGATCGTCTGGATCATGATCTTAACGTCAAGGATAAGCGAGTACTGCTTGATGTAGATGAGGTCGAAATTGAGCTTGGCGGCGAAGTCTGAAGCGTACTTTCCGTAAACTTGCGCGTACCCGGTGATGCCGGCGCGCACGTTGTGCCGCAACGTGTAGTGAGCGTTCTGTTCCTGAAACTGGTCGACGAAAAAGGGCCGTTCCGGGCGAGGACCGACGATCGACATGTCACCGATGAGCACGTTGATGAGCTGCGGGATCTCGTCGATGCGCAGGCTACGCAGGTATTTGCCGACTGGGGTGACGCGCGGGTCATTACTGGTGGCCAGCATAGGGCCGGACTCCTTCTCGGCCGTCACACCCATGGACCGGAACTTGAGGATCTTGAACTCGCGTCCGTCCTTGGTGATGCGGGTCTGGCGGTAGAACACCGGGCCGGGCGAACTAGCCTTCACCAAGATCGCGGTAACGATCATGATTGGCGAGGCGATAACCAGAGCGATCAACGACAACAAGATGTCAAAGAACCTCTTGACAATATCCATTTCCGCCGGAATCTTAAACGGACTCGCGGCAATAATCGTCTCGTCTTCAATCGACATTATTGTCGGATTGATAAGCATCATATGCTCAAACGAGGTGGACATGAAGATTTCCTTGTCCTCGCTTAGTAGCAGATCATAAATCGCGACTCGCTCAGAAGAAGGAATATCATCAGAAACGTGGGCGGTATCAAATTCGTCGATATGAGATCGAATCTGCTCCAGGTAATGGCCACGCACCACATGGGTAAGACGATGACGGGTCGCTTTATTCGCCATGTAATTCATGACGGCCCGGTTGAGCATCTCTGGCGGGCCAAGCAGCATCACCCGTTTAGCCCCTCGTAGACGTCGATAGGCTGCAACCTCGACGCTGCGCCACACGAGGAGTAAGACAATGCCAACAACCAAGTTGATGAGGAGAACTGAACGCGGGAAGGCAAACCATCGTCCAAAGAAGGTCAACGCCATAATGACGATCGTCACCATGATCTGGTCGACAACCGTAATGATTCCTATGTCCAACAGCGTCTTATTGTACAGGACATAAACGCCAGACAAGACATTGATAATCAAGAACGCAATAACCGACGCTGTGAGCGCAGCTTTTCCGTCGTCCAGGTTCCGTTGTGGAATGACCATTCCGAAACGCATCCAGAATGACAGAACAATGCCGGCCACGAAGACGATGACGTCAACGAGGACCGTCACCAGTTTCTGGGTGCGGTTGAAATAATCCTTCTTCACGTGCTTCCTCCTCGACCCTGTTGGGGCACAGGCTCACACTACCGGGCGGACGTGCAGGCCAACTTCGGGATCAACGAGCGGCTGCTGACCCGCCGTAATCCCGTCGACCTCTAGCTCCAGACCGACGTCGACACCACGCCGCACCAGGGCCAGCCCGATCGGACCGTCGACGTAATGGTTGGCGGACGAGCCCATGGCCCCGACCCGACGCCCACCAGCGTGGATCTCGGCACCGACCTCGGGGAGCTCAGCGCGGGAACCGTCGAGCTGCAACAGAGTAAGCCGACGCGGCGGGCGCCCCAGATTGTGAACCCGGGCGACTGTCTCCTGGCCGCGGTAACACCCCTTATCCAAATGGGTGCCATAGAGACCAATCTCATTGGGGATAGTTCGATCGTCGGTATCTAACCCAATCCGCGGAACGCCGGCAGCAATCCGCAACGCCTCCCAGGCCAGCACCCCAACCGGCTCGACGGCGCTGAAAGCCACGGAGTCATCGGGCAAGATCACCTCACGCCCCCCGGCCACCTCTGAGTCAAGGACTACGCCCTCAGAAACGGCAACGTCATGACCGACCCATCGGATGGTCATATCCGGGCGCAGCTCGACGTCGACCCGCATCATGAAACGCATTGAGTCCAGCCATGCCGCCAGGCAAGCCCCACGGCCCGGCTCCGTCCACGCCCAGAAGGTCTGGCCGTCATCGACGCCGTGCAAGACGTGCTTAACGTGACCAGTCGGCGACAGGACGAGGCTCGTCGTGGTGCGTCCCGGTTCTATGTCGTCGAGGAACTGCGAGGTCAAGGAATGCAACCAGCCCAGCCGGTCGACGCCGGAGACCGCCAGCACCTCACGATTAGACAACTCGATGCTCCCACCTCCGTCGACCATCAGGCGCTGCTCGGCTATCGGGTTCCCAATGTGGGAAACCAAACCGACGTCCGGGCCGCCGGTCAGCAATACCGGATCGGACATCTCAGGACCTCTTGAGGCGGGCCCACATGTAGGGTTGTAGGGGGGCGTCGGCAGTGGCTCGGTCGAAGGTCCACAGCAGATCGCCTTCGACCTGACCATAAAGACGTTGCCCACCGGTGTAGGAGACCAGGGCGTCCTCGGTACGGGCCACAGCATCGGTGACCAACTCGATTTTGGCACCGTCGATGGTGCCGGTCCACACTTCGGCCCATCCCTCCGGGGCGGCCATCAACACGTCAACCTTGCGGGTGTCGACGTTGGGACGCCAGAAGCCGGTCTCCATGCGCAACGGGGCGACCGGGGTGCCGTCAGGATTCATGGTGAACATCTGGCAGATGTAGTGCAAGTAGTCCCCGCCGTTTTCAGTGAAATCGACCTGGCATCCGAAACCGAACTCACCGTCGTCCGGGGTGTTCCCTCGTCCCTCACCCTCCCAGTGGCCGATCATCCAAGCTAGGGGCATGAGATCACGATTCAGGTCATCAGGAATCTGAAAGGGCATGGGTCCTCGTGTCGGGTCGCGGTTGAATGGGCGAGGTAGGCGCATCTGGGACGTTCCCATGTGCAGCGTGACCTCAACGACGATTCTATGCGATGTAGCCCATGCAGCCACGACGCCAAGCAACGATCATGCCAGGACAAGCAGATCTCGTCAGCGGCATCCTCGGCAGCAACAGCACGTCGGCTCAGGAAAGACGCTTCCTTGCCATGCTGTACAGACCAACGAAGATCGCTGCGACATTGATGCCGACCATCAAGATGGGAAGGGTCACGGAAAGTTGCCCGCCAACGCGATCCGAGACGTCGATCAACTGCACGAACCATGCGATGCCCATGACCACATTGATCAAGATATAGGCAAGAAGAAATCCAGAAAGTACGACCCAACCCCGGGACGATCCCCCGTTGCGAAAGTTCATCTTGAATGGCAACTCACTCACCTCCCCCATGCGGAAATCAGACAACGCACCACAGCGGCCAGGGGTACGACAGCCCCCACCACCGCAACAGTCACCAAAACCACAAGATCCGTCACAGCCACACCTCAACCCTACGAGGTTGATTGCGTAGACTCGAGGTTTGTGCGAGTCGTCATCCAGAGAGCAACCAGTGCCGAGGTCATCGTCGACAACACAACAGTCGGGACGCTAACCAGCCCGGGGCTGGTGGTGCTCATCGGAGTCACCAGCACAGACACCGCCACCGACGCCGAGAAACTCGCCGAAAAGATCTGGAGGCTGCGCATCCTGGCGGACGAGAAATCTGCCAGTGATCTCGATGCCCCGCTGCTCGTCGTCAGCCAGTTCACCCTCTATGCCAGTACCCGTAAGGGACGCCGTCCCTCCTGGAGCGCTGCGGCTCCCGGCTCGGTTTCCGAGCCGTTGGTGGACCACTTCGTGACCCATCTACGCAGCTTGGGAGCGCACGTCGAGACCGGGATCTTCGGTGCCGACATGAAAGTGGGCCTGGTCAACGACGGCCCGATGACGATCCTCATCGACACCGACGACTGGCGCTGACCAATCCACACAGTTCAGGACTCCTCGTACAACTGCACTGTCGAGATGAGAACCGAGTCCCGGGTGGGCTCGCCGAGCAGACCCGGTTGGGTCGTCGCGATGATAGTGAGGGTGATGTCCCCTTTGACAGTGCGTGGGGGGATCATGACCTTCTGTAGATCTTGATCGTCGTCGGTGAAGTCCTGGTTGAACCAGGTCCCGTCAGGCATCGTCCAGCGCACCGTGCGCACCCGGCGATATTGCGGGTAGAGGTCGACGTCGCCGAAGGCCTTCGCGTAGCCGTTGATCATCCCCACACCAACGATCCGGGAGGGGTGAGTCAGGGTGAGGGTAATTTGCTGTCCTTCCCCAGAGCCGTTGCACCGCCACGCCGTCTCCGGCTTGTCATCGACGATGAACTCAGCGTCATAGCGAACCAGCTTATGCTCAGAATCGACTGCAGGGTCGGACACACACGATGCCGTTGCTCTCACACCGCCGATTGCTTTGACCCGCCCCTGATATGGCATATCCGCCGCAGCGGTGGATGCTGACACCAAGGCTCTTGGGGTGACCCGCACTATACCGGTGCTATCACGGGACTGGGTGATGAAGGTTCCCAGCACCAGTCCGACGACTAGTGCCGCCGTGACTATCAGGATCCAGACTGGGAAATGTCGGCCACCTGAGGATGTCGAGGCACCGGTGGCGTGGGCACGTCCGACCACCACACTAGGCCCAGCATCGTCAGTAACGACGCGAATCAAGCTGCTAGTCGTTGAGGAGATCGGACTATCCCCGGCGTCCTCATGACGAAGGTGCGGATCCTCGCTATCTGGGATCTCTGCAACGCGCTCAGCCGGGCAGGGTTCGTTCGGCCCGGACCCATCGTCGTCCGGACGGAACCACTCGTCAGGCATCCTCGTCACGGCACAGATCGTAGTGCCGATATCGTGAGACGGCTCGGTCGCCCGTGGGATGATGGGATGCGGCATCGTTAGCGACACGACCTCGGGCAACGCGATTTCAGCAGGGGAGGGCATCTGGATGGCACGACTGTCCTTGCTGGGCCCGTTGGACGCCCCGCTGCCTCAGGCTTTGGAACTACTACCGCACAGCATCTCTCGCTACGACGATTTACAGGAGTGCATATCTCATCTGGAGGGAGTCGACGTCGTGTTGGTCGACTGCCACGACGAACCCACCAGGGCTCGCGAAGCTTGTCTTCAGCTGTCCTGTCACGAGAGACGGGTGCCGGTCCTGCTGCTGGCTGGCCCCGACACCCTCTCAGTCATCAGCCCCGACTGGGGAATGGACGACTTCCTGTGTGATTCCGCAACTCCGTTAGAGGCCGAGACTCGACTTCGCTGTCTGTTTACAGTACAAGTCACCAATCAACTCGTCGCCGGGCCGTTCACCGTCGACGAGGACGGGTACACAGCGAGTGTCGGGGGCAAAGATCTTAACCTCACCTACACTGAGTTCGAGTTACTGAAGTACCTCGTCGGGCACCCTGGCAGAGTGCTCACCCGAGACCTACTGTTGTCGGACGTGTGGGGCTACGACTACTACGGAGGCACCCGGACCGTGGACGTCCATATCCGCCGCCTGCGCGCCAAAGTCGGACCGGAGTACGAGGGCCACATCCAAACGGTGCGGTCGGTGGGCTACCGATTCCAGGCGGAACGGTGAATTCATTCGGACGGTACGGGGAGACATGGAAGTCGTACACCCTGCGAGCGGGTTCCTTCCGATAGATTAAATGCAGCTACGCCCACCCAATGGTGGGCGGACGAACCTCCAAGGAGTATGTCCATGGCCAAGAAGCCCACCCCCGGGGCCTCCCCGGCTTCTCCTGAGGAGTTGCCGAAGGGTCGCTACAGCGATCGCGAGCTATCATGGCTCGCCTTCAACGAACGGGTGCTGGATCTTGCCCGGGACGCCGAGCGCATCCCTCTGCTCGAGAGAGCGAAGTTTCTGGCCATTTTCTCGTCCAACCTTGACGAGTTCTTCATGGTGCGAGTCGCCGGTCTCAAACGCCGGATCGACGCTGGGGTTGCCGTCCCCTCCGTCGCCGGAATGCTGCCGCGTGAGCTTCATGACGCCATTCTGGCCCGTACTCATGACCTGGTTTCCGAGCAATCCCGGGTGTTCGCCGAGGAAGTACGACCGGAGCTGGCGGCTGAGGGAATCGAGATCCTGCGTTGGGCCGAGTTGTCCGATGACGAAAAGGGCCGCATGCGCACCTTGTTCTCAGAGCGGATCTTCCCCATCCTCACTCCCCTAGCCGTCGATCCATCCCATCCCTTCCCGTACATTCGTGGCCTGTCGATCAACCTGGCCGTCATGCTGGCGAATCCCATCACTGGGGCAGAGCAGTTCGCCCGGGTCAAGGTACCGTCGGTGCTGCCCCGACTGGTCAACCTGGGCGAGGGACGGTTCCTTCCGCTAGAGGAGATCATCAGCCGTCACCTCGACCAGCTGTTCACCGGCATGCACGTACTACAGCACACCACTTTCCGCGTTACTCGAAACGAGGACCTCGAGGTCGAAGAGGATGACGCCGAAAACCTGCTCTTCGCGTTAGAGAAGGAGCTTCTTCGTCGCAAGGTGGGTCGTCCCCCGGTACGGCTGGAAGTGCAGGACGACATCACCGACGAGATGCTCGCCCTACTCACCCGTGAACTCGACATCAAAGACAAGGAGGTCTTCCAGCTTCCTGCCCCGCTGGATCTTACCGGGTTGTTCTCCCTTGCCGACGTCGACCGTGACGATCTCTCGTACCCGAACTTCCTGCCCATTACGCATCCGCATCTGGCCGAGGTGGAAACAGCACGCCCGGCCGACATGTTCGCGGCGATCCGACGGCGTGACGTTCTCGTCCACCACCCGTACGACTCTTTCGCCACCAGCGTTCAGAGGTTCACCGAGCAGGCCGCCGCCGACCCGCAAGTGCTAGCCATCAAGCAGACTCTCTACCGCACCTCGGGAGACTCCCCCATCATCGACGCCCTGGTTGACGCCGCCGAAGCTGGTAAACAGGTGCTGGCCGTTGTGGAAATCAAGGCCCGGTTCGACGAGCAGGCCAATATCACCTGGGCGCGGGTACTAGAGCGTGCCGGCGTCCATGTCGTCTACGGCATGGTGGGGCTCAAGACCCACTGCAAACTCGCGATGGCCATCCGCGACGAGGGTGAGGGGCTGCGACGTTACGCACACATCGGCACCGGCAATTACAATCCCAAGACCGCCCGCCAGTACGAGGATCTCGGCCTGTTGACGTCGAACCCGATCATCACCGAGGACGTCGCGAGGTTGTTCAATCACCTGTCCGGGATGACAGCCGAGAAGCGCTACCGCCGTCTCCTAGTAGCCCCAGAGGGCATCCGGAGCGGCATCATCGAGGCGATTGAGCGTGAGATTGAGAACAAGAAGGCCGGGTTGCCTGCCGCAGTACGAATCAAGGTCAACTCCATCGTTGATGAGCGCGTCATTGACGCCCTTTACCGCGCTTCCCGCGCCGGTGTTCCGGTGGACCTGTGGGTGCGTGGTATTTGCTCCATCAGACCAGGGGTTCCCGGGCTGAGCGAGAACATCCGGGTCATTTCCATCCTAGGACGGTTCCTGGAACACTCTCGCATCTTCTGGTTCGCCAATGGCGGCCGCCCGATGGTGGCAATCGGCTCAGCTGATCTCATGCACCGCAACCTGGACCGCCGCGTTGAAGCCCTTGTTGGCTTGTCCAACAAACAGCATGTAACGGAGGTTGAAGAGATGTTCGACATGGCCTTCGACCCGGATACGGTGTCGTGGCACCTGCAGGATCGCACCTGGACCGAGGTCTCGCGCGGACCGGATGGCATCCCCCTGACTGACTTCCAAGAGGAACTCATCCGACGCACTCGCGATAAGAGGCGGTGAAACCGAGTTGGGAGGACACAAGGGCCCTATCCAGGCAGCTGGCGCCGTCGTGCTGCGCGACGGTGACGACGGAGCCCGCGAGGTGCTCGTCGTTCATCGTCCCGCTTATGACGATCTCTCCCTGCCCAAGGGAAAACTCGCGCCTGGCGAGGACCTTCCCACCACGGCAGTGCGCGAAGTCGCCGAAGAAACCGGCATCAACATCCGGTTGACGATACCCCTGCAACCCATCGAGTACACCGTCAGATATCTCACACGTAACGGCAAGCCAAAGTCGCGGGCCAAGGTCGTCTCGTGGTGGCTAGGGGTCGACATCGGAGGGTCCATCGAGGATGCCACAGCCAGCCCGGAGGAGATCGATGGCGCCTTCTGGATGCCGACTGACCAGGCCCTTGGGCACCTCACTTATCCCACCGACGCCCAGGTGCTAGGGGAGGCTCTCGACTTGCCGACGACGTCAACGGTCATCCTGGTACGTCATGGCAAAGCTGTCTCCCGCAAAGAGTGGAACTCCCGCAAGAGACACGGCAAAGACGCCACACGCCCCTTGGAAAGGCGTGGTCGCCGTCAAGCCAAGGCCTTAGCCAACTTGCTGAGCGCTTTTGGGGTGACCCGTCTTGCGAGCTCGTCATCGACGCGATGTATGCAAACCCTTCAGCCGTATGCCGACACCATTGAGGTCGAAATCACCGGACTCGATGCTCTGAGCGAGGAGGTACACGAAGCGAACCCCCGCAAGACGGTGTCAGCTATGAGAAAAGTTATTGGCCGCGCACTGGCTGACCCTACCCAACCAATCGCCATTTGTGGTCATCGTCCTGTGCTGCCGACGATGCGAGAAGCTCTTGGTGGGGCGAATCACCCCATGTCAACTGCGGAATGCCTGATTGTTCACCTGGATGAAGCGGGACGTACGGTTCGCCAAGAATGGTACTCGTCACGGTACTAACCAGCAGGTCACAAACCGCGTCTTAGGCGATTTTCTTCAGTCAGGGTGACGACGGTGTTCACGTTGCGTTCACCTTGACGCGATCCTTGCGACACTTTCAAACCCTAGCGTCATTCCTGTACCAGGGACCGCAACTGCGGCTCCAGGACGACATCACTCAGAGAAGGATGCGCCGTGACGAATCGTTTCGCCAAAATCACTGCTCTGGCTGCTATCAGCGCCATCTCCCTCACCGCTTGTGGAGCCAATGGGGACAAGGGCTCCAGTTCTACCTCGTCCTCCGCTGCGCAGTCCAGCGTTTCCTCGGCTGACGCTGCCTCGTTCAAGCCCGCCTGCCCCGGTGGCAGTATTTCCGGTGCTGGTTCCTCGGCTCAGTTGAACGCCATCAATCAAGTCATTTCCGATTACAAGGCCGCCTGTTCCTCGGCAACCATCAACTACTCCCCCACCGGCTCCGGCGCCGGCGTGAAGTCCTTCATCGGCAAGCAGACCGACTGGGCTGGCTCTGACTCCGTTCTCAATCCTGACAAGGGTGAACCCGATAAGGCCAGGCAGCGCTGCAACGCCGACCCATGGCATCTCCCGATGGCTGCCGGCCCAATTGCCGTGGTCTACAACGTCGACGGCGTCAAAGATCTGGCTCTCTCTACCCCGACCCTCGCCAAGATCTTCTCCGGAACCATCAAGAACTGGAACGACGACACCATCAAAAAAGAGAACCCGAAAGCCAAGCTGCCGTCGGCCCAGATCGAAGTGTTCTACCGCAAGGACGAGTCGGGCACGACCGACAACTTCACCAAGTTCCTCAACAAAGCGGCCGGTGACATCTGGACTGAAAAGCACTCTAAGGCATGGAAGGGTGCCGGAAAGGGGGCCGACAAGTCGGCTGGCATCGCGCAGGCCGTCAAGAGCACCAAGAACTCGATCTCGTACGACGAGTGGTCCTACGCCACGAAAAACAGCCTCGACATGGCTGCCATCGACAACGGCAATGGCCCGGTTAAACTGACCAGTGAGTCCGCTGGTAAGGCCGTCTCCGCGGCTAAGGTTGTCGGCCAGGGTAATGACCTGCAGCTCGAGCTTCAGTACAAGAACACCCAGACGGGCGTGTACCCGGCCGTCCTTGTAACCTACGAGATCGCCTGTTCCAAGGGCCAAGACTCCGCCAAGACTGCCCTCCTCAAGGACTTCCTGTCCTTCTATGCCTCTAAGAAGGAGCAGAAGAAGATCCAGGACCTCGGTTACGCTCCGCTGCCCTCCGACGTCGCTTCAAAGGTTCTGGGTTCTGCCCAGGCTCTCTCCTGATCGAATCTCTGCCGGGGCGGGAGGACGCCGGTCGTCTTCCCGCCCCTCACCAGAACACGACCATGATCGCGACGAAGGAAGTCCATGGCTGAAACCACATCGACGGCACAGCGGAAACCCACGGCGGCATCCCGCATGAAGCCGGTGTCTAGGGTTGGGGACACAATTTTCGCTGGTGCTTCGTCGGTTATCGCCGTAGCCCTGGCCATTATCGTCATCCTCATGTTCGTCTTTCTCATTAAGACGGCAGCCCCGACATTGTCGGCTAACACCGATAATTTCTTCACGTCCCGAGCTTGGACGACGGATCAGAACCCGCCGGCCTTCGGTATCCAGGCCCTGCTTTGGACGACAGTCATCTCGTCTCTGCTTGCCCTACTCATCGCAGTGCCACTCTCGGTGGGCATCGCCCTGTTTATCACCCAACTCGCACCCAAGAAGCTTGCTAGCCCGGTCGCCTTCATCGTTGATCTGCTGGCTGCGGTCCCCTCGATAGTCTTCGGTCTGTGGGGCGGTATCGTCTTCGGATCCTCGGCCGTCGTCAACGGTCTACGCGAGGCCTTAATCAAAGTTCTCGGCTGGATTCCGATCTTTTCCGAGGACCCGTCGTGGTCCTCGGCCACCGGAACGATCTACCTCGCCAGCCTCGTCCTAGCTATCATGATTCTGCCGATCGTCACTGCCGTCAGCCGCGACGTTATGGCCCAAACACCTCACGACCAGATTGAGGCTGCGCTGGCCCTCGGATCGACGCGCTGGGAGGTCATCAAGCTCGCGGTGCTCCCTCACTCGCGGTCCGGCATCATTTCGGGAGCCATGTTGGGTCTGGGCCGCGCCCTCGGCGAGACCCTGGCCGTCACCCTAATTCTGCAGACGATTAGCCCCATGGCCCTTAAACAGAACCTCGACCTGTCGATCTTCGTTGGTGGCGAGACCTTCGCGTCTAAGATCGCCGGTAACTTTTCCGAGGCCATTAGCGATCCCACCTCGCTGGGTGCCCTCGTGGCGTCGGCTTTGGCCCTGTTCGTCATTACCTTCGTGGTCAACGCGGCTGCCCGGTTGATCGCGGCGCAGGGAGTTAAGCGATGAGCGCGACCACCCCTGACCACATCGCTCGTCACGGCGACGACACGCCCGAGGCAGGACAACTGGACCTCTCCCGCCCGTCCGGCAAGCGGACCACCACGAGCGGCTGCGCCTCGGTCTTCATGATCGTGGCCACTCTGCTCGCCGTCATACCACTGGTCTGGCTACTCTCCGCGGCAATCCGGCGCGGCATCGGATCACTGTTCCACGTGTCGTGGTGGACCCACTCGATGGATCCCTCCTTCGAGTTGGCCAAGCAGGGTGCCATTCACGCCATCGTCGGAACCCTCGAAATCGGCCTTCTTACGTCGATCATCTCAGTTCCGATCGCCCTGCTGACCGCCATCTTCCTGGTCGAGTACGCACGTGGAACTAAGATCGCCAAGGCCATCAGCTTCGCTGTCGACGTGCTGACCGGTGTGCCATCAATCGTCGCAGCCCTCTTCGTCTTCGCCGTGGTCGTTACCACCTTCGGTGGCGCCCAGTCCGCGTGGGCCTCCTCGCTGGCCCTCATGATCCTCATGATTCCGACAGTGCTGCGATCGACCGAGGAGATGCTCAAACTGGTGCCAGACTCTTTGCGTGAGGCCTCCTTCGCCTTGGGCGTTTCCAAATGGAAAACGATCATGAGGGTCGTCTTGCCAACCTCCATGACCGGCATCCTCACCGGTATTGTGCTGGGCCTAGCTCGGGTCATGGGCGAGACGGCTCCGCTCATCGTGTTAGTACAGTTCAACACCGAGTTGACCTTCAATCCGTCGACGCCGAACTTCGCAACTCTGCCAACCGTCATCACTAACGCCTACACCCAAGGTGGCGTCGATACTCCGGTGGTGTGGGGAGCTGCAATTACCCTGATCATCCTCGTCATGGGCTTCAACCTCATTGCCCGTGGGATCTCCCGCCGCTACATGCGTCGCATGGGCAAGTGACACGAAAGTGAGCTGAATATGGCAAAACGGATCGAGGTCAAGGACCTCAATATCTACTACGGCTCCTTCCACGCCGTTGAGTCGGTAAATCTGACGGTCGAACCCCGCACGGTCACAGCCTTCATTGGCCCATCCGGATGTGGCAAATCGACAGTGTTGCGGACCCTCAATCGTATGCACGAGGTCATTCCAGGCGCCTACTGCACCGGCAAGGTGGAGCTCGACGGCGTTGACCTATACGGCAAGAATGTCGACCCGGTCGCTGTGCGACGCAATGTTGGCATGGTTTTCCAGCGGGCGAACCCTTTCCCGGCGATGTCTATCCGTGACAACGTCGTGGCTGGGCTGAGGCTCAACGGTGTGCGGGACAACAAGCTCCTTGACGAAGCCTGCGAGAAATCACTGCGCGGTGCCAACCTGTGGGGCGAGGTCAAGGATCGTCTGGACCGTTCCGGCGCTTCCTTGTCCGGCGGCCAGCAACAGCGTCTGTGCATCGCGCGCGCCATCGCCGTCGAACCCGAGGTCCTGCTCATGGACGAGCCCTGCTCGGCCCTGGATCCGATCTCGACCTTGGCCATCGAGGATCTCGTCGGGGAACTCAAGGAGCGCTTCACCGTGGTGATCGTGACCCACAACATGCAGCAAGCTGCCCGTGTCTCTGATCAGACCGCCTTCTTCAACCTGAAGGCGCAGGGAGAACCAGGCCATCTCGTTGAGATTGACTCCACTGACAAGATCTTCTCTAACCCGAAGGAGAAGGCTACCGAAGATTACATTTCGGGCCGCTTCGGCTGAGTCACGAATCAAGAGCCCCGGCCATTGATAATGACGTATTTCCTGAAGTTATACTGAGCGACCGATCCGGCATCCTTACCGTCGCTTTAGCACCTGGGCTGCTGGTACTACTGACTAATTCCCGTCGCCTTAATACCCTCGCCATCGGAGACGAGTCAGCGACTCGGATCAGTTGGCTAGAACAATCCAGGCAGCGGGGATCGACTGGTCGAGGCCATCCGGGACCACCCCAAACGATTTCCGCTGCCGAAGTGTCAGCAGGGTTCCCCGAAGAGGGTCTAGACGACGTGCGGTGGGAAAGCCCCCCTTAGTTCTCACTCGTGGATCGCCGGGCAGTCTTCCATGGTGCGTCGACTGCGTCGAACTCTCGTCGACGATCACGGCGTTAACCGGCGCCACATCGCCTTATGGGGTATTGGAGACAGGACAGTCCAGGAATGTGAGCCTCTCGAAAACCCACTGTGAAGCGATGCTAAGCTGACGCCGTCCGACGTAGGGAATCTCGTGCAAATCGAGGACTGACGCGCAGCGGTAAGGCGGATGAACAGGCAGACGACCACTGGGACAACCCGGGAAGGCGCCCGTTCGGATGATGCCGAGTCCGAAAATCTCTCGGACCGCATCTACCCGAAGGCCGCGCGACTCGGCCCTGACGAGGACGGCTTCCTTGGCTCGATCGCATCACCGCCGTATACCGGCGCGTTTTTCACTGTTAGCGACCCTGCTCGTCCTCACCCCGGTGTTGTCCATTGCTTTTGGTGCCGCCCCTGTACCTATCGACCAAGTCCTGGGAGTACTCGCTGACCATTGCGGCATTCCGGTGCACTTGACGTGGGACTCCATCACTGACGCCATCGTGTGGCAGAACAGGATGCCCCGAATCGTCACTGGTCTAGGAGTGGGAGCAATCCTCGGTGTATCTGGTGTCACCCTTCAGGCGGTGGTACGCAACCCCCTTGCTGAACCCTATGTCCTCGGCGTCAGCGCCGGGGCATCGTGTGGAGCCGCCGCCGCGATCATCCTCATCGGCATCTCATCGTCCTTCGGTGTAGCCGGTATAGCCTTCCTTGGAGCGTTGCTGTCCACAGCCATCGTGTTGTTCATGGGAGGCGGACGGAACTCGTCGACCCTACGACTCATCCTCGCCGGTCTCGCAGTGGGGTTCGTGTTCCAGGCCGCCACCAACTTCATCATTTTCTCCTCGGACTCCCCTGAGACCGCCCGAGCGGTGATGTTCTGGACCCTCGGTGACCTCTCCCGCGCGAGTTGGGCCCAGGGATGGACGAGCATTGTCGTGGCTGCTGCGCTTGCGATACTGCTGTGGGTCTGTGCACCGTGGCTCGACGCCTTGGCATCCGGCGATTCCACCGCCATTGCGGTAGGGCTCGACCCAGCGCTGATACGCGTCCTGCTCCTCATCCCAGTCTCGGCGGGAGTGGCGATGGCTGTGGCGATCTCGGGTGGGATCGGATTCGTCGGCCTGGTCATCCCGCACCTCATGCGATCCTTTATCGGCCATGGGCATCGTCGGCTGGTCGCATCCTCGGCAATTACCGCCGCGATCTTTCTGGTGTGGGCCGATACCTTCTCCCGAACTGTCTTTAGCCCGGCGGAACTGCCGATCGGCGTCATCACCGGTCTCCTCGGTGCTCCGTTCCTGCTGATCCTGGTGAGAAGGGGGACGCTGGCATGATCGCCGCCTCTGACTTAATTGTTCGTCGCGGACAGCGAGTTGTCCTCGACAGCGTCGATCTGTCCGCGAATCAAGGTATGACGGTTGGGATCGTCGGCCCCAATGGTGCGGGCAAATCCACCCTACTGTCAGCCCTGTACCGCAACGTCACTGTCTGCTCTGGACGAATCACAGTCAGCGACCGCGACGTGTCCGCAATGAGTCGTCGTGAAATAGCCCGTGAGATAGCCGTCGTGGCGCAAAGCCCTGATCAGGCCCTGCCATTGACAGTCCGCGACACCGTTGCCTTGGGACGGCTCCCCCACCGCTCCCTCATGGGATATGGGGACACAACCGACCGCGGCATCGTCAATGACGCCCTGGCACGTACTGATCTCACCAGCTTGGCGTGTCGCCTCGTCACCCAGCTCTCGGGCGGGGAACGTCAGCGTGTTCTCATCGCCCGAGCCATCGCCCAACAAGCTGGTCACCTACTGCTCGACGAGCCCACCAACCACCTCGATATCGGCTACCAGTTCGCCCTACTTGACCTCGTCCACACCATCGACGCCACCACTATCATCGTGCTGCACGACCTCAACCTAGCGGCCCGGGTAGCCGACCAGTTGGTACTTCTCGATAAGGGGCGCTTGGTTGCATCCGGCCCATGTGAGGAGGTTCTGCACCCCGATCTACTCTCCGAGGTCTACCGGGTCAACGTCGAGCGGATCACTCACAACGGTCGCATCCACCTCTTGTTCAATCCACCCCAACAATGAAGGAGAATACTATGTCACCATCGCTCATCCACCGCCCCGGGGCACGCGCCACCGCGGCAACACTTACCGGTCTGTGTCTGTTGACCATGGCTGCCTGTGCGGGATCGTCAACCGAGCGCCCTTCCACCTCGACGGCAGGCCGCACCGTCATGAGTTGCAATGAAAAACTCACTTTCACCGATCCACCTAAGCGGGTCATCATGATGGGCGACACCGACGCCTCCACGATGAATGCCCTCGGTGTGCTCGACCACGTGGTCGCCCGGGCCGGGCAGATCAAGGAGGGGGCCTACGACGCCAAGACCCTCGCCAAACTCAAGGCCATCCCGACGATCGCCTCACAGCAACTGAACACGGGTGGCGTCAAGTTGTCCACCGAGACGGTTCTCAACCAGCATGCTGATCTCGTCATCGGTTACGACACGGGCGTCGATCGTAACGCCCTGCGCAAATCCGGCGTCAAGATGTACAGCACCGACGCCATGTGCACCGATAAGAAACCACCCGCCCCCGCCTCCTTCTCCCAGGTCAAGGACGAGGTGACCAAGGTCGGACAGATTTTTAACGTCCCGGCTAAGGCCAACCAGGTCAACAAAAACCTCGACGACAAGATCTCCAGAATCCAGAAGCAGACCGCACCCGGGGCCAAGGCCGATGCCGTCGCCCTATACATCACCCCGGGTAGCACCGAGTTCTATACCTACGGCTCGTCGAGCATGATTGAGCCAATGTTTGCCGCCAACGGTCTGCGCAATATGTACCACTCCAACACCACGCGGGTCTTCGATACCACGATGGAGGACCTACTGCACAAGAATCCGGAGTGGATCGTGCTCTTGGCTGGCGATGGCGCGATGTCGAAGGTGGAGCCGACTTTCCTGTCCTTCAAGGGAGCCAAGGAGCTCAAGGCCGTCAAGAAGGGCCACGTGGTGACAATGTCCTTCGCGCTGACCGATCCTCCAACCCCACTGACGATTACCGGCACCGAGAAGCTGCACGACCTCATCAAGGACAAGAAATAACCACGATGAGTTTATGAGGGTACGCCTGGTATCCCCGAGTGCTCCCCTAGGGCATTCGGGGATGTGGGTGGCAAGTGTGCGTCACCTCGTGGCGTCCATCTCGTTGCCCAGCCCCAGCAGGGCGTTTTCAACGACCTCGGGCAGGGCAGGATGGATCCAGTACTGCCCGCGCGCCATCTCGTCGATCTTCTGCCCAGCGCTCATCCCCTGAATACAAGTTTGGATGAGGGTGGACGCTTGAGGCCCGATAATATGCGCCCCCAGTAACATCCTCGTCTGTGGGTCTCCCAACAGCTTGACACAGTGCCCCTCGTCCTCCATGGCCCAGCCATAGGCAACATCGGCGTATTCCTGAAGATACGCCGCGTACGGAGTGTCGGACTGCAACAGTTCCTGTTCCGTGGCCCCCACCGACGCTACCTGCGGATTCGAAAACACCGCGTGCGGTACGAAGCGATGATCGGAACTGGCCAGATCATCAGGATGCAAGAGGTTGTGACGGACCACCCGAGCCTCATGATTGGCCACGTGCTTGAGTTCCCGATGGGAACACACGTCGCCAAGGGCCCAGATGTGCTCGACGTTGGTGCGTTGGTGTTCATCGACCACTACGTACCCGTCGTCGTCGACGTCGACACCAGCCGCTGACAGGTTCAGACGGTCCCCGTTGGGAACCCGACCGGTGGCATTGAGGACGACGTCTGCCGGGTAGTCGTAGTCGACGCCGTCACCGTCGACAGACAGCACCACCACGTGACCACCCGGGTCACGGTCGATGCCCACCAGCCCTTCCGACATTCGCAGCCGCACGCGGCGTCCAATTTGTTCAGTAAAACGCTGCGAGATCTCGCGATCCTCGTGGCGCAACATTCGACCAGAGCGGTTGATGACAGTCACCTGGGATCCGAGCCCAGAGAAGATGTGGGCAAATTCCGCCGCGATGAACCCGCCACCAAGGATCACTAAACGCTGCGGCAGCTCCGCTAACCTCATAATGGTGTCGGAGGTGTGAATCGACCCAGCCCTACTGGGGTCGTCGATACCAGGTACATCAGGCACTCGCGGACGCGATCCGACCGCCAGGACAATCTGGTCAGCAGTGATCCGCCTATCCCCCACCTCGAGGGTGTATGCATCAACGAACTTCGCCTCGTCGCTGTAGACGTCGATGTTCTCTAGACCCTGACGATACGAAAAACCGGCTTCGGATATGGGGTCGATTCGGCCAAAAATCCGGTCGCGGATCGAGGCGAAAGACGCTCCACGGAATTGCAGGTTAACTCCCAGCCGGGCAGCCTCGGACGGCGAGGTCGCAAGGTCTGCTGGGAGCACGAACATCTTTGTAGGTATGCAGCCGACGTTGAGACACGTGCCCCCAAAAGTGCCCGAATCGATGATCGCGGCGCGTCGATCTGCGAAGTCCTCATCCAGGATCGTGTTTCCCGACCCTGAACCGATGACGACGATGTCGTAATGCTCCATGTCCCCAGTTTGTCATCCCCACCCGTACGGATCTGGTCAACCCAGTGCAGGACACAATCGCTGATCCGGTAATCGCGGGCAACGCCATGTAGGGTGATCGCCAGACCGTAGCCGGTGTCACAGGAGCGGAATGTTCACCCTCACTTCAACGTCCGTCACCTTCGTCGGGCTTTTCATCCTCTTTGCATGGTCACTCGTGTGGTCGGTACGGGATGCCATCAAGGCCCCGACTGTTGTCACACGGATTTCCACATGGGTCCACGTCGTCATGGCCGTGGCCATGATCCTCATGGTGCCGAAGTCATGGTGGAAACCCACTGTCTCTGCCATCGGCGGCCCCACTACCCCTGTCATCATCTTCGCCATATGCACCGCATGGATGGTGTTCATGGCCGCCTGGCGATCCTCGTGGTCGTCATGGGGCCATGCCGCGATGTTCGCGGCGATGGTCTGGCACCTGGCCGCAATGCGCAAGGTGTCCTCGCTCATGGCCGCCCCCCAGCACTCCGGTATGAGCCAAACGAATTACAACCACAGTGGCATGCACAGCGTAGGCCACGGCATGCAGACGATCATAAATGCCGCCATGCACGATTACGCCGTCGCCGGTGCTCCGCTCATGGTAGCCCTGCTGGCCATGGCCATCGCCGGGCTACGGCGTGCTATCAGTGGCCGTGCGGAAAGCCCGAGCAAGGTGCCTGCCTGCCATGTCGTCGCTACCGAACCGCTGGCGATTCGGCTCTCGGGACTCGCCGACTTCGCGATGGCCTTTGGCATGGCCTGGATGAGCACCGAACTACTCACCCCGATCATGCCCTTCATGGCCCACCTACATCCCTGACGGCCTATTCCGATATCTGTGCGTCTCGGGATACGGACCAGTGTTCCATATTTCTAAACGCTGCTAGCGTCGAACCATGATGAACGGTTGGATTTTTATTACCCGGCGCGCGGCTTAACCCCGCACCGGATTTCAACCGCGCGCCCTCCTTCCACCTTCGGACGGAGGGCGTCGTCATGTTTATGCCGTCGTCGAGGGGGAACACTATGCCCACGCTGAGATCTGCCACCAGCACCACCGGACGCGCCATGGCTGGAGCCCGAGCCCTGTGGCGCGCCACCGGCACGCGAGACGACGAGTTTGGCCGTCCTATCGTGGCAATCGCGAACTCCTTCACCCAGTTCGTCCCCGGCCATGTTGGGCTACGCGACGTCGGAAAAATCGTCGCCGAGCAGGTGCGCGCAGCCGGCGGCGTACCCAAGGAGTTCAACACCATCGCCGTCGACGACGGCATCGCCATGGGTCACGACGGCATGCTCTATTCCCTACCCAGCCGCGAGCTCATCGCCGACTCGGTGGAGTATATGGTTAACGCCCACTGTGCTGACGCCCTCGTCTGCATCTCCAATTGCGACAAGATCACCCCAGGTATGCTCATGGCTGCGATGCGCCTCAACATTCCGACCGTTTTCGTCTCCGGTGGCCCTATGGAGGCCGGAAAGGCGACACTGTCCGACGGGGAGCGCAAGCTCGACCTTATTGACGCCATGATCACCGCCGGTGACGAAACCGCAGCTAACGCCGACGTCGAGCTCATGGAGGCCAACGCTTGCCCTACCTGCGGGTCCTGTTCAGGCATGTTCACCGCCAACTCAATGAACTGCCTGACCGAGGCCCTCGGGCTCTCTCTACCCGGTAATGGGTCCCTACTGGCCACCCATTCTGATCGCCGCCGTCTCTTCAAGACCGCCGGGTGCACAGTCGTTTCCCTGGCCAAGTGCTGGTATGACGAGGACAATGCTTCTGTACTGCCCCGATCTATCGCCACCAAGGCTGCCTTCCATAACGCCATGAGCCTGGACATCGCGATGGGAGGCTCGACGAATACTGTCCTTCACCTGCTAGCCGCTGCCCAGGAGGGCGGGGTCGACTTCACCATGGCCGACATCGACTCCCTGTCTGGTAGGGTTCCACACCTGTGCAAGGTGGCCCCGTCGACCAACGTCTTCCACATCGAGGACGTCCACCGCGCCGGTGGTGTGATCGGTATCCTCGCTGAGCTGGACCGTGGCGGCCTCATCGACACCACCGCCTCGACGGTGTGGTCACCCAACGGCATACCCACCACTATGGGCGTCGAAATTGCCCACCACGACGTGATGTCCGACCCAGATGAGGAGGTCCGTACCCTCTACTCGGCTGCCCCGGGCGGGGTGCGCACTACCGAGATGTTTTCCCAGTCCTCGCGCTGGAAGAGCCTCGACACCGACCGCGCCAACGGCTGCATCCGTGACGTCGACCACGCCTACTCCGCTGACGGCGGCCTAGCGGTGCTGTTCGGCAATATCGCTGAACGCGGCTGCATCGTCAAGACTGCGGGAGTCGACGAGTCCAACCTCACCTTCTCCGGGCCAGCCGTCGTCTACGAATCTCAGGACGACGCTGTCACTGGGATTCTCGGCAAGAAGGTCAAAGCCGGCGACGTCGTCATCATCCGCCACGAGGGTCCCAAGGGCGGCCCTGGCATGCAGGAGATGCTGTACCCGACCAGCTACCTCAAGTCGATGCACCTGGGAAAGGCGTGCGCTGTGCTCACTGACGGTCGTTTTTCCGGGGGCACATCGGGACTATCCATCGGTCACGTCTCCCCCGAGGCGGCCTCCGGTGGCCTCATCGGGCTGGCTCGCGATGGCGACATCATCAGCATCGACATTCCCAACCGCACGATCAGTCTCGACGTCGACGACTCCGAATTGGCTCGCCGTCACGAGGAAGAAGAAGCCCGAGAGCTCGACGCGTGGACTCCCCATGCTCCACGTCCGCGTCACGTGTCTACCGCGCTGCGCGTCTATGGGATGCTCGCCTCCTCTGCCGATCGTGGCGGGGTGCGCGACCTGTCTCAAGTCCGCCCAATAGCTTGATTGAGGGGACCGTCCATGAGTGACCAAGAGTATCTGCACGCCGTGCTGCGTGCCCCCGTATATGAGGTGGCAGAGAAGACCCCGCTGGAGCCCATGCCGAACGTGTCAAAGCGACTCGACAACACCGTGCTTGTCAAGAGGGAGGACCGTCAACCGGTTCATTCTTTCAAGATCCGCGGGGCATATAACCGGATGCGCAACCTCACCGAGCAGGAGCGTCGTGCCGGGGTGGTGACGGCCTCTGCCGGCAATCATGCCCAGGGAGTCGCCTTGTCGGGTTCCCGATTGGGCGTCAAAGCGCGGATTGTCATGCCGCGCCCCACCCCGTCAATTAAGGTCGACGCGGTGCGCCAGCTCGGCGGTGAGGTAGTGCTGGCCGGGGACTCCTTCGACGAGGCTAAGGCCCACGCCCTCGAACTAGCCGAACATGATGGACTGACCTATGTCGCCCCCTTCGACGATCCACTTGTTATCGCTGGCCAGGGAACGATCGGACTGGAACTCATCCAAGACGCCGCCGACATTAACCGGGTTTTCGTGCCGGTTGGCGGAGGAGGCTTGGCCGCCGGGATCGCCGTTCTCGTCAAGCAGCTCATGCCTCAGGTCAAGATCATCGGAGTCGAGCCAGTTGAGTCGGCATGTTTGGTGGCCGCTATAGCGGCCGGGAAGCCGGTCACCCTGGACCAGGTTTCACTGTTCGCGGAGGGTGTGGCCGTGGCTCGGATCGGTGCCGAGACCTTCCGGCTGCTCAAGGATCACCTCGACGACGTCGTCACCGTCGACTCTGACGAGATCAGCGCCGCCGTCAAGGATCTGTTTGACGACGTCCGTGCGGTCGCTGAGCCCGCCGGAGCTGTTGCACTGGCTGGGCTCAAAAAGTACGCCCGCGCTCATGACATCCACGGCGAGAAGCTCGCCACCGTGCTCAGCGGCGCCAATCTCAACTTCGGATCCCTGCGTCACATCGCAGAACGTGCCGAGATCGGTGGATGCCGCGAGGGGATGTTCGGGGTCATCATCGACGAACGCCCGGGGGCCTTCCTGGACTTCTGCCACCTGTTAGGTGGTCGCATGGTCACCGAGTTCAATTACCGGCTGGCTGATGACACCTCCGCCGCAATCTTCGTCGGTGTGCAGTTGGCGCACCGTGATGAACGCTCCGAAATCGTCGATATCCTGCGCAGAGCGGGTCTCCGGCTCGTCGACTTGTCAGACGACGAGGCCGCTAAAACCCATGTGCGCTATATGATTGGCGGACACCCGTCACGATCTGTCGGTGAGAAGGTTGTCTCTTTCGTCTTCCCCGAGTCACCGGGTGCCCTCACCCACTTCCTCACTACCTTGGGCGCGCGCTGGAACATCTCGTTGTTTCACTACCGCTCTTTCGCAATCGATACCGGTCGGGTACTCGCAGGGTTTGAAGGTGCAGCCGATGATCCCGACCTGCCTGCTCACCTCGATAACATCGGTTATCCGTGGTCTGACGTCTCTGACTCACCCGCATATCAGATGTTCCTGCGAGAGCGTTGAGAACCCTGTGGAACACTTGGGACATGAATAGTGATGCGACTCGCGACGAACGCCCGTGGGCACTGGTAAGCGGGGCCAGTGGTGGTCTAGGGCAGGCATTCAGCCGCTACCTGGCCAGCTGCGCAGTTAACCTCATTTTGACGGGACGACGGCATGACGTCCTCAACGACCTCACCGGCCGGCTCACCACCCGGTACGGAATCCAAACCATTGTCCATCCCTGTGACATCTCCTCAGCATCGCAGCGGCTAGCCCTTATCGACGACATCGCGGGGCGCGGGATCGTCATCGACACCCTCATCAACAATGCCGGGTTCGGTGCTGCTGGCCGGATTTCCGAGACCGACCCGGTGCGTCAGACATCCCAGGTGGAGGTCAACTGCGAAGCGGTCGTCCACCTATGCGGATTGCTGCTGCCTGGCATGATCGCAGCCAAGCAGGGATCAATTATCAATGTCGCCTCGACTGCGGCTTTCCAGCCCATTCCGCAATTCGCCACTTACGCGGCATCGAAGTCCTTTGTGCTGTCCTTCACCCGCGCCCTGTGGGCTGAGACCAACGGCACCGGGGTGCGCACCACCGCGATCTGCCCTGGCCCCACTGAGACCGGGTTTTTCGACGTCGCGGGAGTACCGCGTATGGGGGCGGGTACTCGACGCGACCCAGACGACGTCGTCCGTACCGCCTTCAATGCCCTGGCCCATCATCGCCCCTACGCCGTTGACGGGTTTGTCAACCGCACCGTCGCACGGCTGACGCCGCATCTACCGACGCGTCTGGTAATGGCCCAAGCCGAAAAGTATCTCCAGGTCTAAGAGCGCTGGTCTACTTGGCCGTAATGACCTTCTCCTCAGCGACGTGGGTTCCCTCCCGGATGACGAGGTCATACTCGCCCTTCGGAATGGTGAAGTTGGCGCGCCACGGCCTCCATTTGTCACCGTCGCTAGCTGACAGATTGATCTGCCCGCTCGTGATCATCCGGCTACCCTGGGGAGACTTTACTTCATAGGTCATAACAGATACCGTCGGCTGCGCGACACCGCTGATGGTGATTGTGCCAGCCGACACGTCGGCGCCGGCTTGAGGCGAGTCCACCCACACCCGGGCGCATCGAGCAAATCCTTCGTCGACGAAGTCCGCCGCGGGCTTGCCAATAATAGGCAAATTGGGAGAGCCGTCAACGAGGATGTGCACTGTTTTATCGCCGGTACGGTCTCCGACAGCAGCCGTAGCCGTGACGACGAGTTGCTGGATAGCGCGCTGTACCTGTTCGCCGTTCTTGAACTGGCTAAAGGCTGAAGCGGAGAGGTCGAGGGTGATCCGGTTGCCTTTCACCGAAGCCCGATTCACCTGACCAGCTGCCCAACCTGAGGTGTAATTCGGATCTAGGGGCGCGACATTAAGGACGGCACCGACAGCCGTTCCTAGCCGGTCGCCAGAGGTAGGAAGGTCACGCAACTCACGGTGAATGAGGCCGTCATCGCGGCCTAGGTAAAACACGTCGAGGTCAGTCTGTAGAGTCGACAGTGACTGGCTATTGGACTCTGGAGTTTGGGTAGACGGTGAAGTCTCCGGATCCCCTACCGTCGAACCATGCCCCGACCCTAGCAAGGGCAAAAATATGCCGACTAGGAAGGCTAGCCCACAGGCAAGCACCATCGCCCAGGTAGCAGGCCTGCCTCGATGAGGACGGCGTGCGATCTGGGACATGATCGCGTCATACCGCGATACCGGGTGGATCGACTCTGCGAGGGTCTCTAACGCAGAACGCACGACCGCTTCGACTCTGGGATCAGCCTGGCCCGGATTCGTGTGCGATCCTGGACGCAGGCTCTCACCAATGGCAACAAGGCCCTTAGTTTCGTTGTTGCGCACTGCGTTAACGCTCATGCCGAGGGTCTCAGCGATGTCGTCGTCAGAGAGATCCGGCGTAGCCAACTTAAGAACGAGCACCTCGCGTTGACGAGCTGGCAAAACCCTTAGGCACCAGTAGGCCAGGTCTTCAGGAGCTTCGGGTGGAGTGGCATCCCTCTCAACCGGCTGACGTCCCCTCACCTTGTTGACGACAGCAGTACGCAGATACGACACGGCATGCTCATAGGAATGCAACTTTGGGTTCCGCAAGTAACTCGTGGCGAAAGCTGCAATCACCGCGTCCTCAGCCGCGTGCTGGTCTGCCAGTAGCAAGAATGCCAACCGCACGAAAGCGTCCCACCGCTCTTGGTAGAGCTGTGGAAGCCACTCGTCGCGGGAGTCGGAAAAGGTCATGTCAGATGCCGGCATACGAGTGCAGACCATTGAAGATCAGGTTGACGCCGACGAAATTGAACCAGAAACATGCCACACCGGTGATCGCGATCATGGCGGCCGGGCGACCGCGCCATCCGGCGGTAGACCGAGCGTGGAGGTAAGCCGCGTAAACGACCCAGGTCACCAAAGACCAAGTCTCTTTGGGATCCCATCCCCAGAAGCGTCCCCAAGCGTAGTCAGCCCACACAGAGCCGGCAGCGATCGTGAATGTCCAGATCGGGAAACCGATGGCGTGAGCGCGGTATGCCAGAATGTCCATGGACTCCAGCGAAGGCAGTTTTGCCAGCAATCCCTTGACGGGGATTCCGGTCCGTTGGGCCTTCGCCTGCGCATTCATGGCGATGAGGTACATGATTGAGGCGATAGCCCCAACATTAAGAGCAGCTGCAGCGATACAAGCGGCGATGATGTGAATAACGAACCACACCGAGTGCAGAGCCGGCACGAGCGGCGCCACGGCCACGTAGAAGACCGTAGCTGCCAGCCCGTTTCCAACTGCCAACAGCAGCGTGACGGCGATACCCATCCATCTAACGTGGTGGACGGCGACGAGCACAAAATAGGCGATGACGACGAAGAGCAGCGCAGAAGTGACGAACTCGTACATGTTGCCCCAGGGCAACCGGTGGGCAGCAATGCCGCGGCAGACGACACCGATGGCCGCGCAAACAGCGCCCAGCACGGTGAGGTTAAGCCCCATGCGGCCCCAGGTTTCTGAGCGCAGACGAGCCTCGTGACTGGGGGTCCCGGCCCCCCGCACACTAGCCCATTCCACGACATGAACGAGGAAAGCAAGCATATATAGCACCGCCGCGGTCACGATACCAACGGCAGACAGATTCTCCACGCTCACGACTGGTCCTCCTCGATATTGCCAGACATGCTATCCCCGCATACCGCAGCCAGCAGAGAGTTTACGTCGTCCACTGCCCCGGATCGGGAATCACTGCGGTCCAAGCCACCAATCTCTACCCTCAGGCCATCGTCCCCATGGATAGTCCTCACCCACACCCTCCGGGACCGTGAAAACAAGCTCATACACAGCCCAACCACGGACAGCAGCACCGACAGGAAAGTTAACGGGAGCCCGGGGGTCTGAGACACCTGGATCTTGATCCACCTCTGCCAGCCATTGAACTGGATCGATCCCTTGCCGTCGGGCAGCTTGTAGCCCTGGCCTGGAGATAGCACGAAACGGGCCTTCTCCTTACCGTTCGTCGCCTGGGTCATTTCGGTGGTGTCGAGGGTGTAAATGTTTGACGGTACCCCCGTCTCCAAGGCCGGTTTGCCATACCAGGCGGTCAAATACAGCTGCGGGTTGAGGGTGTCTGGAAAGAGGGACGTTGGACCATCGGCCGTGATCGCGCCGGTCGGCAAAAAGAATCCCTGAAAGGCCAGACGATCCGGACGAGCGTCGGGAGCCTTGATGACACCGACGGATTTGAAGTTGCCGTCCTGCGGTAGGAAGACAACCGGTCCGGAATAGGCCACCTTGCCCTCGCCGTCGCGGACAATGACATCTGCGGCGTAGCCGTGACCAAGCAGGTGTACCTTTGTCGATCCGATCCGCAGTGGGTGGTTGACCTGCAAATCTCGGGTTTGCGTCTTGCCATCAACGGTGAGGTCGACGGTGGCGTCAAAGGTGCGGGCAGCGCCGCGTTGCACTTTGCCAGTTTCGAAAGAGGCCACGAACTTGCGCAGCTTCACGGAGAATGGGGTGAGGTTATCGGTATCGACCATCGCCCCAGCCTTAAATTCGTCGTACTGGGTGACATTGTTGGAAAAACCCTGCCCCTCCACAACGACGGAAGTTCCCTTAAACCCCCACAAGGTGTTCCAACCGACGCCGACCAGCAAGAAGACCAGGAAGACATGGAATACCAGGTTGCCCGTCTCACGATGGCGTCCGGCCTCGGCGCGAACGGAACCAACGTCGTCAACAACGAATCGATACCGGTGGGACCTCAGCCACTGCTGAGCACGCCTACTGACCTCCGCCGCGGAAACGGAGGTGGTCGTCGAGGCGTAGGCTGCCAGCCGGTCCAACCTGGCCGGGACACGGGGAGGTTGACGACGCAGGACCTTCGCGTGGCTGATAATGCGCGGGATAATGCAGCCAATAAGGCTAATGAACAACAGCAAGTAGATCGCCGAAAACCACACCGAGGTGTAGACGTGGTACATCCCCAGCAACCGACAAATGCGATCCAGAGTCGGATGGTTGGCGGCAAAGTCAGAAACCTTGATCGCACTATTAGCACTCTGCGGCACGACCGAGCCCGGGATGGCCGCCAGTGCGAGCAGGAAGAGCAGAACGAGGGCTGTCCTCATGCTCGTCAACTGGCCCCACAACCAACGCATGAACGGACGGAAGCCCAGCCCGTTGCCTCTGCCAGCTTTCATCACTGTCGGATCTGTCACGGAATCACCCATCAGATCACCGCCCCGAACTTAGCTGCCCAGGTCCGCAGCATCGTCATAATCGACTCCCACCACCCGGTGACCAGCAGCACGCCGATTGCCATTAAGAGAATCCCTCCGAAGCGCTGCACACCATGTTGATAGGTCCGTACCGCGTCAATTGTGCGAGCCATCCACGTCAAAGCGGCAGCCACCGCAATAAAAGGAATCCCCAAACCCAACGAATAGCAGGTAGCCAGCACTGCGCCTCGGGGCGCTGATCCTTGGGTCAAGGACAGCCCATAGACCACCGACAGGGCCGGTCCGATGCACGGAGTCCAGCCCAAGCCAAAGGCAACTCCCAGAATCGGTGCGGCAGCCAACCCTGCCCGGGGCAGACGATGAATCCGCAGTTCACGTCGGCCCAGCGGAACAAGCCCAGCAAACATCGCCCCGAGTACGACTGTCAGGGCTCCAACAACGGACTCAATGGCGCGACGGTGACCCATGAGTACCTCGCCGAGGGTGCCAATAATCGTCCCGGTAGCGACGAAGACGACGGTAAAACCCACTACGAAAAGAACTGTGCCCACCACAGTGCGTGCCCGACGACGTCCCTCAATGACGTCCGCGGCTCCCAGACCCGTCACATAGCTGAGATAGCCGGGAATGAGAGGCAAGACACATGGGGAAAAGAAGGACAGCAGACCGGCAAATACTGCCACCGGGATCGCCCCGGCCATCGATCCAGTTAGCGCCTCAGCTGCCCAGGATCCCAGGTCGAGCGGCGTCACTGACTCTCCTTGGCAACATCATTAATCGCCTGGACGAGGGTGGCGGTGCTCACCTCTCCCACAAATCGGGCGGCCGAGCGGCCCTTGCGATCGATGACGAGGGTGGACGGAATCGCTTGGGGAGGCAACTCGGTGAACTTGAGCAGCATTGCCCCATCGGGGTCGTAAAAGCTCGGATAGGAGATGTGGAAAGCTCGAGAGAAAGCCTGGGGCGGTCCGGGGTCAAGATCGCGCGTGTTAATCCCGTAAAAGGCTGCAACGTTCTTGGTGTGATCAGCCGCTTTCATCAAGGCAGGAGCTTCATGACGGCATGGCGCACACCAGGACCCCCACACATTGAGGACGATGACCTTACCCTTGGCGTCAGCAGTGCTGATCTTCGTACCGTTCAGATCGGCCCCGGTGAGAACTGCGGCAGGCTCCCGCTTATCGGCTGGAAGTTTCGACCAGGATCCATCTCCTACCGTGAATCCCTTGTCGTCACTGGTCGAGGTTGACGAGCATGCCGAAACACCCGTCGCCATGAGGGTCGCCGCAGCAAGAATGGCGATAAGCCGAGTCGTCACTCCGGTGCACCACCTGCAGAGATATTGGCCCTGCGGTCCTTCGCCGGGATAAGATCATGTGCCGGTTCGCAATAGTCGACACGGACGATACGACCGTCTAGCACCCCAAAACTCGTGACCGAAGCCAAGGTGCACTTGCGGGAACGCGGATCGTGGGGAAGGCGTCGTCCTTCGGCTGCGCAGCGCGCAATCCAAATCGGCAGCTGGTGGGAAACGATGAGAGCCTGACCTCCCGCGGGAACCCCTTCTGCTGCCCGCATGATAGCCCGGGTCATCCGCTCAGCGATCTCGACGTAAGGCTCCCCCCAGCTGGGAGTAAAGGGATCCGATAAATAGCGCCAGTTACGAGGGTTACGCAAGGCCTTGTTGCCCTTGCCAAAAACCTGGCCCTCGAAGACATTAGCCGCTTCGACGACGTCAGAATCAATGCGGACTTCAAGTTCAGGATGCAGCGCGGCAATCGGGGCGATCGTCTCCTTAGCGCGCTCCAATGGGGAACTCACCAGGGCCGACAGCTCGACATCGGCGAAGTGCTCAGCAGCGCGGGCAGCCATGCGCCGCCCCAGCGCAGATAGGTGGTACCCGGGCATACAGCCGTACAGAACCCCGGTCGGGTTATCGACTTCACCGTGGCGCAGCAGGTGGACAGTCGTCGTGGCGCCCATCGTCTCCCCTTCCGATACCTCACGGACGGCAAACCCCGCCCTGTCCATGACCCTACGTCATGGGTCTGTGTTAGCGTGACGGATGACGGCCTCGACGCTTGCGCTGGGAAGGCCGAACCACCGACAGTCCCTTGGCGACCATCTCGTCACGACGCTTCGCAGCGAAATCTGCCAGGGCATCAGCCAAGCCCAAAGCGGTCGGCTCGGGGGCGATGACGTCAACGGTCAAGCCATGTTCACGACAGGTTTCGGCAGTGCGCATGCCAATGGCGGCGACCACGGTGTGCTTGTGTGGCTTTCCAGCAATACCGACAAGGTTGCGCACAGTCGTCGATGAGGTAAACACGACAGCATCGAATTTGCCGGTCTTAATGGCTTCACGGGTTTCAGCTGGTGGCGGGGCGGCACGCACGGTGCGATACCCGACAACATCTTCGACCTCCCAGCCCAACTCAGATAGGTCGGCTGACAGGGACTCAGTGGCAATATCGGCACGCGGCACAAAAACCCGGTTAATGGGGTCGAGAGCCTCGTCGAAGGCTGGGAATACCGCAGCCAGTGCCCGGGTGGACTGCTCCCCCGCTGGCACGAGATCGGGCCGAACACCCCACTCAGCCAAAGCGTTGATAGTCGAGTCGAAGATCGCGGCGATCCGCAAGCCTGAGTATGCGCGAGCGTCCAGACCGATCTGCTCGAGCTTCTCCGACACGGCGTGTACGGCGTTGGCAGAGGTAAAGACGACCCACTCGTAGCGTCCCTCAACAAGACCGCGAATCGCCTTATCCATCTGCTGCGGCGTACGCGGAGGCTCCATCGAAATCGTCGGAACATCGAGGGAGTGGGCACCGTAACTCTGTAGCCGCGAGGGCAGGGTTGCGGAATGGTCACGGGTGCGCGGGATGAGGATATTCCAGCCAAATAACGGCTTGGATTCGTACCAATCGAGTTGCTCACGTTCGGGGGCTTCGACCACCTTGCCGATGGCAATGTGAACCGGCTCAGCATTGTCCAGCCGCGCTGTCTTGGCGGTCTGCGGCAACTCGCCGAGGGTGACAGTATGGGTGGTCTGCTGGGTCGTCGCGCCATGGCAGATGAGGGCTGCCGGCTCATCCTTACTGCGTCCAGATTCAACCGCGTGCTTGACGACGTCTTTAAGCTTGCCCACCGCGGTATTGACGACGATGAGCCCCTGATCTGACCAGTCCGAACCGTGCCCATCAACATCGCGCTGACATGCCGCGTCCCCAATGAGCTGGACGTCATGGCCATGTAAGGCCAACCCAGCGTATTCCGGAACGGCTGTCATACCAGTGACGCCAGGAACAACGTCGACGTCGTGATCAGCGCGAGCCACAGCGGCAGCCTCCGCACCAATATCGCCGTCAAGGAAAGGATCCCCAGAAACGAGACGAACGACCTCAAGGCCTTGGGAGGCCGCATCAATAACGGTGGCCGTGACGTCAACACAGTGCTCGTCTACGTCGACGGGAGTCGGAGTGCCAGTCCCCGGCTGGCTAGGCAGGTCGGTGGCTTCTTCATCAGCACCGTCAGCCGACACGATTCTGACGTCAGGGCGAAGCTCTAGGAAATCACTACCAAGCAGCAAGCGGTGCTGCGCGCACGAAATGACGATGACCTGGGCGCGATTGATGGCATCGACAGCCCCGAGGGTTAACAGATTCGGATCTCCTGGACCGGTACCCACAAACTGCACCCTGGCCTGAGCCGATGCAGTGCCCAGATCACCGGCCGGCTGCATCGTCGACTGGTGAGCCTCGTCAGTCATCTGGAGTCCTTCCGGTGTCTGCCGTCGTGCCAGACGGTGTGCTCCGGCATTGGGCATCGAGGTCAATAGTGCTGGTCCGTGGGCAAAGGTGCAAGCCTGCCCGTCCACTGAACGTCCTGGTTATCAGGGCAGCACCATCGGGGGCGAGGGGCCATCATTCAAAGCTGACAGGAAGGTGTCAGCGTCAAGGGTCCAATAGGCAATAAGGGTGCCGTCAACGAACGTGACCGGGACATGGTCGCCCCAGCGGGAGCGAAGATCCTCATTGGTATCGACGTCAACGATCGTCGGTTCGGGCACGAGGTTGCGGTGATCCTGTCTCATATGTGCAACAAGGCTGATGGCCTCATCGCACAAATGACAGCCTTGGCGGGTGACAATAACGACGCGCCCCTCGACCGGCGGGTCGAGGGGCCGTGATTCACCGCTGCGGGCGGCAGCCATGCCATGTCGATGCCGCCACATGCCACAACCGCCCGAAGCGTCACTTGCCGGCGCGACGACGCTGGATGCGCGTCTTCTTGAGTAGCTTGCGGTGCTTCTTCTTCGCCATGCGCTTGCGACGCTTTTTGATCACGGATCCCACGGTCAACCTCTTTCGTTGGAACTGGACGCTTGATACACCCGGGCAGGTGTGAAGTTCTTGGCCCACCGACAAGGCGGACAAAGGGGTACTTTACGCTGTATCAGCCACTGGAGCCAAAATGACCGCGCCGACGCGTCAAGACAGGTCAGCTGCGCGGTCTCGGCATGCCGTCATCGCAGTGGCGAAAGTGGAGCGCAGACCTCCAGCCTCCAATGCGGCCAGGGCAGCCGCCGTGGTGCCACCCGGGCTCGTCACCGTGGATCGCAGGACTGCGGGGTGCTCGCCTTTTGTCAACAGTTCAGCTGAACCGGCCAAGGTCGCCACGGTGAGTTGGCTGGCTTGGTTACGCGGCAAACCCATCGCAACGGCGGCGTCAATCATGGCCTCGGCCACTAGGAAGACGTACGCCGGCCCAGATCCCGAGACGGCTGTGGCGGCGTCATGCAGTTTCTCGGGCACGGTGACGACGACTCCCACGGATTCGAGCAGGTCACCCACCTTCGTGGCTGCTTTTTCGGCGCCGGGGGCAGGGCTCACGATGAACGCCCCTTTGCCCACCTGAACTGGGGTGTTTGGCATGACACGGACGACCTCTCCCTGCCATGCCCTGAGCAACTTCTCAGTCGTGACGCCGGCAGCGATGGAAACAACGGTCGCATCGGCTTTCAGAACACCCGAGACCTTTCCGAGTACTTCAACGGCCGCATAAGGCTTGACGCCGAGGATGACGAGGTCGGCGTCACGCGCAGCCGCCGTGTTGTCACCACTCGTAGTCACACCCAAAGTCTTGGTGATCTCATCACGATGGGACGCTGATCGCGCTGTTGCCACGACGTCCTCGGCCTTCACCGTTCCAGCGTCGATGAGCCCCCCAACGAGCGCCCCAGCCATCGTTCCGCAGCCCAGGACGGCGATCTTCCCACTCACTCGGCAGCCACCAGCTCAGCGAGTTGCACCGCATTGAGGGCTGCACCCTTGCGCAAGTTGTCCGCAGCGCAGAAGAAGACCAGACCTTTGCCAACCGGTGCGGACTGGTCCGCACGGATACGCCCAACCAAGGATGGATCAATTCCGGCTGCCGACCGGGGGTCAGGGACGTCGACGACCTCGACTCCAGGTGCCTGTCTCAAGAGCTCAGTGGCCTTCTCCGGGCTGAGGTCCTCCCGGAACTCAGCGTGGACGGCAAGCCCATGACCGCTATACACCGGCACCCGCACGCAGGTCCCCGCAACCAGCAGATCCGGAATGTGAAGGATCTTGCGAGACTCGTTGCGAAGTTTCTGTTCTTCGTCAGTCTCGCCACTGCCATCGTCAACGAAGTTACCCGCCACCGGAAGAGCGTTGAATGCAATCGGCGCGACGTAAGGGCCACAGTCCGTCACCGGCACACCACGACCGTTCAGCGCAAGGCCTGCGGGATCGTTAATGGCAGTGGTTTGGTCGGTAAGAGCTCGCACCCCGGCCACCCCCGACCCCGAAACGGCCTGGTAGGTAGCGACGACAAGGCGGGTCAAACCAGCAGCGTTATGCAGTGGCTTAAGTACCGGCATCGCGGCCATCGTCGTGCAGTTGGGGTTAGCGATGATCCCCTTGGGGCGCTTAGCGACGTCTTCGGGATTGACTTCGCTGACAACCAACGGAACGTCAGGATCGCGTCGCCAAGCCGAGGAGTTATCAATGACGACAGCCCCGGCAGCGGCGACTTGGGGGGCAAACTCGCGGGAGGTGCCGCCACCGGCAGAAAAGATCGCAATATCGAGCCCAGCGAAGTCAGCCGTCGCGGTGTCTTCAACGACGACTTCGCTGTCACCCGCGCCGCCATTCCAGGACAATTTCTGGCCCGCCGAACGGGCAGAGGCGAAGAACCTCACCTCGTCGGCGGGAAAATGACGCTCTGCCAGTAGGGTGCGCATCACCCGACCGACCTGGCCAGTGGCTCCGAAGACTCCAAGCTTCATGATACCCATGATAGGGGGCAGAGTCCGACAGGTTTTGGTGAGCGTCCGAATCGTTTTATAACCAGCTCACACGGCCAGCCAGGTAAGAGTATCCCAGGAAGGAAACGATGTCGAGGAAAGCGTGCGCCACGATGAGGGGTAAAAGTCGACGCCGACGAGAGAAAACCCAGCCCAGGAACAGGCCCATGACGATGTTGCCGATGAAACCGCCCCAGCCTTGGTAAAGGTGATAGGTGCCGCGAATGATGGCCGAGGCAACGATAACCGTCGTCATCGACCATCCGATCTGACGCCATCTCGCGAAGAGGTAACCGACCATGACGGTTTCCTCGAGGACTGCATTCATACCAGCCAGCCCAATAAGAACCGGGGCGGTCCACCAGACATGCTGCAACCCAGCGGCCTGAACAGTGGTGTTAAAGCCAAGAGCACGAGCCGTCCAGTAGAAACCAAGCCCGGGTATACCGATAACGGCGGCCAGCACCGCCCCAGCTCCGACGTCACGTCCCCACCCCGGCGCCTCCAGCCCTAGAGCGCGACGGACGCCCTGTTGTGGTGGCTTGACCTGAGCTAGCAGGAGGACCGCGAGCAGCGCTGGCGCGACCCCAAAAATGATGTCAGACAGTTGGTACACCAAATCGAGCCACGGTCGCCCTGGAGTCACCGTGGAGTTGAGTGTGGAGGTTTGCTGATTCATCGGCACACCCCGAGTGAGGCGCTCGATCATCCGCAGAATTGAGTACCACGCTGATTGCCCCAGACTGACGGCCAACAGGGCTATCGTCTCCCAGAGCAGGCGCGGGCGAGGATCGATGGTGCTCGTGCTATTCCACATCGTCAACGCCTCTCCACCAGCGATCGCCCAAACAGCCAAATATTGCCCGGCCTTTCGACGATTCGTCGAGTGCAGTACCGATACCAGTCGTGGCCATAGGGCAGATACACCCTCACTCGATGGCCGATGTCCACCAGTCTCCGCTGCTCTAGGGGGCGAATCCCTTGCAGCATCTGGAACTCTAGTTGACGGCCCAAACTCGCCATGAGTTGCTCACCGAGCGCCACAAAGACGGGATCATGGCTGGCTAACATCACCGTCGAAGGACCAGTCATGAGGGCGCGCAGACAGGCCGCCATCCTCAAGTCGACGTCGTGCGGACGGATTAACGTGACCGAGCGAGGGCCGGTATACGAGCCTTTGCATAGCCTGATGCGGCGTCCTGGGGCAGCTAGTTCTCGAACCTGCATGAGGGAATCGTGACGTGCAGCCTGGATGACGATGCCGGTGTCTTCGTATTCGTCAAGCAGGCCCATCACAATGCGATGCGAGCGATCGTGGATGTCGGGACCTTCGTCGTCAACAGTCACAGCAACGTGGTTGTCGCGGGCAACCTGGCAAACTTGTCGGGCGTGGTCCCGAGCCAGATCGTCATTGACCCTCAGCCCCAGAGCCGCCAAGCTGATCGACACCTCGGCGTGGCCATCAAAGGCTGGGTTAGCGCCGAGTCTCTCAATAACCCCGCACAGCCTGACCATCGCTCGCCGGGCCTGGGCAAGGTCCACCGGGTCGGGGCCAAGGGGGTGCAGGCTGACGTCTAGGCCTTTAAGTACCTGATCAGCAGCGTTATCGATCGCCGGTCCGACGTCCTCTCCCGCCACGTACGTCGCGGCAATCTCGCGAGCGAGCCGAGACTGAGACACTTTGTGAGCGATCGTGGGGTCCATCGCCAATTGCATCGCAAGACGTCGGCCCCATGCCAGCAGAGCTCCACCACGGAAATCATGACGACTCTCGGTCACTGCCGAGCCCCTTCCCGCACCTGGCCAGAGCGGCGAGCAAAGATGCCACGATCAACCGCCATCCTGGTCTGCATCAGAGCTTCAGACAATGCTTCGAAACGAGCGTCTTGTCCTACACCCTCACCAGAGAGCTTACGGGTGTTGACCTCCAGCACAATGTCCCCGTTAAATCCACCCGCCACTGCGCGCTCGGCAACCTCCCAGGCATGCTGGTTTCCCTGCCCGGGCAGAAGATGCTCGTCTTTAAAGGTGCCGGAGCCGTCCGTCAGGTGGATGTGACGCAATCGCGAACCCCACCGGGCAACCAGGGTGCGGGAATCCATCTGAGCGGTTGCAGCGTGAGAGAGATCCAAGACCAGATGGTCGTAATTGAGGTTAGTGGGATCGAACCCCGGCGAATAGGCAGCAAAGCGACCAGCTGGAGTGCGCCACGGATACATGTTTTCCACGGCAAAGACGAGCGGGGCGTGCTTCTCGTTGAGCTCGGCAATACCTTCCTCGAATCTACCGGCATAATCGCGCTGCCAGCGGAAGGGAGGGTGGACGACAATGAGCTTGGAGCCGAGCCGTCCGGCAGCTTCGGCGGCTTTATCCAATTTGCCCCACGGGTCGCTTCCCCACACATTCGGCGTGACGAGCAGACATGGAGCATGAATCGACCACACTTTGACGCCATATTCGGCCGAGAGATCGACGATCCGGTCAACGTCTGCGGCGATTGGATCAATACCGACCATTAACTCGACCCCGTCATAACCGATGGCCCTAGCGCGGGCGAAGGCGTCGGCGGTCGACTCGGGATAGACCGAGGTCGTCGACAACGTCACACGGGGAGCGACTGAAGCAGACGTGGTCGTGGTTTCAGAAAGTCCGAAACAGTCAGGCACATGCTCAACCTACCGTGCCTACGCCAACGCCGTAACCGGGGCGCCGGATACGCCGCCGCCGTGTCACGAAGAACCATGGTTATCCCGCATTATGACGGCCAACTGGGGGGCCGATTTCATCGTGGGAAACATAAAGGGGACAATATTGTCATGCACGTCGACCATCTCATGTTCGCCGCTGGCCCCGCAGGTCTCGATGAGGACGCCGCCCGCCTCGGCGAGGTCTTGGGGACCTCCTTTATCAACGGCGGAGTCCATCCCAGCTTTGGTACCCGCAATCGCATCCTGCCACTGGCTGGTCCGCGTTACATCGAGATTGTGGAGGTCCTTGACCACCCGGCCGCAGAGAAAGCTGTCTTCGGGCAGGCAGTGCGTGCACGCCAAGAGCAAGGCGGCGGATGGATGGGGTGGGCCGTCTCCGTCGATGACCTCGCCCCTTACGAAAAGCGCCTAGAGCGCCAGTCGGTCCCGGGCAAGCGCACCTTCCCCGACGGTCGCCACCTCGAGTGGCGTCAAATCGGGATTAAGGGCCTGATGGCAGATCCGCAGTTGCCTTTTTTCATCAAGTGGACTTCCCCGGCCGAATTGTTGCCTTCCAGCCTGAGCGGTAACGTCACCTTGGCTTCGGTCGAGATATCCGGATCGCGTCAGCGCGTAGAGGATTGGCTAGGAGAGACGATCCCTGACGAGGTTGAGGGAATCACCTTCGATTTCACCAGCCCGAACGGTCATCCCGGAATCGATGCTGTGACCTTCGACACCCCCTCGCGCGGGCGAGTTCGCGTCTGACGTCACAGCACTGGCAGGTCCCGGTGGTGTAAGAAAAGAAGTCACCACCGGGAGGTAGTCGTGGCACGGATACCTGAGCCCATGGTCAACCTGATCAGGAATCGGGAGACAGCATTTACCCAGCAGGTCGTCGAGGAGATGTGTCGGGAAGTCGGGCGCCCCATCATCCTGCCGTTATCGGATCCGACCGAGGAGATCGAGGCGATGCCTGCCGACGTCATCGCGCAGTAGTGGGGAAAATCTAGTTTTCGTCGGAATTCCGGTCAAGCCTTTCGGCTATGACGGCATCTGTTACAAGTAATGGGCAGGGCAATAATGGCCTCCTCTACCCGGGCCTGGGGTCTGGGGTATCGTCTCAGGGGCTCACAACGTGTGAGCGCCCACATGCTCTGCGCCGCCGATGCTGTGGCCTTTAAGGTCGACCCGCGTCCGGTTGAGTCATCCCTGCTACCGACGGTAGAAAACCTACGTGCTTCCTCGGCAGGCGTCGCAGTGGCAGTCGTGGAGGCTGCCCTCGAGGAGGGGACCGTTACCAGAAGAGCAGCCAACGTCGTCCAGGCAGCACAAAACGCCATGTGGTATCCGCATAACCCATCGGTGAGCTGACCGAAGCAGAACGCGGAACACCGTCATCGCCGAACCTGTCGGCTCTTGCTGGCATGGTATGAGTCATGGCGAGGAAGACGCAGGCTCCGACGTGGGTGTGCACCGAGTGCGGCTGGGCGACGACCAAATGGGTTGGCCGATGTGGCGGGTGTCAGACCTGGGGTTCGGTAGTTGAGAAGGGGGCACCGAAACTCGCTGAGGTCACCTCATCGACGCCCACCTCAAAGGCTGTGCCCATCGGTGAAGTCAGCGAGCAAGCCGCTAATCGTCATCTCACCGGGATCAGTGAACTCGACCGAGTACTGGGCGGTGGGCTCGTACCTGGGGCCGTGGCCCTGCTCGCCGGAGAGCCAGGAGTCGGAAAGTCGACCCTGTTGCTAAACGTCGCAGCTAAGTGGGCTAAAGCGGGCAGGCGCACCCTTTACGTCACCGGGGAGGAGTCGACCGCCCAGGTGAGGCTGCGGGCTGGTCGCACGAAGGCGCTGGCTGATGAGCTCTACCTAGCTTCCGAGACGGATTTAGGCACAGTGCTCGGACATATTGAGCAAACCGAGCCCTCCCTCATGGTGCTGGACTCGGTGCAAACGGTTGGCACCAGCCAGGCTGACGGTTCCCCCGGCGGCGTCTCCCAAGTGAGGGAGGTCACCGGGGCCCTGGTGCGAGTAGCAAAGAGACGTGGGATGGCGGTCATCATCGTCGGCCATGTCACTAAAGAGGGTTCGATCGCTGGCCCGCGCACCATGGAGCACCTCGTCGACGTCGTCCTCAATTTCGAAGGTGATCGCCATTCTGGATTTCGTATGGTCCGTGCCACGAAGAACCGCTATGGCCCGGCCGACGAGGTGGGCTGCTTCGAGATGACCGACGCCGGGATTATGGAGGTCCCTGACCCGTCGGGTCTGTTCACGTCAGACAACGCCGATCCCCAGCCAGGTACCTGCGTGACGGTAACGATGGAGGGCCGCCGTCCCCTACTCTCGGAAGTGCAGGCTCTAGTAGCTCCGTCAGCTTCCGAAAAGTACCCGCGCCGCACCACCCATGGTGTCGAGGGTGGCCGTGTGGCCATGATTCTGGCCGTGCTGGAGCGTAAGACGGGTCTGCCGTTGAGCAATCGAGACGTCTACGTCTCGACAGTGGGTGGCGCCCGAGTCTCCGACCCGTCGGCTGACTTAGCGATCGCGGTCGCGGTAGCCTCCGCAGTCCTTGATACCAATTTCCCGACCCGAGTCGTTGCTCTCGGAGAAGTCGGTCTAGCTGGGGATTTGCGCCGTGTTCCGGGATTGGAACGACGCGTGGGCGAGGCGGCACGGTTAGGGCTCGACCTGGCTGTGGTGCCACGTAACTCTCGGGAAGCACATACCAAGATCCCGATGATGCACGAGTTGCACGTCATTGAGGTCGGGAGTGTGGCCGAGGCTCTTTTAGTGCTCAATCTGCGCCGACAGCGGAAAACAGATCGGGATAGTAAGGACATCCGAAGTGAGAACCTCGGCGCAGCGAACTAGAGTCGACCTATGACCGACGCTCAGCCCGATCTCGAGACCTCCCGGGAGTTGCAGACGGATCGGGTACGCCATCTGATGGCCCTCTTGGCCCCTGGCACGCCCATCAGGGAAGGACTAGATCGCATCGTCAATGGAGGCACTGGCAGTCTCATCGTGCTCGGTGATGGGCCAGAGATCAATGAGGTTTGTTCTGGCGGATTCCCCCTCGACGTCCGGCTCACCCCGCAGGCCCTGCGCGAGCTGTCCAAGATGGACGGCGGGCTAGTTGTCTCGAGCGATCACGAGCGCATCAAGGCAGCTGCGGTCCATTTCGTTCCCGACGGTAGCCTGCCCACGATGGAGACAGGGACCCGTCACCGCACTGCAGATCGGCTCTCCCAGCAAACGGGTGCGCCAGTGGTGGTCGTGTCGGCGTCAATGTCGGTGATGTCGCTGTTCCTTAACGGTCGGCGGTATCTGATCGAGAGGCCTGAGCAGTTGCTCGCTCGGGCTAATCAGGCCCTCGACACCCTGGCAAGCTACCGCAGGCGTCTAGTCGAGGAGGCTGGGAACCTCACCACCCTGGAAATTCGCGACCAAGTCCAGGTGCGTGACGTCGCTGCTGTCGCTCAGCGGTTCGAAATGTGGCGTCGTATCGACGTTGAGGTTCGTGGATATGTCTCTGCTCTGGGGGTGGAGGGACGCCTCGTCCAGTTGCAGCGCAACGAACTGTCCCTAGGCGTGGAGGACCTTGGGCGGTTGCTCACCGAGGATTATCGTCCCGATTCCGTCGCTCCTGGCGAGTTTTCCCTGTCCGGGCTGCAGAAACTGTCCTGGGCGGATCTGCTTGACGTAACCAAGGTGGCCGATGCTATCCACCTCGGCCCGGCTGAGCACCCGCTGGACTCCCCTATCCGGGCACGCGGTCATCGACAGTTGGCATTGATGACGGATCTGTCGTCACGCACAATCCAGCGGGTCATCAACCACTTCAGCGACCTGCAAAGCCTGGTATCGGCATCCACCTCCGAGCTCGGCGATATTAAGGGGGTCGGCCTCAGACGAGCCCGTGAGATTCGTCAAGGGTTGGAATCCATTTTCGAGGGGGATCATCGCACCCATCACCTGCATTAGATCCGCACACGCATCGACATGTGTGTCGTCGGGGTTCAGGCGCCCATCTGCATAACGAAGCGATCGCTGGGGCCACCACCGAGATTGACAGTGGCGACATAATACCCCGCCCCCAGGGATTCCTTGGACAATTTGCACTTGCCCGTAGAACGCTTTGTCGGCCACGAAACCTCGTAGGTCCAAGGATTCTTAGGCTTGATCTCGTGCACCCCCTTGGGCCCCCAGGAACTGCAATCATCGGTCGACCAGATCCGATCTGAGCCAGACGTGACAGTGAGCGTCTGCTTCACCTTCTGGGTGTTCCAGCGGCAATCAGTCGAGCTACTGACCCGCACGGTTAACGTTTCAGTGCGGCCCACACTGGGCTTCTTGGTATCTCCGGTTACCTTCACCGATAGCTGTGAGCCTTCACACACCGCTGACGACGTTGACGGTGTCGAAGCCGATGGAGATGGGGATTCCGTCCGGCGCCCAGACCTACTTGGGCTTACTGCGGATGAACTTGCTGAGGGAGTCGCCGACCCCCACGCAGTGTCCGTCCACGACGGGTCCGGTGTGAACGACGAGGCCTCCGGAGCAGCCGCCTCTTTCGTCCCCCCTACCAGCTTGGCAATTCCGGCAATTACCAACGCCACGACGACGACCACAGCAACCAACAACACCAGTCGGCGCACCCAATATGTTTGCGGAGATTCTGGCCCCACCGGGTCAGTCAGGCCACGCAATGGCGTCATCAGGCTCTCATCTGGCGGTCGGCCCACGTCACCGGGGAGACGCGCTCGCCGGTGAAGAACGGGGTATCGACGTCGACGTGGCGACGAGCCTCAACATAACGGAGGTCCTTCATAACGTCGACAACACGGGCAAGGTCGTCACCTTCCAGGGTAAGAATCCACTCGTAGTCCCCGAGCGCGAATGCAGCCAACGTCGACGCCTTGACATCGGAGCTGGCGGCACCGACGATGCCGTGTTCGCGCAGCATGCGGGAACGATCAGCCGCCGGAAGGAGGTACCACTCCTTGGATCGAATGAAGGGGTAGAACGCGGCCCAACGCCTCGGGGCGATACCGGCGAAGCAGGAGGGCAGGTGAGACTTGTTGAACTCGGCAGGGCGATGAACTCCCACGTTGGACCACACCGGTTCCAGGTGGCGACCCAGTCCAGAAGCGCGGAAACGATGGTAAGCGTCCTGCAACACCGTCGGATCGTCGCTAACCCACCACACCAGCAGGTCGGCATCAGCGCGCAAGCCCGACAGGTCGTACCACCCGCGGGTGTCGACACCAGACTGTCCCACCCACTCGTCGGAGCCTTCAATGAGGTGGTGACGCTCGTCATCGTCAGCAGGAAGTGGGGTCGCGACGCGGAACACCGAGTACATCGCCCACTTGCTGGCGGCGTTGACCTCGTCGGGAATGACGGGGGTGTCGCGGGGATCGGTCGGCGCGGTGTAGGAGCCGGCGGGGACCTCGTCGTCGCGTGGTCCCTCAATTACCGAATCAGCACCGGAATAGTCAGACATGGGGGTCTCCTTAATCAACAGGTCGTAGGAGGAAAGAGCCACCGGTTCGACGGCCTCTGGCTCCGGGTGCGCGACTGCACTCTCTGAGCCGCTTGGCGCAAACCCCGCACCTACTGGCTCAGAAGCGGCTACCCCGGTTCTGGCAGCCGAAGACTCGACGACATCGTTACCGGAGACAGCTAGAATATCCTCAGCGCCCGGCCAGCGTCGACAGCAACCAGCGGCGCAGGGAGTCTGCCACGACGTCAGATTGCCACCCTCGCCTCGAGCCGCCGCGGCCTGGGACACGATGAGCCCGGCGATATCAGCGATAAAGGCCGGGTGGACGCCAGCAGTTGCCGCCCGCGCGAAAGCGAGCCCGGACTTGTTAGCCGCCTCGGCGGCCTCGTGATCGAGGTCGTTAGCGACCTCCATGTGGTCAGCAACGAAACCGATCGGGGCAACGACAACGGATTTCACGCCCTGCGCGGGAAGACCGCGTAGGTAGTCGTTAATGTCCGGTTCGAGCCACGGATCGGTGGGGCGTCCCGACCTCGAACAGTAAGCCAAATCCCACTGGGGCATATTTCCGAAGGCCTGGCGCACCTGTACGGCGACCCGCTCGCAAACCGTCTTATGCTGGGAGACGTAGTCGGTTTCCGGCTGACCGGTACCGGATGCGTCTTGCATGGAATCCGGGATCGAGTGAGCGACGAAAACGACGCGGGTGGCCTCGAGAGGAGTGGGCGGAATCCGCATAAACGCCTGCATCAGGGCATCCGCATTGGCGCGGATGAATCCGGGTGCTTCATTGAAGGGGGGTACCTTGTCGACCCACATGTCAGTGATACCGGCATGAGCCAGGGCAGACGCGATCTCCTCGCGGTACTGACGGCACCCGGAGTAGCTGGCATAGGCAGAGGTGACAACCGCCAACACCCGACGCACCCCGTGCGAGTGCATCTCAGGTAGCACGTCCTCGAGAAAGGGCGTGCCGTTGCGGTTTCCTAATACCACCGGAACTCGTACTCCGTGACGGCGCAGTTCATTCTCAAGTGCGTTAACGAAAGCATCTGTCGCATCATTGATCGGGCTGATTCCGCCGAAACGATCGTAGTGACGGGCAACGTCGGCCAAGCGCTCTTCAGGAATGCGACCGTTGGAGACCCTTCTCAGAAAAGGTACGACCTCTTCGGGGGAGCGTGGCCCACCAAACGAGGCGACGAGCACGGCATCATAAGGGGCCAATGGATCCGTGGGAGTGATGTAGGGGTTGGCGGTCACGATTTCCTCTCCTTACCTCGGGGCGCCGTCTCCGCGGCAAGATCGTCCACCCGCAGGCCGGTAACCGGACACGTCATGCAGTCAGCATTAACGAAGCTGGACATGTCGATGACAGGCGCGGCGATATCCACGTCAATACCCAATACGTCCGACAACGAATTGAGCCAGCGATCCCCTAAACCCTGCTCAGAGGCCATCCTGGCTCGTGCCGACGGGATGTGCGCCATAGACGCAGCGAGCCGGCGAAGGGACACCGCTACCTCATCAACGGGGACCGAACCTTCTTCGGGCAAACGTTCCAGTTCAGCGGTAACCAGATCTGAAATGACGTCGCGCAGGGCAACAACAGCCGGAGCCATCCGGCGGCGCTCCAGATCGATAGCCAGATGGTGCACTCCCGTAGCGACGATGTGCTCGGCAGCGGCCCGCTCAGCTTCCGCAGAGGCAGGAACAGCCTGTCGGATCGTCTCAAGGTCGATGACCTCTACCCCAGCGGGAACAGGCTCCTCAACGTCCCCGCTGATCGCTAGATCAAGAACCAGGAGATCGCGACCGCCACGAGTGTCAACCGCGCGCCGAGCAGCCTCGGCCGACAACGCGGGAACTCCCGACCCACGACATGTGACGACAAGGTCAGATTGCGCCAGTGCGGCGTCAAGATCGAGGGCCTCAGTCACCCGGTGGCGGCGCGCGAATCCAGCGGCCCGCCCGGAGGCCGAGTGAACTTGGATCTCAGCGACCCCACCAGAACTCAGCTGAGCGCACGACGCGCCGGCATAGGAGCCAGTCCCCATCACGAGCACCCGGGCGCCATTCAAGTCCATCCGCTGGGCGACAAGGTCAAGCCCAACCGAGACAACGGTGCGACCCTCAGCAGCCAGCGCAGTCTCGGTCGCGACATGGCGCGACGTCTTAAGAGCCTCCTCGACGACGTGACCAATCGTGTAGGTGACGGTCTGCTCACGACGCGCCTCACGGAGAGCACGCTTCATCTGTCCAGCGACCTCACGCTCCCCGACAACCATCGACTCCAGGCCTGCGGCCACCCGGAACAAACGCCAAACGGCGTCGTTCTCGCAGAAGAACTGGGCAGATTCAGCCAACACGGTCGCACCATGGTCTGCAATACGCCTGCGCAAGGCGGCCTCGTCGAACCCGTGCGCGACTGCGTCAGGGGAGGTCTCAACGATCACGCACACCCGGTTGCACGTAGATAGCACAAGGGCGCCCCGGATCTGGGGATAATCGGTCAATGCTAGGCCGAGTCCGTCAACCTGCGCGGCAGCCTCGGAAACAACGCCAAGTCCCTGCCCAGCATGGTCCACGGTCAAGACACACAATCCCACGAGGCGCTATTCAACCATGCTGTACCGACGAACCCCAGTACATCCAAAGGTCGCATCTCGCTCAATAACCGCCCCACAGATGGCATCTGCACGCGGTGCGGCACAATCGAGGTGATGACTGAAACCACCACGTTCACAGCAAATTCATCGCTTCTGCAGGCCATGACTGGACACCGCCCGGCCGTAACCCCAGTGTGGTTTATGCGCCAGGCAGGTCGTTCGCTCCCGGAGTACCGCGAAGCCCGAAAGGGCACCACAATGCTCGACTCCTGCCTCAATCCGGAGCTCGCGGCCGAGATCACCTGCCAACCTGTGCGCCGCCACCACGTCGACGGGGCCGTTCTCTACTCCGACATCATGGTGCCGCTCGCGCTGGCCGGGACGGGGGTGCGCATCGAGCCGGGAGTCGGTCCTGTTCTCGACGAACCCGTCCGCACTGCCTCCGACGTCGACCGCATTACTCAGCGCAATGCCGGGGATTCCTCGGTTATCGAGGAGGCTGCACGCCTAGTCGTCGCAGAGTTGGGCGACACCACTCCGCTCATTGGCTTTGCGGGTGCCCCATTTACTATTTCCGCCTACCTTGTTGAAGGCAGCCCTTCCCGCGACCATCTGTCCGCCCGGGCGATGATGCACTCAGATCCACAGGCCTGGGCGAGGCTTATGGAATGGGTTGCCGACCTGGACGCTGCTTTCCTGGCTGCTCAGTTGCGCGGCGGGGCGCGTGCCATCCAGCTCTTTGATTCCTGGGCTGGATCGCTGAGCGCTACCGATTACCGAGCCAGCGTCGCGCCGTTCTCTCAACGTGCGCTAGCTAACGTCGATCTGAACACCCCGGTGGTTCACTTTGGCGTCAATGCCACCCACCTGCTTTCTGAGTTTGCGCAGGTGGCGGCTACTGCCTCGCGGTACCCGGTACTTGGCGTCGACCACCGCATTAGCCTCGACGAAGCCTGCGCCACCCTCATGGTCTCCGAGATGGAGATGCCAGTGCAGGGCAACATCGATCCCGCCTTGCTCTTCGCCGGATGGGAACCGTTAGAGACCGCCACCCGCGAAATCGTCACAGCAGGACGTCAGGCCCCTGGACACGTCGTCAATCTGGGCCACGGCGTACCCTCGAGCACTGACCCCGACGTCCTGACACGGCTAGTCGAGCTGGTGCATTCACTGTGAGCAGGGAAAAGCGATGACTTCTTGTGATCCGCAGCACGTCGACGCCATCGTCATCGGCGGGGGCATGGCTGGCCTCGTAGCCGCCTGGCAATTCACCCAGGAGGGTCTGCACCCCGTCCTTGTCGAGTCCCGCGGGTACACCGGTGGGCTGGTCGCGGGGTCGACGCTGGCCGGAATCAGCTACGACATCGGGGCTGAGGGATGGGCGATCCGTCTACCTGACACCGCTGAGCTGGCCGCTGAGCTGAGGTTGACGGTTGAGGCGCCGGCCGCCTCCCCGTCATGGGTGTACTTCGATGACGCCTGCTTCGCAATGCCTAGCAATGCCATTCTTGGCATCCCGGCCGACTTGGCGGACCCAGCCGTCGTCACCGCCTTGGGAGCGGAACAGGCCGCCCGCGCCGCCGAACTCGATCGCACCCCGATGCCTAAGGAGCTTCCTCGCGACCTAGGGACGCTCGTGGCCTCCCGGATGGGGCCAGAGGTGCTAAGGCGTCTCGTCACCCCAATCGCCGGTGGCATCCACGCCGCCGATCCGCATCTGCTGTCGGCCGACGTCGTCTCCCCCGGTCTGAGAGCCGCCGCCCAGGCCACCGGGTCGCTGGCCGCAGGAGTGGCTCTATGCCGCTCACGGACACCAGCAGGGCCCGCAGTTGCCTCGGTGACAGGTGGCATGTTCACCATGCCGGCCGAGTTGCGTCGTCAGGCTGAACAGGCCGGCGCGACGGTCATAACCCGGGTGGGGGCCCGCGAGCTGACTCGCCACGGCGACCAGTGGCTGGTGGAGACCGCTGAGACCTCCCGTAATCCGGACCCGTCTTTGCCCCCCATCCCCGACGGCGAGGTCCATTCCTTCATGACCCCTCGGGTCGTGGTGGCCTGTTCGGCCGGGCCTGCCACGAAACTATTGAGCCGTGTCATCGACACCGCTGGGCCCAAGATGGTGCCGGGCGCCCCGATCGGCCATGTCAATCTCGCCTTGCAAGCGCCCGAACTAGACTCCAACCCGCGCGGAAACGGCATGCTGGTGGCCCCCGGAACGACCACCGTCACTGCTAAAGCACTCACCCATATGTCGGCAAAGTGGCCCAGCCTGGCAGAATCGTGTCCTGAAGGTCTGCATTTACTCCGGGTCTCCTACGGTCGATCCGGTGAGGCAGGCGTCGCCTTAAACGTTAACCAGGCCTTAATGGACGCCTCTATCCTGCTCGGCATGGAGCTTTCAGCCGATCAGGTTGTGGACTCTCAGATCATTCACTGGACAGGTTCCTTAGCGCCCACGACTCCAGAAACCCGAGCATGGCGCGACGGTCTGCATCATCAGCTCGAGGTGTTGAACCAGTCTGGACGGGGACGAATCAGCCTAGTCGGGGCGTGGGCATCGGGGTCGGGGATCGCCGCCCTGGTGGCACAGGCTCGCCGGACCGTTCGGCAACTGGTCTGACTGCGGACTGAATCTACGTCGGTGCTAAGTGCCACAATGAATAGCATGTCTGCGATCCGTCTGGGAACCCGAGCCAGTACCCTGGCCACCACTCAGTCAGAGATGGTTGCAGGAATGCTCAGATCGGAGGGACTGGACGTCGATCTGACAACGATCACTACCCGCGGGGACACCTCAACGACCTCGTTGGCGGCGATGGGAGGAATCGGGGTATTCGCCTCGGCGATCCGTGCGGCCTTACTGGGGGGAGACGCCGATATCGCCGTCCACTCCTTCAAAGACCTACCGACAGGGCGCCCACTAGGGCTGACGATCGGCGCCGTTCCGCATCGAGAAGACCCACGCGACGCCTTGGTGGCCCGTGACGGGCTCACCCTTAACGACCTCCCGCAAGGAGCTAGCGTCGGGACGGGCTCGCCACGTCGAGCAGCGCAACTATTGGCAGTAAGGCCAGACCTGACGATCATCGACATTCGCGGAAATGTCGACACCCGGCTGGGTCGCGTCAAAGGACTCGGCCACTACGCCCAAGGCAGTGGCACAGAAGACCTCGACGCCGTCGTTCTCGCAGCCTCTGGATTGGCTCGACTGGGCCACAGCGACGTCGTGACTGAGTTCCTTAACCCATCGGTGATGCTACCTGCCCCCGCTCAGGGAGCGCTAGCCGTCGAATGCCGGGCCGCTGATTCGCGTCACGGCAAGCTGGCCAAGGCGCTGGCGAAGATCGACGACCGGCCAACCAGACTGGCCGCCACCGCTGAGCGCGCAGTGCTCTCTCATCTGGAGGCGGGGTGCGCTGCCCCCATCGGAGCGTTGGCGCAGCTCAAGCCTGCCCCCGGAAAATCCCCAGAGGTCTTGACACTGGATGTCGTGGTGACTGCTGTCGACGGCTCCCGCACCATTCGGGAACAGGTCAGCGTCGAATTACCCGAGGAGGTCGATCCAGCACTGGCTGCGGCACATACGCTGGGCATGACTGCTGCCGAAGAGCTGCTGGATGACGGCGCAGCCGACGTTGCAGACCTCAAAGCTTCAGGAAGCACTCGATGACCACAAACCCTGCCGATCTCATGAAACCCCCGGTTGTCGTTCCTCGTGACGACTCCCACGACAAGTTCGTGACGACCTTGAAGCAGGCCGGTTATGGGGTTATCCATAAAGCGCTGACGCGCACCATCAAACTGCCGCAGGCCAAGGAACTCACCGGCCCTGACCTATGGCAGGCCGACTGGCTGGTCATCACCTCGAAGACCACCGTCGGACTGCTTCCCAACCCATTGCCGAACCCCAACATCAAAGTGGCCGCGGTCGGGGCCGCCACCTCCGCTGCACTGCGCAAGCGTGGGATTGACGTCGACTTCGTCCCCAAGGATCACAGCGGCGCCGGTCTAGTCGCAGAATGGCCCGGTGGGGCCGTCAGCGTGCTCCTACCAGTGTCCCAGTTGGCGGCCGACACCGTACCGCAGGAGCTGACGAATGTTGGCTGCACAGTAAACCGTTGCGAGGTGTACACCACCACCGCCGTCGAGAAACTGCCCGATGTCATCGCCCAGTCGTGGCCGTCTGTCGGGATCGTCGTCGTCACTGCCTCCTCGGTGGGACGCGCCCTCGTGGAGCTAGTGGAACCGCTGGGATGGCGTTGTCAGAAGCTCGTCGCCCTCGGTAAGCCGACCGCCAGAACCCTCGGGGAGCTCGGCCATCCGGCGAATGCGGTAGCCTCCTCCCCCACCCCTGAGGCCGTCCTTGATGCGGTTGAGTCTTTGGCTGTTTGACCAACGACTGTTCGTGAAGGAAGTTCATCATGAACCTGTACCTGCCTGATGCCAGCGATCCCCGCATGACCGGGGTTAAGCCACTGCCCAGGGGTCTGAATCCTGTCTCCCGTCCGCGTCGGCTACGCACCACCCCTGCGATGCGCCGGATGGTCGCTGAAACCCGCGTCGCCCCCGCCCAATTGATGCTGCCGGTATTCATCAGGGAGGGGATCGATTCCCCCGTCGAGATCACCAGCCTGCCCGGCCAATTCCAGCATTCCACTGAGTCGATCAAGGAGCTCGCTACCCAAGCTGCCGAGGCCGGTATTGGTGGTATCGACCTATTTGGTATCCCGGTTCATAAGGATGAGATCGGTTCTCAGGCCTGGGACCCGAAGGGCATTCTCAACGCCGGTATCTCTGCGGTGCGCGAGGCCATCGGCGACGATCTGGTGATCTGTGCCGACACCTGTCTGGACGAGTTCACCGATCATGGTCACTGTGGGGCTCTGACCCCTGATGGTCGCGTCGATAACGATTCCACCCTGCCGCTCTACGCCGCGATGGCGGTGTCCCAGGCACGCGCCGGAGCCCACATGGTCTCCCCGTCGGGGATGATGGACGGCCAGATCGCTGTCATTCGCGATGCTTTGGATCGCGAAGGATTCACCGACGTGTCGATCATGGCCTACTCAGCCAAGTACGCCTCGGCCTTCTTCGGCCCCTTCCGTGACGCCGTCGACTGCTCCCTCAAGGGCGATCGCAAAGCTTACCAGCAGGATCCGTCGAACCGCCGGGAGGGCATGCGCGAGGCCCTCCTCGATCTCGCCGAGGGAGCTGACCTGGTCATGGTGAAGCCCGCCTCTCACTACCTCGACGTGCTGGCCGACGTCGCCGAAGTGTCGCAGGTACCGGTTGCCGCCTACCAGGTCTCCGGCGAGTACGCCATGCTCGAGGCCGCTGCCACTAACGGTTGGATTGATCGCCGCCGTTGCATCGGCGAGTCCTTGACTTCGATCGTGCGGGCCGGTGCCGATCTCGTCTTGACCTACTGGGCGATTGAGGCCGCCCAGATGTTCCGCGAAGATTTTTAATCCGTCGTGATCACAATCATCACAAGCCCCAATGACTGGAAGGACAACATGACCTCCAACGCCGAACTGTTCTCCGCCGCCCAGGCCGTCATTCCCGGCGGGGTGGATTCCCCGGTGCGGGCGTACGGCTCAGTAGGAGGGGTCCCCCGCTTCATCGAGAAGGCCCGAGGACCGTGGATCTGGGACGCCGAAGGCACCCGCTACCTCGACTTGGTATGCACCTGGGGCCCGGCTCTGCTTGGGCACGCCCACCCCGAGGTCGTCTCTGCGGTTCAAGAGGCCGCATCGAGGGGGCTATCCTTTGGCGCTCCTACCCGCACCGAGACCAACCTGGCGGACGCCATCATCGAGCGGATGGCTCCGGTCAAGAAGGTGCGCTTCGTCTCGACGGGCACCGAAGCGACGATGACGGCTGTCCGTTTAGCCCGTGGCGCTACCGGACGTGACGTCATCATCAAGTTTGCAGGTAATTACCACGGCCATTCCGACGCGCTGCTCGCCGCCGCCGGCTCCGGGGTAGCGACGGCTGGTCTGCCCGGTTCGGCCGGCGTACCGGCTGCCTCGACGACCGACACCATCGTGGTGGATTACAACGACGTCACGGCCCTCGATGCGGTGTTCTCCGAGCGTGGCAACCAGATTGCCGCAGTGATCGTGGAATCCTGCCCGGCCAATATGGGAGTCGTTCCTCCCGACCCCAGCTTCAATGCCGCGATCCGTCGCCTTACAACCGGGCACGGTGCTCTCATGATCACCGACGAAGTACTCACCGGTTTCCGGTGCAGCGCGTCGGGGTTCTGGGGTCTCCAGCAACACGATGGAGAGGACTTCGCTCCCGATATCTTCACCTTCGGCAAGGTTGTTGGCGGTGGAATGCCGCTGGCTGCCCTAGGTGGACGCGCTGATGTCATGGATCTGCTAGCTCCCACCGGCCCTGTCTACCAGGCTGGCACGTTGTCTGGTAACCCGTTGGCCACCGCCGCGGGGCTCAAAACCCTGCAGCTAGCCGATGCCGGGGTGTATCAGCGCCTCGATGCCCGCTCTAGGCAGTGGCGCGGGGAGCTCGCCTCCGCGCTCGACGCAGTCGGCGTGACGTACCGTCTACAGAACGCCGGAAATCTCTTCAGCGTCTTCCTTGACGTCGATTCTCCGGTGCGCAATTACGACGACGCCAAATCCCAGAATGCCGAGGCATACGCCGCCTTCTTCCACGCCATGCTGGACGCCGGGGTGAACCTGCCGCCGTCGTGCTTCGAGGCCTGGTTCCTTTCCGACGCCCACGATGACGAAGCCTTCGAAGTGTTCCGCGCAGCCCTGCCAAAGGCCGCCGAGGCCGCTGCCCGAGTCATCGGCGTCTGAGAACGGGCCATCAGTGCCTGCCGGGCTGACTCCGCAAGCCATCAAGACAGTCTGTGACTGGTTCGACATCAACGGGCGTGACCTGCCATGGCGTCGACCGGGCACCTCCCCGTGGGGTGTGCTCGTCAGCGAGGTGATGAGCCAGCAGACTCCAATGTCACGGGTAATCGACCCGTGGCACGAGTGGATGAACCGCTGGCCTACCCCTGACGATCTCGCAGAAGAGGACTCTGGGGAAGCAGTTGCCGCGTGGGGGCGCCTGGGTTACCCGCGTCGAGCCCTACGCCTACACGCCTGTGCCGTCGCCATCGCCACCGAGTACGACGGGGTTGTGCCCAGCAGTTATGACGAACTCGTCGCCCTGCCAGGCATCGGCGATTACACCGCTGCCGCAGTGGTGTCCTTTGCGTTCGGCGGCCGCGCCACTGTGCTCGACACCAATGTGCGCCGCCTTATCGCCCGGGCAGAATCTGGGATCGCGAACTGTCCAACCTCGGTAACAAAGGCCGAGCGGGTAGTCGCCGACGCATTGGTTCCCGAGGAAGATGCCCGGGCGGCCCTGTGGGCGGTGGCGTCGATGGAATTGGGAGCGCTGGTATGCACGGCGCGGTCTCCCCAGTGCACGGTCTGTCCGATCCGGGAACGCTGCCGGTGGGTGGCCGACGGCAGACCGGACAATGCCCCGGCCCGGCGAGCACAACCGTGGAAGGGTACAGATCGTCAATGCCGCGGCGTGATCATGGACGTCGTGCGTAATAGCCCTCACGGAATAGAGGTTCGGATCGCCGTGTCGGCGTGGCCGGAATCCGACCAGGCCTTACGATGTCTGGAATCTCTCGTCAACGACGGTTTGGTACGCCGCCGCGGCAACCTCGTAAGCCTGTGACTGGGAAATACTCAGATGGATCATTCAAGGAGACTGAGTCCGGCAGTGATGCCGCCGGGTTATTCTTGGATATGGTCCTCAGACGAGATCCGCCAAACCACGTCACTGATTAAGACACCATGAGCGCAACACCCAGACAGCCGCGCACGGCGACAGCTGCTCGTCGTCGGCATATTGTCGACCATCTGCGTTCCCTAGGGCGCTCAGAGTCCATCGGCGATCTTTCCCAGCTGTTCGGGGTATCCACATCGACGATCCGCCGTGATGTCGATGCCCTCTCGGATGAATCCAAGATCTGGAAGATATCCGGGGGAGACGTCATGATCCGACGACACGAACCCACCTGGCACGAGAAGGAACAACACGGGCACATCTTCAAGACGGCAATGGCCGCATATGCCGCAGAACACCTCGTGAACGAAGGTGACCTCGTCCTGCTCGATTCCGGAACGTCTACCGCAGCACTGGGCCGCCTTCTGTCGACTCGCGATGACATCACCATCCTCGTAGGCGGCCTGTCGGTACTCCAGGCCGTCGCCGAGGGCACTGCAAATGTCATGGTGCTCGGTGGAGCGTTGAGGCAGCACAGTGGGAGCCTCTTAGGGCCGTGGGCATCATCGAACTTGCGGAGCATCACCCCAGATGTCGCGTTCATTGGCTGCGATGCCGTCTCTGCGACCGAGGGACTCAACTGTCCGCTCCTGGAGTCCGTCGAGTTCAAACACGAAGCGATGACGCGGGCTCGTACGTCGTGGATCCTCGCCGACCCCACCAAGATCCTTAACCCTGGCGCTGAACCATATTGGGCACCGATACCGCCCCGCACGGGGATCCTCACTGTCAAATCGTCGGACATTGAGCTAGGGGAGAAGCTCGATGCCTTCCTCCAGAACGGGCACCGGGTCATCCAAACAGCCCTTCAGCCTTCAGACGCCGACTGACGCTTCTTTCGGCTCCCAGCAAGCCCGTCACCGGCTAGTCCCATTATCTCGTCCTCATCCCACAGTGCGGACATACTTTTAGATGCTCATGATTCTCATCTTGTGGCTACTTTCCTGCATTAAGTCCGCAATTCATAACCAATCCTGATATCATGGCGCATGTTCACATGAGAACATGAGCATGATGCTCATATGCATGCCCTAAGCGAAGGAGCTGGGAGTCGTGTCGGAGATTCTCGTCATCGGAGATGACCTCACCGGTACCAATGCAACCGCGTCCGCATATGCGCGAGATGGGCTGCGGGCAATGACCGTGCTCAATCCCACCGTGCCGGTCGCCCTCGACGACTCCGTCCAGGTCGTCGCATGCTCGACGGGCTCTCGCCACATGACACCCGCACGCGCCGCACAGACTGTGGCCGCGACCGTCAGAAACTTTGGTCATGGTACCCGGGTCATCGTAAAACGGTTTGACACCACCTTGCGCGGCAACATCGGAGCTGAGATCGAAGCAACCCTTACCGCAGCCAGAGAGGTGCATCCGAAACATTGGATACGCGGTCTCGTCGTCCCCGGTTTTCCGGCGGCTCATAGAACCACTATTGGCGGTTATCAACTCCTCAACGGCGAACCCATTCTCATGGGTCCGGCATCGCGCGATCCCTTCACGCCGGTCCAACATTCTGGTGTCGCCGGCATTATCCATGAGCAAACCCAGCTGACCACGACGAACATTGACCTGGATGTCGTCATGGGTGATGTCTCTACACTCGCCGACAAGCTCGCGAGGGCTATACAGGACGCCGAGCTCGTCATCGTCGACAGCGTGACCGACGACGACCACCAGCGGATCGCTACGGCAGCCAGTGCTCTCGAATCGGATGGATGCAGCTGGGTCGTGTTCGAGTCGGGCCCGTTCGGTGCCACCTACGCGCATGCGCTGGGAATTCGTCCACATGCAAACCGGACCAATCCCATCCTGGCGTTGATAGGGTCACCCACCGAACTCACGAGATTGCAGTCGGACCGGCTCGAGGGCCAATCCGGTGTCGACCTCATCACAATCGAGGACCCGGCCTCCGACGTCAACCAACTCTTGTCGCGACTCCAGGCATCAGCCAAAGCCGGGAACGCCGTCGTCGGAATCCGCACCACGTCACGGGACGGCTCAACCCCCGACCCGCTGCACGCATCCCAGATGCTTGCGCTAATCATCGACTTGGCAGTGGAGTGCGCGGATTCAATGCAGTTTGACGGCATCTACGCCTCTGGGGGTGACGTTGCTTTCGCCGTCCTCGACGCCTTGGGTGCCCGTCGCTACGAGGTAGAGACCGAGGTCGTCCCCCTGGCCGTGTCCGGGAAACTGGTCGGTGGCCCTCACGATGGTCTCGGATTTGCGACCAAAGGTGGCCTCGTCGGGGACGTCGACGCGGCGGTCGAGCGCATCAACCAGCTCCGAAGCCGAATACGTCATTCCAAACCGCAGATCGTTTAGACACGGATTCAGCGCGATCGCATCATCAACCCCGCCCACACGACAACCATCAGATAACAAAGGAGAGTATGACAATGCCCAAGACACCACTTCTTGGAATCACCGAAGGCGACCCCGCAGGAATCGGGCCGGAAATCGCGGTCCGCGCCATCCACAACATGGCTGACGACCGATCCTTCATCCCAGTCGTGTACGGCGATCCAGCCATCATCTCTCAGGCGTGCTCCGTCACAGGATTGAGCGAGACTGTTCGTCCCGTCACCTCCGAGGAGCAAATCGAGCCAGAGCCGAATGTGATCAACGTCATCGATACCGGCACCGTTTCCAATGCCAATTCCATCGAGTGGGGAACCGTTCAGGAACTCGCCGGGCAGGCAGCCATCGCTTCGATCGAGGCAGCTACTTCCGCGGCTCTTTCAGGAAAGACCGATGGTGTCGTCACCTCCCCAATCAACAAAGAAGCTATCTGGAAGACTGGCTCAGAGTTCCTGGGGCACACGGAGATGTTGGGGAGCCTGTGCGGCGCCCCAGACACAGACACAATGTTCGTCGTCGGTGGGCTCAAGATCTTCTTCGCTACCAGGCACATGTCGTTGCGCGAAGCTGTTGACTCCATCAGACGCGATCTCATCGATCAAGAGATCCACAAGGCGCTTCGCGCTCTGAAGGTGTTCGGCTGTAACTCGCCGAAGCTAGCGGTCGCCGCCCTCAATCCCCACGCCGGTGAGGGCGGCCACTTTGGCACTGAGGAGATCGAAGTCCTTCGCCCCGCTGTTGAGCGCGCCTGCGCCGAGGGACACGACGTCATCGGACCGGTTCCTGCAGATTCCGTCTTCCACAAGGGCGTCATCGGGGAGTACGACGGCGTCCTTTCCCTATATCACGATCAAGGCCATATTGCATCGAAGACCCTTGACTTCGACGTCACGGTCTCCGTCACCGCAGGGCTGCCCATCCTCCGGACGTCGGTCGATCATGGCACGGCATTCGATATCGCTGGTCGGGGCATCGCTTCACCTAGGACAATGCAGTCAGCCCTGCACGTTGCCAGCGATTTTGCGAGATTTGTTCCGGCAATTCGAAAGGAGTATTCGCCGAGCACCGGCCACCACTGATTTTTGATGGCATCTGTCTTCGACAATCTTAGGGGTCCTCCATGGCCATCAACTCAATCCACGATTCAAAAATGACCGGCAACACCGACGCAAGCAAACCACCAACGAAGCGCTGGGCCTACGTGATCCCCGTAGCCGTGGTCATGTACATGTTGGCATACCTTGACCGGACCAACACGGCGATGATTCTGCCGTACATCAACTCGGACGCCTCCAGCCAGATTCATCTCACCAAAGCCGATGAGGGCATCGTGAGCGGTATCTTCTTCTTCGGCTACATGTTCCTGCAGATCCCGGCCGCCATTCTCGCAGAACGTTGGAGCGCGAAGAAGACCGTTGCGATCCTCATGTTTCTTTGGGGATTTGCCGCCATGGCAGTCTCCTTCGTCCAATCCAACGGTCAATTCTATACCGCCCGATTCATCCTCGGTTTCTTCGAAGGTGGCGTGTGGCCGTCGGTCCTCATCCTCATCGCCAACTGGTTCCCGCTCAAGGAGCGCGCCAGGGCAAACTCCTTGTGGATGTGCTGCCTGCCGCTATCGTCGGTGCTCATTTCCCCGATCACCGGAATTCTTCTCGACCATTTCAGCTGGCGGACGGTGCTCTTCGTGGAAGGAGTCCCGCCACTGATCTGGGCGATCGTGTGGCTGTTAGTCGTCTCCGACCATCCTCGTGATGCGACGTGGGCGTCCGGTGCCGAGCGAGAGTACATTGAGGCTGAGCTGGCCGCCGATGAGGCCAGCAAACCCGTCATCGACAGCGACGGGAAGGGCGGCTACCTAGCAGCCGCACGCAGCCCGCACGTATGGCAGCTCATTGTCATCTACCTGTGTTTTATGGGCGGTTTCTACGGCTACACTCTGTGGCTTCCCACCGTGGTTAAGGGGCTCGTGTCCGGCTCGTCAGCATCATCCGTCGGACTTATCACCGCAATTCCATACATTTTCGCGGTCGTCGGGATGCTAGCGGTGTCGTCCTGGAGTGACCGTACCGGGGACCGGCGTATGGCCATCGCGGTCCCGCTCTTCATCGGGGCCGTTGCGCTCACCATCGGCCAGTTGGTGCATAATCCGATCGTCAACATCGTTCTCCTGGTGATCGTTGCCATCGGGGTGTACTCACCGTATGGCCCGTACTGGGCCGTTCCGGGGGCCTACCTCAGAATTGAGGCTCTCGCAGGGGGACTTGGTCTAATCAATGCCTTAGGCAACCTGGGTGGATTCCTCGGCCCGTATCTTGTCGGTTGGCTTGCCGACCTCACGGGGTCTGCCGCGACCGGCTACTACGCCCTGGCCGGCCTGCTCGTCGCTGGTGCTGTCCTCACGTGGGTCGTCATTAAGCCGGAGATCACCCCGACAGCACCGTAAGGTTGCGTCGAAGCTCCACTCGCATCTGCGACCCACCCTGTTGTTCTCGTCGACCCGTTCCTAGACGGGCTCAATGTGACCCATACACGGAAGTCCAGTCAATCCGACCGAGTACTCGCGGCCAGATTGACTGGACTTTAAACAGAAACCTCAGATTCCGGTCAGATCCTTGAACTTCACGGTCGTGACCTCACTAGGATCTGTGGCACAAATTGCATCAACTTTCCACTTGTCATGAGCATCGACAGAGCTGGTGTTAGCCAAGCAAGTTTTCTGCGTTGTTGCCGCCACATTATAGGTGTGAAACTCGATCTGGATATGATTGTTCATCGGATTATCGGAATTGTTGCACACAAATCCCGCCACGTGGACCGAGACCTTGTCCTTCTTTAATTTCTCACCCCCGAGCATGGCAGGATCACCCTTGACTCAATCCTCATCGTAGTCTTCGCAGCAAGCTATGCCATCCGGTGGGGGTGCTTGTTCCCTTATAACACCCCTCACGATCAAGCACCGGTCTGTGAAGAATCCTTTATCGGTTACTAGGTTAGTTATATAAGACGGTACCGAAGAGGTTAGACAAACAACGTCACTATTACGCCGCATTAGCGTACATAGTTGTGGATCTGAGCGCCATCGTGTTCTGGCTCCCCCCACCTCAGCCTCTCCACCAAAGGCTGTGCTAGCATTTCGGGAGCAGTTCATGGATTTCAGGCTTGTGACTTTCGGCAATACCTGATCCACCGGCGGGTACGAGTGTGTTCATGCCGGTGTTCCACAGTGCCGGAGGTTTACATGAATTCAGTCATGCAGTCCCTAGCAAAGGGACTCATCGTGTCGTGCCAGGCGTTGCCTGGCGAACCCATGTATTCCGAGAACGGCGGCGTCATGCCCCTGTTCGCGACAGCAGCTGCGCAGTCCGGGGCCGTCGGCATCCGCGCTAACTCAGTCCGCGATATTAAGGAAATCCGAGCAGCCGTTCCGTTACCAATAATCGGCCTGCTCAAGGAGAACTACGACGGTTTCGAGCCATACATCACCCCGACCCTCGATGGCGTCGAAGCAGTCCTGTCCGCCAGAGCCAACATCGTCGCCTTCGATGCCACGAACCGCATCCATCCCCACGGTGTGTCCACTCCTGACTTCATCGGTCAGATTCGAAAGGCCGCCCCGTCAGCTGTTCTATTGGCCGACATCTCCACCTATGACGAGGCCATAACAGCCGAGAAGTGCGGCGTCGACCTCGTTGGAACCACCCTGTCGGGATATACGGCTGCCTCCGCGGACTCGCCGGTTCCTAACCTCAACCTGGTGCGACGCCTCGCGTCAAGCTTGTCAATCCCTGTCCTCGCAGAAGGGAACATCTCGTCCCCCGGCCTCGCGGTCGCCGCCCTTGACAGCGGGGCCCACAGTGTCGTCGTCGGTGGCGCTATCACCCGTCCCGCTCAGATCTGCACCCAATTCGTCAACGCGATCCATGCCCACGTCCCCCAATCCTTGGAGAATTGACATGTTCAAGACCCTGCAAAAGATCGGCAAGGCGTTTATGCTGCCGATCGCCATCCTCCCTGCCGCAGGTCTGCTACTGGGAATCGGTGGTGCGTTATCCAACCCCACTACTGTCAAGAGTTACCCAGCTCTCGGCAATCCCATCCTTCAAGACATCTTCCAGGTGATGAGCGCTGCTGGAAATGTCATCTTCGAAAACCTTGCTTTGCTCCTGTCGATTGGCCTGTGCATCGGCCTGGCGAAACGTGACAAGGGAACCGCGGCACTCGCCGGCATCACAGGTTTCCTGGTCATGACAGCCACTACTAAGGCGCTCGTCGCTCTCTCAAGTAGCCCCGACCGTTCGATTGACACCGGAGTCATCGGTTCACTCGTCATTGGTGCCGTCGCCGTCTGGCTTCACAATCGCTACCACAACATCGAACTACCGGCGTTTCTCGGCTTCTTCGGAGGTTCTCGCTTCGTTCCTATCGTCACGGCGTTTGCGGGAATCATCATTGGCGCATTTTTCTTCCTCGTCCGGCCACCGATCCAAACCGGGATGGTGTCGGCCGGCACTGCGATCGCAGGATCGGGTGTCATTGGTACGTTTTTCTACGGCTTCCTCATGCGACTGGCCGGCGCCGTCGGTCTTCACCACATGATCTACCCGATGTTCTGGTACACACCCCTCGGCGGCACCGAGGCGGTCGCCGGCAAGACGATCGTAGGCGCACAGAAGATCTTCTTCGCCCAACTAGCCGATCCCAACCATGTCGGGCTGTTCACCCATTCCACCAAGTACTTCGCCGGCCGCTTCGCCACCATGATGTTTGGACTGCCCGGGGCCTGTCTGGCGATGTGGCACTGCATTCCCAAAGGGCGTCGCGCCAAGTACACCGGTCTGTTCGCCTCCGTCGCCTTCACGTCCTTCCTGACCGGAATCACCGAGCCCATCGAGTACATGTTCCTCTTCGTGGCCCCACTGCTCTACGTGTTCCACTCCTTCCTCGACGGCGTCTCGTTCCTTGTCGCCGACGTTATGAACATCCGCATCGGCAATACCTTCTCTGGCGGCGTTATCGATTATCTGCTGTTTGGTGTGCTGCAAGGTGAATCGAAGACACACTGGTTGTACATCCTGCCGGTCGGTACCCTATGGTTTGCCCTCTACTACTTCTCGTTCTCGTTGTTCATCAAGAGGTTCAAGATCGCGACCCCCGGACACCTCGAGGACACCATGATTGCCGCCATCCCCACCGGTAGGGGGTCTAAGAAAAAATCCGACCGGGGGAACGACGGGATCGACGAGAGAGCGACGGAGATCATTACTGCCCTGGGCGGTGCCGAGAACATCGAGGACGTCGACGCATGCATTACGCGTCTGCGCGTGTCAGTAAAGGCCCCTGATCAGGTCAACAAAGCTAGCCTCAAGGACCTGGGAGCGACCGAGGTCTTTGAAGTCGGTGGTGGCGTCCAGGCCGTCTACGGGGCGAAGGCCATCCTCTATAAAAACGCCATCAACGCCCAACTCGGAATCGACGACTGAGAGGTACCAGCATGTCCATCTTTCGCAAGCGCCACAAGGCCGCCTCCTTAAGCATCGCAGTGCCGGTCTCGGGAACCATCCTCGACATTAGCGATGTTCCAGATCTAGTGTTCGCGGGCAAGCACATGGGTCCGGGATTCGCGGTCGACCCAACCTCGGGGGAGTTCGTTTCCCCGATCGACGGGGTCGTCACTCTGATAGCTCCGACCCTGCACGCCGTCGGACTCAAGGCCGATAACGGGGCCGAAGTCCTCGTTCACATCGGCATCGACACGGTTCAGCTCAAAGGTGAAGGTTTCACCGCACACGTCAAGGACGGCGACACCGTCAGCACCGGCGATCCGCTGCTAAGCGTCGACCTGGACGCCGTAAAACCCCGGGTACCGTCGATGATCTCCCCTGTGGTCATCACCAATGCGTCTGATTTCACCATCTCGGAACGCAGCAATGATCCGGCGTCAGTACTCTCAGTTACCGCAGGATGACCCGGTGCAGCCTCCGAAACACTCGCAGCAGCTGACCAAGTCCGCCTCGCTCGGTCCTGAGCAGGTCATCATCAAAAAAGTTTATAACAACAATGTCCTTCTCGGCGTCGATCACTCCGGGACCGAGATGGTCGTCAATGCCCGCGGTATCGGCTACGGTCGGCATCGGGGCGAGGTTGTCAACGTCTCATCGGGCCAGCGCTACGTGGCGGAAGGCACCTACCGGACGGCGGCCATAGCATCTTTACTCTCGAACGCTACGCACGCCCAAGTACGTGTAGCGCAGGCAATTATCGAGCTGACGCAGGATGACCTTGGAACGCCCAATGCTCAGCGGATGATGCTGCCGGTGCTTGACCATCTTGTCGCAGCCGTGCATCGGGCCGAACGGGGAATTGTGATCGACTTCCCACTGACCTGGGAGGTTCAGCAGCTCTACCCCGACGAGGCTGTCTTGGGTCACCGAGCCGTTGAGATCGCTGACAGTGCCCTCGGGATCCACCTGCAACCCGAAGAGTGGGTGGCATTCTCCCTGCATTTCATCAACCAACGGTGGGATGGTAAAGGGGTTTCGCGGACTATGTCGATGACCCAGGCGATCTCCGACATCTTCCGAGAGCTCGAGGACCTATGGCGGGTCGAGATCGACCGCTCGTCCATGAGCGCATCACGCTTCGTCACACATCTTCGCTATCTGTTCGCTCGAGCCTCGGACAGCAAACAACTTTCTCACGTTGACCTGGACATTGTGGGGCTTATGTCAGATCGCTACCCAGAAGCCACATTGGCAGCTACCCAAGTGGCCGAGCACATGTCGAAAGTAATTGGCAACGACCTGACGAACGCCGAGATCAACTACATCGCCTTACACACCACCCGGCTCTACAAGGAGGTGATGGGGACGGATGGCTGACGGCCGCGCCTATTACGCCACATCGATAATCATGGCCGGTACACAAGAATGGCGATGTCCCTCCTATCGGAAATGTGAGCGCCGAAGCCACCCAGATCAAAATCCAGACATTTACTTAACCTCCGCGCCGGCATAACGAGGTTCAGCCACTGTGATCCATGGCAGTGGCTGAACCTCAAATTCATCAGATCCCGGTCAGGTCCTTGAACTTCACAGTCTTGACTCTATGAGGGTCTGTTGAACAAATCGCGTCAAACTTCCATTTGCCGTGAGCATCGATGGTATTGGTATTGGCCAGACAGGTGTCTGTGTTGTTGCCGGACGCGTCATAGGCGTTGAATTCGATCTGGACGTAGTTGTTGATCGACTCGTCAGAGTTGTTGCGCACGTACCCCATCACATGGGCCGAGAACTCGTCCTTCTTCAACTTCCAACCTTTGAGCACGGCAAGATCACCCTTGACTTGATCCTCGTCGGTGGTCTTAGCGGCAGGCTTCTCAGCGGGTTTTCTCGCAGACTTGTCAGCCTCCTTGACCTGGCTCGTAGCCGGAACCGACGCAGCCTTGTCACTACCGGATTTCTGCTCATCACCTCCTTTCAACCCTCCTGACTGACCTGCGAAAATCCCCACAATGACGACGGCGATGACAATCCAGAACCACGCCCGCTTGTAGATTGGCTTTTTTGGCTTCGACGGAGGCATTCCGCCCGAGTTCTGGGCATGCTGAGGGTTGGGTTGGCCTTGCCGGCCATCTCCCAGATACTGCGGCTGTGGGTAGTGGGGTGGTTGCTGGTCATTGGACATTGGTGTCTCCTTTCGACTCCACACCAGTGCATCCCGGGAACGGGCTCCCCCACATCGGCCGAACGGACAAACCACAGGTGGCCGATTGGCCAGATGTCTTCGCCCCACCGGTCGAGGCAGCTTTACCGCGCCCGCCTTTAAGATGAGAGCATGTTCGAGTACGAAGTCGTGGGTGAGGATCGCAGGCCTGCCATCTGGCTGTCCATCATCCTCATCGTCATCGGGATGCTCGGATGTTTGGTCTCGACCGCATTCTCGCCGATGGCCATCCGTGTGACGGCGCCGAACCCCGCCGGTCTCACCGCGCTGCACGGAATCGCCACCTTCACCGCAGATGTGGTTGTGCCCATCTGGCTACTGCGGCGTCATCGTCAACCGTTCACAGTCACCCTCGTCACAGCGGCAATCAGCTTGGTTTTACCGATTGGCAACACCGTTCCCCTCATCGCCCTAGCATGTTTGTTAGGACGACGACGCGGTGCGGCGTCGTGGTGGGCCACCGCAGCCGTAGCGGTCACGACCACTATCGTCGGCGTCGTCGACGCCACCAGGTCCCCAAAGGCCGCGTCGACGATCAAGTCTCTCCTGTCGCCAGCAAACACCCCTGGCACTGCCGACCTGACGGTCTCTTGGCCTACCGTTGCAGCATTCATCGTCGCCGGGCTCATCATCTCGATTAGTTCGGGGCTGTGGCGCCGCACTCAACGGGCCGCAACCTCACTCACCCGGGAGCGCGACGTCGCGCGAGCTACCAACGCCAAACTCGGCGACGAACTGTCACGCCGTGAGGAACGCGAGCGTATCGCCCAGGAGATCCACGACCAACTCGGCCATCGGTTATCCCTTCTCAGTTTGCAATCGGGAGCGCTGGAGACCCAGCTTCGGGGCAATCCAGACGCCGCCAAGGCTGCCCACGAGGTGCAAGCTGGGACAGCTGCCGCAGTCAAAGACCTGCACTCCCTGCTGTCGGTGCTCACCGAGTCCCATGTCACACCCGACCTGCCGCCGCTGTCGAATTTGGCGGAGGTCATTGACGCATCGTTCGGTGCCGGTCAGCCCCTCAATTCGAGCGTCTTCATCGAGGACGCCAACCGGGTCGATCCTGCCGTGTCGAGAGCCGTCTACCGCATCATTCAAGAATTGCTCACTAACGCCGCCAAGCACGCGCCCGGACAGACGACGACCCTGCGCGTGCGCGGGAATCCCCAAAACGGAATCAGCATCGACGCAACGAACGGCTACATCGGCGGATGGGCCGGAGGGCCAAGTGCCCATTCCCGCGGGCTCAGGGGGATCACCGAACGCGTCGAGCTACTTGAGGGCAGCCTTCACTACGGCCTTGACGACAATCTGTTCCACGTTCATGTAGACATCCCATGGCGCTGATAGTCATCCCACCCAATCCCATAACCACAGCGGAGTCGCAACGGATCGCAAGCTAAGAACATCATAGGATGTGGGTATGTTGCCCGTTCGCGTCTTGCTCGTCGACGACGACACACTCGTACGCAAGGCACTGCGCCAGATCCTCGAGGCCACTAACGACCTTGAAGTGGTCGGAGAGGCCGGTGACGGCGACGAAGCCGTTAGGCACGCTCATCAGGCCGATGTAGTTCTCATGGACCTACGGATGCCCGGAATGGGCGGCGTGGAGGCGACGTCGCGGATCATCCATTCGCCGAGCCCGCCCAAGGTTGTCGTCCTCACTACCGTCACCGCTGATGCGGCCATCATCGACGCAATTCACGCCGGGGCATCGGGATTCTTGCTCAAAACATCCTCGCCCGAAGAAATTGTCAATACGGTACGTGCGGCCCACGCTGGGGATGCCTTCATGTCCCCGACGTCGACCCGTCAACTTCTCGAACAGTTAAGAAGCGACGCTGGTAGACGGGACCGCCGGGCTGCCCGCAGGACCCTCGCCGCCCTCACCGACCGGGAGCGAGAGGTTGCAGTCGCGGTAGCCGAAGGACTGACCAATGATGCCATTGCAGCACAGTTAAACATCTCGGCGAGCACCGTCAAAGCACATCTGTCAACGATTCAGACCAAGCTCGACGTCGACAGCCGAGTCCGCATCGCGGTACTCGTTGAGCGGGCGGGGTATCTTGCTGCATAAGCGCAACGGCGCTGATAACTTGGGGTCGCTGCGCGGAGCTACTCACCTGATGACGGGCTGACCGCCCCCATCGTTGCTTTCCCTGGTCCAAGAGGACAAGACTTGTGGGGTGATCATTGACGCCAACCGCCCTGACCTTCTGGAGGAGCTCATCCTTGCCAGATTTCCACAGCACGAGCAGCCGGTTGTCCTCATCGATGGGCGCTCTGGGGCAGGCAAGACCACCTTGGCCAACACCCTCATCTCCCACCACGCCGACTGGCAGCTCGTCCAGGCTGACGACCTGTATCCCGGCTGGTCTGGACTGTCAGGAGCGTGGGATCTGCGTGATCTCGTCACTCGACACCGGTACCGGCGATGGGATTGGTATCAGGACCGCTTCGGCGACGAGGTCGTCCTGGATACGAATCGTCCCCTTGTCATCGAGGGCTGCGGAGTATTGACGCCGACGAATGCGCCCTTGGCATCCCTGCGAGTGTGGTGCGAAATTCCCGCACCGCTAAGGCGTCAGCGAGCCCTAACCCGGGACCCAGAATTTCGCGACCATTGGTCCATGTGGGCCATTCAGGAGGGACTACACATCGCACGTCACCGACCAGCTGATCTCGCTGATCTCACCGTCTCCTGACCGGCACCAAGCTGGTCTCAGCCCATCAGATATTTGACCACCAAGGCCGCCACCATGGCGACCAACAACAGGGCCATCCGAGGCCACGTCTGCGGGGATTTACCGGCCTGAACGCGTTTGGGATCCTCGAAAAAAATGATCCCGCACACCATTCCGACGAGAAAACCACCGAGGTGAGCCTGCCAGGCGATTCCGGAAATGAAGAACAACAGGGCCGCGTTGATGGCCAGCACGACCCACAGATCACGGGTCGAAGCTCCCAGTCTTCGCTGCACGATCAGCAACACTCCGAAGAGGCCGAAGATCGCCCCTGACGCCCCGACAACACCGTCGTCAACGTTCGGCAGGATCGTCCCATTCCCATTCGTAGTGGCCATCAGACAGAACAGCGCTCCTCCACCCAGTCCAGACATGAGGTAGGCGGCGAGGAATCTGGCGCGTCCTAGAAAGGGCTCCAGAGATCGGCCTAGGGCCCACAGCGCGTACATATTGAAGCCAATGTGGAAAATGTTTAGTGCGTGCCCGAACATTGAGGTGACGAATCGCCACGGCTCGGTAAACCCGGCTCGTGGGGCTAACACAACCGCCTGACTCACCTGAGGGCTTAGCAGCTCCCCCACCCACACTAGGAAACAGGTACCGATGAGGGTCCATGTGACGACCGGAACATCACTACGGCGCTTCACCCGGGCAACCGGCTGGGGAGCCGCCTGCTGGTATGACACCGAAGGAGGCGCCCACGAAGGATCTACGTCAACCGATCGGTAAGGCTCAGGCTGGGGTGTCGTCGTCTCATCTCGCTGCGCTGGTCTGGCATCGTCTCGTGTCCCTGCCGCATCGCCGTGGTTCTGCTGGGGTTCGTCCTGCCACGACCTCCACTCGTCGGGGCGAGAGAAACTGTCGGGGCGTTGGTTGTTGTGGTTCATCGGCGTCCTGCAAGTGCTGAGGTGATTGACTCGGTAATGGAGGCGTCACGGAACTCGAATCCGTGCTCAAGGGGTTTGGCTGGTCTGATCCTCTGCCCCGAGCACAGCGCCTCGTCGACGAGCTGGGGCCCGAAGATCATCTTCGCTGCTGGAATCGGGAATGGCATCACAGATGGACGGTGAATTGCCTTAGCCAGCGCTTTCGTGAACTCAGCATTCGTGCATGGGTTTGGACCGACGAGGTTCACCGGCTCACTTGTGGAGTTGACCACAGCGTCGACATCGTCAAGGAAAGGAGGCGCGGTGGAGAGGGTGTCAAGGCCCCACCGTTTATCGGAGGGCTGGATGGGTTCATGACGAGTCAACGTGACGACGTCATGGCCTCCCTTGCGCAGCCGCTGAACCAGCGCTGTGCCGATAAGGCCGGCAAACCCTCCGATGGCAATCCTCATGTGATTATCCTAGGGGTCCGGCGAAGGGCATCCATGCCACCATCGATCGGCCTTACATGAGTGCGCTCACGAATCACGCTGACGTGAACCCTGAAAGTCCGCAAAGAATGCGCAGACGATCACGCAGATCGTTCCGGCACTAATCGTGATGAACATCGACTCACCAAGGCCTCGGCCCAAGTTGTGACGAGCCATGATTCGGGCATCCATCATCATTGCAATGAAAGCCGACCCTAAAGCTGACCCGACCTGACGGGTGGCGTTATAGACCCCCGAACCGGCTCCAGCGTCGGCTTGGCCGAGGTCATCGGTACCAACCAGAGAAATTGGGCTCCAGGTAAGAGCCGCACCGACGCCGGTGATGGCAGATAACAGCGGGAACACCCACAGTCCGGTCGATGGCACCGTAAACAGCCACCATCCGAGGGAGGAAATCACATATAGCGCGACGCCAATCGCAGCCATCCGGCCAGACCGACGGCGTTGGAGAACCCGTCCAATCAGCGGAGACAGCACGCCGGACACAACAGCGGTTGGGATCAGCAATAGGGCAGCAACTGTCGGGGATTTTCCGCGCACATTCTGCAGATAGACGGCCGTCGGCAGGAAGTAGGCGGTCACTAGCATGCCCACAAGGAAGATCGCGATATTGGCAAGGGTGAAGTTTCGCTTAGTAAACAGCCGCAGCGGAACCAGCGGCTCAACGTTGGTCGAACGGGCATGCAGGCGGATCTGTACCCGCTGCGTCTGCGAGACGACGAAGAGCACCATAATGACCACACCGAGGATGATGAGCAGCGGCACGGAAATGACGCCAGTGATCGTCCCCCAGTTGTACTGCTCTCCCTCCTGAATGCCGAAAACCAGCAGGGTCATGCCGATACCCGATAGGACGACGCCGAGCCAGTCGAAGGCGTGGCCGTGAGTTTCGAGGGCAGGCACATTACGGATAGCCAACCACAGCCCGATGACGGCAACCGGGACGTTGACGAAAAAATCCACTCCCAACCCAGGGTGTCGACGAGGATGCCGCCGAGCACAGGACCGACGAAACTCGCGACACCGGCAGTGGCTCCCCACAGACCCATAGCAGCCCCGCGCTTCTCCGGTGCGAAGAGCCGGGTGATCATCGACAGGGACTGCGGGGTCATGAGGGCAGCGCCGATGCCCTGAACAGCCCTAGCAGCGATGAGGACGCCAATCGTCGGAGACAGGCCACATGCCAGTGAAGAAACTCCAAAAACGACCATGCCGATGAGGTACATCCGATGCGGCCCCCAGCGGTCACCCATACGCCCGGTAATCAGCAACGGGACCGCATAGGTGAGCAGGTAGGCGCTCGTGATCCACACGCCTTGGTTGAGGTTGGCGTTAAGGGCGCGGATGGTCGCCGGCAGAGCGGTCGTAACGATTGACGTATCGACAAGGATCATGAAGAAACCGATGAGAAGGGCCCACAGTGCGCTCCAGGCCTGCTCCTCAGTGATGACATGTCCATCTTGGTCCCGAGCAAGGTGTTCGACATGCGCGACGGACGACTGCTCAGACAGCAAGAGGCCTCCTAGGAGAAACGAAGAGGGTAGTCAAGAAGCGATCGTACCCCCGTAGGTCAGCCAGGGAATGCGCCACATCGTCCCCGAAACCTGCGTTATCACACTATAAACAAGTCTTCGACTAGGAATTATGCTTATAGATGAGATCTCAAGCTAATAGCCGTCACCAGTCGCAAGCGGCCATCACGAATCTGACGACGACCCCTGCCCGCGCCTGGGCAAGACGGTCAGCATCCTCGGGATCGACAACCCCAATAACCGGATAACCGCCCGTCGTCGGATGGTCCGGCCCAAAGACCAGAGGCACTCCCGAGGTAGGCACCTGGATTGCACCTCGCATCACCGGCTCACTCGTCAACTCCCCGGTCACCGCTCTTTCCAGGGATGGTCCTTCCAGCCGCGTTCCGACGCGGTCACTCGCCTCCCCGACGCGCCAATGGGTCTCCTCAAGGCAACGCCGCCCAGCTTCGGTAAACCAATCGTCGCGAGGTCCCCACACCCCATGAAGGACGAGTTCCATCGGCACCTGGTGCATGTCGACGGGATTCGTCGAGATGAGGCCAGCTGGACCGTCACCGACGCTGACGCGGTCGCCTGCCTTGAGAGGGGCCGGACCCATCTCACGGGTCGGATCGGCTGAAACGCTGGCAAAGGTGGGCTCCACGTTAATCCCTCCGGTCACAGAAAAATAACTTCGCAATCCGCTCACTGGCACGCCGATGCTCACCGTCTGACCATCTGTCACGAGAAAACCCCAGCCATTGGGCCGCGGCGCGCCATCCAGATCGACCTGAGCATCAGCACCTGTCACCGCAACTAGGACAGGTCCCCCGACACATCTCAACTGCACCGGTCCGAGCAGAATCTCCAGGCACCCCAACCCAGCACCATTGCCGACGAGTCGGGCACCGTCCAGATAGGCCTGACGATCCCACGCCCCGCAGCCACTGATTCCTAGATCCGCCCAACCGCGACGGCCAGCGTCCTCGATGAGGGTTCTCGGCCCGGCCGTCTCCACTACGAAGTGGGTCATCAGTTCGCCACCTCGAATTTGATGACAGCTCCCGGAATTAGTAGGGCTGGCGGGTCGGCCTTCTCATCCCACAACACTGCGTCAGTCGTGCCAATAATCTGCCAGCCCCCCGGGGAGGCTTGTGGGTAGGCGCCTGTAAATCCGTCGGCCAAGGCGATACTGCCCGGCGGAATCCTGGTTCGAGGACTGTCCCGACGCGGGACCCGGTAAGGCCAATCAGTTCCGGACATGTACCCAAATCCGGGCATGAACCCAGCGAATTCCACCGTCCACTGTTGATCACTATGGCGTCTCACCAGCTCGTCAGTGGCCATGTCGAGTACGTCCGCCACGTCAGACAAGTCCAGCCCGTCATAGCGAACTGGTACCACAACGGCCTCCTGCGCTCCTTCCTCGACGCATTCCAATCCATCGGCGATCAGCTCCTGGACATGAACGACGGCATCTGGTAATTGGCCGGCTGACTCGACCTCGATGAGCACCGTCGTCTGAGCTGGAACGAGATCTACCGTTCCTACCGCCGGATGCTCACTCAGGGTCCGATGCAGGCGTCGACGCTGACCGGCATCATCCAGCTCGACGAGCACAGCTGTTCGCCCGGCCGGCAACAATCTCATGCGGCAGCCCGCAGTTCCACTCCAGCGGCAGCAAGGCGATCACGCACTGCCGTAGCCATCGCAACAGCACCCGGGGTGTCACCGTGGACACACACCGAATCGGCCTTAATAGCCACTTCGGTGCCATCGATAGCAGTCACCGATCCCTGAGTCACCAGAGCCACGACCCGCTCGGCGACCTCGTCAGGGTCATGTAACACCGACCCCTCTTGGCGACGTGATACCAAAGTGCCGTCGGGGTTGTAAGCGCGATCGGCGAACGCCTCGCGCAGGGTGCGGATACCCTGCTGCTCAGCGAGGTCAAGAACGAAAGCTCCTGGCAAGCCGAGAATGGCCACATCGGCGCCCGTGGCGGAATTGACAGCACCGATTGCATCGACGACGGCCTTAGCCTGGGCCTCGTGGTGAACGATCGTGTTGTACAAGGCACCATGAGGCTTGACGTAACGTACCGAAGCACCATGAATTGCAGCAATTCCACGCAGTGCTGACAACTGGTAAATGACTTCGTCACGCAGCCGTCCGGGGTCAACGTCGATGAAATTGCGACCAAAACCGGCGAGGTCCCGGTAGGAGACGTGGGCGCCGATGCACACCCCATGCTCCGCAGCGGCTTTGCACGTCCCGCCCATGACGACGGCGTCGCCGGCATGGAACCCGCAAGCCACATTCGCGGAGGTGACAATTCCCAGCAGGGACTCATCGTCACCCATCTTCCACGATCCGAAAGATTCCCCCATGTCCGCGTTGAGATCAACAGTTGCCATGACATAAGGGTGACGCCGAGATCCCTCTCGGTCAACACGTTTGTCTCGGTAAACGCGCCCATGACGGTCTGGTCACCTCTAAAGTGACGCCACAACATCCCCAGAAACAGGAGAGGAGTGCACCATGTGGGTTCTGCTCGCCGTGGCTATCGTCGTCGTCGGCTTTGCATTGCGGCTCAATGCCATGCTCGTGGTCGCCGTCGCGGGAATCACTGCTGGCCTTATTGCCGGAATGTCACCTATCAAGATCATCGAGACGTTCGGCACCGGATTCGCCAGTTCGCGTTCTGTGACGGTCTTTATCGTCGTGCTACCCGTCATCGGATTGCTCGAGCGCCACGGCCTCATGCAGCAGGCCGGCTGCTTGATGTCAAAGATGAAGTCTATGACGGCCGGAAAACTCCTCACCGTCTATCTTGCTGTTCGTCAGATCACCGCAGCTGTGGGACTGTCATCCATTGGTGGACCGGCCCAGGCGGTGCGTCCCCTCGTAGTGCCGATGGCTGAGGCTGCCGCTCGACGCACCCACCCGCGATACACCCGCAAAATGCGTGAAAAGCTGCGCTCCTATGCGTCCTCGTCAGACACCATCGGATTGTTCTTCGGCGAGGACGTCTTCATTGCTATCGGGTCGATTCTGCTCATCACTGGATTCGTTGACGCTACCTACAACCTCAAACTCGAAGCCCTACAAATCGCCTTGTGGGCCATTCCAACAGCTATTTGTGCCTTCCTCATCCACGCGCCCCGGTTGTGGTTGTTGGACCGTAAACTCGCGAAGATGGCTGCCGAGGGAGGCGACGACGTCGACATCGATGGCGCCCCTGAGCCTGGCCACACCGTCAGCCTGCCCTCGGGTGGCAATCCGGAGCAGGGGGTCCGCGAATGATCAAAGTGGAATGGTTTTACTGGCTGTGTGGGCTCCTGTTCCTCGTTGTCGCGGCCGTCCGGCTACGGGACCGCAACGACAGCAAGCATTTCGGATCCACTACCTTTTGGACAATTCTGGCGTTCTCATTTGGCTACGGCAGCTTTGTCGTCAATAAGACTGCACCTGCTCTCGTTGAAGGTATTGCGGTGCTCATCCTTGTCGTGCTGGCCGCGTGTGGATTTCCGGGTCGCGGCTCCACCGAGACGACCACCGACGCCGAGCGAGAAAAGTCGGCAGAGAAGTTCGGCAACAAAGTCTTCATGCTTGCCCTCATCATTCCGATTGTGGCGGCCATTTTCGCGGTGGCTGGTATGCGCAACTTGTCGATTGGCGGGGCGTCGCTATTAGAACCCGGCATGGCGACGATCATCGGCCTCGGGGCAGCGTCCGTTATCGCCCTTGCCGCAGCCATGATCATGTTCAAGGTGCGCTCACCGATGGTGGCTTTTAAGGAGGGCGACCGATTGCTCGGTCATATCGGGTGGGCAGCTATCTTACCGCAGTTCTTGGCAACCCTCGGCACCCTTTTCAACGATGCCGGTGTCGGAGATGCGGTGGGACGCATCACCTCAAGGATCCTTCCCTCGGGAAGCCTCTTGGCGGCAGTGTGCGTCTACTGCCTTGGGATGGCCTTGTTCACCCTCATCATGGGTAACGCTTTCGCTGCTTTCCCAGTGATGACTGCTGCCGTTGGTTGGCCGCTGCTCATCCAGCACTTCCACGGCAACATGGCCGCCGTCTTCGCCATGGGCATGCTGGCGGGTTTTTGCGGCACCCTGTGTACACCCATGGCTGCGAACTTCAATCTTGTTCCAGCTGCTCTGCTTGAGCTTGACGACAGCTATGGCCCAATTAAGGCACAGATCCCCACTGCTATTCCGCTGCTGGTTTGCAATACCCTCATTATGTACCTGTGCTGCTTCCCAGGAGGTTTGCTGTGACTCTCGACCAGTACGCCCAGGGATGGGCGAGAACCATCACCGACGGGCTCAACCGTCCCTTCCCATGGGGGTCTGCCCACCAGTCTTCGGGACCTAACGATGTCGACGTCACACCGTGGCGTCTCCACCCGTGCTTCCACGGCTGTTTAGATTGGCACTCCTCAGCGCATATGCAGTGGTCAGCGCTTACCCTTCTCGAGCACGCATATCAGTCGATCGATCGCGCAACGATCGACGAGCTGACGAGTCTCCTCGATGTGCGCCTGACGGATGAGAATGCTCAGGTGGAGGCAGAATACCTACGAACCCATCGTGGGTACGAGCGCCCATATGGCTGGGGATGGGCAGCTCTCCTTTCCGCCACATGCGCCGCCCCGGTCGTCACGGCGAACCATCCAGAATGGGCCTCGGCTACCAGCATTATTGGTCGTCAGATCTTCAATAACCTCCTTGCCTGGCTGCCGACGATGACTTTCCCGGTACGTACTGGCACCCACGACAACACCGCTTTCGGTGTTGGTTTGTGCCTCGACGCAGCGCGGTCGCTGGGACGTAGCGACGTCGTCGAGGCCATCGTCAAGCACTCCCATCGCTTTTTCGATACCGACATCGATTACCCGTCATCGTGGGAGCCGGGCGGCAATGACTTCTTGTCGGCGGCATTGAGCGAGGCTCACCTCATGGCTCGGGTGTATGACGTCGAGAACCGCTCCGACGAGTTCGAGACTTGGCTTCACGCATTCCTGCCGCGGCTAGGACAGGCTGATGACAACCTCCTGGAAGTACCCGAGGTCACCGATGGCACTGACGGCAAGCTTGCCCACCTCTATGGGCTGAACCTGTCGCGAGCATGGCAACTGCGTGCGCTGGCCACGTGGCTTGACGACGACATTCGCCGTCGCATCGAGGTTGCCACCGACCGTCAGATCAGCGAGGTTGCTCCACAAATCACCGACGGAGACTTCATGGCCACCCATTGGTTGGTATCCTTCGCTTTGCAGGCGGCACTTGCGAAGCTGTAGGCAGGTCGATCGGGGGTCCTTTTCACACCTCCACTCCACATGCAAATCTGTGGCCCGACACTCGATGCGCCGGGCCACAACCACAACAACCGTCAACCAGTATCAGTTCTACTGGCCGTCATTATTCTCTCCTGCCGAGGAGGTAAGCTCCTCGGGCACCTCGTCGGGCAGCTCTGAACGCTCCGTTCCCTTGAACACGAACGGCTCGTCGGAACCTTCCGAGGCTGCGTCAACAACCACGATCTGTCCAGGCTTGACCTCGCCGAAGAGGATTTTCTCGGCCAGGACGTCCTCAATGTCGCGCTGAATGGTTCGACGCAGCGGACGGGCACCGAGCAGCGGGTCGAACCCACGCTTGGACAGCAGCTCTTTGGCAGCCGGGGTTACCTCGATACCCATGTCCTTGTCACCCAGACGACCCTCCAGTTGCTCCACCATGAGGTCGACAATCCGCAGGATGTCCGGCTGGGTGAGCTGATGAAAAACGATGATTTCGTCAAGGCGGTTAAGGAACTCAGGACGGAAGTGCCCCTTAAGCTCCTCAGTGACCTTGGCCTTCATCTTCTCGTAGCTGGACTCGACGTCGTCAACTTTGGAGAAACCGAGGTTGACCGACTTGGAAATGTCACGAGTACCGAGGTTGGTCGTCAGCACAATAACGGTGTTCTTGAAGTCCACCACACGACCCTGAGCGTCGGTGAGACGCCCCTCATCAAGAATCTGCAACAGGGAGTTGAAGATATCAGGGTGAGCCTTTTCAATCTCGTCAAAGAGGATCACGCTGAACGGTTTGCGGCGCACCTTCTCGGTGAGCTGGCCACCCTCCTCGTACCCTACAAATCCAGGCGGGGACCCGAACATCCGCGATGCGGTGTGCTTCTCGGAGTACTCGCTCATGTCGAGGGTAATGAGGGCGTCCTCGTCACCGAACAGAAACTCAGTAAGCGCCTTGGTGAGCTCGGTCTTACCGACACCCGACGGACCAGCGAAAATGAAAGATCCTGCCGGACGCTTCGGATCCTTGAGGCCGGCACGGGTGCGTCGGATAGAACGACACAGGGCCTTAACGGCGTCCTCCTGACCGACATAACGCTTGCCGATCTCGTCCTCCATATGAAGCAGACGCTGAGACTCCTCCTCCGTGAGCTTGAAAACCGGAATACCAGTAGCTCCAGAGAGCACCTCGGCAATCTCGTCGGGACCAACCACAGCTGGTACCGACTCGTCGCCCTGCTTCCACTCTTCCTCTTTGGCCTCACGTTCAGCGAGAAGCTTTTTCTCGTCATCGCGCAGCCCAGCAGCACGCTCAAAGTCCTGGGCGTCGATGGCGGCTTCCTTCTCCACGCGCACATGAGCGATCCGCTCGTCGAACTCACGCAGATCCGGGGGGGCCGTCATACGACGAATGTTCATCCGGGCACCCGCCTCGTCAATAAGATCAATGGCCTTATCCGGCAGAAAGCGGTCTTGGATGTAGCGGGACGCAAGATTCGCCGCCGCAGTGATGGCCTCGTCTGTGATGGTGATCTTATGGTGAGCCTCGTAACGGTCGCGCAGACCCTTGAGGATCTCAATAGCCAGCGGGATCGAAGGCTCATCCACCTGGATCGGCTGGAAACGACGCTCCAGCGCAGCATCCTTCTCGATGTACTTGCGGTACTCGTCGAGGGTCGTCGCACCGATGGTCTGCAGCTCACCGCGAGCCAGCATAGGCTTAAGCATACTGGCAGCGTCGATTGCCCCCTCGGCGGCACCGGCACCAACAAGGGTGTGGATCTCGTCGATGAACAGGATGATGTCACCGCGGTTCTTGATCTCTTTGAGGACCTTCTTCATCCTCTCCTCAAAATCGCCGCGGTAACGTGATCCGGCGACCATGGAGCCGAGATCCAGGGAATAAATCTTCTTGTCGCGCAGAGTCTCGGGAACATCTCCCCGCACGATAGCCTGAGCCAGCCCCTCGACACAGGCAGACTTACCAACGCCAGGCTCACCAATGAGAACCGGGTTGTTCTTGGTGCGGCGGCTCAACACCACCATGACCCGCTCAATCTCCCTCTCGCGACCGATGACCGGGTCGAGCTCGCCGCCACGGGCGGCGTCGGTAAGGTTGCGACCGAACTGGTCAAGAATTGTCGCCGAGGACTGCTGCGGGCCAGCCTCAGGAGCACCGGAGGTGGCAGCCTGACGCTCGTCACCCTGATATCCCTGCAACAGCTGCAAAACGCTATTGCGCACCGTGTTGAGGTCAGCACCCAGCCGGATCAGCACCTGGGCAGCGACGCCTTCCCCCTCCCGAATGAGACCAAGCAGAATGTGCTCGGTGCCAATGTAGGAATGATTCATCTGGAGCGCCTCACGCAGGCTAAGCTCAAGGACTTTCTTGGCGCGCGGGGTAAAGGGGATGTGACCTGTCGGCGTCGAGGTACCGTGACCAATAATCTCCTCTACCTGAGCGCGAACAGCCTCCAGCGAAATGTCAAGGGATTCGAGAGCCTTGGCGGCAACGCCCTCACCCTCGCTAATGAGCCCGAGCAACAGGTGCTCAGTGCCAATGTAATTGTGGTTCAGGGCCTTGGCCTCATCCTGGGCCAGGACGACGACCCGACGGGCCCGATCGGTGAACCGTTCGAACATGAACTCTCCTTGTATGTGGGGTAGATCACTCACCGGACGACCGGTCTACCCGCGGTCGCGTGAAACCTTCATGCAACCAACCGACAGCACTGGACTATCGATCTGTGTGCTCAGTCTAGTAACCGCTACCGACACATCTGCGATACCCGTTTACGCCGCTGGCACAACCTAGGTGGAACAGCGCGACGCCGGAGCTTTCCTGCTCCGACGTCGCCACCGACACGCCTCGCCAGGCGGTCATATAATCTGGAATCAGTGAGTGCGTTCGTAGGCCTCACGGATCTCATTCGAAACGCGGCCGCGCTCCGAGACCTCGTAGCCCTGACTCTTGGCCCACTGGCGAACCTCATTAGCGGTCGGCCCCCCGGTGGGGCGACGACCACGAGTACGGCGACCACCAGTGCGACGAGCATGATCAACCCACAAAGACAGGTCATCGCGCAGTTTGGAAGCGTTCTCGGAGGACAGGTCAATCACATAGTTGACACCGTCGAGAGCAAAATTGACGGATTCCTCGGCTGGGCTTCCGTCCACATCATCGACAAGATCAACACGCACACGCTGTGCCATGGCATTCCTTTCAGGCTTGTGTCGTAGATACAACTTCGGCTTACGGAAGACAGTTTATGTTCATAACAGCAAAAATCACAAGGCAGGTCCAGTTATTTATCGAAAATCGTTGTCGTGAAGATGCATCTGAGCACGCAATGCGGCATCCTCAAGGTGTGTTCAGTTCCACGCGAAAGATCTTGTTCGTCGTTGGATCGATGCCGTTAACGCATCCCAGTCAATCCCCAGATGACGAACTTATCAAGAAATACGAGGTGACTCGGCTTGATCTAGGACGCCTTCACCCCAGCAGGCCGGGGCTCGTCACTATCGCCACAACTGTCGATGACGATCTCATCACCTCTTCACAGGTAAATGTCGGCAACCTCCACCGCGGTGATGAAAAACTCTTCGAAGTTCGCGATTACCGGCAGATTCCCATGCTTGCATCGCGTCATGACTGGACGGCCCCATTCATCGGTGAGACCGGCGCAGCCCATACCATTGAGGAAGCGATGGGCATTACCATCCCAACTCGCGTGACGTGGATACGGACTCTGCTTACTGAGTTCAGCAGAATCACCTCACACCTCACGTTTTTGTCATGGGTAGGCCATCACCGTGACGATGCCGACCTTGAAAATGCGATAGCTACAGCGATTGAAAATGCCCGAAGAGTCTGGCAGAGGTGCTCTGGAAATCGGATCCATCCTATGATCACCCGAATCGGGGGACTTCGAATCCACCCAGAAAGTGAATGGCAGCCCGCGTTGCGTGTGTGGCTCGACGAAGCTGAGGCGCTTGTGACTCGGGTCCGTGCCGCTCTCGACTCCGCCACTGGCGTACGCGGAGTGGCCGTCATCCCCGCAAACATGATTGACAGCTATGGCCTGTCGGGACCCGTCTCCCGGGCTAGTGGAGTCGACCTAGACGCCCGAAGGCGTACCACGGTGTACAACGAGCTGACATGGCCTGACGTCAATACAGACCCCCGGGGCGACGCCCACGCCCGGCTATCGACCTTGTGTAACGACGTGACGGTCTCGTCGAGCCTGTGCCGTCAAATCCTCGAACGACTGCCGAGCTTAGACGGGCCGCTAGAGACTCGTCTGCCGACCGCCCTCAAAGTTCCTCGAGGGCGTACTTGGACCGCTATGGAGGCTCCCTGGGGACGCTCCGGGCACTTCCTTGAGTCCCGCGGTGGTACAACACCATGGCGGATGGCTCTGCGCACCCCCACCTTCGCCAACGTTCAAGCCTTGGAGACTGTGCTTCCCGGCACTCCAATTGACGGCGTCGAGGCCACCATTGCTTCCGTGGGATGGACGCTAGGAGACCTTGATAAGTGAGCTCGCGCCGGGAGCTTCAGCGGATGAAGAGACGTTGTGGGGCCCAGCCGGATAGCTGGGCCCCACAACGTTGGGCGGGCAAAAATGTCGGCCAAGTGTCAGGCCTGGCGACGAGCCTCGGAAGGCTCGTCGGACAAGCGTGGGAAGGCGACCCGGGACAGATCAGCGATAGTCGCATCGTTGCCGCGTTCCCAGATCTCCTCGGCGGTAGGGACACCAGCATCGGTGACAGTGCGAAGGGTGGCCAAACGTCCGGACCGGCCGTCAGCCAGCAGAGCGTCGAGTTCGGTCTCCAACTCGGCAATACGCATCTCAAGGGAAGCGACCTTCTTGTTACCAGCGGTGACCTTGTATTGCAAAGCGGCCTTGTCGCCACGGAGGGTCGACAACTCATTCTCTGCGCGATCGAGCTTGGCACGGGTATCAGCAAGGGTCTTCGAGATGGAGCCAACCCGACGCGAGAAAGTGTCGATCATCTCCATAGACTCGGCGTGATGACGCTTCTCCTGCTCCGACGCGGCGTGACGAAGCTCCTTAAGAGTGTCAAAGTGCATCTGGCGAATGGCATCAACCTGGCGCCACGCCATGAAGACAGAAACCCATGCCCCAACGAGGGCAACGAGCACACCGGCTCGGACCGCCCAAATGGAGGGGATTACCCCACACACAACGGCAACAACCGTTGCCACAATGAGAATAGCGAGCACACCTCTGCGCTCGCCAGTGTCCTTTTCAACCCGTTTAAGATCATGCTCGCCGCTCACGCGCATCATCATATCCCGCAAAGAGACCACAAGTACAGTCCGTTTGGCCTCCGGTCAAGCACTGACTACCGGCGAGTCGCGTTCTTGTCCGCCGCCACACCTAAGGGCGTTTATCGGGATCATCAGGCCCTTTCGGGACCTTACAGGCGTTCTCCAGAAGCCACCCGGCCCATGCCATAACGGCGCAGGTGGTAGCCGTCACTCCACCTACGATAGCACGTTGGCGCGGGTAAGGAATGTTGAGGTGCCACACAAAAGTCAGCACGTATACGATGCAAGCACCGACAAGCGCAGCGCCGGATAGGGCGATCGCCTTACCCAGTGCTAGCGAGACGAGCCCTTGGTTCGCCTCAATCTCACGTTCTGGATCAACAACCTTGGCGCGGAAAGCCCGAGCGTACCCCCAGGTTGCGATAGCGACGACAAGGATGACCACTGGCAAAGACCACGGCAAGATCGGCACAGTGGTGTCATTGATCTTGTAGATGCTCAGCGCGAACCATCCCAGCGCGGCCCCGCACAGGGCTGCCACGAGGATGACCTTCCAGTCGGTCGGAGCGAGGTTGCCCGGAGGATCACCGCCGTCGTCGGGCTGCCGATCGCCATCCCAGTCAGGTGGCAAGCTCCGTGTCATACATCCTCCTCGTCGCACCTCTCATCCCATCTTCTCGCAACCGTGACCCCAGCCACGTCAATCCGACGTGGATAAGGCTTAATAGCTTCTGCCAACTCGTCGGCACCGAAGGATGCTAACAGTTCGGCGATCCGACCATACCCGGGCAATTCGGCCTCGGGGTCGACATCGGACCACGGCACGAGGACGAAGGCACGCTCATGCGCACGGGGGTGTGGGAGGGTCAATTCGTCGGTGGTGACGATCTCGTCACCGACGCAAATGAGGTCAACGTCGAGGGCGCGGGGACCATTCGGTATGGTGCGCTCTCGCCCGTGAGCGTCCTCGATGACGTGGGCACGCTCCAACAAGACTGACGGAGGAAGGTCACTAGTCACGACAACGACGAGGTTAAGGAAATCGTCCTGCTGCACTCCCCCGACGGGAGTGGTGACATAGACGGGCGAGACAACGACGTCATGGATGCCGGGAGTTTCGGCGATCAGGCGGACGGCATCGCGCAGGTGGGTAAAGGGGTCTCCCATATTGGAACCCAGGCTGAATACGGTTTTCACTTGGCATCCTTTCGGCACGTGACAGCCACGTCGTCGAGGGCAACGCCCACGGGGGCATGTGGCTTATGGACGGTTACCTGGACGGAACGGACACGTGGGCTGATAGCGAGAACGGTATCCGCGATCCTGCCAACCAGAGTTTCAACGAGGTTCACCGGCTCGCTGGTGAGAATATTTAGGACCCGCTGTGCGACTGTCGCATAGTTGACGGCGTGGGTGAGGTCGTCAGAAACAGTGTCCATGGCGACGTCGAGACTCACGTCGACGCTGAAGAGCTGGCCGAGTTCACGCTCGCTAGCAAGCACGCCGTGATTCGCGTGAGCACGAATGCCCGTCAAGGTGATCTGTCCGTCAGTCATGGCGGAAGATTACCTGTTCGCCACAATTGGGCTTTTCGACAAGTGCGCGGACTCCCAGGCGAGAAGGCAAGCGATGGTCTCCATGGCATCACGGTTGGCACGAACCTCGTGGGTGCGCACACACCAGGCGCGATGAAGAGCGAAATACGTCGACAAGGCCATGGTGCTCGCGTCACGTTCGAGGGCTGGACGGTCTTCCCCGTTCTGCGCAAGCAGCTCGCCAAGGAAGCGCTTGCGACTAACTCCCCACAGGACGCGGAGGTCGGCGAATGCATCCTGGAAGGTATCAACGGCGTCGATGAGCTGCCAGTTGTGCTCGACCGTCTTGGAGAAACCGATGCCCGGGTCGACGATGATACGCTCACGGTCGATGCCAGCAGCAATGGCTGCATCGACCTGCTGGGAGGTCTCAGAGATGACGTCGGCGACCACGTCGTCGTAGCCGACGAGATTCTGCATGGTGGCGGACTGACCCCGCCAGTGCATCAGAACGTAATCGACACCGGCGTCGGCGACGACGTCGAGGATCGCCGGTTCAGCCTTGCCCCCAGAGACGTCGTTGACGATGGTAACCCCAGCCTCGATCACGGCTTTGGCCACTGAGACGCGCATAGTGTCGACGGAGACGGTGACCCCATCGGCCACCAGAGCATTGACGACGGGCAGGACGCGACGCAACTCCTCGTCCTCGGGGGTGCGCTTAGCACCTGGACGGGTAGATTCGCCACCGACATCGATGATGTCGGCTCCGTCGATGACCAGGTCGCGGGCGTGACGGATGGCCGCCTCAGGGTCGGCCCACATTCCCCCGTCAGAAAAGGAGTTAGGGGTAACGTTGACGACACCCATGACGAGGGTACGGGCGGGATGCGGGTTGGTGTTAGCCGGGCCGACGTTGATCATGCAGTGGAGTCTAGGGCTGCCTCGCAGGCGCTCATCGAGGTCTGCGAGGCAATCACTTATTTGCACCCCTCATTGATCTTGGGGACGCGTTTGCCGTTCTCCAAAAGATAACTCGTCTGACCAGTGGACGAACTGGATTCTTTAGCATCTTTTTCTCCGGCCTTCGCGACCCAAATGTCATAGGAATCGTCCTCCAAATCGGAAGTCTCACTGCTCTTCTGCTTGTCGATCTGGGTGTCGTCAGACTGGTAGAGGAACTTAGCGAAGTCGTTAGTGGTGTTAGCGTCCAGCGGGTTCATAAACCGCGCCTTGACCAGCAGTGGCACCCCATTGGAGAGCTTAACATCGTCATCCCCGAGCCACTTTCGGACCTGACTCCGGTTCTGGTCGTTGACGGCTACCCGGATGGTGATCGTCTCACGACTCTTGTGGTCACCGTCGGACTCCTCCTCACGACCCGGCTTCTTAGGCAAAGTACTCCCCTTGCCCTGCTTGCGGTGGCGGCCCTCGTTGGTTACCGGCATCGCGAGACTTATTGGGCTCAGGCTTCCACCTACCCAGGCCAGGAACAGGCTTCCCCCCACCCGGACCAAGAAGAGACTTCGGCTTACCCGGCTCAAATTTGAAGTCACCATCCACGCCAGAATCGGCACCTTTGGCACCGCTCTTGGTGATGACGAGCTCTGTAATCTTGCCAGATTTGTCTTTGGTTACCGACACCGAGGTATCGTCATCAATCCCGGCATAACCGCCAACAGTTGGTGTTTTGACGCCGTGGTTACCCATCGTCGCGCCCGCGTTCGCATGGGCATCACCCTTAGCCGATCCCGAAACTTCAACCGTGTGCGTTATCGCACCAGTCTTCGAATCGGACTTGGTTGTGTACTGAACATTGCCGTCAACACCGCCGCTAGCACCAGCATCGACTGAACCGTGACCACCGACTTTAGCCTTAACTTTGAGGTCCGCCTTACCTTTGACATCGACCTCCACTGTCTTCGAGGTCGAAGAGAGCTGGGAGTTGGGGGCATCGGGGGCACTGCCAAGATGCATGACCGCCAGCGCACGTCCCCGAGCGTACTTGTTCAAGTTGTCCCGATCTGCGTGAGCAGCGGCGACACTGTCGTAATGGAAAGTCTCACCCTTCGTATACTTCGCCGACCCGGTGATGGACGCGTCGAGGCTGGCAGGGCCTTTACTCCAGCCAGGCGCTGCGGCGCCGGCACTTGCCCCGACGTTATAGAACAATTCGACGTCAGCTTTACCATCGCTGTACTCAACGAGATGGTAGCCGTATCCGCCTTCCCCACCGACCTTGGCTCAGGTGAATTTTCCCTCGGCATAGATTGACGTGGTGTTCTCGTCGGAGTGAATCAGGCAGCGCTTAGGCAGCTGTTGGGCCGGTGGCTTCACCGCCGGGGCACACGAACCCTTCCCAGAGATAACCGCCAAGGCCTGGCACACTTTCTGCTGTACCCACGACGCCGACCGCCACGGCACTGGTGAACATAGCCGCAATAAGGAGCATCGCGATGTATTCCAGCGCAGCGGCGCCCCGATCGTCCCTTGTCCGCATGGGTCTCCCCTCTATAGACCTACCCAATACAGGGAGAGCATAAAAAGAAGCCCATGGCTGCGCCTGAGTCCGTGGCCCCAAACCGGGACCTAAGCCGGGCCCAAACCATGGGATCAACCGGATGGCTATACATCACACGACGGAACCAGAAGACTCCTCCACCGCACTAAACAGCTGCCCAGTCCCGGTTCACAAGCTGCGATGGTCGGCTACGAGCCGCGCACACAACCGCCACAAATACCCCGTACCGACGCGGCACAGGCCGCAACCGGAAGAATCGGAGCAAGCGCTCCTACGACCACAGGATCCACCGGACTCAGGTCCACACGCACCCACGCATACACGGCCATCCCCACCACACACAGCAGGACCAAGCCACACGACCACCACACCGTCGCCAACGCCCGGCGCGATGCCCATACATGCGAAAGCACCAACGCACCCAGGACCCCCAGAAGCACCGCCCCCAGCCGCGTGTCATAAACGAGAGCACTCGACCACACGACGACGACATCAGCGATACCTGCTGCAACGATAGTGAGCAATACCCCCAAAACAACGTCAAACATCCAAGACCGTTGTCTCGGTGCCGGCGACGTCAAAGTAGGGTCCGCCCATGCTGACCGAGTATCTCGCCTCGTACCTCTCACCGCCATCTCCACCACCTCAAACAGGACACGAGATCACGCCTTAAACGACATCGAAGCAATACTTTGTCAACCAGATTCGTGTCGTCGCCGGGAAGACGGAGAAGCACGATCGCGGTACCCTCGGTGGGCAACACGCCCGAAGCAACAAGCCAATACCCACGCGCAGACTTCCCCTTATCAGTGAAGTCAAACGGGCACTTGATCGCCTTAGCAGCGCCCTTGATGGTGATCTCCTGGTACCCCTTAGCGTGGTAGCCCTCGAACGTCCCGGAGATCATGAACTTAAGCACGGACCATGCCAACGTAGGTTCGGTGTCGGCGCTGTAATGACCCGCAATCTGCATGCCATGGGGGCCGTCAGCGAAATTCTTGGTGAAATTTTCATTCTCCGGTGGCTTCTCCACCCACTCCTTGGGGTGGCTCACCGTGATACGACCAACAGTCACCGACTCCCAGCTCGAATCCACCTCCCCTTCCGAATCGGAGCAACCCACGAGCCCGACGCCAAGCATCAATCCGCCCACACCGAGCAACGCCCTACGCGACACGCCATAGTTGTTGACCATCATCCCTCACTCACTTACAGCCGGCAGCCACCGCTTCAACAAAACGCGGTGGGTCGTAGCGTTCTCGAAAAACTTGGCCTACATGGGTCTCATCTCGATAGTCTCCACAATGCCGCGATGATCATAGCGGCGAAACTGTCCGGCACGCCTGGGCCCGTGACTCTAATCTAGGCCTAGTTTGGACCCAGGCCTCAACATCGTTCCCTCAGCGAGTCACCGGAATATCAGGAGACGTCTTAGCCGACCCCACCGCGATCTTCACCTTCGTCACCGATTCCGGCAAAGGCGGATACGACGCCTGCATCACATACACACTCTTGGCGTCAATCTCCGGTTCCTCACTACCAACTACGAACGTCATGCTATGAGAGCCGTGGAAACTGTCGACTGAATATTTGACTCCTCCAGCAGTGTCGATAAGAGACGGGTAGTCCTCGGGAGCAGCAGCCGCCATCACATGACTCAGCGCCTGTGAAGTCACCCAAAAGGTCAGGACAGTTCCAGTCGGCCCAGTACGCACCGATGACACATGCAAAATCGCTTCCTGGGTATAACGATTAGGACGAAAACGAATCGCGGCAACCTCTTTGGGAATCGGACCACCATCCTCCTTCACCTTATCCCGAATCACCCGACCCGCCGCCGACTCCACAACCACAGCCCGCGCCGAACCCATCACACTAACCGACGCACTCGGCGACGCCGATATACCCGCCACAGACACACCCGAAGAAGTAACAGCATGGGGCGACCCAGCAGACATACCAGTGCTACCACAAGCCGTCAGAACCAACACAGCCACACAGCCAACGAAAACCGGACGACCTTTCATCACCCCTCCTTGACAGTGATCGTGACCCGACGATTCAAACGACGCCCAGCCTCAGAATCATTACTAGCCACCGGATCAGCCTCCCCCTTACCCGCCGTAACCAACGTGACCCCCTTCGATAGCTGCAATCCAAGAAGCCTGGCCACCGACACAGCCCGCCGACGCGAAAGATCCAAATTATGAGCAACAGAACCACTATTATCTGTATAGCCAGTCACCCCAATCTTCCCCGACACCTTACGAGCAACAAACTGCTTAACCATCCGATCAATAATCTGACGACCAGCCGGCTTAACCACATCAGAATCCAAATCAAAAAGCACACTGGCATCCAGATCAATCTTCATAGACCCCTTAGTCACCCGCTCACGACTAGCATCAGAAACATCACCAGTCGTAGTCACCAACGCGTGCACAAACTTCGACACATCAACACCAGCCAAATCCTTCGGATCCAGTGCCGGCTAAGCCACACCCAACGGCATACCCTCACTCCAACGACCCCTCGCCGTCTCCTTATCAATAGTGGGACCCAACAACCCATCACCCACCGGCACATCATGAAAGATACGGTTACCCACCGTCACATCAACCCGCTGCACATCAGCAGGCAACGGCGGAGTACTAAACCAACCAAGCGTAGAATGCCCAGGAGCCGTTCCCCACACCGGCGCACCCTCCCACCAGTCGTCGCCACACATCTTGCAACCACGGAGGTCGGCGATCGTGCTATACAGCCGCCGGTTGCGCACATCAATGATGGCCCCATCGGCAACAAGGTCGCCGCTGTAGTGCGCCTGGGCACCCCCTCCTGTACCGACGAGGTACCCGTAGTCCTCAAGCGGACCAGACACCGAAGCATCCACCGACACCGAGTAATACACCACCGTGGCATACGGAAGACGCCGCACAGCATGCAACGCCAAAATCACCGACCCCGGGTTCTCCTCCTGCCGTTTCGCGTGGTCATCCTGGCTCACCGCAACCGCATCAACCAGAGGCACCGGCGCACTGACACTCTCATCAGACCGCGCCGGCAACGCCACAAACCCAAAGACCACAGCAAGCCCACCAACAAAACCTGCTACCCTCATCTTCCAATTCCACATTCCCACAACACCTACCCAAGCCCATACACAACCAAAGCCCTACCGGACCACGAACACATCACCGCACCAACGACGCTTTACGACCCCCAAGAAGAAAACCTCGAATCCCACGCAGAGAAACCCTAGCCGCAACCCCACCATGCTCATCAATATCCACGTCGATAACTTTGTCACCGCACCGCATGTGACCAGAAGTCTGCTCAATAGGCGCTAGAGCCGGTTCGCCAGCACCACCAGGAGTCGACGTAGTACTCACAACCGGACCAGACATCGGTGTCGGCGTCGGCACATCGAGTACGCACCTGCCCCCAAAAGCAAATCCTGAGTCCGCCACCGCATGGCCCGTATTCTGCATGCCATTCTCTTGCACTTTATTGCTTCTCACTGTCACGCTCACCAACCCGTCCACGGGTGTGTACTGATACGTGACAACATGCGACCCATTTCGCTCTGCAAAGGAGATGGCGGACTCTGCCCCAATCGACCCAACCGCCGGGCTTTCCCCACCCGAGCGAGCATAGGCCTCGACTATTTGCGGAAGCATTTCCTGGACTTGCTGCGCCCCCGCCAAGGCAGCAGCATCAGCAGCACTGTCAAGCCCAGTACGCTCAGTTCCAGCCCTAGTAAAATTTGGAATTGCCATCATTGCTATCGTCAGCAGGACGAAGGTGAATGACATAAGGATAGCAGTACTTACCTGTCCTTGCTCACCACGTTTGCGTGACATTGATTTCCTCATTCCCAATCCACGCTGTCTCTCCAACGAATCCCAACCCCGAGGCAACACGCGCATATACTTAGAATATTCGACACAACTCAGCGCGATGGGGAAATCGACCCCACCGCGTAGCCGCAAACAGAGAACTCAACCCAATGGACTGCTTCCTCCTACATAGGCAACAACTTCACCCACCGACATTCAAACGATCCATGACACTGGTCGCCTTATCAACCCAGCTCTTAATTTTTTCAGGCTTGATTACCCCATAGATAGCAGAAACGAAAACTGCACCGATAATCAGCATGCCGACGTATTCAAGGGCGCTGGCACCACGCTCATTCTGACGAAGCCTCTCAACCATCGACTTGATGGCGAGCTGCGTGTGGACAGTAGTAGCAAGAACCAGATCGTTCATGGCGAATTCCTCTCCTCGTGGTTCGAATGTGCATCCGTGATATCCCAACGAAGGCAACCGGGCGATTTCCGCCCCCTCACTTGACATGTACGACATTACGGAACCGAAGCAATCCGTCATAGGGTCCGCAGGCCCAATTGTGGACCCAGGCCGAACCCAACCCTCATTCGGGCCCGTCCGGACCCGAGCCCTGGAGCCACAGGACGATGGCCTGAGCCCTCGTCGTCACCCCGAGTGTGGCGAAGATTTGGTTGATGTGGTTCTTGACCGTCTTCTCGGCTAGAAAGAGCGTCTTGCTGATCTCCTTGTTCGACTGGCCCGCAGCGATGAGATCCATCACCTCGGCCTGACGATCGCTGAGACCCATATTTCGACGAATCCCCGGGAACCGACCGATCTGCGTCCCGTGGCCCCGGCCGGCCAAGGCCGACATGACCATGGGTGCCACGGGCATGACGCCGGCCTTCGCACTACGGATCATGTGGCCCAACGCATGGGCATCGAAAGTACCGTGCACGAGGTATCCCGCAGCTCCCTCGTCCATGGCCCGTCGGATCGCTCCAGCGTCGTCGGTGAAGGTAGTCATGATGACCGTTGACCCCGCCGCGAGCTGAGACAACACTGACAGTCCATCCCGCCTAGGCATCCGAATGTCGAGCAGAATGACATCGGGTTGAAGCTCGGTGGCGCAGCGCACCGCGGTGTCACCGTTTTCGGCTTCGCCCACCACCTCGATGTCGTCGTCCTGCTCGAGCAGGGTCCGCAACCCCAGACGCATGACAGCGGAATCGTCGACCACGAGCACCGTGATCGCCTCGTTTTCACTCACGTTCCTCCAACGGCTCGTCATGCACCACCATCGTCACCGTCGTGCCCCGGCCTACCTCACTAGAGACATCAGCAAGGCCACCGATCCGCACCAGACGACGCTGCACGTCAAGCACCCCTTGATGACCGACTCGCTGGCAAGCCCGCAATTCCGACTCGGAGAACCCCTTGCCGGTATCGCGGACGACGACGGTGAGGATGGATCCCTCCTTGCTGACAATGACGTCGACATCGCAGTGTCCGGCGTGCTGGGCAATGTTGTCGAGTGACTCGCTGAGGGCGGCCAACACCTCGAACTGGACATCAGGTCTCTTGAGCACCATGTCCTCGTCGACAGTGAGCTGGACGTGCCGGCCCTCGGCACTCTGCCATGTGCTCACTAGGCCGATGACCGCTTCGCCGAAGACGAGATCAGTGCCGTTGCTACGTAATCCAGACATCACCCCTCGTAACTCGGTGACGGCGCGGGCGCTCATCTGGTGGGCCTGACGCGCCGCGGTGATCGCCCGTGCCGGATCGGTCTCCACCGCCGCCGGAATGACCGAGGTCATCAGCGCGACACTCTGGATCGTCTTGGCCAGTTTGTCATGAAGCTCGGTGGCCAGCTTGGCTCGTTCCTCAGCAGCAGTGGTCGCGATAAGGCTGGCACGCAGGATCTTGTGGCTGAGCACCTCATCGTCGGACGCCTTGCGCATGACCAGTGCCAAAACCCACAACGCAACGAGCATGAGCATCGCGATAGCTCCGCCAAGCCGATCGACCCACAGGCCGACAAGGAAAGCGGTCGTCAGCACCGTTAGCTGCAGGGCCGACGTTGCCCCGGCCACGGCGACAAAGCCGACGACGATGGCCAGGTCGACGAGTGCCAGCATGGGGTGTGCTTCGAGCAGCGCCAGAAACTCAGTGAATCTCAGCTCGACGGTCGACATCGCCACGATGACGATGATCTGCACCGGCGTCATGAGCCGGTCGGCCGGGCTCAGCAAACCGACGAAGACCGCCAGGAGGCGAAGTGCCAAGGCCGCTCGGGTGAGTTGGACAAGTTGGGACCAGCCCAAAACGGGCCGTGACGGGGCACTCACTTGAACATCCCCGAGATCTGGTGGAGCATGCCCGTCCCAATAAGTAGGCCGCCAATGAGTAACACGAGTATGCCGGGCACCATGACCGTCGTCGTCACGAGAGAAACACGCGGCTCGATTCTCGAGGCCCGCTGGAGCGCTGCCTGGGCCGACGAGCGGCGCATGTCGGCGGCGATGTGGTTGAGGGTGTCAACAAGGGGCGCGCCGAGCTCCTCGGACTGCACGTACGCCGAGACGAACTCATCAACGGCAGCCGAACCAGTCCGGTCACGCAGGGCAGTAAAAGCCTGGCGCATACTCGCCCCGTTGTCGACGTGCTGCAAAGTGAGCTGGATCTCGTCGGCGAGGGGCCCACCGTACCGCTCGGAGACGGTACGCAAAGCACGCCGGAAACCGATACCGGCGGTGACCGTCACAGCCAGCACGTCCATGAAACTGGGCAGATCCTGGTCAATCTGCTCCTTACGCCTCTTGACGTCGCCAGTGAGCTTGCCCAGCGGGATGACGGGCGGGATGAAGAGCGCAAGCAGAGCGATGAATGCCATCCCCTGCACCAACACGAAGACCGCCAACGGCACAACAATAACCGCCCACTTGAGCATGTCGGCGAGTACAGTATCGACAGTCATACCGTCGGGGCGACCAGCAGCGTTGACCTGCTTTTGGATCCACGAGACAGCACGAGTAGGCAACGCGCCGCGAACCACTGGCAGAAATCTCATTGCCAGTGACTCGAGCGGGCCAGCATGGCGGTCCCGCTCAGCTTTCTTGAGCAGTGCCACCTCGTCCAAGTCGAGCGCCTCCGATGGGTCGGATGCGGCCAAATAGATGCCTCGGACGATCAGGAGAACAGCACCGAGGGCGACCACCCCCGGGATGAGGCCGATAAGGAGGGAACTCACAGCTTCACCTTCGTCATCTGACGGATTACAACGAATCCCACCGCAAAGAGCGACAGTCCAGCGATGAGACAAATGCGACCAACGAGGGAATGGGTCATCAACTCCACCGTTCCAGGTTCGAACATGTTGAGGGCGACGAGCAGGCCCAAGCCGATGATGATAATAAGGTAAGCCGTCGCCAACGACTGGGAAAGGATAGTCGTCACCTCACGGCGGGTCTCCTTACGCTCCTCAAGGGAGTCGGCGATGCCGCGCAATGCTGTAACCAACGAGCCGCCACTGCGCGCCGAAACGATGAGAGTCGACATGAGCACCGTCACTTCACGAGATCGTACGTGAGACGCCAACTCGTCGAGGGCCGTTTGCAATGACGCGCCGAAACGTAACCGGTTCTCGACCTGTGCGAACTCCGAGCGGGCCGGCTCACCGAGTTCATCGGAAACCATGGCGATCGCGGTGGGCAGCGACAGCCCCGCGTGGCTGGCATTGGCCAACAATCGGGCCAATTCGGGAAGCTGATTAACAAATTTAGCCGTGCGACGCTGCTGAGACCGGCGTACAGACTCCCACAGGCCTGCCAGGCCGAGCAGGACACCGACCACGGCCAAGGCTGGGGCGAGCATATTGTAGAAAACCACAGCCACCAAGATGGATACGAGAATGGTCACTGCAGCCACCACTGCCGGCGGCTGAGTGATACCGCCCAACTCCAATTCCCGGGCCAGCCACCGCCCCGGACGGGTGCGCACAAACCTGGTATTGATCTCACCAAGGAGCGTCTTGGAGTGCAAGATACTCGGCGTAGCGTCGCTGACTGCCCGACGTCGCTGTGCGACCACCCATGCGAACTCGCGTATAGCCAAGATAACAAGCCCAGCCATGAGTAAACCCTCGGCAAGCATGAGCCAGAAGTAGGTCATGCGACCTCCTCGTGATCCACGGAGACACCGCTGGCCGCCAACCGCTCGCGCAGGGGGCCGGGCAGGCCACAAGTGCGGAATGAGCCCTCGCGCGGATTTTGTGGCACATGGACCCATTCCATGATCGGTTCCATGCGGAAAGGCTCCTGCCGCCGACTAGTCACGTACGAGACGGTGGTCACCCGGCGAGCTCCGTAGCTGGTGCGCTGGAGCTGGACGATAATGTCGACGGCCGAGTTGACCTGATCATGGAACGCTTGGAAAGGCATATCGACATCGCTCATGGAGGCCAAGGTCTCAAGCCGCACGAGAGCGTCCTCGGGTGAGTTGGCGTGCACCGTCGTCAGCGACCCCTCATGGCCGGTATTCATCGCCTGAAGCATGTCGAGCGCCTCACCGCCACGGCACTCACCGACGATGATGCGGTCGGGCCTCATACGCAGCGAGTTGCGCACCAGGTCGCGGATCATCACCTGCCCGCCACCCTCGACGTTGGCCGGGCGGGTCTCAAGCCGAATGGTGTGGGGCTGATCAAGAGTGAGTTCGGCAGCGTCCTCGATAGTGACGATGCGTTCCGCCGGGTCATGAAAGTCGACAAGGCGTTAAGCAAGGTCGTCTTACCCGAACCGGTGCCTCCCGAGACGATAATGTTGAGACGAGCCTGCACAAAGGACTGCAGGAGCCGTGCCATAGCCATGTCAAGCGACTTGCGTTCGACCATCGCCTCAAGGCTGAGGGCCTGAGGGAACAACCGGATCGTCACCGTCGGACCGTTGAGGGCCAGCGGGGGCAGGACGACGTTGACCCGAGCGCCTCGGGGCATGCGCGAATCCGGTGGCAGCCGCGCGTCAACCATCGGGCTGGACTCGTCGACACGTCGGTTGACGGTCGAGACTATCCGGTCGATCGCCTGCATGAGCTGTTCCTCGGAGCTGAAGGCCGTTGGCCACAGTTCCAGGCGACCGGCACGCTCAACGTAGATGGTCTGGTGGCCGTTGATCATGATCTCGCTGACGCTCGGGTCCGAGAGGATCGGTTCGAGCACACCCAGACCGACGGCCTCGTCGACGACCCGACGCACCAATTGGTTGCGCTGGGAGGTCGACAAAATAACTCCCTCGCGGGAGACCAGGTGAGCGATAACCCGCTCCAGACGCACCCTACGCTGGGCGGTGTCAAGCTTGGACAGCTCTCCCAGGTCGACCTCTTCGAGAAGGAGACGACGAAAGACCGACACGAGCGACTCACGATGATCGTCGGCCTGGGTGTTGCTGGGTCGAGAATCCTCGAACGCTGCGTACGATCTCATGCGTGCAGCCTCGGCATCTCTGCAACGCGGGTTACGGTGCCTACCCGGAAGCCGATGAGGGAGGGCACCTTGACCGTCAGGCTGACGCGACAACTGTCTCCTCCCGCAACCGACATCGACTGCACGTGCAGAACCCCCGTCAGAGACGCCTCCGCCGCCGACTGCGCATCCTCGCCGAGGGATGCGGCACGGGCGGCATCGCGGGCGGCATGCTCGGTCTCGATCGAGGCCCATCCGGCCAATCCAATCTGCAGGGTGGCGATCGCCGCCACCAGGAACAGCGGGAGTAGCCCGACGCACTCAATTGCTGCCCCTCCACGGTCGTCACGGAATTTCGGACGCGATGTCGACTCGTACACGCTCATCGAGGCTCCTCCACGACATTCTTCGACATTTCCACCACATCCATGACGCCCCACACACCGGTGAGGGAACCAGGCACCCGCAGCTTGACGTTTATGGTGCTGTCACCACTCACGGTGACGTCGTTGAACGGGGCCGGGACGCCCGCGCGGGCCGTGTCGGTTGCCATGGCCAAAGACCCGGTCACTGCATATTCCCGTGACGCCGCCGAAGCCGCACGGCCGAGCATGACGTCAGACACGCCCACAACCAGGATCTGCCATCCAGCTAACACCACCACCAGCACGATCGGCAGCATGCCGAGGTCTTCCAGAGCGACCGCGCCCCTCTGTCCCGGAATCGCCGTCCGAGGTCTCTCAGCAACGTCATCACCTGACACCCCTGTCCTCATCGGCTGTTCTTCTGGCCGGTCGATGCGTCTCGTCCGGGGATCGACCGAAGTCGGGAAGGATTCGTCGGCGCCATACTGGTTCGGCAGTGACCGTTACCGATTCCATCGGTTCGATGTCGGCGCCAACCTCGTGGCGCAGATCCGAGATGAGACGCCACCACGACACCTCGGTAAGGGCCCGCGGGTCACGATCGTTGGACGCCACCTCAAGGGCCCGCGGCATGAACGGCAGCATGACGTCGACCACCTTGGCCACTGTGAGCTTGGCTACCGCGGAAGCTGGGAAGATCGACCTTTTGTCAACCTTGTTGACGACGACCTTGAGCTCCGCCTCGTCACGCACTCCCAAGGACTCCCAGGCCGCAGCCCGCTTGCGGAAGGCTCGCATGACCAGGGCGTCGGGGCTTATCACGACGACCATCTCGTCGGCCATCTGTGCGACAGCCGCCTGACCGGGCGAAACGTGTCCACCGGCGTCAACGATGACGAGCGGGAATTCCATGCGCAGCAGGTCAAGAATGGCGTGGATCGCCTCCGGGGTGATGTAGTCCGACTCACGCACGTCGACTGGGGCCAGCATGACGTGGATACCGCTCTCGTGCTGGATGACAGCATCCCCCACGGTGTTCGCCGACAAGTCCGAATAGACCTTGGCAATGTCAGCAATGGAGACCGACTGGCGGATGTCGAGCACCGCAGCGACATCCCCCTTCTCGACGTCGGCGTCGACGACGCAAACCCGAGACTGCGGATGGACCCGCAGGAAATCGGCAGCCATGTGCACAGCCAAAGTCGTCGTGCCGACGCCACCCTTGGCACCGGCCACACAGATCAGACGGCCGCGGCGTCGTCGCTGCGCCACGGTGCCGGCGATGACCTTCCGCATCGTGTCGGCGTACTCCAAAGCTCTGCCGATACGTTCGGAAACATCCTCGAAGGCGAAGGGCTGGCTGACGACACCGCGCGCACCCGCCTCCATGGCCCGCAATGCCGCCTGCGGCGACCGATGAGTCAGCACTTGGATGACAGCCGTTCCCGGATGGACGGCGAGGAACGATCGACACACGTCGTCGACCGAGTCGGGCCCGGTCTGGTCACCGATAAGTACGAGATCGGGGGCACCTTTGGCGACGGCCCTGTGCAACTCGATCGTCGTTGAGACGACATGGCTGATTACGAGGTCCGGAACCTCATCCAGCACGGTTCGCAGGTCACCTACGACGTTCTGATCGGTGTGACAGATGATGACGGTACTCATCGCTGGCCCTCCGGAACAGCCCTGCCGCCCAGGCTTGACGCATCGTACTCGTTCTTCTCACCATTGCGGTTCGCGCCCGCATCGGTCGGCAAGGCGACCAGGCGTACCTCCTTGGCGAAGGCCGCAGCATAGGTCACTGCGGTGGCGTCATTCGGGGTGAGGGCCAAAGTAACCGGGATGACCTCAGTCTCGGTAACCCCATTGCCAGACTGCCCGGAAATATTCATCTTACCAGCGATCGAGACGACTCGAGTGTTGCGGGTGAGAACCCGCACTGACTTAGGTAGACCAGGCACATCAGCGAAGACCGCATAAATGTCGACCCGGTCACCCGGCTTGACGCGCCCGGCGACCCCTGTGACCGAGTTGACGTTAATGGCGATCTCCCGCTCGTCCGGATTGAGGTCCGACGGCGCGATAAGCATGTCTCGGGTAATGACGGTGCCTGCCTCGACACGGAAGCCGATCCGACGTCCCCTGAGGCTCGACAAACTCACCATCGAGGAATCCGAAGTCCACCGACGCGGCACCTCAACCGGTTCGAGCACAGAATCCGACAAAGGAGTGTACGGCGAAATGGCCGTTTTAGCCCGGTAAACGGTCACCCGCGAGCCGACCTGACTATTAACCGACGCCACGTACCTGGTCACCGTGAGGAAGGTCGCAATAGCGACAACGACTGCGATGAGCAAGTAGATCAGACCACGACGTTGACGGGGATTCACGCGACACTCTCCTGCACGAGAACATGGACATGACAGACGGGGCACACCACCGAGACGCATTGCACCCCGCACACCGGGCAGCGACCGGCGTACCCCCGGTCGTCGGAGGGCCATCCGAGGAGGGCAAACTCCCGGCCGTGGCCGCCGTACTCGGCCCGCACGTCAGTGATAGGACGCTCGACCGACGCCGACTGGAGCGGACCGGGCAGGAGACCATCACCCTCGGTAACATGCCAGGACCCGGCTCCACCTTCGAATAACGAGTCTGAGTTAGGAAGTCGGATGAACTCGACCTCCGGAGCGAACTGGACGACGAACGGTGGGCCCCATGGCAGCAGCGAGGCCAAGTGCCTCATGATTCCCGGATTCGGGTCGTGCAAACCTGCCACTGACGACAGCACGACCCCAGATCGTGCCGTCGTTAAGATTCGTTCGAGCCATTCGACCTTCGAGGCCAAAGGATCACGCCAGGGAGCGACCGCCCTGCAGGCGAGGGCCGCTGCCAAGGCCGAAGCCCGGTGCGTCACCGTCGTCACGGAAAGGCCGGGCACAGCCCCACTAGCAAGGTTCGCCATGAAGCGGGCCTGCCGATCGACCTGCGCCCGGTGCACGATGACCACACCGCCAACGTCATACTCACGCACCCAGACGGCCAAGGCGCTGGGGTCGTCGATTCCCATGACGAGGACGAAGGGATCGTCGTCTCGCCGCGAAATCGGCGAAGGCCAGTATGGGTGCGCCTCAGCGACGACGAAGAGATCACTCATTGTCAGCAAAACTCCTTGGTGTGGTCGAGTCGATCAAAGTGCGATGGTTCGTAACCAATTCGTGCCGTTCTTGAGAAGGAGCATCAGCCAGACCCGAGACCAAGGTCACTCTATAGGCCAATACCTTGGGGTCTGGCGCTGCCCAGAACCGGACGCATCGAAGGCGTGCGCCCGCGTCGGATAGGGTCAATACATCCCCAACTCTGCCGTAAAGGATGACCTATGGAACGACCGCTTGCCGCGTCACGGCACCGAAGCAAGTGGCGGTACACCAATTCACGGCGATTACAGGCCGTACGCGTCATCCTCACGATCGTCGTGTCGATCAGTTCCATCGTGCTACTCGTGTTAGGCATCGCCGCCTGGAGCCTGCCCGAGACCGAAGACATCCACTTGATCTCCGCATCTACCGTCCATCTTCAGAAGTCTCCACCATTGTCACAGGGGCAGGTGGTGTTCGTCAGCAAAGACATCGGGCTCGACGGGACCGGACCTGACAGCGCCCTGTCATGCTCCATCACCCGAGAGTCGAGCACATCGAGAGTGACGGCCCCTGCCGACCCTTCCATCGGTGAACGTGCGCGCGAGGACACCGCTCTGCGCCCAGTGCTGCGGATCGGAGCCACCCACGGCGATGAGACCCTCCACTGCTCCGGGACGGCGGCCGAGTCAGGTGCCGTATGGGTCATGCCGGTGCGCGTCGGTGTCCCGTTCCGGGCACTCGTCGCCACGGTCGCCGGGATAGGATTATTGGGTCTGGCCCTCATTATCCACTTCGGACGTCTGCTGGACCGAGAAGGCTGACCGGCCGCCGTCATGACCACAGTCCTGACAGAGCAGGCATAATGAGCACCACTGAGCACCAGCCACCATGTGCGGGCCGAAGGCGAACTCACGCGCACTCTCCCCCTTGACGACACGCAGTCCCAGGCCCCAAAACGATCCAATGAGGGCGCCCGCCAACACGGCAAGAAACACGTGCACCCACGACAGGTAGCCGTTCATGAGGCCGATGGACACCGACAGCTTGACGTCGCCCATGCCCATGCCGCCGCCCCCACCGATGAAGGCCAGCGCGAAAAACACAAGAAAAACGAGGAAGCCTGCACCCAGCGAACGTCCGAGAGCAGACCAGGCAGAGGTTACCGCCGCCAGGATCCCCAAAGCGACAACCAGCACCGCAGCCGTCGGAAGGGTGATGGCGTCGGGCAGTCGCTGGACGTCAACATCAACGACGCAGGCCGCAACCAATGGCGCTACCAACGTCAGAACGATTGCCATGTACGCCGGGGCGTGCCACCACGAGAAAGCCAGACTGGCGCAGGCGAAAACCGTCCAGACGGGGACCTACCAACGGCTGCGTGGCGGGCAGTCGACCTCATCGCCGTGCCGATAACGCCTCGGTGTGACAAAAGCCAGGACAAGTGCCCCCTCGGCCAACCCGGTCGCTACACCTACCGTCGCGGCAACAGGTCCGCCCACAGCGCTTAACACTGTTGCCATGCTAGGGAGATCAACGCTCCAGGCGTTAAGCCCCAAGACCCAAGTAAGGGCCCATTGGAATAGTCAACGCCCAGCCGTGATAAGTCCCATCGCTTCGGCCCGCGTCGCCGGGTTGCGCAGGATCCCGCGAACCGCAGAGGTCACCGTTCTGGCTCCTGGCTTGCGGACCCCTCTCGTCGTCATGCACATATGCTCGGCCTCAACGACCACGATCACACCACGGGCGCCCAGGTGCTTTACCAAGGCGTCGGCCACCTGGGTCGTCAACCTCTCTTGTACCTGAGGTCGACGCGCATAGACCTCCACTAACCTGGCGATCTTGCTCAGTCCTGTCACTCGGCCATCCTTGGCCGGAATATAACCAACGTGCGCCACTCCGATGAAGGGCAGCAGGTGGTGTTCACACATCGACTGCAGCTCAATATCGCGTACTAACACCATCTCGTCGTGGGAGATGTCAAAAGTCGTTGCCAGCAACTCTCCCGGATCTTGACTCAACCCGCCAAATAGTTCCTCGGCCGCCTTGGCCACGCGCATCGGGGTATCGCGCAGACCTTCCCGATTGGGATCCTCGCCGATCGCCAGGAGGAACTCACGGGTAGCTGCCGCGACTCGCTCGCGATCAACCAACAATTTCGTGAAACTCACAGCGGACAGCCTAGAACGACGGCCTGCCGCGTTACATGCGGCAGGCCGTTGATGATCATGGCCTGGGTAGGCCCCAAGGGCTACCGCTCGATGGCGGCTGCGGGCCCTCCCCCGGATTTGTCGGTCCAGGGCTTGGCGGCTCAGGTGGTTTACCTCCCCCGACACTCGGCGGCTGCCAATCAGATGGCGGCTCCCACTCACCGGGTTTATCTCCTGGTAGGTCTCCGCCCGGCTCAGGAATCGGCGGGGTGATGACGCCACGACGGGGAGCACCGACCTGCGGAGCATCCTCCTCCACACCAGCGACCTGCGGCGGCTCGATCGGCGGGATAGACGATGGCACACGCTTATCCGAACCGGTGAAGGAACCGCGCTCGGGCCACCGCTTGAGCGGCTTGAAGATCTCGGCGACCTCAGCCTTGCTCAGCGTCTCCTTTGCGAATAACTGACGCACAAGCTCGTCGAGGACCTCGCGATTGGCGTCCAAGCAATCGAAGGCTTCCTGGTGGGCGTTTTCGAGAAGTTCACGCACCTCGTCGTCAATAATCTTGGCGGTCTCGTCGGAATAGTCGCGCTGCTGTCCAGCGGTCATACCGAGGAAGGGCTCGGTGTCCCCGGACCCTAGCTGCACGGTGCCGACGCGAGCTGACAAACCGTATTGGGTAACGAGGGCACGAGCTACCTTGGTGGCCTTCTCTATATCGTTAGAGGCACCCGTCGACGGATCGTGGAAGATGAGTTCCTCAGCCGCACGACCACCCATCATGTACGCCATCGAGTCCAGCAACTCGCTGCGCCTCTGGGAGTACTTGTCGGAGTCGGGCATGACCATCGTGTAGCCCAGTGCCCGACCACGCGGCAGGATCGTGATCTTCTGCACCGGGTCAGTACCCGGCATAGCCGCGGCTACCAGGGCATGACCGCCTTCGTGGTAGGCGGTCACCAGGCGCTCATGCTCGTTCATGAGCCGAGTCTTCTTCTGCGGGCCAGCGATCACGCGATCGATAGCTTCATCCAGCTCCGCGTTACCGATCACCGGTAGGTTGGCGCGAGCCGTCAGCAAGGCCGCCTCGTTAAGGACGTTAGCCAGGTCAGCACCTGTCATGCCAGGGGTACGACGGGCAATCGACG